>FLNY01001729.1_pt1 | contig 106764 bp, 95 predicted proteins | sample 1140381 | NCBI WGS metagenome assembly FLNY01 (sample SAMEA3878172, study PRJEB12797) | bioreactor metagenome | biome: Moose rumen | place: Sweden | collected 2011-10 | reverse complement strand
AGGAATCAACGTTATATGGCTAAGTCCAATATATAAATCTCCAAATGATGACAATGGTTATGATATTTCAGATTACCGAGACATAATGGATGATTTTGGAACAATGAAGGATTTCGATGCTCTATTAAGAGAGGCACATGAGCATGGAATCAAAATAGTAATGGATTTGGTGGTTAACCACACATCAGATGAACACAAGTGGTTTATCGAAAGTAAATCCTCAAAGGATAATCCTAAGAGAGATTATTACATTTGGCGAGAGCCAAAGGATGGCAAAGAGCCAAACAACTGGGGTTCATGCTTCTCAGGATCGGCATGGGAATTTGATGAAAAGACTGGCATGTATTATTTACATTGTTTTTCAAAAAAGCAGCCGGACTTAAATTGGGACAATGAAAAAGTCAGAGATGAAGTATTCAACATGATGACATGGTGGTGCGATAAGGGCATTGATGGATTCAGAATGGATGTTATTTCAATGATTTCAAAAGTTCAGGGATTGCCAGACGGAAACAAGGATGACAGTGCCCTGTATGGGGATTTGTCTAATACAACAAACGGCCCAAGAGTTCATGAGTATCTAAAAGAAATGAGAAAGCGGGTGCTTTCAAAATACGATTTGATCACTGTTGGGGAGTGCGCAGGCGTAACTATAGAGGAAGCAAAGAAATATGCTAATTTAGATGATTCTGAGCTGAATATGGTTTTCCAATTTGAGCACACAGGACTAGATTATGATGAGCGAGGAAAATGGACAACCAAGAGATTCTATTTACCAGATTTAAAAGAAAACCTGAGTAAATGGCAGAACGAACTTGAGGGCCAGGCATGGAATTCGTTGTATTGGGACAATCATGACCAGCCAAGAATTGTATCAAGACTTGGAGATGACTCCCCACTATCAGCAAAGTGCATCGCCACAGTTCTTCACATGATGAAGGGGACGCCTTATATTTACCAGGGCGAAGAGCTTGGAATGACAAATTATCCTTTCAAATCAATTGATGAATGTAGAGACATCGAAATACTAAATGCTTACAAGGAATTGGTTGGCGGTGGCCGAATGTCAGAGGAGGATTTACTGGCAGGAATCAGAGCTAAGGGCCGTGATAATGCAAGAACTCCAATGCAGTGGGATGACAGCAGCGAAGCTGGATTTACATCAGGAAAGCCTTGGATAGGGGTAAATCCAAATTACAAGACAATCAATGCAAAAGCAGAATTAGAGGATAGCAATTCTGTATTTTATTATTATCAAAAGCTGATTGAGCTTAGAAGAAAAAGCCAGTGGTCAGACATTATCGTATATGGAACATACCAGCTTTTGGATAAGGAAGATGAAAATATATTTGCATACACAAGACAATTGGGGGACAGAAAAATTCTTGTTGTATGTAATGTAAGTGCCAATGAGGTGCAATACAAGCTGGATTTTGACGTGGAAGGAAAGGCTTGCTTGATTCGTAATTACGATAATGTGGATTTGGAAAAAGAAATGATTATCCCGGCATGGTTTGCAGGAGTTTGGGAAATTTAAGTAGGTAACTGAAAATGAGAGTAATATTCCCTCTTCTAAAGCCACCAATCGTAACAGTTACAATCCTTAATGGAATGTGGATTTGGAACGATTATTTGCTACCATCTCTGATGCTTGGTCATAATGGAAAAGTCAAAACACTTTTGCTCAAAAGAAATTATGGGTGGTCTTGTTGATGGTGCTATTAAATCTTAGAGTTGACATTACACAAGAATATTTAGTATATTGTATACATCTCGTGAGGGAGTAGCTAGCGCTTTATAATAAATGCGTTGTTTGTCAACAGACTCGGTTTTAAACCTGGCAAACATTAAATAGTGAGACTCACGTGTAGCCAATCATGGCTGCACGTGGGTCTTTTTTACTTTAAAAGGAGTTTAATATGAGTGTAGTAGACATCTTCTTATTTGGAGTAGGGTTGTCTATGGATGCATTTGCTGTAGCTATCTGCAAAGGACTGGCAATGAAGCAGGTAAACAAAAAGCAAATGTTTATGATAGCACTATTCTTCGGTGGTTTTCAGGCATTGATGCCACTTATCGGGTACGGACTTGGAAGTGCTTTTTCCGATCTGATAGCCGATTATGATCATTGGATTGCTTTCATTCTTTTATTGTACATAGGTGGCAAAATGGTGGTTGAAGCAATAAAAGATTGGAAGGAAGAGGACAAGGTGGACAAAATGGATCCGCCACTTGATTACAAGGAGCTCTTACTTTTAGCTATTGCAACAAGTATAGATGCTTTGGCCTGCGGTGTTACCTTTTCATTTTATAAGGATTTTAGCATCATTAAGGCAATTTTAATTATAGGCTTGACCACATTTGTCATAACGATGAGTGGCGTATATGTGGGCAATATTTTTGGAAGTAAATACAAAGCAAAAGCTCAACTTTTAGGAGGAATAATTCTTATATTCCTTGGTGTAAAAATATTGCTTGAGCATTTGTATGGGATATCTTTTATATTATAGCGGAGGTTGTGATGACAGCATTTTTTCAAACTATTCCCGGGGCGATAATTTTACTTATCCTAGGATTTGTATTTTTGATTAAGGGCGCAGATTTTTTTGTAGAGGGAGCTTCAGCAGTAGCTAAGAAGTTGCACGTACCTGCACTTGTTATTGGCATGACCATAGTGGCTATGGGCACATCACTTCCGGAATTGTCTGTATCAGTGACTGCATCTATGGCAGGTAGTAATCAGTTGGCAATAGGAAATGTAGTAGGTTCAAATATTTTTAATCTCATGGTTGTTCTTGGCAGCTGTGGTCTTTTTTCGACACTTAAGGTAAGCGATATCACCATTAAAAGAGATTTCCCATTTTCAGTAATATGTACTTTAGCACTTATGGTAATGGGTCTGATAGGTGGCTCGGTAGGCCATGTGGATGGATTGATATTGCTAGTGTTATTCATTATTTTTCTTGTAATAATGATGAGATCAGCTATGAATTCAAGAAGCAACGCGTCAATAGAAGTACCGGATGATGCAGATATTGTGGATATCCCCACTGCCAGATGTATTCTTTACATAGTTGGTGGCGCTGTAGCCATTAAATTTGGTGGGGACTGGGTAGTAGATTCATGTACTACACTGGCGCTGAAATTTGGAATGTCAGAGACTTTGGTAGGACTTACAATTGTGGCTCTTGGCACGTCACTGCCAGAGCTTGTTACTTCAATAGTAGCAGCAAAAAAGCATGAGCTGGATATGGCCATAGGAAATGTAGTGGGTTCGAATATATTTAATGTTCTATTGATTTTAGGAGTTGCCGGCGCTATTTCACCGATGAGCTTTATGACAGTAAATGCAATAGATGCAGTTATTTTGGTACTATTTTCAGCATTGATATGGATGATATGTAAAAAGAAAAATAGCCTTGGAAAGATAGATGGAGCAATAATGCTGGGACTATATGTGGCATACATAGCTTATATCATTGTCAGAGACGGCGGAATAGCTTAAAAAAGTGGAAAAAAGCCACTTCTTGTGGTAAAATCGAAAAGCTTACAGAATAAGTTATTCTCACAAGTATAGGAGGGGGTATTATGGGATTTTTGGATGAGTTGACAGACAGCATAGCCACCACTGCCAAGGACATTGGTAAGATGACTCAGAATGCTACGGATGTGACAAAGCTTCAGTATGATAAAAAGGTAAAGGAGCAGGAGCTCTCAAAGCTGTATGAAAAGCTTGGCAAGAAATATTTTGAAGCACATAAGGAAGAGGACGATGAAGATATCAAAGAGATAAATGCAGCAGTCCTTCGAATAAAGGAAATCACGGACAATATAATGTCAATAAAAGGTGGAAAAGCCTGTCCAAAATGTGGTGCTTTAGTAAAGACAGGCGCCAGATACTGCAGTACTTGTGGGGAAAAGATAGACGATATTTTTGAAGAGTAGGAGTTTAAAATGGGTAACAAAGGCAATTATTACATTACTACTGCGATAGCTTACACATCAGGTAAGCCTCATATCGGAAATACATACGAGATAGTTCTTGCTGACAGTATTGCGCGTTTTCGTCGCCAGGAAGGATATGATGTATTTTTCCAGACAGGTACAGATGAGCACGGACAGAAAATCGAGCTAAAAGCAGCCGAGGCAGGGATTACTCCAAAGGAGTATGTGGATAATATTTCGGGACAGGTCAAGAGCATCTGGGATTTGATGAATACCAGCTATGACAAGTTTATCCGTACTACAGATGAGCCTCATGAGAAGCAGGTTCAGAAGATTTTCAAAAAGCTTTACGACAAGGGTGATATCTATAAGGGTTCTTATGAGGGACTTTATTGTACACCTTGTGAGTCATTTTGGACTGAGTCTCAGCTGAAAGACGGCAAGTGTCCTGACTGTGGTCGCGAGGTGCAGCCGGCCAAGGAGGAAGCATACTTTTTCAGGATGAGCAAGTATGCTGACAGACTTATCGAGTATATCAATACACATCCTGAGTTTATTCAGCCGGTTTCTCGTAAAAATGAGATGATGAACAATTTCCTTCTTCCGGGATTGCAGGATCTATGCGTATCACGTACTTCATTCAAGTGGGGTATTCCGGTAGATTTTGATCCTAAGCATGTAGTATATGTATGGTTGGATGCCTTGACTAACTATATTACAGGGATAGGATATAACTGCGATGGAGAGTCTACAGACCAGTTTAAGGCATTGTGGCCGGCAGATCTTCATCTTATTGGAAAAGATATTATTCGTTTCCACACTATTTATTGGCCTATCTTTTTGATGGCACTAGATTTACCACTGCCAAAGCAGGTATTTGGTCATCCATGGCTACTTACAAAGGCAGCAGACGGTGGTGATGACAAGATGTCAAAGTCAAAGGGTAATGTTATCTATGCTGATGAGTTGGTTGATTTCTTTGGTGTAGACGCAGTCAGATATTTTGTGCTTCATGAGATGCCATTTGAAAATGATGGTGCTATTTCATGGCCACTTATGGTAGAGCGTGTCAACTCAGACCTGGCAAATACTCTTGGCAACCTGGTGAACCGTACAATTTCCATGAGCAACAAATATTTTGACGGAGTTGTATGTGATAAGGGTGTTGCAGAAGATGTTGATGCAGATCTTAAGGCAGTTTGCACAGGTACTGTAGAAGCAGTAGAGAAAAAAATGGCAGAGCTTAGAGTAGCTGATGCTATCACAGAGGTATTTAACCTTTTCAAGAGATGCAACAAATACATCGACGAGACAATGCCGTGGGCACTTGCAAAGGACGAGGCAAAACAGGACAGACTGGCTACAGTTCTTTACAATTTGGTAGAGGGAATCTCCATAGGTGCTACACTTCTTAAAGCTTTTATGCCTGAGACTTCTGAGAAGATACTTGGTCAGATAGGTGCTAAGGAGATTGAATATGATGAACTGTCTACATTTGGTCATTATGTAAGTGGCGACAAGGTAACAGATTCACCTGAGATATTATTTGCACGTCTGGACTTAGATGAGGTAATGGCCCGTGTGGCTGAGCTTCATCCTGCAGAGCCTGAGGAGGCAGATGACGAAGAAGGTATCGATATTGATGCCAAGGACGAAATCGAGTTTCCTGATTTCATGAAGATGCAGTTTCAGGTGGGTAAGATAATATCTTGTGAGGCGGTACAGGGTTCTAAAAAACTACTTTGCTCCCAGGTTAAGATAGGTTCTACTACAAAACAGATAGTGTCTGGTATAAGAAAATACTATTCACCTGAAGAGATGGTCGGAAAGAAAGTTATGGTACTTGTGAACCTTAAGCCGGCTAAGTTGGCAGGCGTACTTTCAGAGGGTATGCTTCTGTGCGCTGAGGATGCAGAGGGCAATTTGGCACTCATGACTCCTGAGAAGCCTATGCCATCAGGTGCTGAAATCTGCTAAGCTACGTACGTAGCATAACTGGCTGAATAGATATGAGGTATGGAATGATTTTTGAGACACATGCTCATTACGATGATGAGAAGTTCGACGAGGATAGAGTCGAACTTCTTTCTCATTTACTGAGAGAAAATAATATAGGAAAAATAGTAAATATAGGAGCCACTTTCAAAGGCTGCAAAGATAGTATTGCACTGGCTAAGCAGTATGACAATGTATATGCTGCCATAGGTATTCATCCGGAGGAGATAGATGAGATATCCGAGGAAGTACTTGATTGGCTGAGAGCAAATGCGTCTGATCCTAAGGTGGTAGCCATAGGTGAGATAGGTCTTGATTATTATTGGGTAAAAGAGCAAGACAAGCGGGCTAAACAGCGTGAATGGTTTGAAAGACAGCTGGAAGTGGCTAAGGAAGTAGGTTTGCCGGTAGTTATCCACTCAAGAGAAGCTGCAGAAGACACTTTAAACACAATTAAAAGATATAATACACAAAAGTGCAAAGGTATTGTGCATTGTTATTCTTACTCAAAAGAAATAGCTAGTGAGTATGTAAAAATGGGCTGGTATATTGGAGTGGGAGGAGTAGTTACTTTTAAAAATGGCAGGAAACTGCAGGAGACTGTGGAAGCTATTCCGCTAGAGAGCATAGTACTTGAGACAGATTGCCCGTATATGGCACCTGTTCCACATCGGGGAGAGCGTAATTGCTCTATTTATCTAAGCTATGTAGCTGAGAAGATAGCTGAGATTAAGGGCGTAAGCGTAAAAGAGGTAGAGGACATTACCTATGAAAATGCCCTGAAAATATATTCAAAGGTAAAGGATAGATAAATGGCTTATTTGAGCAATCCAACCTATACACGTGCGGTGTTAGAGGCTCATGGTTTTTCTTTTCAAAAAAAATATGGTCAAAATTTTCTAATAGACGGTAATGTGCTGGATAACATAATAGATGCAGCAGGTATTACAAAAGACGATTTTGTGCTGGAGATAGGCCCGGGAATAGGCACTATGACACAGCGCCTGTGTGAGGAAGCCAGAGAGGTGGTGGCTGTAGAGATAGACAAAAGTCTCATACCGATATTGGATGATACTCTATCGACCTACAAGAACTGGACTGTAATAAACGAAGATATTCTAAAAGTAGATATCAAGGCCCTGGCAGATGAAAAAAATGATTCAAAGCCTATAAAAGTAGTGGCTAATCTGCCATATTACATCACTACACCTATTATTATGGGGCTTTTCGAGAGTCATGTGCCACTGGAGTCCATCACTATCATGGTACAAAAGGAAGTGGCTGACAGAATGCAGGAAGGTCCCGGTTCCAAAGAATACGGAGCACTTTCTTTGGCAGTACAATACTATTCTAAGCCTGAGATAGTATGTGAGGTGCCGCCAAGCTGTTTTATGCCTCAACCCAAGGTGGCAAGTACGGTTATTTCTTTAAAGTGTCATGAGAAACCACCGGTTGATTGTGATGAAAAGCTATTGTTTCAAATAATAAGGGCATCATTTAATCAGAGACGCAAGACTCTGCAAAATGGCTTGGGAAATGGTCTTCATTTTTCAAAAGAAACGGTTGCCGAAGCTATTGCGGAAGCGGGATTTAAAGAGACGGTGCGAGGAGAGACTTTATCCTTGGAAGAGTTTGCAAGGTTAACTAATATTTTAAAAGAGAAAAATGTGATAAAATCATCATAAGAAAAACAATTTGGGGAGTATATATTAATTAATGGAAGTGCGTGCCTACAACAGAGAGGTTCAGCTTCTCATAGGTGAAATTCAAAAAAACAGAGGCAAAGACCCTGCTGCACTTTTAGCAGCAAGTGATAAATTGTTGGCTTATGGTAAGAGCATGAAGGATGATGCTCTGATAGGCTATGCTTATTTTTCAAAGGGTGAGACCTATTATTTGCTTAATGATGCTTCCAATTTTTACTCCCAGATGTTAGCATGCATGGAGCCCATGGAGAAGGTGCAGGAATGGGGCTATTTGGCTATCGCCAACAATATGCTTGGCATTGTTTCATTGAACAGGGGCAATGCGCCTTTTGCTTTAGATTATTTCATAAAGGCGATTAGTATATGTGAGGACTATTCGCTTCCTGATATCGAGTGGATGATTCATCTGAATCTTGGCTCGTTATACCTAAATATCGAAGAATTTCAAAAATCCATTTCACACTCGGAAGTTGCATATAGATATATCTTGGACCACAATGATATGGATGGTTACCTTGAAAATGTGACCGCCATTTTGTTGGGGCTTGGCCGCGCTTACCTAAAACTTGGTCAGGCAGAGAAATTTCTTGAGATAAAAAAGAAACTCAAGTCAGATTGTATGCCCTATTTGTCAGAGCTGGAGAAGATAGTTATTTACTGCTATTTTGCCAGGGTGCATGATGCCATAGGGGAGGATCAGGCTAGGGATTATTGGATAGAGATGGTAAATGAGCATACCAGTGCAAAAATGCCTATAATGGACGTTTTTGATGATTTTTATGAATATTTGGATATGCTTCTTGCCACGGAAAAGTATGATGATTTTTTTAAGGCGTACACGATTCTCGATGAATTGACAAAGCATACCACCATCAAGAACTTAGAGCGAAAGCTTCTTACTCTGAAAATAAGATATTACAGAAGAGTGGGACAGATAGAAGAATACAAAATAGCATCAGTACTGTATTTTGAGCTCTCCGAATTTATGGAGAGGGAAAACAGCCTGATGGTAAGCAATATGACAGTTATGCGTAATTCGTATATAGAGCTTACACAAATCAATAAAAAAGTCGAGGAAGAGAATACATTCCTGCAAAAACGTTCAGAGACAGACCCTCTGACAGGGATGTATAATAGACTAAAACTCAATGAGTATAGTGAGGGAGCCTTTGCCAAGGCCATCAAAAACAGGACCAGTATAGCTGTGGAAATACTCGATATAGATTATTTCAAGCAGTTCAATGACAACTATGGTCATCAGGCAGGTGACGATTGTATCAAATTTATAGCAAATTCTCTGATTGATATGGGAAAAGAAGAGGGAGTATTCACGGCTCGCTACGGCGGAGATGAGTTTGTGATTATCTATGAGGGTATGACTATGGATACAGTTGAAAAAAAGGCCGAAGCTCTCAGGGAAAAAATATATCAGAAGAATATGGAGCACAGATTTTCACTTACAGAGGACAGGGTCACTATATCTCAGGGCATTTATTATGGCATACCTGATGAGAACAGCAATTATTTTAAGTACCTACAGGGTGCAGACAAGATGCTGTATGAAGTAAAACAGCAGAGCAGAAACAATCTGAAGATTTGTGCAGACAAATAATTAATAAAGGGTAGGATAATGAAAAACATAAGGAAAATCTTTTTTGATGACCTGGTAAGCCTGGTCAAAAATTTCTTTGCGCTTGTAATAGTAATCGGAATTTGTTTTCTTCCGGCATTGTACGCATGGTTTAACATATACTCAAACTGGGACCCTTATGGAAATACGGGAGCACTGAAGCTGGCCGCTGTGTCACTTGATAAGGGTTATACAGATGAGTATGGAGAATATCACAATCAGGGAGACACCATTATTGAGGATCTTCATGATAATACTTCTGTAGATTGGCAGTTTGTGGATACTGCAGATGAGGCTATTGAGGGGGTGTACAGTGGAGAGTACTATGCAGCAGTAGTGGTTGACGAAGATTTTACCTACAACATGTACAAAGTGCTCACTGAAAAGGTAGATAGACCTACACTTCTATTTTATGAAAATCAAAAGAAAAATCCTGTGGCGACAAAAATTTCAGATACGGTAGTGCAGTCCTTACAGAACAATATAAATGTGGCTTTTACAGAGGTAGTAGTAAGCGAGGTACTATCAAATGCAAGCTCTATATCTGAGGAAATAGGCGAAGATGAGGGGCTTACAGGCGCCCTCAAGAATCTCAGAGGCCTAAGCGATGACCTGACTGAATATCAAAATACTATCACAAGTATTATAGAAAACGATGAAAAATTAAAGAGTTCCTTAGAGGCAGCCAAGAAGGATGCTACTTATTTGCAGCAGCAGGCAAAGAAAAGTGCTTCAGCGGTACAAAACTCAAGCAATCTGAGCAAATCAACGGATACTACGTTAAATGGATACACCGATGATGTAAATGCTATGTTAGATCTGATAAATGCAAGCATAGCTGACGTAGAGACAAATATAGCTGCAGGGGCCATCTCAACTGATGTTTCAGAAATGGAGACCTACCTGCAGAAAAGCGCAAAAGATGCGGCAAATATAGCAAACTATCTGGGAGTATTAGCTGAGAGCAATGTAAATGGGAGAATGTTACAGCAAATGCTCTCACAGGCCAACGGTTTGTATGACACCTTAAAAAAATATGATACAGGCGAGTCGACTGTGGCGGGAAACGCTCTAGAGTATACTGAAGCAGATATAAAAGCAGACATGGACAAAGCAAATGCCTATGTGTCAAATCTAAAGTCAAACTATGACAATATGTCAACGGAAGTGAGCAGTGCACTAAGCAGTTTGTCAGGGGTACTGGACAACACGAACAGTATTTTAAATTCGGTAGGTGATACATTTGGAAATCTGTTAGTGATGTTTAATGCTATCGGAAACACGGTGGATGCTGCTAATACCAGCCTGGAAAAGACCAACGAGGCACTGGTATATGTAAATGGCAGAATACTTGAAGTGATAGGCGATGTGGACTCGGTAGGGGAAGAAGAAAAAATACAGGCTTTGGTAAATGCTCTGTCAGGCGACCCGGAGGTATACAGCAAATTTTTCTCTGAACCTGTAAAGGTTGTAACGGAGGCAGTATATCCTATCGAAAACTATGGGTCAGCAGTTGCACCATTTTATTCGACTTTGGCATTTTGGGTAGGAGCTTTGATTTTAACAGCTATTATCAAAGTAAAACCGGATAAAGAAAAATACCCCAAGGCGTCCGAGAGACAGTTATTTTTCGGAAGATATGTCCTTTACTGGCTATTAGGACAAGTTCAGGCGGTAATAATTGTACTTGGAGACTTATTTATACTTCATATACAATGCGTGCATCCCTGGCTTTTCATGTTGGCCGGATCTTTTATAGCCACCACATTTACATTGCTTATATATTCTTTTGTAGTGACATGGGGCGATGTAGGCAAGGCTCTTGCTGTGGTAGTTGTGGTTATTCAGATAGCCGGCAGTTCGGGCACATATCCTATAGAGTTGTTGCCGGAATTTTTCCGAAAGGTATATATATTTTTCCCATTCCCGTATGCAATCAATGCCATACGAGAATGCTTGTGCGGAATGTATAAATACGATTATGTGAAGTACTTGGGATGCCTGTGTATTTTTATAGGATTGGCCCTTGTGATTGGATTGTTGGTAAGGATACCATTTGAATCAATCAATCATTATGTAGAAAAACGAATGGAAGAGACAGAGATGATGTAGGGGATAAATGATGGGAAATGATAGTCAAAAAGAGATAATGTACGATAGATTTTTGGAGCTACAGGAAGAAGCACACTTTAAAAATCAAAAAAAGATAAGAGTTGGACTAAAGATAAATATCTTTTTACCGTTGATTTTTTTAGTCATCAGTTTTTTATCAAATCGCTCAAAGCTTGTGTTTTTGGTGCTTTGGATAGTTTCTCTCTTCGGCATAGCCTTTTATTTGTTATATGTGGAATATATGGATTTTAAGATGCAGGACGAATTGCATCAGGTAGGTATCTCGGATAAAGAGCCGGAGAATCTCATAGGAGATGAAGTCATTCAGGGTATGCGGGATATGAATGATATGCGAAAGGCAGTAAAGGAAGAAATAAAAGACAAACGGGCCGAGATAAAGGATAAGAAAGAGGAAATAAAGTCAGATATCCGTCAATTGGGAGATAAGTTAAAAAAATGAAAAACATGATAAAAATAATTGCAGGAGACATAAAAAGACTCACTACAAATGTGGTGGCGATGGTTATTATCATGGGACTTACGGTCATCCCCTGTCTCTATGCGTGGTTTAATATCCTGTCAAACTGGGATCCCTACGGAGAGAGCTCTACAGCTAATCTACAGGTAGCAGTAGCATCCTCAGACCAGGGAATCATGATAGGAAACTATGAGATAAATGTAGGCGATATTATCATAAGCAATCTAAAGGCCAATGACACTATAGGATGGGTATTTTGCGATAGTGCAGAGGAAGCAATAGATGGCGTATATTCCGGAGATTATTACGCTGCTTTGGTAGTGGACGAAGAGTTTAGCGCCAATATGATTAGTTTCTTAGGGGGAGATATCGAGAATCCTGTCATTACTTACTATGAAAACGAGAAGAAAAATGCAATAGCTCCTAAAATAACGAGTAAAGTAAAAACCACCATTGAAAGAGAAGTGGATCATGCTTTTGTAAGTACGGTTGCAGAGACATTGTTAAAAGCAGGGGAATATTTTGCCAATCTGGACGAAGAGGGCAATATTACAGGAAAAGGTATATCAAAGCTGGAGCAATTGGACTCAGACCTTAACGGTGTGATACTGATACTGGACTCATATATAGCACTGATGGATTCCACGGAAGAGGTGTCAAATGCCGGCAAGGCTGTGACCGACAGCGCCAAGTCTATTACCAGGACGGCCGAAGAGATGGCAAAGGAGGCCCAGAGCAAGGAGTCATCCACAGAAAGTAAGGTACAGAGTGCTAAAAATGATATAGATGATACCGTATCTGCTCTTAATAATAAGCTGGATAGCGTAAGTGAGATAATGACAGATATTAATAATATTCTGTCAGATGTAAACGTGCCTCAGTTAACAACTGGCACCAAAATACAGTCTAAAATAGACAGTCTGTCGACTGTGTGGGGCGATTCTTCAGATACAAGCAGTATAGCCTATATGCTTACAAATATTTCGACAGGTAATACTGATCTGGATACAAAAATAAAGACCACATTAGGTGATTTGAATGTAAGAAATACTACACTAAAGACTGATGTACAGGCCCTTGTGGATGCTGAAAAAGCGGGAAATACCGATACTACAGATTTGAAAAATAAGGTAACAACAGATGTGGCAAGCTGCCAAAGTGCCATAGATACAGTGCGTAAAGAGTATGCAGCTTATCTATCTACAGCTACACAGGATGCAATCAATTCCACTGAAAGCACAGTAAAAGAGATAGAAAAGTTATTGAATTATGATGCTACAAGCATAGATCTCGTAGTTTCAAATCTGAAAAACTATGCAGATTTGCTTAATCAATCTCAGGATTCTCTCGTAAAATCCAGAGATGAGGCTGTAGAGATGGAGGAAGCTCTGTCTGAAATAATTCAGGAAATAAAGGATCTCAATCAAAATGATGCCTATATGAAATTCATGGACTTGCTTCGTTCTGATCCGGATTTGCTGTCCGATTTTATCAGCAGTCCGGTAGAGATATCCGAAGAGTATGTGTACGAGGTGGATAGCAATGGCTCCATGACAGCTCCATTTTATATAGTGCTGTCTATTTGGGTGGGCGCTCTCATAATGTCCACTATTTTAAAGACAACAGTAAAAAATACAGAGGGAATAGAAAACCTGAAAAATTGGCAATGTTTCTTTGGGAGATTCTTTGCAACTTTTGTAATAGGTCAGATACAGACACTGATTACAGTTATGGGAGCATTTCTGTTTGTAGGAATACAATGCAAGCATTATTTTATGTTTTGGGCAGCATGTGCCTGGACATCCTTTGTATACTCGCTTCTTTTATATTCATTTACTTACTCATTTGGCAATATAGGAGAGGCGCTTTCGGTTATTTTGATGGTATTGCAGGTAGCCGGAGCCGGCGGTACGTTTCCTATCGAGGTGTTGCCTAAGGTTTTCCAGGTGCTGTACAAGTTTATGCCCTTCAATTACTCTATGAATGCATTGAGGGAGTGCATAGGGGGCATGTATGAAAACACCTATAGAAACTGTATGCTTACGCTATTTGTATATGTGGCTGTAGCTGTGTTTATAGGAGTGATTCTCTATCATCCTTTCAAGCTTCTAAACGAAAAAATAGAAACAAGCAAAGAAAAATCTGGTATACTAATATAATAAATAGGCAAGGCATTGAGTCTTGCCTTTTTTGACATTCCACAAAAGTATTTTCATGTTAGGAGGGGCATCATGAGAGACATTAGTTGGGTCAAGGAAAGCGTTTTTTACCACATTTATCCATTGGGCGCATTTGGTTGTCCAAGAGAAAATAAAGGTGAAGAAACGGCAGGTCACAGGATATTAAAATTAATAGACTGGATAGACCATCTGACGGATATTGGTGTCAATGCTGTATATCTTGGACCTATCTGGGAATCGGGCACACATGGATATGACACATTTGACTATTACACCTTGGACAGAAGGCTTGGTACAAATGAGGATTTTAAAAAGGTGGTGGAAGCGCTCCACAAAGCAGGAATAAAAGTAGTATTAGATGGAGTCTTTAACCATGTAGGCAGAGGTCATAAGGCTTTTTTGGACGTGAAAGAAAAAAGAGAGTCTTCAAGCTATGCCGGATGGATCTCGGGACTAAACTTTGGCGGAAATAATTGGTACAATGATGGATTTTCCTACGATTGCTGGGCCGGAGCTCAGGAGTTGGTAAAGTTGAATTATTATAACGAGGATGTGAATAACCATATACTAAATGCTGTGGCCATGTGGATAAGTGAGTTTGATATAGACGGACTCAGACTTGATGCAGCAGATTGTATTCAGAGGGATTTTTTCAAGAGGCTTAAAAATTTTACAGAAGAAAAGAAGAATACCTTTTGGCTCATGGGGGAGATAATACACGGTGATTACAATATCTATGTCAACGACGAAATGCTTGATGCAGTCACAAACTATGAGTGCTGGAAGGGGATATATTCAAGTCACAATGACCACAATTATTTTGAGATAAGCTATGCCATGAAGCGTCAGTGGGGGCAGGGAGGCTTGTATGTGGGCAAGTATCTCTATAATTTCCTGGACAATCACGATGTCAACAGGATAGCCACACTGCTTAAGGAAAAGGAAAATATTTTTCCGGTATATACCTTGCTTTTTACCATGCCAGGTATACCATCAATCTACTATGGTAGTGAGTGGGCAATAGAGGGGGATAAGAATGCAGGTCAGGGAGATATAGCCCTTAGGCCAGAGATAGATATAAAATCCATGTCAAACCCTAAGCTTATAGAACATATCAAGAGTCTGAGTGAGATCAGGAAAAGCTCAAAGGCGTTGCAAAGTGGAGTGTACGAGGAAGTACAGGTAAAAAATGAGACTCTTGTATTTGCGAGAGTATTAGGCGATGAGTATGTGCTTGTAGCCCTCAATTCTACGGATAAAGAACAGGCATTGTCATTTAATTATAGAGGGCAGCAGTATGATGTTGTCCTAGAGCCACATGGAAGTGAGATATTAAAGTAGATAGTTATCAGTTGTCAGCTAAATAGGCATACATGCAATGATCAAGGCGTTCTCCCTTGATAATTATTTTATCACGGAGGATGCCTTCGTATTTGAAGCCGAGTTTTTCCACCATATGTATAGAAGGGTCATTATCAGGCAAAATAAGAGCCTCAAAACGATGAATGCCCAGTTCTTTGGCAAGTACCGGTATAGTAGAAGCTATGGCCTCGCTGCAGTAGCCGTGATTGATATAGTCACGATCCATTTTATAACCGATAGTACAGGATTCGTAAATAGGGCGGACGATATTGCGGTAGCTGACAGTCCCTATGATTTTGTCAGGTTGATCTTTTAAAAAAATCCAATATCTTAGCATACTGAGCCTAAGAATATTTTGATATTCAAAATCAATTACCTTTTTTTGGTGAGGCAGGGTGTAAAATTCGTCGCTGATGATAGGCTCGTATTTTTCAAAAATATCCCGATTATTCTTATAGAAATCCAGGACTTGAGGAGCATATTCGCTGGAAAGTACTCTTAGATAAAGACGGTCAGTAGTAATTGCAAATTTCATAAATCCCCCAATTATCAATGAAATCTAATCAATACCTCTAAGCTGTGTGTTGTTAATATATGGCTTTAAGATGTCTACAAAACTTAAAAGTGTCTCAGTAGAATGAGCAGAAAAAATAGGATTAATGACCTGCTCAGATTCTCTATAGCTTTGCAGATAGTAGGCTTTTGCTCCGGCAAGCCATTTGCCGATGGATGCCATATCGTCAGTATCATGACATTCCTTCATGATGGTAGTACGAAATTCATAATCAATATCACTGCTTTTTAGAAAGTCGACAGATTCTAAAATGGGTGACATATCAAAATGAATCATATGAGCAACTTCATCGTATTTTTCGATGGAGTTTTTGATATCCATTGCTACATAGTCCAAAAGGCCTTCGGCCACAAGGGTCTTGAGGATGGCAGGATTGGTGCCATTGGTGTCCAGCTTGACAAGGAGGCCCATGTCTTTGATTTTGCGGATGAAATCAATAAGATCCCCTTGTAGAGTGGGCTCTCCCCCTGTAATACACACCCCGTCGAGAACCTTTTTTTTGGCGGTCAGGTGAGCAAAAATCTCTTCTTTAGAATATGCAAGTACGTCTGCAGGCGGCATAACAAGATCTCTGTTGTGACAGTATGGACATCTGAAATTGCAGCCTCCGGTAAAAATGGTGCTGGCGACCTTGCCGGGATAGTCCAAAAGTGTGGTTTTCTGTAGCCCTAGTATAAGCATAAACAATTCCCTTTTATTGGTAAAAGTGATACCATAATTTAAAAATGTGCAAAATGAATATATTAAAGAAATAAGCACATCTATATACAAAAAAGTATATCAAAACAGGAGGGTAAAATCTATGATGTCAAAGGAAGAGCGCCAGGAAAAGCGTATTGCCAAACAAGCAGAAAAACTGGAAAAAAAGAACCTCAAAACTTATGAGAAATACATGGAACAGGCCCTCAAGGAAGCAAAAAAGGCTTATGACATCAACGAAGTGCCTATAGGTTGTGTAATTGTGCAAAACGACAAGGTCATTGCAAGGGGATATAACCGCAGAAATACAGACAAGAGTGTTCTAGCACATGCTGAGATTGCGGCTATTAATGAGGCCTGTAAAAAAACAGGCGACTGGAGACTTGAGGATTGCACTTTATATGTGACATTAGAGCCATGTCAGATGTGCGCGGGAGCCATTGTTCAGGCGAGAATACCACGGGTAGTGGTGGGAGCCATGAATCCCAAGGCCGGATGTGCAGGGTCGGTACTTAATATTTTACAGATGCAGCAGTTTAATCATGTATGTGACCTGGAGACCGGTATATTAGGGGACAGATGTACAGAAATGATGACTAAATTCTTCGATGAACTGAGAGAGCAGAAGAATCAAGTATTATAAAGGGTATTTTATTGACAAAACTGCCTTTATCTCATAGAATAAAGGCTCCGAGCAATACATATATAGATATCATTTGGCGGCTATCCTGGAGGGATGTTGAGCTTTGGGTCCTGCGTAATGGGCACCTGTGAATCGTGTCAGGGTAGGAATACAGCAGCACTAAGCAGGACCGTTCATCTGACGCGGGGTTGCCTGAGGGGAGTTTCTTCAGGGTGGCTACCAAATGATATCTATTAGTAGGTGGCTCGGTATTTTAATATAAAGGTGATTTTATGGGAGCTCAAGACAGAACAGAAAAAGTACTGAGAGATATGCACGTGTTGTTTTCAAAGGCACAGCCATATGAAGGCAGTACCAGAAATGTCATTGTGGACAAAAATGCCATGATGGATTTGCTGAAAGAATTGAATGGGTGCATGTACGACATGATGGAGGAGTACGAACTTACGGTAAAAAGCCGTGACAAGGCCAACCGCGAGATGCAAAAGCAGGGTGATGATATCGTTTTTGACGCCACAAGAAAGGCAGAAGATATCTATGCTGCATCCATTATGTATACGGACAATGCCTTAGAGAGCATTCAGGATGTTATCAAGGAATCAGAGGAGTCTGTTGCAAAAATCTACGAAGATGCCCTTAAAAAGATAAAAGAGGAGGCCAGAGCGGTCAAGAGCAATCAGCTGGAGCTTAAGAGCCACCTCAATGATTTGATAGATACGCAAAAATATCTACGGCTTATAGATGAAGAGAATATGCGTATTCTTAAGGAAAAAGCCGAGGGAGATGATGAGACCTACGACGATGCACCTAAGTATGCAGCGCCGGAGATACGTATAGACAAAGATTATTTTGCCAGAGCGGGTCTGGATATTGAAGAGGATTTGGACCAGCCTGAAGAGACTGTAGACGGGGAGGAAAACGCAATATCCTCAGATGATTTGGATGCAGAGTATTTTAAATGGCAGGAAGAAGAGTCATCAGAGGAGAAAAAAACTGGTAAGAAGGGTCTTGGAGGCCTTTTTGGATTAAAGCATTGAAAAGGAGAATAAGTAATGAAGCTTTACAACAACGGAGTTTATCTAGTTAATGGCAATCAGATTGTTGAAGATAGCCATGAGGCCGCTGCTGCTATAAAAGCTGCTACCGGTCAGGAGGTTACCAGAGAAGACGCACATCAAAACACCATGGCATATGGTATTTTGTCCAGTCACAATACTTCCGGTAATATGGAGCATTTGCAGATAAAATTTGACAAGCTGATAAGTCACGATATTACCTACGTAGGTATCATACAGACAGCCAGAGCTTCAGGACTTGAAAAATTTCCTATTCCATATTGTCTGACGAACTGCCACAATTCTTTGTGTGCGGTAGGCGGTACTATAAATGAGGATGACCACATGTTTGGTCTTACCTGTGCCAAGAAGTACGGCGGTATATATGTTCCACCACACCAGGCAGTCATTCATCAGTTTGCCAGGGAGATGATGGCAGGCGGCGGCAAGATGCTGCTTGGTTCAGATTCTCATACCAGATATGGAGCCTTGGGCACCATGGCAATGGGAGAGGGCGGACCGGAGCTTGTAAAACAGTTATTGAATCAGACCTATGATATCAATATGCCGGGTGTTATTGCCGTGTATATGACAGGTACCCCTAAAAAGGGTGTTGGTCCACAGGATGTGGCTTTGGCTATCATCGGTGAGGTATTTGATAAGGGCTATGTAAAAAATAAAGTGATGGAGTTTGTAGGACCGGGTGTAAAGAACCTCTCCATGGACTTTAGAATAGGTGTGGATGTCATGACAACAGAGACTACCTGCCTTAGCTCTATTTGGACTACAGATGCAAAGACCGAAGAATTCTATGAGATTCACGGCCGCAAAGAGGAGTACAAGGAGCTTAATCCGGGACAGGTGGCTTACTATGACGGCATGATTGAGATTAATCTCGACGAGATAAAGCCTATGATTGCGATGCCATTCCATCCTAGCAACACATATACAATCGAAGAGCTAAATGCAAACCTTATGGATATCCTAGATGACTGCGAAAAGAGAGCAAAGGTGTCTCTTGACGGTCAGGTAGAGTTTTCATTAAAGGATAAGGTCAGAGATGGAAAACTATATGTGGATCAGGGTATTATTGCCGGATGCGCAGGCGGCGGATTTGAAAATATTTGTGATGCAGCAGACATATTGCGAGGCAGCAGTATAGGACCTGATGAATTTACCCTTTCGGTATATCCTGCTTCTACACCTATATACATGGAGCTTGTTAAAAATGGTGCTGTGGCAGACCTGATGAGTACGGGCGCAATCGTTAAGACAGCATTCTGTGGTCCTTGCTTTGGTGCAGGTGATACTCCTTCCAACAACGGATTTTCTATTCGCCATTCTACCAGAAACTTCCCTAACCGCGAAGGTTCTAAGCTTCAGAATGGCCAGATTGCTTCTGTGGCACTGATGGATGCCCGCTCTATTGCGGCTACTGCTGCAAACAAGGGATATCTGACAGCCGCTACGGATATAGATGTAGATTATACAAAGCCCAAATACCATTTTGATGGAAGAATCTATGCGAACCGCGTATTTGATTCTCATGGTGTGGCTGAGCCTGAGACGGAGATTCATTTTGGTCCGAATATCAAGGATTGGCCAAAGATGAGTCCGCTTCCGGAGAATCTTTTCCTCCAGGTAGTATCAGAAATCCATGATCCTGTTACCACAACGGACGAGTTGATTCCATCGGGAGAGACATCTTCATATCGCTCTAATCCACTGGGATTGGCTGAGTTTACACTTTCTCGTAAGGATCCGGAGTATGTGGGACGAGCAAAAAATATCCAGAAGGCACAGAAGGCTCTGGAGGCAGGAGAGTGTGCAGGCGAGGCTGTTCCTGAGTTAAAGGCTATTGTTCACAAAGTAAAAGAGACTTATCCGGATGTAAACCATGACAATTTTGGCGTGGGAAGTACGATTTTTGCAGTAAAACCGGGAGATGGTTCGGCAAGAGAGCAGGCTGCTTCATGTCAAAAGGTGCTTGGCGGTTGGGCAAATATTGCAAATGAATATGCCACAAAGAGATATCGTTCAAACCTTATCAACTGGGGTATGCTTCCATTTGTAATTCCTGAGGGAGAGCTTCCATTCAAAAATCTGGACTATTTGTTTATTCCCGGTATAAAAGATGCGGTAGTTAACAAGGCTGACACAATTAAGGCGTATGTTGTAAAGCAGGAGGGATTGAAGGAATTCGACCTGACTCTTGGAGAACTGACTGACGACGAGAGAGAGATTATACTGAAAGGTTGCTTAATCAACTACAACAGACAATAAACCGGAGGGGGTATATGCCAGAAAATAGTGCAAAACACGGGGAAAAAGAAAGATACAAAAGATTGCTGGGCTATGTAGTGGCAGCGCTGGTTGTTATCACATATTATTTTCTTTTGAAGAATACCAGGGGCGTTGGGGTATTTATCAATCAGGTAAACAAGGTTACACAGCCGCTTTTGATTGGATTTATCATGGCATTTTTGATGAATCCTATCATGAGTTTTTTTGAGAAGCGCCTGGATAAATTTTTTAAAAAAATAATAAAAAAACCTACAACGGTCCAAAAGACCAACAGGACAGTATCCACCATTTTAGCACTAGTGGTATTGGCAGGGATTATAATTTTTCTTATAGCCACTGTTATACCAAACCTAGTGAGCACAATAGTTTATCTGGTGGACCATATCGAGGAGCAGATAGCGGGTGTACTTGATTGGTGTAATGTGATAACAGGAGGCAGATACGAAGAGTCTCTGATGAAGGCAAAAGACAATAATATCGGAGATATTTTGGAACAGGGACTTACATTGGCGCGACAATACTTTGATTACGACCAATCTGACATGGTATCTACTATTACTACCAGCTTGCTTTCGGTAGGGAAATTTTTGCTTAATATCATCGTCGGGATGTTTGTATCTGTGTATGTACTTATTTCAAAGGAGACTTTCAAAGGTCAGGCAAAAAAAATAATTTGTGGAGTATTTTCTGCAAAGCAGGCGAACATCGTCATGGAAGTGACAAGAAAATCTATAGATATTTTTTATGGATTTATAATAGGCAAGATTATTGATTCCATTATCATAGGATTTATTTGCTACTTTGCATGTCTGATAATGAGTATGCCATATCCTGTCCTTGTATCGGTTATCGTGGGAGTGACCAATATCATTCCTGTATTTGGTCCTTATATCGGGGCAGTACCTACTGTCATCATTATTTTCCTGACAGAGCCTATGAAGGGCATATATTTCCTGATTTTCATAGTGATCCTGCAACAGATAGATGGCAACCTGATAGGGCCTAAGATACTGGGCGATTCTACTGGTATATCATCATTCTGGGTGGTATTTGCAGTGATTGTTGGTGCCGGATTCTTTGGAATAGGTGGTATGATAGTGGCGGTACCGATAGTGGCCATAATTTATTATCTGGCAGGGCGTATAGCGAAGTATTTGCTCAAGAAGCGGGATTTACCAACTGCTACAGAAGAATATATACATATGGACCACATAGATTTAGAGACAAATACATTAATAAAGAGAAAATAATTTTAAAAACCGGGATTTTAGGTCCCGGTTTTTTTGATTTTGTGGATAACGTATGATAAAATTTCTATAACTATGAGTGTGACTTCTTGTGGGAATTTCATATTTCTCCCGCAATAAGTTGTGTGATTTGGAGAGTAATTCTGTGGAAAAATTGGATTATAGAAATAAAATCGAGGAGATGAGAGATTTAGTCTCCCAAAAGAAATTTACTGACGCCATGTCGATAGCGGAGTCGATAAATTGGCGAAAAGTTCATAATATCAATGATTTGGTGGCAGGCAGTGAGTGCTTTGAGGCGGCCGGCAAGACCGAGGAAGCCAGGGACTTACTGTTGATGGCTCATGATCGTTCTCCTATCGGAAGGATGATTCTGTACAAGCTGTGCATGATTTCTATTAAGCTAAAAGAACTGGATGAAGCTCAGGAGTACTACAATGATTTTGTACAGATTGCACCTCACGATAGTCTAAAATACATCCTAAAGTACAATATAAATATAGCAAAAGGGGCAGATACAGCCACTCTTATACAGATTCTTGAAGAATTAAAAGAAAATGATTTTATTGAAGAGTGGGCTTATGAGCTTGCATATCTTTATCACAAGACTAATCAGGGAGATAAGTGTATCAGCCTGTGTGATGAGATTATTTTATGGTTCGGTGATGGTCCTGTAGTGGAGAGAGCCCTGGAATTAAAGATGCTTTATCAGCCACTGGATAAGGCCCAGGAGGACAAGTATCGCAGTTTCCAACAGAAAAAAGACGGTATCACAGAGATTACTCCACAATCGGTAGCGGCTTCTGCCAAGGTAGTTCCTAATATAGCTGAAATTAAGCTGCCGGAGGGGCCGGAGAGGTTTGATACCATCAACCTACAGGCAGAGATAAAGAAAAATATAGATGAGATTATGAAGGCAACAGACACAGGGGAAGTATCCGAAAACATGGATGCCATCAAAAATCTCGTTGAAGAGATACCTTATTTGCAGGTGACAGAAGAGACACCGGCCCAGGAGGAAGAGGATTTTTCCATAAACGATACTTTCCAGCAGTATCTTGAGGAAGAATATGACGGCCAGATAAGTCTGAGACTTGATGATGAGAGCACCGAGCCGGATGAGCAGATAGAAGGTCAGATGACTATAGAAGACGTGCTGGCTGAATGGGAAAAGACAAAGCGAGCTGCTGAAGCGGCTATGGAAGAGGCCAAAATCAAGGAGCTTGAGAATGCCAGAGCCCGTGCCCTTCGCGAGGCAAACAACGTACTTAACAGACTTGAAGGAGCTATGTCAAAGCTTGATGCAGGCATGACCTCCCAAGAGCTTTTAAAAGAGGAATATATGTCAGGAGTGACAGGTGAGGAGACAAAAGAGCCTGAGGCACCTGAGATTGAGAAAAGCGAACCGGCTCAAGAAGCCTCAGAGCCTGAGACTGAAGAGGCAGTAAGTGAGCCGACAGCAGAGCAACACACAGGATTTGCTATTCCAAAACTGGACTTGGCGGGAATGGAGCTTGGTTCTGTAGATATACCTATTGTACATGCCGAGGAAGCAGCTGCATCTGCTGCAGCAGCATCAACAGTATTGCATTCAGCTGCTGACGCAGTCAAAGAGACAGCCAGCTGGCAGCCACCTACATTAGATGACGGAGAAGAAGACGAAGTGGACCTTAAAGAAGCATCGGAGATGATAGCCGACGTAAACAAACTTTTACAGCAGGAGATAGACAGGCTTACAAATGGGCAACCGGATGTTTCAGAGGATATTTCCGAGAATATTCAGTCTACAGAAGATTATGTATCAGAAGAGATAAAGGCTGTACAGGCGGACACATCTGATGTGAGTGAGGCTCAGTTTAGCATAGACGATATAGAGCTTCCACCAATAGAATTACCACAGGATTTATTGGAGGAGATGCAAGGCACTACTTTAGAATATAGCGTGCCTGAGTCTCAGCCTGAGGTGCAGCAGGAAGCGCCTGCTATCAATTTTGTGGAGCCAGAGATTACTGTATCCTTAGAGCCTGAAGAGATGGCTGAGCTGGTGGATGAAAAAGTCCTGACAAATGTTATCAAGGATGAGATTCCAAAGCTTGATTTAGACGAGGAGGATTTGGAGACATTCTCATATTTTCTTCCTATAGACGGCATGAAGAAAAGCATCATGCAGGTACTTGCCGGAGCATCGACTCGCATCACTCAGCCTGAGCTCAATGGCGGCAACATCATTATCGTGGGCGAGCCAGGATCAGGCAAGACTCAGATGGCCACCAGCATTATAAAAGTACTGGAAAAGAAGACAGGCTACCCAAAGGGTGGCATTGGCAAGATTTCCGGTTCCAAATTAAACGAAAAAGACATACAGAAGCTATATTCAAAGATACAGGGTGGATGCCTGATTATCGAGACAGCAGGGGACATATCAAAGGAGACAGCTGTTACACTTTCTCTTTTGATGGAGCAGGACAAGGCAGGCACCATAATTATTGTTGAGGATAATAAGCGAGGAATAGACAGACTTCTCATGAAGGATAGTTCCTTCGCCAAGAGATTTACAGAAAAAATTGTTATTCCGGCATTTACGATTGATGAGCTGGTATCATTTGCAAAGACTTATGCCAATGAGGCCGGCTGCACAATAGAAGATATGGGCGTATTGGCACTATACAACCGTATCAATCTCATAGGCAGATATAATCATGCCACTACCATCAAAGAGGTCGCGGCCATTATGGATGAGGCGATTGACAAATCTACCAGAGGAGGCTTCTTCAACAAAATCAAATACGACAAGGATGGCAATGTCATTCTTAAGGAGAAGGACTTCGACAAATAATAATATACTGAGGGGATGTAAAGTATGAGCAATTTCACAGATTTAGACGGCTACCTGTTTGGACAGGGCACACACTACGATATCTACAAAAAATTGGGAGTCCATAAGGGCAAACAGGGTAATCAGACGGGCTATTATTTTGATTTATGGGCACCACATGCCAACAGTGTTTCTGTTATCGGTGATTTTAACGGTTGGGACGAGACCAGCCATTTTATGAAGAGGGTAGAGCCTGAGGAACAGGGAGTTTTTGAGCTGTTTATACCTGAGGCTAAGGAAGGTCAGCTATACAAGTTTTTGATTCGTACAGAGAGTGGGGATAAGCTATACAAAGCCGACCCATATGCTACCTATGCGGAGATACGACCAGGGACAGCCTCAAGAATATACGATAACACACAGTTTAAATGGACCGATTCCGCATGGATGAAGCAGCGACGTACAGGCAATTTCTGGGAAAAGCCAATGGCTATTTACGAGGTGCACCCAGGTTCATGGAAGCGTCACCCAAGACCGGAAAACGATGGTTTTTACAGCTACAAAGAGTTTGCTCATAGTTTGACAGAGTACGTTTTGGATATGGGGTATACACATGTAGAGCTGATGGGTATATCTGAGTATCCATTTGATGGTTCCTGGGGATATCAGGTGACAGGGTATTATGCACCTACTTCGCGTTATGGTACCCCTGATGATTTTTGTTATCTGGTTAATTATTTACATAAAAACGGTATCGGAGTTCTTTTGGATTGGGTACCTGCACATTTTCCAAGAGATGCACATGGATTGGCAGATTTTGACGGACAGGCTTTGTATGAATATCCGGACCCAAGAAAGGGAGAGCATCCTGATTGGGGCACAAAGATATTTAACTACGGCAAACCAGAAGTAAAGAATTTCCTTATCGGCAGCGCATTACAGTGGGTTGAATTGTATCACATCGATGGTCTGAGAGTGGATGCAGTGGCATCTATGCTCTATCTTGACTATGGCAAACGTGACGGACAGTGGGTTCCTAACGAATACGGCGGCAATGAAAATACAGAAGCAATAGAATTTTTCAAGCATATCAATACCCTCATCCGAGGCAGAAATCCGGGTGCAGTGATGATAGCCGAGGAGTCTACCGCCTGGCCGAAGATTACCGGAGATGTGGAAAACGGAGGACTCAATTTCTCTTTCAAGTGGAATATGGGATGGATGCATGATTTCATAGACTACATGAAGTTGGATCCTTACTTCAGAAAAGACAATCATAACAAGATGACCTTTGCCATGAGTTATAACGAGGCAGAGCGCTATATTCTTGTGCTTAGCCATGATGAGGTAGTACATCTGAAGGGTTCCATGCTTGCAAAGATGCCTGGGCTTGAGATAGACAAATACAAGAACCTCATGGCCGGATATGCATTTATGATGGGTCATCCCGGCAAGAAGCTCTTATTCATGGGCCAGGAATTTGCTCAGGGCACCGAGTGGAGCGAGGCCAGAGAGTTGGATTGGTACGTGCTTGACAATCCTAATCATAGACATGTGGCTCGCATGTACAAGGATTTGTTGCATATCTATCGCGAGAATCCAGCCATGTATGAGTTGGATGTATCCTGGGAAGGCTTTGAGTGGATTAATGCTAATGACGGCTACAGAAGCATTTTCAGTTTTGTCCGCAAATCAAAAAATGCCAAAAACAACCTGTTGTTTGTGATAAACATGACACCTATGCGCTATGATGATTATCGCGTAGGTATACCTACAAACAAAAAACTTAAGCTATTGCTTGATAGCGAAAACAAACAGTATGGAGGAAACGGTGGCCAGATTCCGGCTACACTTGTTCCAAAGAGAGAGGAATGTGATGGTAGAGAATACTCAGTAGCATTCCCATTGGCACCTTATCAGGTAGCTATATTACAATATTAGAATTTAGATATGGGCTGTGTAAGCAGCCCATTCTTTGCATAATAGACATATGGAAGAATTTAAGATAATTACCCTGCCAAATAAAGAGGACTCAGAAGAGGAGAAAATCAAGGATGAACCTTTGAAGCGGCCTAAGGATGATGATTCCTATTCGCCGCCCAAAAAGAGGTACATATTTATTTTAGTGATTTTAGCCATTTGCCTGCTCTCTTTCATAGTGATAAGGATTGTTACCACCTATGATGATTACGAGGTAGAAAAAAGCTGGGAACGTCAGGATTCAGCGGAAAGTACCTATATAGGGTTTGAAAACAACCTGTTAAAATACAGCGCTGATGGTATTTTTTATACAAAATATGATAGTTCGCTGATATGGAATTACAGCTACAACATGACCAATCCTACAATCGACACCTGCGGTGAGTATATTGTTGTCTATGACAAAAAAGGTACCGAGGTTGATATTTTTTCCACCAAGGGATTTGTAAAACAGATAGCAAGTACTATTCCCGTAATAGAGGCGAGAGTAGCTTCTCAGGGCACGGTGTCTCTGCTTCTACAGGAAAATAATATCTGCTATGTGCAGATGTACGACAAGGATGGGACACTTTTGGTATCGGGGGAGATTCATCCGGAAAACAAGGGATTTCCAATATCAATGGCGTTGTCATCAGATGCTAAAAGGCTACTTTTATCGATTGTCAACGTAAGCGAGGGTGAATTGTCTACAGAGCTGGTATTCTATGATTTTACCAGTGCCGGTAAAGCAGAAGAGGACAATATAGTAGCCACATACACCTACATAGGCACACTTATTCCGAAGGTAGAATATGTAAAAAATAATAAAGCACTTGCTTTTGCAGATAAGAAAATAATCGTATTTAATAACAACCTGAGGGCTACGGTAGCAAAAGAAATATCTGTAAGTGAAGAGATGAAAAGCATTTTTTACAACGATACTCATTTTGGATATATATGCGAGACAGCTACTGACAACGGAGAAATTTTTAATCAGCTCAATATCTATAATCTATACGGACTGAAAAACACCTCAAAGGCAATAGATATAAGTTACACAGACGTAAGTATTTTAGACAATAACGAAGTATGTTTTTCAGACGGCAATGAGATAGTGCTGTACAATCTCCAGGGCTTCAAAAGATTTGATTATACTTTTGATGACTCTGTATATAGTGTCATTCCGGGAGCTACATCTAAAAGATACTATATGATAGAGTCCGGCAAGACTGAAGAAATCATACTGAAATAGAGGGACATATGGATATCAATTACTTTTTGATTATAGCAATAATTATCATGGTGATTTGCGTAATTAGGGGAATGAGCAAGGGCATAATCAGGATTATCTATGGGGTGGTATCATGGATTTTTCTGATTTGGTTTGTCAATTTTGCCTGCACTTATGTATCGGATTATCTCAATTACAACACATCGCTTTCGGACACAGTGCAAGAGTCGATAAATACCCATCTCCATGACAGGTACGATACCTCCGAGGCGGCAGAAGAAGGCACAGGAGAGGCGGCAGTGCTTGCTATTGTACCTTTTTATCTCCAGGACAAAATCACTGAGGCAATAACAACTTCAGTGGAGGCCGCTATCACTCTGATTTCCGTAGAACTTACGGATGCCGCCATAAAGGGAATCGCCACGATAATAAGTGTGGTGGCTGGCATCCTGATTATTTTTATACTTGATAAGTTGATAAAGCTGGTGGGTTTGGTACCGGGTGTACGGGATGTCAACAAATTACTTGGATTTTTAGCGGGATTTGCAGAGGGTATGCTGATTATATGGCTGTGTATGTACATAGCAGATTGCTTCCCGGCTACAGATTTTGGACGCTTTGTTATAGATAACACTACGGCTGATCCTATTTTAGGGTTTGTGTACCAGATAAATATTATCGAGAAAATATTTAGAGGTATTTGATTTTCATCAGATATACTTTGCATAAAATTTAATTGAGCATAATGGTTTTTAGTGACTAACTCATGGGTTCTGTGTTATTATCTTTTTACAGGAGTTAATTTTGTAAAAGGAGGAATTTTATGGCAGAGAACAAATATGCAGGCACAAAAACAGAAAAAAACTTATGGGAAGCTTTCGCTGGCGAGTCTATGGCGAGAAACAAGTATACCTATTTTGCATCGGTAGCAAAAAAGGCAGGTTATGAGCAGATTGCAGCGTTATTTTTAAAGACAGCTGAAAATGAGAAGGAGCACGCAAAGCTGTGGTTTAAGGCACTGGGAGGTGTAGGGACCACTGAGGAGAATCTTCTCCATGCAGCAGAGGGTGAGAATGCTGAGTGGACTGACATGTATGAGCGCATGGCAAAGGAAGCTGATGAGGAAGGTTTCCATGATTTGGCAGAGCAGTTCAGAGGCGTAGGAGCCATTGAAAAGCAGCATGAGGAAAGATACCGCAAGCTTCTGAATAATGTAGAGGCTATGGAAGTGTTCAAGAAGAGTGGCGTGACTATGTGGGAGTGCCGTAATTGTGGACATATCGTTGTAGGCCTTGAGGCACCTAAGGTTTGCCCGGTTTGCAAGCATCCACAGTCTTACTTTGAAGTAAGAGAAGAAAATTATTAATCCAAAAGTCATCATTTTTCCATAGATATTTGATACACTCATATTTGTAGGGAGAGATAAGGACTATCTATGGATTTTAATTTTGATGATGAAAGCAAACCTTATACTTCCGATGATGCATACGAAGATTTAGAATCGATAAGAGAGATACTTCACGATGCTCAAAAGCGAATTAATCGTAGCAAACTCGAGAAGAGCGATATAGATTTGAGTATCAATATCGAAGTAGAAGAACAATAGGATTTTAGAACCATCCGTTAGCAAAATAGCTATCGGATGGTTTTATTTTGGATTTAAAATCTGATATTATTTAGTAAGGGAAATAAGGAGAAGACAATGGGTCATACGTTATATATAGAGTGCGATTCGGGCATTAGCGGCGACATGACAGTAGGTGCTCTGTTAGATATAGGAGCCGATAGCAAGAAACTGCTTGATGTAATAGACAGCATAGGGGAAGACGCTTTTAAAATAGAGATATCAAAGGTTAAAAAAGCGGGTCTAAAGTGTACAGATTTTAATGTAATACTAGATGATGAACATGATGGACATGACCATGATATGGATTATCTTTACGGCCATTTGCATGAGCATGGCAAAGAGAAGCACAGCCATATCCACCATCATGAGCATGGTGAGATAGAAGACTTAGGACATCATCATGAGCATAGCGAGCACGAAGACTTGGGACATCATCATAGTCATAGAGGCATAAAAGAAATCTATGACATCCTAGATAATACAAGCGCCACTGAGGATGCAAAAAAAATTGCTAAGCGTATATTTAGTGTGCTTGCAGAGGCTGAGTCCAAGGCGCATGGAGTGCCTGTGGAGGAAGTACATTTTCACGAGGTGGGTGCCATAGATTCTATAGTGGATATATTGGCTATCGGAGTCTGTTTGGATGATTTGGATATCACGCAGGTAATAGTACCTAAGATATTTGAAGGTCAGGGCACGGTGCGTTGTCAGCATGGCATATTGCCTATTCCTGTGCCCGCAGTGGTAAATATTGCAGCAGCACATGATATAGCTATGGAGATTTTACCGGTAAATGGGGAACTGGTGACTCCAACGGGGGCGGCGACAATAGCGGCTATCCGTACATCAGACACTCTGCCCGGGCAATTTGTTATCAAAAAAGTTGGAATGGGCAGCGGTAAAAGAGAATACGGATTGGCAGGCTTTTTGCGAGTTATGATAATAGAGGAAAAGGAGTAATAATAATGGGGGTAGACATTTCAAATCCATCTGAAAGCGAGTTTGACTTTTCTCCGGCAGACGTACTGTATATGCTTAGAGATTTGCCTGATGCGTGCTGTGTATTTAAAGTATTGACAGATCATTTTGGAACAGTGCAGGATATGCAGTTTGTTTTTGCCAATGAAAAATACGCCACGTTGGTCGGAAGACCTTCGGCTGAGCTTATAGGGGCGACATACTACACAACAGTTACAAACAGAGATGAGGACTGGATCCGACTAAGCTATCAGGCTGCTATTATGCGACAGTCAGTCATTAACCGTACATACAATACTCATTTTAGTAAATGGTTCGAGTTTTGGGCTGTTCCGGTATATAAAAAGGGATTTTGCGCATTTATCATCCATGATGTGACAGCGGAGAAGCGCAAAGAAGAGACCAGAGAGATAAAAGAGAAATCCAACCATATAATAATTGAATGTGCAAAAATACTTTCAGAAAATGAATTTAAAAAGGGCATCAGGCAGGCGTTAAATGTACTGGGTACCACTTTGGATGCGGATAGGGCTTTTCTCGTAGAAGTCGTAAACGGTGAACCGGGAGAAATATATGAGTGGTCGGCTCATGCCGGCAGAGTTGGACTTCCGGCAAAAAAAGAGTTTGAGAAATTTGATTTTTTCACCATGTGGAACAAACAGTTAAACGGTGAAAATGTGGTGATAGTAGAAGATACCATCGTAATCAACGAACGAAACAGCGAGGTGTATAAAAAGGTCCTAGAAGGCAATATAAGTACATACATGCTTGCTGCCATCAAAGATAAAAGTGATACTATTGGCTATGTTGTAATAGACAATTTTTCTCTTAATCTGGAGCTAAATACCAGAGAGATACTGGAGTCGGTAGCCATCTTTTTTGCTGAAGAGATGCGCAATAATGCGCTGCAGCAAAGGATGGAATATCTCAATACACATGACGTACTTACAGATGTGGGAAATAGATATGCCTACAATACTATCTGTGAATTGTTAAAAGATTCAAATGTCAAAGTAGGAGTTTGCTTTGTGGATATCAATGGATTGAAATATATCAACGACATAAATGGTCACAATGCAGGAGACGACCGGATAAGAGAGGTATCCGAAATGCTAAGTACCGTCTTCAAAAAGAAATTTTTATACAGAATAGGCGGGGATGAGTTTGTAGCGATTCTTCCACAAGTAGAAAAAGATTATTTTGCAGAGATGGTAGAAAAGCTGAGAAAAAAAGCGAAGAAGCTACCTGTAGCAGTCGGGGCAGTGTGGAATGATTCGGTGGATAATCTGGAGGAGTTGGTAAAGGAAGCGGATAAGCTGATGTATGCTGACAAGGCGGATTATTATACTAAAAACGACAGAAGAAATAAAAGTACAAAGTAATAGGAATGTGCCATGGCAAAGCAGAAGAAACAAATAGAATACAGATATTATGAGATTCCTGACGGACATTATGTTATGGCACTCTTAGGGGAGTCCTGGGTTCGCAGCTATGGCGCAGAGCAGGAAAATCTGCTCCATTTTCACAATTATATGGAGATAGGCTATTGTTATTGGGGAAATGGTCAGCTGACTATAGAGGAATCAAATGTTAATTATAAGGGTGGTATTATCACTATCATCCCGGAAAATATTCCCCATGAGACGAAAAGTTTTAACAACGGTATTTGTAAATGGGAATATCTCTATATCGATATAGATAGTTTTATCAGAAATGAGATGCAGTTTAAGCGTATGCTTCCGGAAGAGGTTATTAAGCGAATAAATAATCAGGGGTACGTGATTCAATGGAACCAAAATAAGGCCGTCACTGCCATAGTGCGCAACATAATGGAAGAATACAGGGAGAAAAAACCTTACTATAAAGAGGCAGTAAAAGGCTATCTGAGAGCTTTTGTGGTGGAGCTTCTTAGGACCAATGAAGATATGAGTTCATCACTTACCTTGGAGGAAAAGCGGCTAAACAGCTATGTGGAAAAGAGTGTGAGTTATATCGCTGAGCACTATGCCGAGGATATCAAGATGTCTGATGTGGCCTATGAATGTGGCCTATCGGAAAGTCATTTTAGAAGGATATTTGAGGAGACCATGAGTATGAAGCCGCTGGATTATCTCAATATGGTCCGCATCGACAAAGCCTGTGAGATAATTCAAAATAAGGACTATGCCATGGAGGAAGTGGGATTTAGAGTTGGATATCAGACCCCCTCCACTTTCAACCGTAATTTTAAAAAGCTTACTGGAAAGACCCCTTACCAATGGAAAAAAGAAGAAAATCAGTTGGGAATAACTAAGAAAAATTATAATATCAGCGCCAAAAAAGGATGGTAAAAAAGACCTCGCAGAGGTCTTTTTTGATTTACGGGCGCAAGGACATTATTTGGACAAAGTTACGTTAAAAAACAATTATTAAAATTAGTGAAATAGTCGAAAATGCAATTTTTTGGCACAAATATATAGGACAAAAAAAGAGCCAAACTAGTATTATGACCATATGAGGGGCGGTAATAAGGAATTGATTTGTGCAATATGCACAGATTGACCTCCGCAAAATTACAATTTTAACCAATAAGGAGAAATGAAGAATGAAGAGAAAAGTAATTTCACTCATGCTTGTCGGTGCAATGGCTGCTTCTATGGTAGCTTGCGGTAGCACAGACACAGCAACAACAAGTACAGATGGGGCAGCTGCTACAGAAGATGGTGCAACTGAGGCTGTACAGTCAGATGACGAGAACACACTTACAGTATATGCTTGGGATGAGAATTTCAATATTCCAGCACTTCAGGCAGCTGAGAAAGATTACCAGGAAGTTAATCCTGATTTTCATCTTGAGATCATCACTCAGTCACAGTCTTCAGATGTTGAAAATGCAGTTACACTTGCAGCTGAAGCAGGAGATTACAGCACATTACCTGACATCGTACTTTTCCAGGATCACTACATCCAGCAGTACGTTACAAACTATCCTGATGCTTGGCAGTCAGTAGACGATGCAGATTGCGATTGGGATGGACTTGGAGCTGAGAAGCTTTCATACTCTACAATCAACGGTGAGCACTATGGTTTCCCTGTTGATGCAGGTACAGCAATTTTTGCTTATAGAACAGACCTCTTAGAGGAAGCAGGTTATACACTTGACGATGTGACAGGTATCACATGGGATGAGTTTGATAAAATCGGTAAAGACGTATATGCCGCTACAGGCAAGTATCTCCTTTGCATGGATGGAGATGGCAACGACCTCTTCTATCTGATGCTTCAGGGCGAGGGCGCTTCACAGTTTAAGGATGGCGAGCCTTACTTCTCAGAGAATGAGACATTGGTTGATATCTTTAACGTACTCGTTACATTGGCTCAGGACAACGTACTCTACCTTGCAAACGACTGGAGCGATTACACAGATCAGGCTATCCAGGGTGACATGGTTGCAGGTGTATACAATGGTAACTGGATTATTCCTACAATCGAGCAGGTAGCAGATAACGCAGGTAAGTGGGCTATTACTACAGCTCCAACACTTACAGGTAAGGAAGGCTATGCTTCAAACGGTGGTTCTTCACTTTACATCACAGCAAACTGCTCAAAGACAGAGCTTGCAAAGGATTTCCTTGCATATACATTTGGCGGACGTTCAGCAGAAGATGGACAGTCAATCACATATGATGAGGCTCTTTTAAATGGTGGTGTTATCGGAACATGTGCAGCAGCTGCAGAGTCAGATGCATATCAGCAGGGTGTTGATTACTTCAATGGTCAGGCTATCTACGCTGATATCGTAGAGTACACACAGCACGTTCCTACAATCGAGCAGTCAGATTATCACTATGCAGCTCGTACACAGCTTGCTACAGCACTTCAGAATGTTCTTACAAACGGTGAGGATGTAAATGATGCTATTGCAAATGCTGAGTCACAGCTTAGATTTGAAATGGAGTTAGATTAATTCCTAAAGATTAAGAAATAATTTTGGGGAAGTGGCGAGCCCACTTCCCTTTTTTAAAGAAAGGGTAGACATCGTGGAGAAGAAAAGACGTGGAATGACACTTGCTAATAAGCAATTGGCAGCCGGCTGGTTATTTCTTACGCCAGCAACAATTCTTATTTTCATAATGAGCTTTTATCCTATAATAAAGGCATTTATCACATCATTAAAAACAGGTAAGGGCGTAAATATTACATTTGCTAATCCACTTACCTACAATTACACTCGAATGTTACAGGATAGTATTTTCATGACATCCATGAAAAATACATTCTTTTATCTGATTATACAAGTTCCTATCATGCTTGTGCTTGCTATCCTTTTAGCACAGCTTCTCAACAATAAGGACTTAAAATTCAAGGGATTTTTTAGAACATGTATATTTTTACCATGTGCTACATCTCTTGTTTCATATTCATTGATATTTAAGTCTATGTTTGCTACACAGGGCCTTATCAATGCAGTCCTGATGAAGATAGGAATAATAAGTGAAAATATAAACTGGCTTGGTACACCAGCTACAGCAAAGGCGGTAATTATCATCGCCCTTATCTGGAGATGGACAGGCTATAACATGGTATTTTATCTGGCAGGACTTCAGAATATTGAGTATTCAGTATATGAGGCTGCCAAAATCGATGGCGCAAACGGATGGAAGACCTTCTGGTACATTACAGTACCGCTTCTTAAGCCGACTATCGTTATGACAGCAATCATGTCTATCAACGGTACATTACAGCTCTTTGACGAGTCAATGAACCTGACCAGTGGCGGTCCGGCAAATTCAACAATTACAATGTCACATTACATTTATAATCAGGCATTTGGCCAGGGTGTAGGAGCGCTGGGTTATACTTCAGCAATGTCATTTTTAGTATTTATACTGGTAGGCATATTAGCATTTATCAGCTTGAAAGTGGGTGATACTCGTGACTAAGAAAAATAAATCAATGATACAGCGTAGGCTCATTCCTACATACATATTTTTAATAATCTGCTCATTTATATCAGTATTTCCACTTTATTGGATGATTGCAGCATCCACCAACTCATCGCTGAACGTAGCGAGAGGTTCGATAGCTTTTGGAAACCAGTTGGCAATAAACTTTGAGCACTTAAAAACTGCAGTGCAAGGTACATTGTGGTCAAGCATGGGTAACTCATTCTTATATGCAATAGTGCAGACAGTGTTTACTCTGTTTGTCTGTTCAATAGCCGGATATGGATTTGAGTTGTATCACGATAAGGGCAAAGACAGACTTTTTAGTATATTGCTTCTTGCCATGATGGTACCGGCTGTAGCTACAATGGTTCCTTTGTATCAGCTGATTTCAAAGGCAAAGCTTCTCAATACCGTGTGGGCGTTTATTCTTCCGGGTATATCTACACCATTTATGATAATGATGTTCAGACAGAATTCCCGTAATTTTCCACCGGATATCATGGAGGCAGCCCGTATCGACGGACTCCCTGAGTGGAAGATATTTTTCAAGATGTATGTACCTATTCAGAAATCAATCTATGCAGCAGCTGCTGTTATTACCTTTATGAACGCCTGGAACGCATACATGTGGCCAAAGGTTGTTATGAGTGACAACAGGGCGCAGACAATGCCGATGTTTATCGCAAATATCTCAAGTGGTTATACAGTAGATTACGGTATGACGATGCTCGGTGTATTGTTCTGTTCATTACCAACAATGATAGTATTCTTTGTACTACAAAAGCAGTTCGCAGAAGGTATTACAGGATCGGTAAAATAATATGTCAGAATTCAATTATGAAATTGTAAAAGACCCGAGAATTTTTCAGCAAAATAGGATGGAGCCTCACTCAGATCATGAGTATTATGACAGTGAGGCATACTCCTATGGTGAAAAATCAAACTTCAAATATTTGTTAAATGGAACATGGAAATTCGAGTACGCAAAAAATTATGAATGCTGCGATAAGAATTTTTATGAAATGGCAAGGGACTGCAAGGGTTGGGATGATATCAAGGTTCCGGCCCACATTCAGCTGGAGGGTTACGACAAAATAATGTACGTAAACACCCAGTACCCCTGGGATGGTCATGAAGATTTAGAGCCGGGAGAGATTCCTACCATAGAAAATCCGGTAGGAAACTATGTGAAATATTTTACTTTGCCCGACTTCATGAAAAATGGCCCTGTGTACATATCATTTCAGGGTGTAGAGAGTGGGTTTGCCCTTTGGCTAAATGGCAAATATGTAGGTTATAGTGAAGATTCATTTACACCATCTGAGTTCGATTTAACTCCTTACATAGTAGAAGGAGAAAACAAGCTGGCGGTACAGGTGTTTAAATGGACATCCGGCAGTTGGTGCGAGGACCAGGATTTCTTTAGATTTTCAGGTATTTTCAGGGATGTGTATCTATATACTGTACCAAAGACTCATATAAGGGATTTGAGAATACAGACTTTACTTGATGATGATTATAGAGACGCCACTTTGGTTATCGATATGGATGTCATAGGCGAGGGAATGGTGCAGATGACGCTATCGGACGACGAGGCGGACGTGCTCAACAAGATAAATATCACGGATGGAGTCAATCATATGGAAATTCATGTGAGAGCTCCAAAGCTGTGGAGCGCGGAGCATCCATTTTTGTTTGATTTACAGCTGAATGTTTTTGGCCAGACAGGCCGTATTTCAGAAGTTATCAAGGAAAAAGTTGGCTTCAGAAGATTTGAGATGAAAGATAACATGATGCATATCAACGGCAAACGCATTGTGTTTAAGGGAGTCAATCGTCATGAATTTTCTTCATCCACAGGTCGCGTTCTTTCTGAAGAAGATATTTTAAAGGATATAATCACAATCAAAAAGAACAATATTAATGCAATACGTACCAGTCATTATCCAAACCAGACTTTCTTTTACAGATTGTGCGATATATTCGGACTGTATGTGATTGATGAGACTAATCTGGAGACTCATGGTACATGGCAGACTCCTATCAAGATACTCAAGGTAAGAGATGATAGTTATGCGGTGCCCGGGGACAGGCCCGAGTATACAGACAATGTCATAGACCGTGCAAGATCAATGTTTGAAAGGGATAAAAATCATCCATGTATATTGATATGGTCTTTGGGAAATGAGAGCTACGGCGGTAGCAATCTCAGAAAAATGCAGGATAAATTCCACGAGTGGGACAGCACCAGACTGGTACATTATGAGGGAGTATTTAATGATAGACGAGTAGATTTATCCGATATGGAATCTACTATGTATGTACCTGTAAAAGGTATAAAAGAGTGGCTTAAAGAACATCAGGGTAAGCCATATATCAATTGCGAATACATGCACGCCATGGGAAACAGTTGCGGAGCCATGAGCAAGTATACAGAGTACGCGTATGAGGAACCACTGTTCCAAGGTGGATTTATTTGGGATTATATCGATCAGGCAATTACCTTAAAGGACAATCGTGGTATTGAGTTTGAGGGCTATGGCGGCGATTTTGACGACCGGCCAAACGATGGCAGTTTTTCCGGAGACGGAATCTGTTATAGCAAGGACAGGGCGCCTTCACCTAAGATGCAGGAGGTGAAAAATGACTATCAGAATATTAAAATCACCTTTGAGGATGGCAAGGCTATAATAGAAAACCGTAATCTGTTTACGAATACTAATGAATATGCTGCTATTTTGACAGTAGAGCGTCTGGGGGATTTGATAGCAGAGGAAGAACTGGTCATTGATTGTCCTCCCCTTGAGACTACAGAGTATAGTTTGGAACTGGATTTGCCAAGGGACGACGAATATGTAGTGACATTATCATTTGTTCATGCTGAAGATACGATGTGGGCAAAGGCAGGCCATGAGGTGGCTTTTGGTCAGACTACGGTTGGCACATTTACTTTTGAAAGAGGGCCAAAACAGCAGCTTGTGATAACCAGAGGATTTAACAATCTGGGCGTCAGAGGCGATGATTTTGAAGTGCTATTCGTTGGAATGAAGGGCCTTAATTCATATAAATATCACGGAAGGGAGCTTTTAAAGAGATTTGTCCTACCTAATTTCTGGAGGCCGATGACAGAAAACGATCTTGCAAATCAGCTGCCTTTTAGAGCCGGACAATGGAAGCTGGCAAGCAAGTATCTTGCCACAAACAGGATGGATGATGGCATTTTTGAGATGCCAAAGGTAGATGTAGGAGAAGATAGCGTAAAAGTAACATATACTTATCACCTTCCTACGAAGCCTGCAGGGACATGCGAGGTGACATATGAAGTACACTCGGATGGACTTGTGGATTGTGCACTTAGACTTCCGGCTTCAAATGAAATAGGAGAGCTTCCTGAGCTATCAATGGCATTGACGTTAGATAGCAGCCTTGAAAATTTGGAGTGGTACGGTAGAGGGCCCGAAGAGACCTACAGCGACAAGAATCATGCAAGACTTGGAGTATTTAAGAACAAAGTCGCAGATAATATTGCAAAGTATCTGGTACCTCAGGAATGTGGAAATCACCAGGAGGTAAGATATGCAAAGCTTACAGATGACAGAGGAAACGGAGCGTTGTTTATCACTCGAGGCAATGGATTTTCGGCACTTCCATATACAGTCCATGAGATTGATGAGGCGATGCATCCAACAGAGTTGCCACCTGTGCATTATACACATGTGAGGATAGGCAGACAGATGGGTGTGGCAGGAGATGATACATGGGGATCTAAGACACATCTAGAGTTTATGTTAGATAATAGCAAAGATATGGAGATTAACTTTAGCTTTAGGGGGATTTAAGGTATAATAAGATTCGGCTGCTTTTGTAGCCGAGTCTTTTTTCTTTGCTTTATAGGAATCATATAGGAGGCAGAATCATGTTTGAATCAAATGACACTTTCGTGGAAGAGGCGGTTAAATCAATAGAGACCCCGGCTGAAAAAACAAAAAAAATGATATTTATAGCCGGTACAATTATTTTTTTTCTGGCAACACTCGTTTTTTCGGGCGTTTTTAAACTAATTTCAGCTGTTTTGCTAATCATTTTTGCAATTTTTACCTTTATTATATTAGGGAGCAAAAATATTGAGTTTGAATACGACTATACAAACGGCAGCTTAGAGATTGCAAAGATTATCAATAATGAAAAGAGAAAAAAGATAGTCTCAATCGAGTCAAATGAAGTAAAGCTGGTTGCAGCAGTCGGTACTAATGAGTCCCTTAAGTATGATCATGTAGAGCTCAAGACATATGACTGCAGTGCCCATGACGATACAGTAAAAAATTACATTTTAGTGGCTCATAGCGAGGAAAAAGGCAACGATTTTAAGGTGATTTTCAGCCCTTCCGATAAACTGATTAGTGCAATGGAAAGATATAACAAAAGAGATATATATAGAGGAGATAATTAACCATGAAACAAGAGGAGCTTAGAGCAATATTCGAAGAGAAATTTGGCGAAGGCGGAGATATTCGTACATATTTTGCGCCGGGCAGGGTTAACCTCATAGGAGAACATACCGATTACAACGGAGGGCACGTATTTCCTTGTGCTCTTACTATTGGTACATATGCAATAGCCAGAAAACGTGAAGATAGAGTAATTAAGCTATATTCCGCAAATATTGAAAAATTTGGAGTAATTGAAAGCTCACTTGATGAGTTGACTAACAAGGATGAATATAATTGGGCAAACTATCCCCTTGGAGTAGTATGGGCTTTAATTGAGAAGGGTTCAGAAATTAAAACAGGATTTGAGATGGCGGTTTGGGGCAATATTCCCAACGGCTCAGGCCTATCATCCTCAGCGTCACTCGAGGTGTTGACAGGTACTGTTCTTACAGATTTGTTTGGTCTTGATAAGAGTATGACAGACCTTGCGCTTATTGGACAGTACTCTGAGAACAATTTCAATGGGTGTAATTGCGGTATAATGGACCAATTTGCGGTGGCAATGGGACAAAAAGACCACGCCATTTTCCTTGACTGTGCAGATTTATCCTACAAGTACGCATCTGTTAAGCTGGAAAATGCCAAGATAGTTATTACCAATTCAAAGGTAAAACATTCCCTGGTAGACAGTGCTTACAACGACAGACGCAACGAGAGTGCTCAGGCTCTCGCTGATTTACAGACAGTATGCGGTATCAGTTCCTTAGGAGAACTTACGGATGAAGAATTTGAAAAATATGGTTCAGCTATCAAGGACGAAGTAAACTACCGCAGAGCAAAGCATGCAGTAGCTGAGAATCAGCGCACTATCAAAGCTGTTGATGCATTAAGCAAAAATGATATCAAGACTTTTGGCAAACTTATGAATGCCAGCCATATCTCTCTTCGTGATGACTATGAAGTATCTTGCGAAGAGGTAGACTTCTTGGTAGAGACTGAGTGGTCAGTGCCGGGAGTTATCGGTGCCCGTATTACGGGAGGCGGTTTTGGTGGATGCACCGTCGCTATTGTCGAGAATGATTCTGTTGACAAATTTAAAGAAAAAGTAGGAAAAGCCTACAAAGATAAGTATGGTTTGGATGCTGAATTCTATGTAGTAGACATCGGAGATGGAGCTAAGCGCATCGCCTAGATAAAGATTATAATAATTTCAAATAAAAAAAGGTCACTATGTAACCCATAGTGACCTTTATTATTTACTGGCTCTTAAGTAGTTGTAGAGCATTAATGACAGTTTTACGGTGATGGCTTCGGAGAACTTGCGCACGTCGTATCCTGTCAGATCAGCAAATTTATCCAGACGATAGATGAGCGTATTACGATGAATGAACATCTTACGACTGGTCTCCGCCAATGAGAGATCGTTCTCGAAAAATGCTTCTAAAAGGTTTAAAGTTTCCGCGTCAAGAGAAGATAAAATGTCATAATTAATATGGTTGTTTAAGTATGTTTCAACTTCCTCTTCGGGAATATTGTAAAGCAATCGACCAAGTCCCAATGTGCTATAAGAATAGATATGATCAGAACTTCTGAAAATATTGCCTATGTGCATAGCCAGTACAATATCCTTGTAGGAGTTGGGCAGGTCGGTAAACTTATGAATGGGTAAATCATAGGAGACTTTAAAGGACATAAAAGCCTCTGACTCCAACATATCCAAAAACTCCTTACAACGATGTACGACTTCATTTTCAGAAGGCATGGTGTCAAAATGAATAATAAGTGCTATGTGATTAGAATCAATCTGCACCAATGCGTCCTGAGAGTCGCCTAAGAGGCTCTTAAGCAGTGAAACAGTTTCTTTTGAATAGTCACTTTGGCTCTCCAGGAAAAATACCATGCGAATAATGTCTTCTTTTATATGGAATCTGTGTATATAGGCTGCCGCATCTGAGTATGACAGCTCGCGGGTCAAAAATGCTCTGTAAAAAGAACTCTTAGAATCAAGCACATTGAAGCGCACGACCATTTCTTTCAGCTTGTTTAGCGTCTCCTCATCAGAAAGCTCGGAATCTGATATTTGAAAATTAATCCCTGTAGCCTTATTAAGTTGATCCAGTAATTTGTTTTTCTTATCTTCAAAACTCATAAAAAAGAGGTACCTTTCAAAAAGATACCTCTCATTATACCTTAATAATTTAAGTCTAGCTATATTAGTTTGCAATTGTAAGCTCTGTATCCTTATCGAAGAAGTGAGCTTTTTCCATATCAAGGGCAAACTTAACTGTATCGCCGCCTCTAGCTGTAGTACGAGGATCAACTCTTGCAGTAACCTGAGTGCCGTCGAAATCAAAGTATAGGTAAACTTCAGCACCGAGAAGTTCGTATACAGAGATAGTAGAGTCAATAACAGATGAAGCCTGTGTATCTACATAAATCTGTGAATCATGAATATCCTCAGGACGGATACCAAGAACTACTACCTTTCCTCCATAGTTTGCAGCTGAAAGAGCCTTTGTCTTAGCTGGTGGAATCTGAAGCTTATAGCCTGCCACCTCGATTGAAGAGCAGTCAGCTGAAAGTGTACCATCGAGGAAGTTCATCTGTGGTGAACCGATGAATCCAGCAACGAAGAGGTTGCATGGCTTCTGATACAGATTAGCTGGTGTATCAATCTGCTGTACAACACCGTCCTTCATAACTACGATACGTGTACCAAGTGTCATAGCCTCTGTCTGATCATGTGTAACGTAAATCATTGTAGCGCCAAGTGAATCATGAAGCTTTGAAATCTCAGTACGCATCTGAACACGAAGCTTAGCATCAAGGTTTGAAAGAGGCTCATCCATAAGGAATACCTTAGGATTACGAACGATTGCACGACCCATGGCAACACGCTGTCTCTGACCACCTGAAAGAGCCTTTGGCTTTCTTTCGAGAAGCTTCTCGAGGTCAAGGATTCTGGCTGCTTCGCGTACCTTCTTATCGATTTCATCCTTAGGAACCTTGCGCAACTTAAGACCAAATGCCATATTATCATAAACTGTCATATGTGGGTAAAGAGCGTAATTCTGGAATACCATAGCGATATCTCTGTCCTTAGGCTCTACGTCGTTCATAAGCTTGCCGTCAATAAGAAGCTCACCGGAAGAAATCTCCTCAAGACCTGCGATCATACGAAGTGTAGTAGACTTACCACATCCAGAAGGTCCTACGAAGATAATGAACTCCTGATCCTTGATGTCAAGATTGAAATCCTTTACAGCATGGAAGCCGTTAGGGTATTTCTTATTGATGTTTTTTAATTGAATGTCTGCCATAATAAAATATCCTCTCTTTTAAAAATTTAGGGTCTCCCCTCAACTAAATACGATTATAGAAAATGAAAAAAATGTGAACAATGTTAGAATAACCAAAAAATACAAAAAGCTTTCGGTATTTTAACAAGCCATTGTACGAAATGCACAAAATAGAGAGATGTACATTAGACATATATTCCATACTTAGATAATAAATTGTTAAATAGTGAAATTCTTATGGTATAATTACAAAAAAGTACGGGAACTTAATAATGAAATAAAATGATGTTTTATCATAAGTTTTTTATAATTTGGGAGAATTGATTTATGGAGGCATTAAAATATAAGAAACGTCTTGGACGTTATCTGAGAATTCCTCTGTACATGCTTATTATATTTTTAATAGGATGTGTGGCGGTAAGTTTCGCGGACACCAAGATAGCGGGAGCTATGTTAATTTTTACCCTTGTCTATGGAGTGGCCGTCTTTATCTACTATAGGATCAATCTTAAATCCTTCAGAAACACAATAATTGAATACGCTGTTCATTATGGCACGGTACAAAGAGAGCTCATCAAAAATCTGAGACTCCCGTATGTGCTGTTGGATTCTACCGGCAAGATTCTCTGGATGAACAAAGAGTTTTGTACGCTTGTAGACAAGGATAATACCTACAACAAATCCATCACCAGTATATTCTCAGAGATTACCCGAGAGGGAATCGAGCATGCCAAAGAAGACAATTTTGACATGCAAATAGAATATAACGATAAGATATTTTTGGCAGCTCTGCAGCGATTGGATATGACCGACCCCCTTAAGGGCAGTAATATAGTTTCTGACATGGATAGCAGCGCAGATGGTCTTGTGTCTATAATGCTTTTTGATGTGACAGATGTGCAGGCTACAAAAGCAAAAATCAGCGACCAGGCTATGGTCATGGCACTTTTGTACGTGGACAACTATGACGAAGTGTTTGACCAGGTAGAAAATGCAAAGCGTTCTATGCTGTTGGCACTTTTAGACAGAAAGATCAACAAGTATTTTGGCGAGGGTGATGCAATCGTTAGGCGATTGGAAAAAGATAAATATCTTATCATGTTCCAGCAAAAGCACCTTGCCAAATTTGTAGAAGACAAGTTTTCAGTGGTGGAAGATATCACTACCATCAAAATGGGCAATGACAGGGATATAACTGTCAGCATTGGAGTGGGCCTCGGCAGCGAGAAATACACGATTAATGCGCAGTATGCCCATGTAGCCATAGATTTGGCTTTGGCAAGAGGCGGTTGCCAGGTAGTAGTGAAAAACGGACAAAAGGTATCTTACTACGGCACCCACGGCAAGGAAGTGGAGCGCAATACCCGCGTAAAGGCCCGTGTTAAGGCCCAGGCCCTTAGGGAGCTTATGGAGACCAGAGAGCGAATCATTGTCATGGGACATAATCTTTCAGACGCGGACTGTTTGGGAGCTTCGGTTGGAGTATATTGTGCAGGCCGTGAGATTGGCAAGCCGGTAAATATCGTTCTTGATACTATTACCAGTTCTATGAGACCGGTAGTGGAGAGTTTTACCTCAAAAGGTGACTATCCGGATGACATGTTCATCACCAGCGAGCAGGCGATTAATCTATGCAATGACAATACCCTCATCATGGTAGTGGATACCAACAGACCGAGCTATGTAGAATGCCCGGCTCTTCTCAACAAAAACAAAAATATCGTAGTAATCGATCATCATAGACAGGTAGATGAGGTAATTGAGAATCCTATTCTATCCTATATAGAACCATATGCCTCATCGGCCAGCGAGATGATTGCAGAGGTACTGCAGTATTTTGCAGAAAAGATAAATATCAATCCTACTGAGGCGGATTGTATATATGCAGGTATCCTTATAGATACCAACAACTTTATGACAAAGACGGGTGTCCGTACTTTTGAGGCTGCAGCTTTCCTTAGAAGAAACGGAGCAGAGGTTACGAGAGTACGTAAGATGCTTCGAGAAAATATGGAGACTTACAAGGCTCGTGCCGAGGTGGTTAGAAATGCCCAGACCTATCGAGGGGTCTTTGCAATCGCAGAATGTGAACCTGATGGCAACTTAGAGAGCCCTACAGTTATCGGCGCTCAGGCGGCAAATGAACTTTTGAATATCGTAGGTATCAAGGCTTCTTTTGTACTTACAAAGTTTATGGACAAGGTATATATCAGTTCTCGTTCTATAGACGAGATAGATGTTCAAAGTATTATGACGCGACTCGGAGGAGGCGGACATGTCAATATAGCAGGTGCCCAGATTCAAAATCGTACCATAGATGAAGTGAAAAAAGACTTACAACAGACTATAGACAGAATGCTAGAAGAAGGAGAAATAAAGCTATGAAAGTAATATTATTAGCCGACGTAAAATCTCTCGGGAAAAAAGGTGATATTGTAGAGGTAAGTGAAGGATATGCAAGAAATATGCTTTTCAAGAAAAAGCTGGGAGTTGAGGCTACTAATGCAGCACTAAACGACCTGAAATTACATAATAAACATGATGAAAAGGTGGCTCAGGAAAACTATGAGGCGGCTTTAGCTTTTGAAAAAGAAATGGCTGACTGGCTCATCGAGACAACCATTAAAATCGGTGAGGGCGGAAGGACTTTTGGTTCTGTGTCTACAAAAGAAATCGCTGAGGCAGCAAAAAAGCAGTACGGTAAAGAGATAGACAAGAAAAAGATCGTGTTGGAAGATCCTATCAGAGCTTTGGGCACATATGAGGTAAAGGTAAAACTGCATCCGCAGGTGACAGCTACTCTCAGAGTACACGTAGGGGAGCAATAATTACAGAGGAAACAGATGGAAGACATAATCAAAAGACAAATGCCTAATTCTTTGGAGGCGGAGCAGTCTGTCATAGGATCTATGATTGTAGATAGAGACGTGATAGTAGAATGTTCCGAGATGCTTCTCAAAGAAGATTTTTATCATCAGCAGTATGGGATTTTATTTGAAGCCATAGTTGAGTTGTACAATAGCGGGGATCCGGTGGACGAAGTGACCTTGCAGAATAAGCTCAAGGAAAAAGGAGTATCGCCTGAGGTGGCATCCTTAGAGTATATTCAGGAGCTGGTTCTGGGAGTTCCCACCACTGTTAACGCTAAAAGCTATGCCAAAATCGTCAAAGATAAGGCTGTACTCAGAAATATAATAAAGGTCAATCAAAACATAGAAAATATGTGTTTTGAAGGAAACGAAGAAGTCGACACCATTTTAAATCAGACGGAAAAGGATATTTTTTCGCTGGTACAAAATAGGGGAGAGAGTGATTTTGTTCCCATCAAACAGGTAGTCATGAATGCCATTACCAAGATTGATCAGGCATCCAAGCAAAAGGGAGCTGTGACAGGTATTCCTACAGGATTTATAGATTTGGACAGACAGACTGCAGGGTTGCAACCCTCAGACCTTATATTAATAGCTGCCCGTCCTTCTATGGGTAAGACTGCATTTGTACTTAATGTGGCTCAGCATATTACACTGCATGAGCACTTGTGTGCAGCGATTTTTTCATTGGAAATGTCAAAGGAGCAGTTGGTTAATCGTCTGTTCGCCTTAGAGTCCAGAGTGGACGCACAAAAGCTCCGTACAGGTACGCTTCAGGAAGCTGATTGGGAAAATCTTATCGAGGGTGCCGGCAAAATCGGTAATTCAAAGCTTATTATAGATGATACACCGGGTATATCTATCAGCCAGCTTCGCAGTAAGTGCAGAAAATATAAGATGGAGATGGGTCTGTCGATAATCATCATAGATTATCTGCAATTGATGTCAGGATCAGGCAAATCAGAGAGTAGACAGCAAGAGATATCTGACATATCTCGTTCTCTCAAAGCGCTCGCCAGAGAGCTTAACGTGCCGGTTATAGCTTTGTCACAGCTGTCCCGTGCAGTTGAGCAGAGACCGGACCATCGACCTATGTTGTCGGATTTGAGAGAGTCGGGAGCAATCGAGCAGGATGCGGACGTGGTTATGTTTATCTATAGAGATGACTACTACAATCACGATACCGAGCTCAAGGGCGTCTCTGAGATTATAGTAGCCAAGCAACGTAACGGCCCGATTGGTACCATAGAGCTTACATGGCTTCCTGAATATACTCGATTTGCAAATCGAGATCGCAGTCAGTATTCAAACCACGAATAGTAAAAGCAGACTAATTTGTGTACACAATTTAAACTCAAGTTAGCCTGCTTAGACGTAAGTTAGACTCGTCAAACCTTGCGAAGCCTTGATTTTATTGGGATTCAAAAAAATACAATTTTGTACTTGCTTTAGACACAATTTAATAGTATATTAAACGTATCAAGTCGTAATTGATAAAATTTATTGATAAGATAAAAGGAGGAATTAATTATGGCATACGTAATTTCTGATTCTTGTGTTTCTTGTGGTACATGTGAGCCAGAGTGCCCAGTAGGAGCTATCTCTCAGGGCGATTCACAGTTCAACATCGATGCTAATGCTTGTGTTGATTGTGGTACATGTGCAGGTGTTTGCCCAACAGGAGCTATTGCTCAGGGCTAATACAGTTTAATAACTTAATCAAGAAAACCGGTTAGAGCATCGCAGAAGCGGTGCTCTTTTTATGCGAGTCGCCGGCAGAAGAAGTTAATTGCTTGCAGCAATTATTAAATATTAATAAAATCGATTGCGCAAAATATAAATCCATGTTATCATCAATTGAAATTGTTAGAAAGGAAGGAAGTCAAAATGGCAAGAGTACAGAAATCAACTATGATTGGCGAGCTTCTTCAGATTGATACTGATGTAGCTCCTATTTTATTAAATATCGGCATGCACTGCCTTGGATGTCCATCATCTCAGATGGAGACTATTGAGGAGGCGGCTATGGTACATGGTATCGATGCTGACGATCTTGTAGAGGAGATTAATACATTCCTCGATTCAAAGGCATAAGCCAAACATAATGACATTAAAAAAGAACCGAAGATGAATCTTCGGTTCTTTTTTGTTGCCTTTAAATCTTAGCAAGCTGTTGTACAGCGTCACCTTTAATCATGGTCTCATAGTGCTCAGACATGTACTGGTCTGTGCCAACCATGTAATTCTGCTGATTGCTAAACTCTGAAAGAATATTGCAGACTCTGTTGTAATTTTCAGCAGTATCAGAAGTCTTGCTTACTACTAGGTAGTATTTGTTATCAAATGGACTCTTGTAAAGAGAATTTTTGCCTTTGTAGAAAGTGGCCAATACACCGGAAAGCTTAAGTACATCTTCTAAGTTGTCAAAGACAAACATCTTTGTGATATCTACCGGTATACCTTTTGCTGCTGCCTTCTCAGGGGAAGCGGCAATGGCTTGTTGTGCTTTTTCAAGCAGGCTATTAAAAATATTGAGGATATCATCAGCTGCTGCCTCATTAAAAGGCTTGGTAGGTGTCTCATCGATAATATCCATATCATCGTCATCGTAATCGTCGTCGTTCTCCGAAAATCTGGAGAAGCGAGTGTCTAATTCGTCAGGACTGTCTACCTTGGTAACAAGGAGAACAATGGACTCGGATGATAGTGGTATAGCTTCTATCAAAAGAGGAATATCCTCTGCTTCGAAACCGTACTGGTATGCAGCCTGCTCCATAAGCTCCCTAAAAAGCTCTTTGGCCTTAGTAGAGCCGTAAGCCAATTCTGAAAGCTTGATATGTCGGCTAATTAAATCTTCTCTTGAAAGAGTGCATCTGATTTGGTTCTCGTTGATTTTTTCAATCTTCATAAAATCACCTCCCGAATCGAAATAAGATGCGACTATCCGCTTTGCTTATTCGAATTATATATATATTATATCGGAAAGTAAAGGAAAGTTACTATAAAAATAGTGAGAAAAGTCTAAAATTTTTATTAAGTTAATGTTACAGAAAAATAAATATTTTTAAATTAGGGGTTGCAATATAATTTTATCTGTGATATAAATAATACCCGCGAGATGCTTTTTCCAAAAAAGGAAGGAGCTGATTGATTTGATACCACAAGGTATTGATGACAAGTATGAGATTATTCAGGTACTGAAAGAGTCAGCAGCTACGGCAGTACTGCTTGTCAATTACAAACAGATAGGAGCATTGAGGATTCTTAAAGCTATTCACAAGGCTAGTCCCGATGCCGACAGCATCCTATCCGAGTCACATCTTTTACAAGGGATTAGATCATCCCATATACCCACCATTTATAACGTAGAAGAAACAAACGAAATGATATATTTGGTTGAAGAATATATTGAGGGAATGTCTCTCAGGGAGTATTGCTTAAAGACCAAATTAACAAAAGAACAGTTGCTTGATATTGCAATAAAGATATGCGAAATCATAGAGGTCATGCATACAGCAGGAAGTGATGCGGTGCTATACCGGGATATGAAGCCTGAGCATGTTATCATGACAGAAAATGATATTAAGCTTATCGATTTTGGAATTTCCGTCAAAAAGTCCATGGTGAAAGGATCAAAGCCGCTTGGAACAAAGGGCTGGGCTGCGCCGGAACAATTGAATGGAGATAGCTTAGATGAGCGTTGTGATATATATGCAGTTGGAAAAGTAATTGGTTTTATGCAAAAAAACAGTTATGCAAAAGATGATTTTAAGATTAAACAAATAGTAGATTTGGCTACAAAAGAAAATGCAAAGGACAGATTAAAGTCTATATGCGAGTTAAAAAGATTGTTAGAAAATCTACGGGGAAAAAGAGTTTATGAAAAATTAGGAATTGAGCGTCTCGAAAAACAAATCGCGGTTGTAGGGGCAACCCACGGAGTGGGGACAACCCATATAGCCATAGCCTTGTGCAGTTATTTCAATAAAAGAAATATGGACTGTTATTACGAGGCTAGTGAAGGAAACGTAGTACAAAGTCTTTGGAGAAATCTAAAGAATGCCAAGCTAAGTAAGGGTGTTTTATACCACGATAGCTTTAGAGGAATCCTCAATGTAGGGGAGACTATAGAGCAAAACAATCCTCCGAAAGGTTTGAAAGTAGTCGATTGTGGAATTACAGAAAAGCCGCCACTTCAAGCAGATATTGTATTGTTTGTGGCATCAGGCGCACCGTGGCAGCAGGAGGACTATCCTGAATGGATAAAGGATGACAGTGTATGTGTCATCAATAATTTCTCTAACAGGTTGAGTTCTATATTGCTGGCAAAAGAGTTAAGGAAAAAGGTGTATATGTATCCGACAGTGAAAGGAAATATAGAGGCATCTAAAGATGAGGAAAAGATTTTTTCAGCGATTTTTAAAAATGAAAAGGATTTTGTTGTTGCGAAAAAGTAAAAAGCTTTATAAAAGAAATAATCAAAAAATATGTATAGCGGGAGCATCAAGGAAAGCCGGTGTTACTCACGTATGCCTGTGCCTTGCTAATTTTGTTCACGCTGCTCTTGGGCAGAAGGTGATCTACGTGGAATTGGCTGATGAGAGCCAGCTCCTCGAGATGGTTGGCAGGGATATGGTCAGACTTGAAGAGGATATCATAGGTTTCAAGTATAAAGGAATAATCTATGTGTTGACAAATGATGTAAATGAGGTAAAAAAGTTGATAACATCTCAAAAAGTCTGGTGCATTGTGGATATACAAAGGCTTGATAAGGATACTTTTACTATATATGACATGTGCGACAAGAGAGTCCTGCTTGGATCATTACAGCCTTGGTGCGTGAGAGATTATCACAGACTCGTAAATAAAATAAAAGAAAACAGTGATGTAAATCAACAATTATTTTTTGGAATAAATATAGAAAAAAAAGAAAAAAAGACATTTGAAAAAAACTATGACTGTGAAATCAAAGCGTTACCGAGGATGGAAGACCCATTCATGTTGAAAGAAGAATATTTTGATACATTATTGGAAATGATTATGTAGCTGCAGAAAGGAGTATGTAGTAAAACATCTAAAAGACGAAAGTAATATCATCAATATCGTCTAATATTTTCGAAGAAAAGACAAAATAACTCACTTAAAAGTGTTTTAATAGGGTAAAAAAGAAACGAAATACGAAAATATTATTTGTAAAGGAAATGAAAGTGTAAATATTTAGGAGCGGTTTTGCCGCTCCTTTTTTGCTTTACCAATGAAATACAAAGTTTGAAGATAGACCCTTAGTTTGTTATACTTTACAGGAATAAAAGACGAGGGAGAGGCTATGAGCTACCGCAAAAGAAAGAAAAAACAGATAATTCCAAGAGGATATTTTTATATAGCATTATCAGTGGTGGCACTGGTGGTGATTATATTTGGAGCATATGCTATCAAAAAATATACTCCTACAAGCGAGCATATGGATCTTGCTGATTATTTTGAACAGACATATGAGAATGAGGTTGCCGTCGTTTTAGATGGAGAGTATGTAAAGCTTTTAGATGAGGCCACCTGCCCCAATGCTATCATACAAAACGATGAGGTATATCTGGAACTGGGCTTTGTCAAAGAGCATCTTGACGATGGATATGTATACGACTCGTCAGAGATTACTTTACGATATGCTACTGATTCCCAGGTATATACAGCCACACTAGGCAGCAGCGATTATCTTATAGATAAGAGCAATAATACATTGGATTGCCCTGTGGTAGTGTCTGCAGAGGATACGGTTTTTATTGCCCTTGATTATCTGAATATACTGACAGATTTTAATACGGTGTATTATGACAATCCGGACAGAGTGTTTATCACAACTGTAGGAACTAAGCGGGATACAGCTACTGTAAAGGGCAAATCTCAAATAAGAAATCTCAATGGTCCCAAGAGCCCTGTTTTAGAGGATGTGACTAAAGGCGAATTGCTTTATGTCATTAGAGATACAGGTAAATGGAGCTTTGTTATCTCTGAAAATGGAGTGATGGGTTACATTAAAAACAGCAGGTTTACAATGACCGGAGAGGATATCATAGAGGCTACGCTACCTGAGCGTACATACAATCACATCTCAGCCGGTAGCGATATAGCTTTGTTGTGGCATCAGGTTACCAGTCAGGCAGCCAACAGTGATGTGGCAAACGTAATTGCAGATTCAGGAAATATAGACGTACTGTCACCTACATGGTTTTATCTGAACGACAACAAAGGCGGAATAGCTTCCATTGCAAGCAGCAGTTACGTGAGTACATGCCATGCAGCAGGTATTCAGGTGTGGGGACTCATAAGTAATCTGGAGGACGACTCCGTAGATACTACCACAGTGCTAAATACCACTTCGTCAAGGGACGCTCTTGTAAACAACTTGATAGCACAGGCGATTACATATGGTCTCGACGGCATCAATATAGATATTGAGCAGCTTTCGGGTGAGGCTGCAGATGGATATATAGAATTTATAAAAGAGCTGTCTATCAAGTGTGAAAAGAACGATATTATTCTTTCGGTGGACAACTATGTGCCTACTGCATCTTCAACTATTTACAATAGAAAAGAGCAGGCAAACTATGCGGACTATGTGATTATCATGGGATATGATGAGCATTATTCAGGCAGTGCCGAAGCCGGATCTGTGGCATCCATTGATTGGGTGGAGCAGGGTGTTGTGGATACTCTTGAGGAAGTACCGGCAGAGCAGGTAATACTGGGTATGCCGTTTTACTGCAGAGTATGGCAGGTGGCCTCAGATGGCAGCATAAGCAGTACTACCTACGGACTGAATGCAATACAGACTTATCTTCGCACCAACAGTGTCACCACCACCTGGAGTGATGAGTACGGTCAGTATTATGGTGAATTTACAGATGGCGATTACACTTACAAGATATGGGTGGAGGATGAGACATCTATTGAGGAAAAACTCAAGGTAATGGATAGTTATGACCTGGCAGGAGGGGCCTTTTGGAAGAAGGGATTTGATACCACCAGCGTATGGAATATCATTGCAAAATACTTGTAAAAGTTTTTCAAAACACAAAAAAATCATAGTTTTTATTGATTTTATGGGCTTTATAAGCATTTAAAAGGTTTGTCTTCTAAATGAAAAGTGTTATAATTTTTAGTATGATTACTAGGATTATGGACGTTTCTGAGAAGCCAATCAATATGAGTTATATCAGAGAGGCTTCTGAGATACTTAAAAACGGTGGTCTGGTAGCATTTCCCACCGAGACAGTATACGGATTAGGCGGTGACGCCGAAGACAAAGAGGCCTCTAAAAAGATATATCAAGCAAAGGGTCGTCCGTCGGATAACCCTTTAATTGTTCATATAGCAAAATTTAGTCAGTTGGAACATATCAGTCGGGATTTGCCCCAGACAGCCAGGCTTTTGGCTGATGCATTTTGGCCGGGACCGCTTACTATGGTGGTTAATAAAAATAGGGTCATCCCATATGAGACCACAGGAGGCTTGGATACAGTGGCTGTCAGGATGCCAAGTAATCCTATAGCCCTGGCACTGATAGAAGAGAGCGGCTGCATGATAGCGGCGCCAAGTGCCAATACCTCGGGCAGGCCCAGCCCCACTAAGGCAGACCATGTATACGAGGATCTCAATGGCAAGATAGATGCCATATTGGATGGCGGAGAAGTCGACATAGGCTTAGAGTCCACTATAGTGGATCTGACAGAGGATGTGGTGACTGTACTTAGACCCGGCTTTATCAATATGGATATGCTAAGGGAAGTGGTGGGTGAAGTCAGGATGGATCCCGGTATAGTTTATAATGACAAAGGCACCACAGAGGGAGCCAGACCTAAGGCTCCGGGGATGAGATACAAGCACTACGCACCCAAGGGAGACCTTACGATAGTCTCCGGAGATGAAGAAAAAGTAATAGCCTGTATCAACAGCATGGCAGAGGATGCCATCACAGAAGGCAAGAAGGTAGGTGTGATTGCTACATCTGAAACAGCGGTCAGATATAGCACAGGTCAGGTTCTTATCATTGGTGAGAGAGCTGAAGAGAGGACCATAGCCCACAACCTTTACAATATACTCAGACAGTTTGATGAGCTTGAAGTGGATGTGATTTATTCAGAGAGTTTTTCGACTCCTAATATGGGTCAGGCTATCATGAACAGATTGCTCAAAGCGGCAGGCCAAAAGACTTTAGAAGTGTAGCAAATACAGGCTACATTTTCGGCTGGACATTGAGTCCGCCAGGAGAATAGTTATATGGAAAATATTAATAGAATTATTTTTGCTTCCGGTAATGGGACCTCCAGGGCACCTATGGCTACGGCTATTTTTCAATCGATGCCCCATAATCGGCAGATTATATGCGAGGCGAGAGGATTGCTGGTGCAATTTCCGGAACCGCTTAATCAAAAAGCGGACGCAGTACTTATCAGTAACGGCATAGAGCTTAAGGACTTTTCTTCAAAGCAACTGGTGGAGTCGGATTTTTCCGAAAACACATTGGTGATTACCATGGAGGAGAGTGCCAGGCTTAAGATAATAAATGAATATGCAAATGCTACCGAGGAGAATACACGACTTCTTAATGAGCTTGTGGGGGACGAGCTGGAAGTAATGAATCCATACGGTGGCTCAGTACAATCCTACGGATTGTGCTACGAGATCCTAAAGGTCTCCATTGAAAAATTGATGAAGGTATTGAACGCATAAATCGCATAGTATTGGAGGAAGGACCATGAGTGACAAGAGACTTGATTATATTAGCTGGGATGAATACTTTATGGGCGTTGCAGTATTATCGGGTATGAGATCTAAAGACCCAAATACACAGGTTGGAGCATGTATTGTAGGCCAGGATAACAAGATTTTATCTATGGGCTACAACGGATTTCCAAATGGTTGTTCAGATGACGAGTTTCCATGGGCGAGAACAGGCGACCCATTGGAAAACAAATATTTCTATACTACACACAGCGAGCTGAATGCTATTTTGAACTATAGGGGAGGTTCATTAGAAGGCTCAAAGTTGTATGTTTCACTTTTCCCATGTAATGAATGTGCCAAGGCTATTATACAGTCGGGCATAAAGACTATTATCTACGATAGCGACAAGTACGAAAACACACCATCGGTAATTGCATCAAAGAGAATGCTTAAGGCGGCAGGTGTAGAGTTCTACCAGTATAAGCATACAGGTAGAGAGATTTCCATCACTTTATAATTTCTGCCACAGACACATTATTTTAGTTTGATCTTGTAATAAGGAGCGTGCATTGAAGGACAAAAAGACAAACCGCGAAGTAGCCAATTCACTTGTGATGGTACTTCAATTTGGAATAAATGTAATAGTGCCAATCATTTTATGTATGGCAATCGGGATTCTTATTGACAGAGTGACCCGTAGCGATAGTGGAGTATCCACTATCGTAGGCATATTGATTGGTATAGTAGCAGCATTTAACGGAGCATATCGCTCGGTAAAGGGATATCTGAAAAAACAGGAATCCCCGGGCCAGCGGGCGAGACGAATGGAAGAGGAAGCCCTCTTGGAAAAAACCACGGAAGAAAAGCATGATTAATTGGATGAGACGACTGAATCAAGCTCTACCGGGGCTTGTATTTGGCATACTTTTATACGGAGTGCTTATAGAAGTGATAGGAGTGTGGTTTGTATCAGACAAACTGAGATACACCACAGGTCTTATCATAGGAGTGGCGTGTGCAATCGGTTTGGCGATACATATCGCTATGATTATCGAGGAGTCAGTAAGAATAGGCGAAGGACACGAGAAGTATCTATCTTTTAAGTCAGTAATGAGATACCTGGTACTTTGCGCCGTTCTTATATTGATGACCTTCTTTAAACTTGGCAATATGTTTACGGCACTCATTGGTGTACTTGGGCTTAAGGTAAGTGCATATGCACAGCCTTTGCTAATAAAGCTTTCAAAAATCTATCCACAGACAGTGGAAAAGAAAGCAGCAGGTAGTGAATAAAATATAGTTATGTAAGGAGGTGAAAGTGTGACAGAAGGAATTTTACTGGCCTCGAGTGATACTGTGGACATGATAAAAGGCTTGTTCGAGTATGAAGTTTTTGGACAAAAAGTCTGGATTACAACATCCCATGTTTGCATCCTCATTGTTTGGCTGACGTTGGTGGTCTTCTCCATTATCGCCAACAGAAAGCTGAAAAATGCCACTGAAGTTCCTGATACCTTCCAAAACATCATCGAGCTGATAGTCAGCTTGCTTGATAGCATAGTGGAAGGAAGTATGGGTAAGCACGCGCCAGTGTTTGCTAACTGGATATGTACCATATTCTGCTTTATTTTGGTATCCAATCTATCCGGTCTGGTTGGCTTGAGACCACCAACTGCTGATTACGGTACAACACTGGCTCTTGCATTAATTACCTTTGTTTGCATTCATGTAGTAAAGGTAAGGCATCAGTCTGCGAAGGATATTTGGGTAGACAAATGTTCTCCGTTGCCGCCATGGTTGCCAATTTGGCTTCCTATCAATGTGATTTCTGATATTGCAGTACCTATATCGATGTCACTGCGTTTGTTTGCAAACGTTCTTTCAGGAACTATCATCATGGGTCTTGTTTATGGATTGCTTGGAAAATTTGCGCTTATATGGCCTGCAGCATTGCATGTATATTTCGATATTTTTTCAGGTGCAATCCAAACCTACGTATTCTGTATGTTGACAATGACGTACATAACCCAAAGCTATGGAGATTCTTAGAAGCTTTTGGTTAAAAAAGAATAATACTGATTAGGAGGAAAACATTTATGAACATTTCAGGTACAGACTTAATCAAAGCTTGCTCAGCAATAGGTGCTGGTCTTGCAGTTATCGCTGGTATTGGTCCTGGTATTGGACAAGGTATCGCAGCAGGTCACGGTGCAGCAGCCGTTGGACGTAATCCAGGAGCACAGGGACAGATCATGTCTACTATGTTACTTGGACAGGCCGTTGCCGAGACAACAGGTCTTTACGGACTTGTAATTGCCCTTCTGTTACTCTTTGTACAGCCACTTGTAGGATAAATATATCAAGGAGGGACCCACTTGTGGGAGGATTCCTTGATATCCAGAAGTGCCCATTTGCGAAGCAAATCCTTAATGGCACTTCTTCAATAGGATAGAGTAAAAAAATTAGGAAGTGAAGGAGGGCTAAAAGTTTGGAAAGACTATTTGATCTGGACTTTCAATTGCTTAATGATGCTGTACTTTTAGCCATAGCGGTATTCTTCCTATTCCTGATAATGTCAAATCTTTTGTTCAATCCTGCGAGAAAGCTGTTGCAGAACAGAAAGGACGGAATAGCTAGAGATTTAGCAGATGCAAAGAAAGACAAGGAAGAGGCGGAAAAGCTAAGACTTGAGTACGAAGCAAAGCTCAAGGACATCGAAAAAGAAAGAGATGCAATCCTGAGTGAAGCAAGACAAAAGGCCTTGAAGAATGAAACCAAGATTGTGAGCGACGCCAAGGAAGAAGCTGCAGCCATCATTGCAAGAGCTAATGAGGAGGCTGAGCTTGAAAAGAAGAAAGTGGCAGATGATGTTAAGCAGGAAATGATTTCTGTAGCTGCTGTGTTGGCACAGAAAGTGGTTGCTGCAAATATCGATACCACTATTCAGAACACCTTGGTTGAGCAGACACTTAAGGAAATGGGTGAACAGACATGGCTAAATTAGTCTCAAACGTATACGGTGATGCGTTGTTTGAGCTGGCCATAGAATCAGGAAAGGTCGACGACTATTTGGATGAAGCCAATGGTGTCATCGAGGTAGTTAAAAACAATGATGGCTTTTCTCAAATGATGAATCATCCAAAGATTAACAAAGAAGAAAAGCTTCAGATTATCGACGACGTTTTTAAGGGCAGAGTTAGTGACGAGATAGTGGGACTGCTTCGAATGCTGGAGGAAAAAGACCACACCAAGGATATAGAGGCGGTACTTACATACTTTATCGAGAAAGTATACGATTACAAAAAAATCGGACGAGCTACTGTTTCGACTCCTACAGAACTGACTGATGCGCAAAAGGCTGATGTCGAGAAGCGTTTACTTCAAACTACCGAGTACGGTTCATTTATAATGAACTACCAGGTGGACCCTGAGTTGATCGGGGGTATGGTAATTCGCATTAAAGACAGGGTGGTTGACAGTTCAATCAAAACCCAGATTAGCAAATTAACACACGAGTTATCAAATATACAATTGAAAGTAGGTGAATGCGCTCCATGAATTTAAAACCAGAAGAGATTAGCTCGGTTATTAAAGAGCAGATGAAACGCTATGCGGCGCAGCTTGATGTGGCAGACGTAGGAACTGTTATTCAGGTTGCCGATGGAATTGCACGTATTCACGGATTACAGAATGCTATGCAGGGCGAACTTTTGGAGTTCCCCGGCGAAGTGTATGGCATGGTTTTGAACCTTGAGGAAGACAATGTAGGTTGCGTTCTTTTAGGAAACGACAAGAATATCAACGAAGGCGATACTGTAAAGACTACAGGTCGTGTAGTTGAGGTTCCGGTTGGAGACGCAATGCTTGGACGTGTAGTAAATGCTTTGGGTCAGCCTATCGATGGCAAGGGACCTATCGATTCTACTAAGTTCCGTCCAATCGAACGTGTCGCTTCAGGCGTTATCTCACGTAAATCCGTAGATACACCATTGCAGACAGGTATAAAAGCTATCGATTCCATGATTCCTATCGGACGTGGACAACGTGAGCTTATTATCGGTGATAGACAGACCGGAAAGACTGCTATCGCAATCGATACAATTATCAATCAAAAAGGACAGGGCGTTAAATGTATCTATGTAGCTATTGGTCAGAAGGCCTCTACAGTTGCAGCCCTTGTAAAGACTTTGGAAGAATATGGTGCTATGGCTTGGACTACAGTAGTAGCAGCTACAGCATCAGAGCTTGCACCACTTCAGTACATCGCACCTTATGCAGGATGTGCTATTGGTGAGGAGTGGATGGAAAACGGACAGGATGTACTTATCATCTACGATGATTTGAGTAAGCATGCTACCGCATACCGTACACTTTCATTACTGCTTCGTCGTCCACCGGGACGTGAAGCTTATCCTGGTGATGTATTCTATCTGCACTCAAGACTTCTTGAGCGTGCAGCCAGACTGTCAGATAAGTTGGGTGGCGGTTCTCTTACCGCACTTCCTATTATCGAGACACAGGCAGGTGATGTATCTGCATACATTCCTACAAATGTTATCTCTATTACAGATGGTCAGATTTATCTGGAGACAGAGGCATTTAACGCTGGTTTCAGACCGGCGGTTAACGCAGGTCTTTCAGTATCCCGTGTAGGTGGTTCTGCTCAGATCAAGGCCATGAAGAAGATTGCCGCACCAATCCGTGTGGAGTTGGCTCAGTATCGAGAGCTTGCAGCATTCGCACAGTTTGGTTCAGAACTTGATGCGGATACAGCAGAAAAGCTTGCTCAAGGTGAGCGTATCAAGGAAATGTTGAAGCAGCCACAGTACGCACCTATGGCAGTTGAATATCAGATTATGATTATTTACGCTGCTACAAAGAAGTACCTGCTTGATATTCCTACAGCAGATATTCTTACATTTGAAAAAGCTTTGTTTGAGCTTGTTGACACCAAGTATCCTGAGGTTCCTGAGAGCATCCGCTCTACAAAGGTATTAGACGAGGATATGGAGAAGAAGCTCATAGATGCTATCGAGGAGTGTAAAAAGACATACAAGTAAGGAGGGTGATCTGTTATGGCCTCAATGAGAGACATAAAAAGAAGAAAACAGAGTGTAAGCAGCACTCAGCAGATCACTAAGGCCATGAAGCTTGTATCTACTGTAAAGTTGCAGAAGGCAAGAACTAAGGCAGAGCAGACTACACCGTATTTCAACGCAATGTACAATACGATATGCAGCATGCTTGCCAAGGCCGGCACGGTAAATAACAAATACCTGAAGGACAACGGTTCTGAAAAGATAGGCGTAATTGTCATCACATCAAACCGAGGTCTTGCGGGTGGTTACAACTCTAATGTTGTGAAGATGATTACCGGGGCAGACATGAAGGCCGAAGATGTCAAGCTGTATACAGTAGGTCATAAGGGCGGTGAAAGCCTGACACACAAGGGATATACCATCGAAAAGGATTATTCACCTGTGATGGAGGCACCGACCTATGCAGACGCCATAAAGATATGTAATGATGTTCTTGCAGCGTATGCAGCAGGGGAAATCGGACAGATTTACCTGGTATATACACACTTCAAAAATACAGTAAGCCAGATTCCAACGCTTATGAAGCTGCTTCCGGCAGAGATATCCGAGGAGGATGTAGAAGCGGCCAAGTCTACTTCCGCTGAGGCTCTTATGAATTTTGAGCCAAACGAGGAGGAGGCATTGGAGCTGATTATTCCAAAATACGTCACTTCTTTGGTATATGGCGCTTTGATAGAGGCGGTTGCCTCAGAAAACGGTGCCAGAATGCAGGCTATGGATTCAGCTACGAATAATGCAGAGGATATCATTAGTGATCTATCATTAAAATACAATCGTGCCCGTCAGGGATCAATCACTCAGGAATTGACAGAGATTATCGCTGGCGCAGAGGCTTTGAGTTAATCAATAGTTTTAAAGGACTGTTGATTACAGCACATCCTTGCCGGCAGGCAATTTTGAACGGATGTGCTTTCCGATAAAAAATTAAAGGAGTGAAAAAATGGCAAATAATATAGGTAAAATCACTCAGATTATCGGTGCGGTACTAGATGTAAAGTTCTCTGAGGGAGAACTGCCGGAAATCAACGATGCCCTTGAAGTAACAAGGGAAAACGGTGAGCGACTGGTTGTCGAGGTTGCACAGCATTTGGGTGACGATACAGTTCGTTGTATTGCCATGGGTCCTACAGATGGTCTTGTACGTGGAATGGATGTAAAAGCTACAGGTGCTCCTATTACCGTACCTGTTGGTGAAGCTACATTGGGACGAATCTTCAACGTACTTGGTGAGCCTATAGATGAGCAGGCAGCACCTGAGGGTGTAGACATGATGCCTATTCACAGAAAGGCTCCTACATTTGAGGAACAGGCAACATCAACTGAAATGCTTGAGACAGGTATCAAGGTTGTTGATCTTCTTTGCCCATATCAGAAGGGTGGAAAAATCGGATTGTTCGGTGGTGCCGGTGTTGGTAAAACCGTACTTATCCAGGAGCTTATCCACAACATCGCTACAGAGCATGGTGGATACTCAGTATTTACAGGTGTAGGTGAGCGTACCCGTGAGGGTAATGACCTCTACTACGAGATGAAGGAATCAGGCGTTATCGACAAGACCTGCATGGTTTTCGGTCAGATGAATGAACCGCCTGGAGCCAGAATGAGAGTAGGTCTTACAGGACTTACCATGGCTGAGTACTTCAGAGATAAGGGTGGAAAGGATGTGCTTCTTTTCATCGATAATATCTTCCGTTTTACTCAGGCAGGTTCTGAGGTGTCAGCGTTGCTTGGACGTATGCCTTCAGCCGTAGGTTATCAGCCTACACTGCAGACAGAGATGGGCGCTCTCCAGGAGCGAATCACATCTACAAAAAATGGATCTATCACATCAGTTCAGGCTGTATATGTGCCTGCCGATGATTTGACAGACCCTGCTCCGGCTACCACCTTCGCACACTTGGATGCTACCACAGTTCTTGAGCGTTCTATCGCAGAGCTTGGTATTTATCCTGCTGTAGATCCACTTGGTTCTACATCACGTATTCTTGATCCTCGTATCGTAGGTCAGGAGCATTTCAATGTAGCTCGTGGAGTTCAGGAGATATTACAGAAATACAAAGAATTGCAGGATATCATCGCTATTCTTGGTATGGATGAGCTTTCAGAGGAGGATAAGCTCGTCGTTAACAGAGCACGTAAGATTCAGAGATTCTTGTCACAGCCATTCTTCGTAGCCGGACAGTTTACCGGTCTCGAAGGTAAGTATGTGCCTATCGCTGAGACTGTACGTGGATTTAAGGAGATTCTTGAAGGAAAGCACGACGATATTCCTGAGAGTTACTTCCTGAATGCAGGCACAATCGATGAAGTTCGTGCCAAGATGAACGACGCAAAGTAGGAGGCTTATAATGGCAGATAACACCTTTAAAGTATCAATCATTACGCCTGAGCGGACCTTCTATGAAGGAGAGGCTACCATGGTTGAGTTTAATACTGTCGAGGGACAAATTGGCGTACTGCCAAAGCATATCCCTTTGACTACTGTTATTGCGCCGGGCATTTGTACGATCACAGAGGCTGAGAGTCAGAAGAAGGCAGCGGTCCATGCGGGTCTAGCAGAGATACTGCCTGACAAGGTTACATTACTTGCTGAAATCGCTGAGTGGCCTGATGAAATCGATTTGGAGAGAGCCCGCAGCGCAGAAGACAGGGCTAGAGAGCGTTTGGCAAACAAGAGCGAAAATATAGATTTGCTTCGCGCAGAGATAGCTTTGAAAAAGGCACTTGTCCGTCAGGATATTTTGGCATAACAAAGGACAGGACTGTCTTATTTAGAGGGGGGAGGTACACCATGTTAGATGCTGATACAAAAAGAGATATCGAAGAATTGAAACGTGAACTTAAGTCCTTTGAAGATCAGGAAGAGACCTTGCTGAAGGAGCTTGAGACACTCCGTGCCCGTAAAACAGAAGTGAAGGAGAAACTCAAAGTTCTCAGTAATGATGATAAGTACCAGCAGGATATGCTGACTATGGTCTATCAGCAGAGGCATGGCAAACCAAAGCCTTCTGAATAAAATTAATAATACACTAGTGTCAAATTGGCGTCGCTTTTTGCGGCGCCATTTTTTAATTGCCGGCTCGCACTGTTTACGTTTTGCAAAGCAAAACTCTATCTTATAGGAAATTAATCAGTAATTCTCTTGCATATGACAGTTCAATAGGGTAGCATAAAAAATAGATTATAAAATCCAAGGAGGAGAATAAATGAAGAAGTTTATTTCAAAAATGTTGGTTGGCTTGACAGCCATGTCTATGCTGGTAGGCTGCGGAAACAGCACTTCAACAAGTGATTCTGCACAGACATCAGAAGGTACAGAGGCTACTGCTGATGCAGAGAATGTCCAGATTGATAAAATTACTATTGGTTTTGTCCCATCACGTGAACCGGATGAGATTGTTACTGCTACAGAGCCACTGAAGGAATTGCTCACTACCGAACTTGCAGGACTTGGTTATGAAGTTGGTGAGGTTGATATAACAGTTGGAACAAGCTTCGAGGCAGTTGGTGAAGGCCTTTCTGCCGGCACTATCGATGTGGGTCTTATCCCGGGCGGTACATATGTACTCTATGATGATGGTTGTGATGTTATTCTTACAGCTACAAGAGATGGTCTTTCTATCGAGAGCGACGATCCAAAGGAATGGAACGACAACAAGCCTACCGAGGCTACTTCAGACCAGGTTACATTTTACAGAGCACTTATTATTGCAGGCCCTTCAGAGGCAGGTCAGGCAGTTGCTGAAAAGGTAAACAACGGCGAAGAGCTTACATGGGATGATTTGAATGGTCTTAACTGGAGTGTTATGAATTCATCTTCTCCTGCAGGATATATTTATCCTTCACTGTGGCTCCAGGACAACTATGACAAGCATATCACAGACCTGGCTCACACAGCTTTGTCTGATAACTACGGTACAGCATTCTCAAGACTTGCATCAGGTCAGGTAGATGTTCTTGTTACCTATGCAGATGCAAGACGTGACCAGGAAGAAAAGTGGACTAGCGAGTACGGCAGAAGCGCAAGCATTTGGGATGAGACAAATGTTATCGGCGTTACAGATGGTATCTACAATGATACAATCAGCGTTAGCAAGAACTCTTCAATAATGGATGACAGCTTCAAGGCAGCTCTTACTCAGGCATTTATCAATATCGGCAACACAGAAGCCGGCAAGGAAGTAATCGCTATCTACAGTCACAATGGCTATGTTGAGGCTAAGTCTGAGGATTACGATTCAGAGAGAAAAGCCCAAGAGCTTATCATGTCATTGGAATAATAAAGTTTTTATATTCGAATAATCGAACTATTAAAAGGAAGATATTTCGGTATCTTCCTTTTTTTGAAGTACAGGAGATTTTAAATGATTAAATTTGAAGATGTTGGAAAAAAGTATCCTAATGGGTTTGAGGGACTAAAGCATGTGAATCTGTCTATAGAGCAGGGTGAATTTGTAGCTATAATAGGTCTGTCCGGAGCGGGCAAATCTACATTGATTCGCACTATCAACAGAATGCATGATGTCACTAGCGGTAAGCTTACTGTAGATGATGTGGATGTTATGTCGCTTTCAGGTAAGCAGCTCAGACGTTTCAGAAGAAAAATCGGAATGATTTTTCAGTCTTTTAATCTGATCACCAGGACTACAGTTATCAAAAACGTATTGACGGCTTTGGTACCTGATATGCCTTGGTACAGATCAGTATTTGGTATCTATTCGAAGGATGAAAAGCTTAGAGCATTGGAGTGCCTGGATAAGGTGGGGATTTTAGACAAAGCTTTTGTTAGAGCAGACCAACTGTCAGGCGGACAGCAGCAGAGAGTAGCTCTTGCCAGAACCCTTGCACAGAATCCTGACATTATTCTTGCAGATGAGCCTGTCGCTGCACTTGACCCTGTCACAGCCAATCAGGTTATGGGAGATTTTAAAAAGATCAATGAGGATATGAATATTACTATTTTGATTAATATTCACCACGTTGACCTGGCTCTTAAATATGCTTCAAGAGTAGTAGGTATCAGGGCTGGCGAGATAGTATATGATGGACCTGCTGCTGATATTACACAGGACATATTGTCACAGATATACAATGGCAAAATAGATGCTGAGGGTAACGTACAGGAAGAAGAGGAGTAGACACATGGGTATATATGATAAAATTTTTAAGCCTCATGTTTATACATTGCCAAATGGCAAATCCGTAGAGAAAAAAGCTTCTCGTGGGCCTGTTTATGCAGTTTTTATTTTGGCGATGTGTTATTTATCGGTTAGAATTACAGGTTTTGACATGGCTGTATTGGTACAGCGTATAGGAGAGTTTTTTGTTATAATCGGGGACATGTTTTCATCTCCGAGAGTAGAGTTTATGGACTACGTCTGGGGTCCTATTTTCGATACTATCAAGATGTCGCTTTTGGGTTCATTGGTGGGCTCGTTATTATCAGTACCTTTTGCTATGTTAGCCAGTACCAACATATGCCGCAACAAGGTGATCGTTTCAATAGTGCGACTTTTTTTTAGTATAGTAAGAACTATTCCTACTATCGTTACAGCATTGGTGGCTACTTTGATAGTTGGATTTGGTACTCTTGCAGGTACGATTTCAATCGCAGTATTCTCATTTGCATACATAGGCAAGCTCACTTACGAAGAGATAGAGACTGTAGACATGGGAGCTTTTGAGGCAATGGAAGCCATGGGAGCCACAAGACCTATGGCATTTATATCAGCAATCATTCCTCAGGTCCTTCCATTTTTCCTGTCAAACTGCTTGTTTAACTTCGAAGGAAATGTCAGATATGCAGCGGTACTTGGTTATGTAGGTGCCGGAGGTATCGGAATTATTTTAAATGAGCGTATTTCATGGAGAGATTATCCCAGTGTTGGAATGATTCTTATCGCCTTATTTGTAACGGTATTTATCATTGAATCAATCAGTAGATATTTTAGAAAGAAATTGGTTTAATGGAGGGCAGTGTTGTGAATAAGAGAATTGAACAGGCATATGAAAAAAGACCCAAAAATTGGGTGTATAATACATGTATTGCAGTTATTACAATCGGATTGATAATATGGAGCTGCAGTGCGGTGGAGGCGACGGGAGCCGCAGATGGCAGTGGCACCATAGCAAAAAATATAATCAAGGGACTATTTACACCGGACCTTGGATTTTTATTCGATTTTTCAACATCCGGAGTGCCATATTTGATGCTTGAGACTATATGTATCGCATTTTTGGGAACCATAGTGGGAGCTATTATTTCCATACCATTGGCTTTCGTATCTGCTAATAATCTGGTTCCGAGACCAATTGCTTTTATTGGACGTATTGCACTGATGGCCATACGTACTATACCTGCATTTGTGTATGGACTTATGTTTATCAGGGTTACAGGACCCGGAGCATTTGCAGGACTATTGACTATGGGTGTGTGCTCCATAGGTATGATCACAAAGATGTATACTGAGGCAATAGAGGATTTGGATGTACATGTAATCGAATCGTTAGATGCAGCCGGATGCAACACCTGGCAGAAGATATTGTATGGCATATTGCCACAGCTCATGCCGAATTTTGCTTCTACAGCTATTTATCGATTTGATATAAACTTAAGAGATGCTACTATCCTTGGACTTGTTGGAGCCGGAGGTTTTGGTGCGCCGCTTATATTTGCTATGAACGCATACAGATGGAATGAGGCAGGAGCTATACTTGCCGGACTTATTATATTGATTCTTATAATCGAATATATTTCTACAAAGATTAGAACAAAACTCACTAGAGGGTAAAGGAGACTATGATATGCGTATCTACTACACTTCAGATACTCATGGTCATCTATTTCCGGTGAATTATGCAAAAAATTGCCCTGAGGATTCGGGGCTTTTTTGTATTTCATCGGAGATAGTAAAGGATGAGGACACGCTGGTTATTGATGGAGGAGATTCTCTTCAGGGAACACCTCTTATGACCTACTATTTAGAACATAGGGATGAATACGATTTTCACCCCATGGCGGAGGGATTCAATGCCATGGGACTTGATTATTATACACTTGGCAATCATGATTTCAATTTTGGTTATGAAGCTATAGTTGATTTTGCAAATGCCATGAATGCAACTCTTATCTGTGCCAATGTACTGGATAAGGGCGGCAAGCTTAATATCAAAAAGCACGTGATACATACACTTTCAGATGGTACAAAAGTGGGTATAACAGGAGCAGTAACAGGCTATGTAAATGTCTGGGAACACAAGGAAAATCTGGAGCTTCTTGAAGTATTAGAACCCGTAGATGTGCTTAAGGAAGAATATGATGCCCTAAAGGACATTTGTGATATCACTATGTGTGTATATCATGGTGGATTTGAAGAAGATTTAACTACAGGCAAATTATTGTCTGATACCACCGAGAATCAGGCATGTAAAATTGCAAGAGAGTGTGGATTTGATATACTTTTAACAGGACATCAGCACATGTCGGTGGAGGGCATTAGGATAGGACACACTTACGGTGTACAGCCTCCTTCAAACGCCGGAAAGTATTGCGTCTTAGACGTAAAAAAAGACGCTGATAATCTATCAGTTTTATCTCGTCTTATAGACGTGGGACCATGTGATGACAGATGCCGGGAAGTGTTGGAAGCACATAGTTTTATGGAGGATATCGCTGAAAAACTGGAAATATGGTTGGATCAGCCTATAGGAAGTCTCGAAAATGAGATAGCTCCTGAGAAAAAGCTGGAGGCGGCATTATATGGTAGCAAGGTGGCCTCTATCTTTAATCAGGTACAATTAGATTTTACAGGCGCAGATTTTTCATGCACCAGTCTGAACAACGAGCCGCTTGGCCTCAAAAAAGAGATTACCGTTAGAGATGCGCTGGCTATATATCAGTTTGCCAATACTGTTGAGGTCAAATCAGTTACAAAAGGGGTATTAAAAGAAGCACTTGAAAGGTGCGCGGAATACTTTGAATATGATAAAGCAACAGGCAAAGTACGGATTTCCAAAGCCTTTTTAGAGCCTAAAGTAGAGCATTATAACTATGATTTTTACGCAGGCCTTGAATACGAATTTGATATAACTCGGCCGGTGGGAGACAGAGTGGTTACACTAAAAAGACTCGATGGCACAGAGCTTTCAGATAGCGATACCTACACTTTATCTACAAGCAATTATCGCGCCACAGGCACCGGAGGTTATGAATGTATCGGGAAAGCACCTATCGCCCGCAGCTACTCCGAAGAAATGCCGGACCTTCTGATTGATTTCATAAAAAAGAACACTCCGGTAAAAGAGATTCATAACAGTAGATTCAACGTAATAACAGAGAGGAATATATAATATGGGAGAGAGACTTACTAAAGGTGACATAGAAAAAATACAGGCAGAGATAGATGAGCGGAAGCTGGTGCTTCGTCCAAAGCTTCTGGAGGAAGTAAAGGAGACAAGAGCCCAGGGAGATTTATCTGAGAATTTTGAATACCATGAGGCAAAGCGTGCCAAAAATATGAATGACAGCCGCATCCGTTACTTAGAGAAGATGCTAAAGTTTGCCGAGGTAGTAGATGACAGCAGTGCCGATGATGAGGTAGGAATTAATAATACTGTTACTATCTACATTCCGGAGGACGATTGCGAGGAAACTTACAAGCTTGTAACAAGCATCCGCGGCAACTCACTTAAAGGGCTAATTTCCATAGAATCACCACTGGGAGTCGCAATACGTGGCAAACATGTAGGAGATAAAGTTATGGTAAAAGTAAACGATGACTATTCTTACGAAGTGGAGATTAGGTTGATTGATAAATCAACAACAGACGAGGATGATAGGATAAAACGCTATTAAAGAGGCGCTAATACAATTCATCCATGATATGGAGTCTTTCTATAGTGTAATTCCTAAAATCTTCTAACTGCTTATCAATATCGTAATAATTACCATCACTCCATCTGACCATTGTCCGTTCGAAGGCTCCTGAGCCATAGATATCAGCTTCATAGATATCTATAAGCTGATTTATGTGGTCGTCAGACCAAATGGTACGTCGGAGTGTATGGTATCTATTTGAAACTTCTGAAGAGATAGTTTTATCTCCTTTTTCATTGAGAAAATATACGGGAGACCATGCAATAGGCAAGCTATAATCAGGTGAATTGGCATATGAGGATATGCCATGACTACCTTCTCCGTCTACAAATCTGTTTCCAAGAATTTGATCCATATCCCATGGAGCAAAAAGTAGTTTATATCCATAGGAAACATCAGATTTTTTGGTTGCAACGAGAAGGTTTTTAACGTTAGTAGTGTATAGATTGTCTACCGCCTGAGTCATTTGATAGAGAAGATACAAATCTATGGCATTACCCATATCCACAGTGTCTCTGATGGCGGCAGGGTCATCGGAGTATGCCATGGTATAATACAAATCGTGAAGCTGGGTGAAAGAGTCTACATTGCCGTATTCTAAGCTGTAGCCCGGTAGCCAATAGTATCCGTCGCCCTCACCACTATCAGTATATTCCAAATCCAGAGAAAACTCTGTTTGAGACCAGTCCTTCTTTTTAAATAGAGATTCCCCATCTGTAATGGAAAATTGTTTTTTATCAATAGGATATGCAATGGCATAAAGGCCATGGTAATTGTTGTTGAAGAATACTTCAACAAAGCGGTACTCTGTATAAGGACTGGCATTCCATTCATTATTTGATTCAGCCATTTCCTTCCATAGGTTCATGGCAAAGACATTTCGCACCTTCTCATAGTCTGAATAGGGTGAATATAAAATCCAATCCTCGTCTTCTCTGAGACCTAAGAGGCTTACCTTATTTTTGCTGGAATGGTCAGTAGCATCAGATAGTAAAGATATACGATAGCTTTTTTGTGGCGCTCCAATAGTGGTGCCGCCTCTGGCATGGAGCTTTATAGGCGACGAAGTGATGCGGCTTACGCCATCAAAATCAGAGCTGTTGTCGTATAGATATAATTCTGCGGAAGTATAGCTTTCAATATAATAGGTCTCGTCAAGACCCAATTCTTTGACAGTTTCGGAAGAAATAGAGATATTTAAAATCGGCAGTGTCGTAAACACAAGGTTTGAGATGCTGATTTTATTGTGTGAATACTGAATGAGTTGTCCACTATCCGGTAAATATCCTACATTTATATAGTCTATGCCCAGCACCTGTAAAAGAGAATTCTCCAGACTTTTTCCCGTTGTAATTGTAGTAAAATCCTGATTTTCAATTGAAGAGCAATAAAAGGTATTGTCATCTAAATCGTATATCAGCGGTTGGTCGTCAAAATAGAGCTCAGTAACTATAGGAGTATCTGTATATTCCCTGGAGGATAGAAGCTGCTCAAGCTTATTCTCTGTGATTATGGTGTTTTCAAAATATGTATCTCCATTAATGCGATAATCTATTACGATTACAGAAATAAAGATAAAAACAGCCAAAATGAGAAAGAGAAGCTGTTTATTTAAGGTTTTTGATGTATTCATCCATATACTCCAATCGTTTTATAACATAGTCTTTAAATTCTGTTAATCTGTAATATGAATCGTTATAATTTCCTTCAGGCCATCTGGTTTGAGTTCGCAAAAATGCTCCGGAGGCATAGATGTCAGCTTCATATTCATCTAGGGACGCCAGAATCGATTCGTTGGACCAGGCGGTACTGCGCAAATATTCGTAGCGGTATTTAATATCTGCAGAAATAGTCTCATCACCGGTGCGCATAAGATTAAAAACTGTGCCCCATTCAATAGGAAGGTCGTAGGCGGGATCAGCATACTGCCCATCAGAGCCATCGGCCACATGTCTCCAGGTTTGATCCATGTCCCATGGAGAGAATAATAGTTTTTGTCCTTCGATTCCTGAAGAACTGTTTTTTATGGCAACATACATATTTTTCACGCCGGCATCGGCTATGCTGTCAACAGATTGTGTTAGTTTGAAAAAAAGCCATAAATCAATGGAATTAGTAACATCAGATGTCATTCTGACTACCTGACTATCTGTGGAATAGGTCATATTCACATATAGTTTTAAGAGGTCGTTATAATCATCTGTGGTGCCTTCCTTTAAGGAATAACCCGGCAACAGATAATCGCCACCGTCACCGTTTGCGTACTCCTGATATTCTAAAGCGGTATATTGTTCACTATGGGTCCAATCCATTTTTTTGAAGAGAGATTCCCCATCCTGTATGTCAAACTGCTTTTTGTCAAGTGGGTAGCATATGGCATAGAGCCCGTGATAGTGGTTATTTATGAAAAGCTCAAGATATTTGTATTCAGTGGAGTTAGCAACATTCCATTCATTATCCTTTGTGACGGAATCATGCCACAAATTCATGGAAAATACATTTCTGACTTTCTCGTAGTCCTTATATGCTGTATATAAAATCCAGTCGTCATCTTCACGAAGACCAAGAATGTTTACTTTTTCTCTATCACCATCGGGTTGGGTTTTGTCTGCCAAAAGAGTAAGTCTGTATCCTTTTGTGGGATAAACAGCGTTAGTCTGGCCTCTGCGTCGTATTTTAGAATCGACAATCGTGGTTCGATTTATTCCATCAAAATCAGCCCTGTTATCATACAGATAAACGGAACTGGCCGTATCGGATAAAATATCATAAGTATCATCCAAACCTAGGGAGTTGATGTCTTCCTGGCTGATATCAATATTCATAATGGGCAAAGTGGTACATATCAGATTTGATATACTTACAGTATTGCCTTCCATAAGCAAAAGGGTGATGGGGGTATTTGAAGCAATAACATCATCTGAAATGGCTGCCCCATATGCTGCTACTTTAATATCGGGATTTGCAAGTTCAACGACCGGGGTATATGCCAAAGGATCGTTTTCTATCAAGGAATAATAGAATGTATTATCAATAGAATCGTATAATAACAACTGATCGTTAAAATATATTTCGGTGGTAAGGACACTATCGGAAATATTTCCTGAAGTGCTTATAGCTTCGAATTGTTTATCAGACAGATACAGTAGATTCCATGCCTCGACATTTTCAGAAGAAAATTGTGTTCTACTGATAACACAGGTAATGATGATTGATATAAGAATTATGACGGAAGCCCAAATTTTACGTTTATACACAAATAATTGCCTTTCATACACATTTTGTATTATTATATCAATAATGCTGCTGATTAGACAATGAAAGGATGCCATGGAATACAGACATGAATTAAAATTTTTAGTTCCGGAATTAACTCTGGAAAAACTAAAATATAGACTTTCAAGTGTAATGGATATAGATGAGCATCAACTGGGAGACAGTTATTGTATCCGCAGCCTGTATTTTGATGATTATTTTGATACATGCCTCAATGAAAATTTGGCGGGTACGGATGATCGATACAAATATCGCATCCGAATGTACAAAGGAGATACAGATTATATTAATCTCGAAAAGAAATTCAAATACCGCGGCATGACAAAAAAGCTCTCGGAGCCGGTAGATGCCAATAGAGTCAGAGAATGCCTGCGGGATGAGTATTATGAGCCGATGGGTGATTTATCGGCAGGTTTGTATGCCGAATATAATAAGTCAGGGATGAGGCCAAAGTGCATAGTGGAATATGACCGATGTGCCTTTGTGGAGCCTGTGGGAAATGTCCGTATCACATTTGATATGAATCTCCGTGGTTCAAGGGACGTGGAGCGATTTTTAGACTATTCAGAGGATTTTATGCTACCGGGATTGCTGGCAGGGATGCATATACTGGAGGTAAAATACGACGAATTGTTGCCCAGACACATCCTACAGTTGGTGGACATGAATACACTACAAAGACAGTCGATTTCAAAATATGCTTTGATTAGGGAGGAATGCTAATGTCATTTTCAGATATCATTAAAAAATCAGTTCTTGAAAGTTTTTCACCTGCGGACATGTCAGGTATGCAGATTTCCGTAGTTCTTCTGGAGACATTTATTATCGCTTTATATATTTTTTTGGTATATAGATTCATAACCAGAGATACTTTCTACAACAAGAATTTTGCTGTTTCTATGTCAATTATATCTGTAGTAACTGCAGGAATTATTCTTGCAATGCAGTCAAGCCTAGTTATCTCGTTAGGTATGGTTGGTGCCCTTTCTATCGTCAGGTTTCGTACAGCTATCAAAGAACCATTGGATTTGTTGTTTCTTTTCTGGTCAATAGGTACAGGTATTGTAGTTGGTGCAGGGTTGTTTTCGGTAGGTATGATTTTGGCGGCATTTGTTACTATCGGGCTGATGATATTGCAGATTATTCCCAGCATTTCCTCACCGGAACTACTGGTTTTAAAGGTGTCAGACCCTACAGTAGAAAGCGAAGCTCTGAAAATCGTAGGAAAATACAGTACAAAATACAAGATTGATTCAAAATCAGTCACCAAAGCTCAGACCACCCTAATCATAGAGGTCAAAACAAATGATGGCAGCAAGATGGTGGATGAGTTGTCCGGCATGGAAAATGTTGGAATGGTCACCCTTATGGAACATCAGGGTGAAGTTAAGAATTAATTTTGACTTCTTGTGGGCTACCTCGATAGGGAGGTAGCCTTTTTATGTAGAAATTCCAACTATAGGTTCAAGGCAGATAAGATGCTTGGAATTAGTTTATTATTGTTACAAAAGTAGTAGTAAGTGGTAAAATGTATTAAAAATGGTAGTAAGTAGTAAAAGACTGGTGGTAAATAAGACTTCCTATGGTAGCGTGGGATTGACTTTACCGTTGTTTAATGAGTATGTAAATAATTATTGTTAATTAAACTTTTATAACCTGGCTTTGTAATCAAGTGTTGCAAGTCAGGTTGTTTTATAACAGAATGTGCTTGAGGTCGCAATTATTTCCAATAATATGGTAGAATAAAATAAGACTTTATGTGGGCTACTTGAGGGATAATCTCACAATAGTCAGGTTTAATAATGTTTGAGAAAATGGGGAAAGAATTATGGTAAAAGAGAAACTTAGTCAAATCGGGGAGACAGTTCTTGAAAAAATCGATGGGCTTGATGTGAAGGACAAGCTTATTGAGCATAGTTTTAACCATTCAGATATCACCAGAGATGATTTCATGCTAAGAGGCGGTCTTGCCGGCGAGGGATATGACTGGTGGTGGCATAGTTTCACCGGGCATAATAAAAAGACAGGTGAAGAGAAGGCTTTCTTTATCGAGTTTTTCACTATCAATCCCGAACTGGGTGGTGATGAGCCGGTTTTTGGACAGCTTCCTGAGAATCTGTCTGCAGGAGTCAAACCTTCATACATGATGGTGAAGGTAGGCTGCTGGGGAGAGGATGCTAAGCAGATGCACCGCTTCTTTGGATGGAACCAAGTCAACATCAAGGAGGACGTACCGTTTCTTATTAGTGCACAGGATTGCTTCTGTTCGGAGACTCGTACTCTGGGCAAAGTAGAGGTGACTAAGGAGCAGGCTGAGGCTCATCCGGAGTGGATGTGCCAGGCCGGCAAGATGATATGGGATCTGAATATCGAAAAGCAGATTGCTTTTAACGTAGGCTATGGCGCAGGTTGGGCATCCCGGGAGATAGAAGCATTTGAGATGTTTTGGCATGCTGAAGGTATGAAGACGATGTTTAGTGGTTCGGTTATACTGGATGGAGTGGAGTACGAAGTAAGCCCGGAGACTTGCTATGGTTATGCAGATAAAAACTGGGGCAAGGATTTCACATCTCCTTGGGTGTGGTTGGCAAGTTCACACGTCAAGAGCAAGATATCAGGCGAGTGGCTTAAAAATACAGCTTTTGATATAGGTGGAGGACGCCCTAAGATTAAGACGGGTCATACTTTTGATGACGTTATCATTGGGGCAGTGTGGTATGAGAATCAGCCGTATGAGTTTAATTTTTCCAGATTTTGGACTCTCACCAAGACGGATTTTGATTGTGACACCGCAGGTGATGATGTAATATGGAATATCACCCAGGAGACACCGCTGGCCAAGCTGGAAGCCAGGATTACCTGTGCCAAGAAGGATATGCTTTTTATGAATTACGAAGCTCCAAACGGCAAGAAGCTCCATAACAATCTGTGGAATGGCGGTAATGGTGTGGGCGAGATTAAGCTATACAAAAAAATCCTTAAGACCAAGGACACTACAGATGGCAAAAAAGCCGAGTGGAAATGGGAACTTGTGGATGATATGGAAGCCTACAATATAGGTTGCGAATATGGCATCTATTAAGAGTTAAGTTAATAGATGTTAAAATAGAAAGGAAGTTAGTTTTAGATGGCAGTTTTAGGCGATTGTAAGCCAGAGAGAGTATTTCATTATTTTGAGGAGATATGCAAAATACCACATCCTTCTTATCATGAAGAGAAAATTAGTGCATATTTGGTGGATTTTGCAAAGTCACATAATCTGGAGTATTACACAGATGACCTTTACAATGTAATCATGATAAAGGAAGCCTCAGAGGGTATGGAGGATAAGTCTCCGATTATTCTTCAGGGGCACATGGATATGGTGGCAGAGCAGGAAGCTGATTGCACCAAGGACATGCTTACAGAGGGGCTTGACCTGGAAATAGTAGATGGTTTTGTCACAGCAAAAGGCACCACATTGGGTGGTGATGACGGTATAGCAGTAGCTATGGCTCTTGCTATTTTAGAGGATGATGAGCTGAGACATCCGCGTATTGAAGTGATTATTACAGTATCAGAGGAAGTGGGCATGGAAGGTGCAGCAGGCATTGATGTATCTATGCTCAAGGGACGCAAGCTTCTCAACCTTGACTCTGAGGAAGAAGGACATTTCCTGGTTGGATGCGCAGGTGGATGCCGCATGGATGTAGAGTATCCTTTCAAGAAAGAATCTATGAAGGGCGCCTTGGTAGTGGTAGATGTACAGAATTGTACCGGAGGACACTCAGGATCGGAGATAGATAAAGGCAGGGCCAATGCCACATATGTAGCAAACAGAGTGCTTTCAGCAGGCCTTGAGGTTGGCGAGATATGCCTGGTAGATTATGTGGGAGGTTCAAAGGACAATGCTATACCACGTTCTACTACAGCAAAAGTGATTGCCTCAGCAGATGTAGTGGCCGCTATGTCCGAAGAGGCAAAGGCCATAAAAAATGAATATGCAATTACAGATCCGGATATGGAGATTAAAATCTCAAATGAGGGCAATGTAGTGATAGATGCGGTAAATGCCGCTGATAGTAAGCGTATAATAGAGCTTTTGAATTGCATGCCTAACGGAATTCAGGCAATGAGCCATGATATCGAAGGGCTTGTTGAGACATCGCTCAACTTAGGTATCTTAAATTTATTGGAGGACGAAATCAAGTATTCCTGCTCATTAAGAAGCTCAGTGGACACAGCAAAAGCAGCCCTTAAGCGCAAGGTCAGCATGGTGGCAAAAGCATTTGGCTGCAAAGTATCTATCCATGGGGACTATCCTGCATGGGAATACAAGAGAGAGTCAGAGTTTAGAGATGAGCTTGTAAAGATATATACTGACATGAATGGTGAGGCACCGGTAATAGAGACTATTCACGCAGGTGTTGAGTGCGGGCTCTTGGCATCTAAGCTCTCCGGACTTGATGCAGTATCTATCGGCCCTGAGATGTATGATATACACACGCCAAAGGAGCGTTTGTCTATAGCTTCCACAGAGCGTGTTTATGATTATGTAAGAAAAGTAATAGAGAGTATGAACTAAAAACACTATTGTAATCACAGATGAGGAGGTTTTTATGCTGAGAATCGGAATGCTCACAAGTGGTGGTGACTGTCAGGCTTTAAACGCTGCGATGCGTGGTGTGGTAAAGGGCTTGGCAGCAAATGTCAAAGATCTTGAAGTGTATGGATTTTTCAATGGTTACAAGGGTCTGATTTATGGGGATTACAGACTTTTGACCAGCCAGGATTTTTCAGGTATCCTTACAAGGGGCGGTACGATTTTGGGTTCCAGCCGTCAGCCTTTTAAGCTTATGCGGGAGCCTGATGAGAATGGACTTGACAAGGTAGAGGCTATGAAGTCAAACTACTACAAGCTCAATCTCAACTGCCTGGTTATCTTAGGAGGCAATGGCACACAAAAGACGGCTAATTTGCTTCGTGAAGAGGGACTTAATATCATTCATTTGCCAAAGACTATAGACAATGATATTTTTGGCACGGATGTGACCTTCGGTTTTCAGAGTGCTATAGATATTGCATGTAATACTATCGATTGCATCCATACTACAGCATCTTCTCATAGCAGAGTGTTTATAGTGGAGGTCATGGGACACAAGGTAGGGTGGCTTACACTTTATGCAGGTGTTGCATCAGGTGCTGATATTATCCTGTTACCTGAGATTCCATACGACATCAAAAAGGTAGTCAAGGCTATCAATCATAGAGCAGAAGAGGGCAAGGGATTTACTATTTTGGCAGTAGCCGAGGGTGCTATTTCAAAAGAGGATGCCAAGCTTTCAAAGAAGGATTATAAGAAAAAGCTGGAGACTTCTAAGTTCCCGTCAGTTTCTTACGAGATTGCAGAACGCATAGAAAAAGAGACCGGCATAGAGGTACGCGTTACGGTGCCGGGACATATGCAGCGAGGCGGAAGCCCTGATCCATATGACAGAGTGTTATGTACACGTCTTGGCTCTGCAGCAGCGGCAGCTATCATGGACGGTGATTTTGGCAACATGATTGCTATGGTAGATGGCAAGACAAAACGTATTCCACTTGAAAAAGTGGCCGGCAAGCTCAAGGTGGTAGAGCCTGATTGCCAGATGATAGAGGAGGCTAAGCGCATAGGCATTAGCTTCGGAGATTAGTTAAGGTAGGTAAATGTTATGTCTTATATGGCACTATATAGAAAGTTTAGGCCCCAGAATTTTGACGAAGTAAAGGGGCAGGACCACATTGTTACCACACTCAAAAATCAAATAAAATCAGACCGTATAGGACATGCATATCTTTTTACAGGTACTAGAGGAACAGGTAAAACCACAGTCGCAAGGATTTTAGCAAAATCAATCAATTGTGAACATCCTGCTGATGGAGAGCCCTGCATGGAATGTGCCATGTGCAAATCTATTACAGCAGGCAACTCCATGAATGTAATAGAGATGGATGCTGCGTCCAACAATGGTGTAGACAGTGTCCGACAGATTGTTGAGGAGGTGGCATATCCTCCTACCGAAGGCAAGTACAAAGTGTATGTCATTGATGAGGTGCATATGCTGACAACAGAGGCGTTTAATGCCTTGCTTAAGACTTTGGAGGAGCCGCCTTCTTATGTTGTGTTCATTTTGGCCACCACAGAGGTGCACAAGATTCCTATTACCATACTCAGCCGATGCCAGAGATACGATTTTCATCGTATTTCCATAGACACTATAGCAGGCAGATTGCAGGATTTGATGGATAGAGAAGGAGTACAGGTAGAGGAAAAAGCCATTCGCTATGTGGCAAAGGCTGCTGACGGTTCCATGCGTGACGGACTTAGTCTTCTAGACCAGTGCATCGCTTTTTACATAGGACAGACGCTTACCTATGATAATGTTTTACGGGTACTTGGCGCTATAGATACCGAAGTATTTTCCAGACTTCTTCGCCACATTATAAATGGGCAGATTACTGAAAGCATCACTGTTATCGAAGAGATGATTTCATTAGGACGTGATTTGACCCAATTCGTCAATGATTTTACCTGGTATCTGCGTAATCTAATGCTCCTTAAGTCCGCAGAAGATATGGAGGATGTCTTGGAGATGTCCTCAGAGAATATAGCTTTATTAAAAGAAGAAGCTCAGATGGTTGACATTGAAGTGTTGATGAGATACATTCAGGTATTGTCAGCTCTTTCTAACGATATCAAATACGCCAATCAAAAGAGGGTGCTTGTGGAGATAGCTCTTATTAAGCTGTGCAAGCCACAGATGGAGATCGATATTTCTGCACTCAACAATCGCATGGCGAACCTGGAAAAGAAAGTGGAAGAAGGGGTGCCGGTCATGGTGGCACCTACTGCATCTCAAGCTACAGAAGCTAGAGCAATGGCAGCTCCTGTTAAAAAAGAGCCACTGCCTGCAGCTATCCCGGAGGAATTGCAGGAGGTAGCCAAAAAGTGGAGCCAGGTGGTTGGCAATATGGCTATTAATATAAGGATGTATCTGAGAGATGTATCTACGGTCACTGTTGATGAGGCAGGTAATTTGGTATTGATTTTTGACCAGGAGCAAGGCTCCGATAAAATGTCCGGGGATCTAGTCAATCGTCCGGAGGTGCTCAAAGAGATTACAGATACGATAGAGGCAATGATTCACAAGACTATCAATATAAAAGTAATAATAAATGATTCGGGTATTGAATCCCAAAAAACCAAGACAGACGTAAGAGACTTTTTCTCAAACAAAGGTATTGAGATAGTAGTTGAAGAATAAAAGTATTATCAGGAGGATTATAAAATGGGTAAAGGAAGAGGCGGATTTCCAGGCGGAGCAATGGGCGGTGCCAATATGTCAAACCTTATGAAACAGGCTCAGCGCATGCAGCGACAGATGGAGGAAGCTCAGGCAAAATTAGAGGAGACTGTAGTTACAGGTACTGCCGGAGGCGGTGTAGTAGAGGTGACAGCTACAGGAGCTAAGGAGATTACAAAAGTACATATTAATCCTGAGGCAGTGGATCCTGAGGATGTAGAGATGTTAGAAGACCTCGTGATGGCAGCTACTAACGAAGCCTTACACAAAATAGACGAGATCACAGCGGCTGCTATGCCAAAGATGCCTGGAGGATTGGGACTATAATTAATGGAGTACTATAGCAAAGAGATTAGCAACTTAATAGCAGAGCTAAGTGATTTGCCTAGCATTGGAAGTAAGTCAGCCCAGCGGCTGGCTTTCCATATATTGGGCATGGACGAACAAAAGGTTAACGATTTGGCAAATGCCATAATAAGCGCCCGCCAAAATGTCCGCTATTGCAAGGAGTGTTTTACTCTCACCGACCAGGAACTATGTCCTATATGCGCCAATCCTAAGCGTGATAAAAATATTATCATGGTGGTGGAAGATACCAGAGATCTGGCAGCTTATGAAAAGACAGGGAAATACGAAGGTGTATACCATGTGCTACATGGAGCCATATCACCTATGGCCGGTATAGGGCCTGCTGATATCAAATTAAAAGAATTGATGATTCGATTGCAGCAGAATGATGTGAGGGAGGTTATAGTGGCTACAAACTCATCCCTCGAGGGGGAGACTACGGCTGCCTATATCAGCAAGTTGATAAAACCTACCGGCATCAAAGTGAGCCGTATCGCATCGGGAGTACCGGTGGGCGGCAATCTCGAGTATATAGACGAGGTGACACTGCTAAGAGCACTTGATGGCAGGACTGAATTATAAACCACAAAATATTCTATTTTCTACATGATTTATTCACAAGATATTGTTATACTAATATAAAGTCATATTCTTGGAACGGGGAGCACGGAGTACTTGGAAGAGTGGCTGGGAATTACTCAAGATTTGTATTAGGAGTTGTAAAGGGAGGTACCGGTATGAAAGAACAGGATGTAAGAGCCGTAGAGGCAATGTGTAGTTGTGGCATGGATTTTGACACATTGTGTCTTTGTTTTCCAAGCTTTACACCTGCAGATTTGAAAAATGTATACGACAATTATAAAGGGAAGCTCGACCCGGTGATGGCCGCTGCGGCGAGTGTAAATTGTTCTTAGTATATAGCATAATAAAATCCAGCCGATAAGCGGCTGGATTTTTTGCGTTTAAAATTATAAGAATTTTGCGATAGCATCGATATCTTTTCTAGGTGGCTTTGCAGTGACATTTTCAGCCCTGTAGCCTACGCCAATGATACTCATGACCTGCTCATCCTCCGGGATGCCGCAGATGTCAGCTACAACAGAAGAATCACGAAGACCCATGATAAGAGTATCCAGTCCTAAGTCTGTTGCCTTGGCACAAAGCAGCATGTCGTGAAGACCCAGGTCATAGGCACCCCAGCCGTTGCCTACTTCATTGTCAGCTTCACCGGTGGCCTTGTTAAAGCCTGCGATATTCTTCTTATAGGTGGTAACTACATAAGCAGTGGCACCGGATGTGCTGTTCTGGTTGAACTCAGGGAGTACCTTGTCTCTAAATGAAGCTACTGCTTCGGGTGATGAGATAAGATAGTATCTTGAAGTCTGAGTATTTTTCCATGAAGGAGCAGCCTGGGCAGCCACTACCATCTCTCTCAACTGATCCTCAGAGACCTGCTTTCCGTTAAAATTTCTGACGCTCTGACGAGAATCTATTACTTTTTGAAATTCCATAAGATAATCCTCCTTTAAAACTAAGATAATTGTAACAGGTTCAAAGACAGACTTTGAACACCTATGACATTATAAATTAAATTGTGCAAAATTAGAATAGCCTAACAAGAAATTCTGTAGTATTTGGGACTGCTGCCATATTTCTTTTTAAATGCTTTTGAAAAGGAAAGGGAATCGGGATAGCCTACTTTTAGTGCAATTTCAGTGACAGAAAAATTAGTATTTGTAAGAAGCAATGATGCCTGGTGCAATCTGTAGTCTATAAGGAAGGACTGTATATTTACACCCATTTCCTGTTTGAAGCAATTATTGAGATGGACTCTTGATATTCCCACACAATCAGCTATGGCAGCCACAGTGATATGTTCTCCATAATATCGATTGATAAAATCTATGGCGTGATCCACATATATATTTGAACTGATCTGCAAATTGTTGGGCAAACCTGTATTTTTATAGTTCAGCTCGCAAATGTGACCTAAAAGCTCCAACAGAATTCCCTGTCTGGTCAAATCGGCAGCGAAAGAAAACTGTTTGAGACTTAGTATATTGTCGATATATCCGCCTATGGTTTTTATATCTTCTATATCTATAACAGGGTTGTCAGCAGAAAAACCGCAGTGAGTAAGGATGGTGTTGGTGTGAGTACCCTTAAAACCGACCCATTCGTAGTGCCATGGATCTGACTCATCAGCAATATAAAAAACGGGCATATCGGGATAAATGATAAACATCTGACCGGCTGACACATGCCAGGTCTTGTTATCTACTGAAAATGAGCCTTTACCTTTTGATACAAAATGAATAATATACTCATCTCTTTTTCCTTTGAAACTGTGGAGAGGCTCACATTTTTCTTTGCCGCAATGCACCAGCGACAGCTCCATGGATGACTCCATGAGATCATAAATAGAACTTGAGTTGAAATAATCCTCTATGCGAGGATGTTTTGTTTTTGCCATAATAAATATCCTCAGTAAAATAAAATAAAATCTACAGATTTACAGCCCAATTTTAACACTATAAAGAGAAAAATAAAAATAAATATTTATCATATTGCCATATATTATAGTGATATTACCATACAAAAATATAATTTCAGGAATTATACTCTTAGTTAGATTTTAAGAGACAGGAGAAATATCATGGCTATTATATATGATGAATCAAGAAATATTTTCAGATTGTTGACAGCACATAGTGAGTACCAAATGAAGGTGGATGACATAGGACTTGTTCTGCACAATTACTATGGCAGACCTACCTGTGATACAGATATGAGCTATCAGATTTTGTCAGTAGACAGAGGATTTTCAGGTAACCTATACGAGACCAGAGATGACAGAGGGCGTTCGATTGATGTGCTCCCTCAGGAGTATTCAGGATGCGGTGTAGGTGATTATCGTATCAGTTCTATTAATATCGTTTCAAAAAATGGTAGCCGAAGCTGTGACTTGCGTTACAAGTCTATGGAGATAAAACAGGGCAAGGCAGCTATTCCGGGGCTTCCATCAGTTCGCGAATACGATGATGAAGTAGACACACTGATTATTACTCTGTCAGACGATATAGTAGGTCTTCAGGTAGAACTATACTACAGCGTATTTTACGACAAGGATGTCATCACCAGACACACCAGATTTATTAATAACGCCCCTACCAAGATTCACTTGGAGAAGGCAGCATCTGCCATGCTTGATATACAGTTTGGAAGCTGGGATGAGATTCATTTTGCCGGAAGACATTGCATGGAGCGCCAGATGGTACGTACGAAGTTGACTCAGGATGTGAGAGTCATCAGTTCCAAGCGTGGTATGAGTAGCCACCATGAGAATCCATTTGTCATCATTTGCGACCATGGTGCTACAGAAGAGTACGGCGATTGCTATGGTATGATGTTGATGTATTCGGGCAATCACAAGTTTGAGATAGAGCAGGACCAGGCAGGGCTTGTCCGTGTAATAGGTGGTATCAATGAGGAAAATTTCTCATGGGAATTAGAAGTAGGTGGCCAGTTCAATACGCCTGAGATGATTATGGCATACTCAAAGGATGGCCTGAGTCAATTGAGTCATATTTTCCACAATATCATCCGTCAAAATGTATGCGACAGAAAATATATGGATATACAGCGTCCGGTACTCATCAATAACTGGGAGGCTACATACTTTGATTTTACTTCAGAAAAAATAATAGATATTGCAAAAGATGCAGCTGAACTGGGCGTGGAGATGCTTGTGCTGGATGATGGTTGGTTTGGCAAACGTGACGATGACAATTCCGGACTAGGGGACTGGTTTGTTAATGAGAAAAAACTTGAAGGCGGCCTTAAAAAACTTTCCCAGGAGATAGGCAAGCTGGGCATGAAGTTTGGTCTATGGTTTGAGCCTGAGATGGTAAATGAAGACTCAGAACTTTTCAGGAATCATCCGGATTGGGCTCTTGTGGATCCAAACAGACATCCTACCATGGCGAGAAACCAAATGGTACTTGATATGAGTAATCCCAAGGTAGAGGATTATCTGTTCAACTGTATAAGTAAGATCTTGGATGAGGCCAACATCTCTTACATCAAGTGGGACTTCAATCGAAGCCTGACCAATGTATACTCTAAAGGACTTACCCAGAAAAAGCAGGGTGAAGTGGCGCATAGATTTATACTAGGCACCTATTCTCTCTTAGAGCGACTTTTGAATGCTTACCCTAACCTGATGATAGAAGGATGTTCTGGTGGCGGCGGACGTTTTGATGCCGGTATGCTCTATTATTGTCCGCAGATATGGTGTTCAGATGATACTGATGCTATTGAGAGACTGGAGATTCAGGAGGGTACATCATTTGGATATCCTGTCAGTGCTGTAGGTAGCCATGTATCAGCCAGCCCCAATCATCAGACAGGTAGAGCTACACCTCTTAGCACCAGGGGAGTAGTGGCTATGTCAGGTACATTTGGCTATGAGCTTGACGTGACTAAGCTAAGCCCTGAGGACAAAGCAGAGATAAAAGAACAGATTAAGACCTTCAAAAAGTATTATTGGCTCATCCAAAAAGGCGATTATTACAGATTGGTCGACAATGAGCATTTTGAGATATACAAGGCTTGGGAGTTTGCAGCAGTAGACAAATCAGAAGCCCTAGTTAATATCGTTGTGAAAAAGCCTGAGGCAAATGCCAAGATAAAGCTCATTAAGCTAAAAGGACTTGAAGAAGACAGCCTTTATGAGCTTGAGGGTACCGATAAGGTTATGTCCGGCGCAGCTCTTATGTACGGTGGATTTGCTATCAATATCGCTATGGGAAGTTACCCAAGTGCACAGCTTCATTTTAAAAAATTGAGTTAAAATTTTTGTATTTCCGTCCGAAATAAAGAGTAGGAAAAAAGTTATCGGAGGAAGTACATGCAGATAGAGGCTCTCAAGGTAACGGATTACATCAAAACAGAAGGTGCTGATTCCACAGGTTTTGGAGTCGGAGCCAGCGGTATCAAGGATGATAACAAAGCAAAATCAAAAACAGAACTTAAGGCATTGTCAGTGGATAATGCCTTCTACGATAGAAAAGGCAAGATGGCAGATGATGAGTGGATGGACGATGTCAACTCAGCATCTGTCCTTGGTATGTCTACAGTAGATGCAGTAAAAAATGTAGAGCGTGGCTGGGATGAAGAGGCTACCGCAAAAGTAAGAGAAGACGGTCATGACCCGATGGATATGGAGCCGGAGGTGCTTGTGACTGTTGTAGATGAGATAAAGATGAATCTCGCAAAAGCGGGAGTAGATGTCAGCAGAATGGGCGGATTGTCTGAGGATGAGATAGAAGCTATGTCTTCCTCTATTTCCCAGGCTGTGTCTATGACAAGAGGTATGAGTGATACTCTGCCGGTAGAGGCACAGGCTTATTTGGTAAAAAATGATTTAAAACCTACCATTTCAAATATATACGCTGCGACTTATTCTGCACCGGCAAAATCTGACGAGACAATGTCAGATAATGAAATAAATGGACTTCTACATGACTTAGGAGATACACTTGATTCGCTTATCGACCAGGTACAAAGCGAACAAAATCAGTCTGCGCAAGGACCGATGTCACCTATTCAGCTAAAAGATATGGTGGCGACCATGATGAGACAAGATGTTCCTGTCACAAAGGAACATCTTGAATACATGGCCGAGCTTGACGCATACGAAAAACCATCTGAAGAAAATATCGTAAATGCGATATCTGATATTCTGGCTGAGGGCAAGGAGCCTACAGAGGCTTATCTCATCCCCGGCTATTCCCTTATGGATCAAGCGAAAAATACATACGAAGAGATAATGTCCATGGATGTGGATGCACTGTCTACTGTCACAGCTAAGATACAGCTTACAGAGATACAGTTGTCTATGACAGTAGAGTCTACATTTACCATGATGAAAAACGGCATCCAGGTAAACACTTCAGACCTGTCAGATTTGCTTGATAAATTAAAAATCCAAGAGACCAATCTCCTTAGGATTTTGATGAAATCAGGTGACAAGGAAAAGACTAATGCCGGACTCGATATATTTAAACAAGTCATGAATGACATGGCAGAGGTGCAGTCCGCTCCTGCAGCAGTATTTGGCAGATTTTCCAATATAGGCATGGAGACTTTTTCATATGTGCATGAAGTCAGTGTCTCAGTGACAGCTGAATACTCCCGCATGGAAATGACCTATGAAGCAGTAGGCACACAAGTCCGCCCTGATCTAGGGGACAGCATGACAAAAGCATTTCAAAATGTGGATGACATTCTTGAGGACCTGGATATCGAGGTGACTGAGTCCAGCCAAAAGGCCGTTCGTATACTGGCATATAATGAGATGGATATAACAGCAGAGTCAGTTACTACCATGAAAGAATCTTCGGAGCTGGTGGCCAGGACTTTTAAAAATATGACTCCTGCTGTAGTGACTGAGATGATAAAACGTGGCGACAATCCTTTGGATATGACCATGAACGACCTCAAAGCCAAGACGGAGGAAATTAAAGCAGATCTGGGAAGTACTTCAGATGAGGAAAATTTTGCAAAATTCCTTTGGAAGGCTGAGCATAATGCTGAGATTTCAGAAAATGAAAGAGATGCATATATTGGAGTGTATAGATTGTTGCATCAGGTGGATAAGTCTGATGGTGCAGCCATAGGAGCGTTGATAAGTCAGGGAACAGAAGTGACCATGAGAAACCTAATGACTGCAGTGCGCTCTAGTAAACACACCAATCAGGAGTATGAGATTAATGACAAATTTGGCCAGCTGGATGAGATGGTGGTCAAGGATTTGTCGATTACCCAGCAGATAGAAAAAGTATTTTTGACAGACAGATGTCGTGACGCAAAAGAAGCCATGACACCGGCAAAGATGCACAGACTTGGTGAGGATGCTATTTTTGAAATGAATCCTGATGAGTTTGCGGCAGCCATGGAAAATACAACAGATGAAGTCAGCGAGGCAGCATATAACAGATATATTACGGACCAGCTGAAGAATAGCATAAAAGCGAGTGAAGAAGTACAGTCCGTGCTGGACGAGTACAACCTTCCGACCTCAGGAAATATGATAAATGCTATTGAGGCACTGTTGGAAAACAACAATACTGTCATCAGAAACCTGTATGGCAGAGCTGCAAAACAGGAAGATATGGATATTGCTGATCTGATAGATGAAGCCTACAAGAGGTTTGCGGATGCCTGTCATAGTCCTGAGGAGATGGCAGAGGCAGAAGAAGCCCTTGGTACCCTGGCAGAAAATGTCATGAAGACCATGATTACAATGGAGGATGTGGCCACCATTGATATGGATGAAATGACTCTTGTAGTGCAGCAGTCAAAAGCCATTAAAGAGATGGCAAATACTAACGAAACCTATCACATTCCTATGATGATTGCCGATGAAGCAGGGGATATGAATCTGAGAATTGTCAGAGGAAACGGCCAGGCGGGACTTATTAAGATGGCTCTTTATTTAGAGTCCACAGGCACTATGTCCACCACTTTCAGATACGAAGCAGGCCAGGTAAGCGCCAACGTAGAATGTCAGACGGCCCGGATGCGAGACAGATTTGAGGAGCAGGCAGCGACCATAGCTCAGACCATGGAAGAGCATACGGGATTTAGTTTTAGTTTTTCATTTACCAGGGTAGAAGGAGTCAGCGTAAATGACGTCTACAACTGGCAGATAGGAAACTTTGAAACCACTGAAAGCAGAGATGATAAAGTGCAGACTGAGGCTCTCTATGGAATAGCCCGCAGTTACATAGATGTAATTGCTGAATTCTTTTCATAAAAAGGTGTAATTATTGTTAAAAGGAAAATATAACAAGATAATTATTGTATAATCAACCTTAGGGAAGATGAAATGCAGCGGCTAATCCGTGTCCGGCGGATTGCCGCTTTTTGTTTAACAAAAGCTATGGTATTGGGTGATTATTTTGCAAAACCAAAGATAGTAGGTGCAAAAAGACAGCAGTTGATGAGGGTAGTGGCAGGCTGTCTTGTTTGCATGCTTATTTTTACAGGGATGCGGGTGACAAGCACTTTTGCAGAGACAGATGACAGTGTCATCACTATTACCGGATTTTCTTCATTGCCTGACGACATCGCACTGCAGTATGTACCGGTGGGGGCAGGGATAGATTGCGTGACTTTTCCTACGACGCTGAAAGCTATATTATCAACGGAGATAGAGGATGACCCTGAAGAAATAATTGAAGAAGACTTAGAGGATATACTTGAAGAAGACCTTGAAGATGTAGATGATACAGAAGAACCTGATGATACGGCAGCAGAGGATATGTCTTCAGAGGATGAGATAAGTGGCGAGGTCATAGTGGGTGAGGTATCAGAGCAAACAGAAGAGATCAGTGAGGAGTACGCTGAGACTCCTGAAGTGATAGTGCAGGAGATAGTCACAGAGGAATCTGTTACAGAGTATGTAGAGGAAGAAACAGCTATAGAGGAATATGATTATGACTATGGTCAAGAGGCTGTAGAAGAGTATATAGAGGAGTATGTGGAACCGGTTGAGTTGGAGACTGAGGATGTATCTCCTATAGCTTATCTTTTAGATATGGTAGCACCTACCATAGTAGTAAATGCCAAGACCCTAGAGGGAACCATGGAGTTACCCTGCGACTGGAATATCGATATAACCCGAAGCAGTGGAGCAATTTTTGATTCATCTGAGGAAGGTGCGACTTATGTCTATGTGGCCAGTGCCGCAAGCGAATATCCTATAATCTCGTCACTTCCCACTATCACGGTGGTGGTTTCATCTGAGGCCACGGTGGGAGCCCATAGTTATACAAATTCAGTGGGAGATGTATTTCTTGGGGGACATTATATAGAAGTGGGCGTGGCAAGCACAGGCTCATTTGGTACCGCAGCGGGAGCGGATGATTCATTCCATCCTACTACAGGAAATAGTACATCAGGCAGGATAGGACTGAGCGTGGATGGTGATGGTTTTGATGAGGGAAATGATCCTACTACAGGCGACTTCTTCCTTCCCGGCATAATGGAGGAAAGATATATACTTTCCTACAAGATAGATGGGGTGGCAGTTAATAATTGCAATGCTGAGAGAATGTCTTCAGTGAGTTGGTTGTCACCTCAGGTAACACCACATACGGTGGATGCTTCAAACGTGGACAGTGGATTCTTAAAAGCTATTACATATGGCACCACAAAGGATGGTGTCAGGATGACCATGTCCATATACTTTGATGAGGCAGAAAAATACTATACTACGGATGTTGTCATAGAAAATAAAACAGGAAAAGAGATAACGGATGTCAGGTGGGTGAGATCATTTGATCCTGATCAGGATGCAGAAATGCATGGGGACTTTAGTACATACAATAAGGTTATAAGCAATCCAAACAGTGCAGTGGCCTATACATCAGACCAGTGCGCTATGGTAGTAGCTAAAGGAGGATATACAAAAGAAGCTTTTTTCTTTGCTGCATTTGACCCTAGGGCTAGAGCATCCACAGGAGTTGCCTTTAGTCCTTCTTCAGCATACTTAGAGGGACTTTGGAAGGATGACAGTAGTTTGCCTACAGTTGTGCAGGAGTCAAATTATGAGGGCATATCCGGATATAATCATGGAGACGATGCAATAGCTCTTACATTTAATTGTGGTACGCTTGCTGCAGGTGGCTCCACCACCCTATCATTTTTTTCCAGCCTGGATCCGGACATTAGCAACACTTTTAATAAGCTGCGAGGCAAGACAAATTATCATACTGACAGTATAGATGAGTTGGATGCCGAAGAAGAATATCTGGTAACGGTCAATGGTGAGTCAGACGTGACCTATGTCATAAAATCAAGTGATGTAGGCGACATGCCTCTGGAGGGAACAGACGAAAATGGTGTGGAATATAGTTTTTACGGAAAGACTATACATATAGCTAAGTCTTCAAATCCTGAAGAAAGCACGGATATATTTATTCCTAGAAGACCGGAAGCGATGGATACAGAGCAGGAGGATGATGACAATCCAGATACAGAAGGGGCCACTACACCGTCTGAAGTGTCCACAGATGAGACAGACTCTACAAAGAGTTCTATAAGTATACGAATAGATCCGACGGATGCTACTAAGATGAGTCAAGTATATCGCATATACGATATGTATGGCAATGAGATAGAAGGCTATGACTGGGTCAGCCCAAATGCAGATGGTACTCTTGTATTTGATGGATTGGAAGAAGGGTGTGAATATATCATCAAATCAATGATAGAGGCCACCGATACATCATTTGCATCAAAAATCAGTGAAGGTATCAGAGTGCGGACAAAGGGTTCCCTCATATTAAATGATAAGGATGACGTGACTGTCACCTATAATGGTGACAGCAGGGGATTCTTTGTGCGTCCGGACCAGGAAGACGCAAAAGTGCAATACAGCACAGATGCAACCTCTCCTTATTCAGATGTGCGTCCGGTATTTACAGATGCAGGAGTCTACAAGGTATATTACAAGGTTACAAAGCCCGGCTATAAGACTGCATATGGTTCATATACAGTCACTATAGAAAAGGCGGAGCATGGGGATTATACTGCCCCTGAAGTGGAGATAGATGGAAAAGGTCAGGCAAGTGTAGATTTTGATATAAGCAAGTATCTAAACAGTGCCCAGAGTGAGACAGTGGATGCCGCTGTTATTCGTGGCGCCCTTTTCTCTTATCTCAGCATCAATGATTTTGATAACGATAGTATCAATTATACTATTATAGATACTTTAGATGGCACCAAAGGTTACTTTGAGCTACAGGTAAGCAGTAAGAATTATGAGGATTATATATTGACTATTCCTCTTAGATCAAAGAATCCATCAGTTGCCAAAAGTGCTGCCACATTTTTAGAAGAGTTTGATCATACCAGGACTACTCCTACGTCCACGCCTGTCACTAAAAAAGTAGAGCAGACTCCTGTGGTAGAAGAAAAACCTCAGGAGACTATAAAAACAGTCACCAAGAAAAAAACTGTGACCAAAGCCACTCCTGTGGCCGAGCCGGTAGAAGAGCTTGAGGCAGGTAAGGTATCAGTCAGAATGGAACTAGGGGATTCTGATAAGGTACATGCTGCCTTGATAGATTTGAACGCAGTGGCTTCGGCAGCACTATCTGAGGAAAACCGCAAGGCAGTGGATGCGGGAAGTAATATAGAGATAAAAGTAGAGGTCAATCCTATAGACTCCGCCGATGTTGCCAGCGAGGATGAAGCAAAGATAACAAAGGGCGTATCGGTACTGAGTGAGAAGGTGGAAAACCTCACTATAGGCAGCTATATAGATATAAGTATGTATCTTCGAGTAGATGAAAATGACTGGAATCAGATTACATCTACGGAAGAACCGGTAAATATTGTCATAGATATCCCTGAGGATTATAAGGGGTTGTCGGAGGAATATTATGTCCTCAGACTTCACGAAGGCAATATTACCTTGCTTACAGATATTGATGACAATCCGGACACTGTTACCATTTCTACAGAATATTTTTCTACCTATGTGCTGATGTATACCATGGTGCCTGAGGTAGTGGAAGTAGAGCCTGTGATAGTGGAGCCTGTGGTAGTGCAGCAGGAGCCTGAGACGGTTACAGTGGAAAAATGTCATCTATGCCACAAGTGTCCAACTTTTCTTGGAATATGTCTTTTTGTATGGCTGATAATCGCCGTAGGAGTGCTTACTTTCGTATTTTCTGTGGTATTTTTAAGAGAGGATAAGGATGATCAGAAGGAGAAAAAACCGGTCACAGCTGGTTAATGTTTCATCCACCTGAACCGATATTTATGTTGTAAGGACATGGATGATCTTTATAAAAAAATACACCGCACGGATGCTAGACTTGCTTAGGCTTTAGGAGGCAACTATGAGAATTAACAACAACATGTCAGCGGTGATCACAAATAACAAGCTTCTGGGTACTGAAGGTTCCCTCTCCGATGTAATGGAAAAATTAAGTTCAGGATTTAGTATCAATCATGCGTCAGACAACCCGTCTGGTATTGCTATTGCGGGCAAAATGCAGGCGCAGATAGAAGGTCTTGATCAGGCTTCCACTAATGGCTCGGATGGAATATCTGTATTGCAGACAGCTGAAGGAGCACTTAATGAAGTAACAGAGATGATTCAAAGAATGAGAGAATTGTCTGTTCAGGCAGCCAATGGTACAAACTCAGACACAGATAGAGAGTCCATTCAAAAAGAGATTGATTCACTATTAGAAGAAATAGACAGAGTAGCTGCTACTACAGAATTCAATACTATTAATCTTTTAGATGGTTCTTTGGATTGCAGAACTTATGCAGAGCATGCAACCAGGATTCAGACGTCAAATAATGTTCCGGCTGGCATATATGCGCTTAAGATTTCCTCTGCATCTATGCAGGCGACAGCATCAGCTGCTGACGGACTTTTTGGGGATGTGGATTCGGAAGCTCTTGAAGAATCAGGTGTAATAACCATCAATGGATATGGAATTGAGCTTTCTGCCGGAATGTCTCGGGAAACAGTATACGGAATGCTTAGAGATGCATGCGAAAAAGGTGCCGCATCTATTTCTGATGATGAAGAGCCATTTACCATATCATCTTTGAAATACGGTGCAAATGCAGAACTTAAGATAGATTTTTCATCCGTAGCTTTTGCGGAAGCATTGGGATTTTCTGCAGAGGAAACTGATGATGGAGCTACTATTTCAACTACAGGTGTCGATGCAAAAGTAAAACTCTACAAGGAAGATGACGAAGATGTAGATTCTTTGTTTGGCACCCAGGCGACTACAAAATATGATGGAAACCATATAATTGTAACTGATGTTGGGGGCTTTGAGTTTTCATTTTTAGCAGAAGCCGGATACACAGGGGATATTACATTTAACGTAACAGATATCGGCTCCATGACACTTCATATAGGCGCCAATGAGGGACAGTCCATGAAGGTTAGGATAGCATCTATCTCCACAGAGTTGATGTATATAGATGATTTGAATGTTACCAGAATGGATGGGCCGGACGATGCTATGTTGGCACTTGATGATGCACTTAGCTACATCACATCAGTTCGCTCACAGATAGGTGCTTACGAAAACAGATTAGAGCACACCACACGTTCTTTGGATGCCACAGAGGAAAACATGACTTCCGCCATTTCTCGAATCGAGGATGCGGATATGGCGACCACTATGGTGGAATACACCAAGCTCAATGTATTGGAGCAGGCAGGCGTATCTGCTTTAGCACAGGCTAATGAGTTGCCACAGTTGGCATTACAGTTATTGCAGTAGAATTATACTTAGAATGATTGCCTTTTATAGGAGTAATAATAGATGAACAAAGATAAGATTTCTGCTTTTACCTTGAAAATTGCATCTAGCAATGGCAGCGGATTGATTTCTATTCTCTATGACATCTATGGAGAATACGAAAGCGAAGCGCTACAATGTTTTGAAGCTGGCCAAGTGAATGATGCGTTGGCTGCACTTAAAAAGTGCGCTGAGGTAGTCAATCACCTCCAGAAGGATTTAAATTTTGATTACAAGGTAAGTGTAAATCTGTACGCGCTATACGATTATGTACAGCGAAATGTTTCAAAATCTATATACAAGGCAGATTCTAATGGTTTGTTAGAAGCAAAAGTAGTAATGGATAACCTAAAGGAGGCTTTTTCACAGATAGCAGAGGATGATGCTTCGGCGCCACTGATGCAAAACACTCAGCATGTAATGGCCGGTATGACATACGGCAAGAGAGCTTTGAATGAAAGCATAATGGGTGACCAGTATAGCCGAGGCTTTTGGGCATAATTACAATAGAATAATTACAGAAAAAGAGGCTTCTCGAAAAAGAGGTCTCTTTTTTAATGCTTTAAAATATGATGAGACTTACAAGATAGACAACAGACCTGGGATTATGCCACGGTTGATTATTAAAAACTAACAAATAATCGAAAGGGCAAAATTACTAATTTGAAATTTGCGGGATTTGCTTATTGAATCAGGCTTCAGAGATTGTATACTTGTACAGCGAAAGGACGGTGATGAAGACGCAAACGTTTCTGATCTGGAGCATTTTGACAGTGGCTTCTTTATTTGATGCCAGATGGTACAAGATTCCAAATCAACTGATTGTGCTGGGATATACTGCAGGACTTTTCCTGAATATACAGATGAACGGCCCGATCGGAATTATCTACTTCATAGTTAAGGCGCTGGCGCCGGTTATTATTTTGTATCTGCTGTACAAAGTAAAAGGACTGGGCGCGGGAGATATCAAATTGTTTTCCGTGATGAGCACCCTGGTAGGAATGAGACTTACGGGAAGGACCATGGTTATCTCGGTGTTTTTGGCCGGATTGGCGATAGTGATACTTTCTATTTATGAAGGACAGATAATAAAAAGAAAACTTCATTATTCTTTTTATATGACGGCTGCGTTTTTGTTGCTGCAATACATATAAGAATGGAGTTTGAGATATGAAAAAGAAAAATTTGGCTTTGTGTGATCTGGATTCGGATTACATTATGAAATTTGCCACATACCTGATGGAGAATACTGATCTGGGCGTACATATTTTTACTACGCCGGAGGGATTTTTCGTTGATGAGAATGATTATGATGTGACGATTCTCGGGGAAGAATTCAAAGAGATAGCAGGATTTCGTCCTAAGGGCAATATGGGGCATATATACTTTCTGTGTGAAAGTTCGGGGTATGAGAGTGAAGATTACATCTACAAATATCAGTCGGTAGACAGGATATTGGATGAAATCGATGAGTTGAAAAAAACAAAGGTATCAGCAGGTGCTAGTATTAAGAAATCTGATGAAATGTCTAAACTGATTGGTGTATATTCACCGGTCAATCATGAGTTACAGTTGCCTTTTTCTATGGCGCTGGGACAAGTCTTGAGAACAAAAGGAAAAGTTCTGTTCATAGATCTTGAGGAGATTTCTATAATGCCAAATCTACTCGGCGTTGATTGTGAAAGAAATCTTATGGATCTTCTATATGAAATTAATACTAACCAAGAGATAAATATAGAAAATTATGTCAAAGGATATATGGGCTTTGATTATATCGCTCCTTTTATTAATCCAAATGACATATCTGAAATTGATGAGGACACCTGGAGTCGCTTTTTTGAAATGCTGACGAAAAGCGATTACGACATTGTGGTGGTTCTGTTTGGAAGAATGATTAGCGGTTTTGCCGGATTAGCAGAGAAACTTGACAGGCTCTATGTGCTGGGAAAACCGGGGGATTATTTTAAAAAGGGTCAGGAAATCTTTTTTGATTATCTGAGACGTCTTTCAGTGGAATCGATGGTGGAAAATGTAGTCTTGCCGATGTCCGCAGGCAATCTCACTGACGGTACATATCAATTAGAGGAACTTTTACAAGGAAACCTGGGAGTATTTGTAAAGAAGCTGATAAATGCCAACGGAAAAATGTAAAAGAGTATGAGAAATATTGAAGATGAAATTCGTGGGGAGGTCATTGAGGAAATAGATCTTTCCTACGATGTGTCAGATGTAGAAATAATACAGCTGATAAGAGAAAAAATAATAGAAAAATCAAAGCAGCTACCGGTGTCCTTAAAGGAACGGCAAGTCATAGAGACCCATGTGTTTAACTCATTGAGGAAGCTGGATGTGCTGGAAGATCTGCTTTCAGATGAAGATATTACAGAGATTATGATTAATGGTCCAAAGAATATCTTCATCGAAAAAAACGGGCAGGTGATGAAATCAAAAGAATGCTTTTCTTCTGAGGAAAAGCTAAACGATATTATCCAAAGCATAGTGGCAAACGCAAACAAGATAGTAAACGAGACCAATCCTATAGTGGATACCAGACTAAAAGATGGTTCTCGTGTAAATATTGTGCTAAAGCCTGCTGCAGTGGATTACAGTATTATTTCCATTCGAAAATTTCCTAAGGAACAGATGACGATGGAAAGATTAAAATCTTATGGCTCTATTTCAAATGAGCAAATAGAGTTTCTTAAAAAATTGGTCATTAGCGGTTACAACATATTTGTATCGGGTGGAACCGGAAGTGGTAAGACCAGCTTTTTAAATGCCCTGGGAGAATTTATCCCTAGCGACGAGCGTGTGATTACCATAGAAGATTCTGCTGAATTACAGTTAAAAAATGTAGTAAATCTGGTGCGCCTGGAAGCAAGGAATGCAAACCTAGAGGGAAAGAATGAAATAAGTATCAGAGACCTCTTGAAATCCTCTCTTCGAATGAGACCAGACAGGATAATAGTCGGTGAGTGTCGAGGAGCAGAAGCCCTTGAGATGCTGCAGGCTTTCAATACAGGACATGATGGTAGCTGCTCGACCGGACACAGCAATTCTTGCAAGGATATGCTTTCAAGGCTGGAGACCATGGTTCTCATGGGAGCAGAAATTCCTCTGGCCGCCATACGCCAGCAGATTGCTTCGGGCATTGACGTAATAGTGCAGCTGGGTCGACTCAGAGACAAGAGCAGGAAGCTTTTGGAGATTTCTGAGGTAGTGGGAATGGAGGCAGGAGAGATCGTGCTCAATCCACTGTACAGATTTAAGGAAACAGGTGAATTAGATGGAAGGATAACAGGTGAATGGGAAAAACTGGGAGAATTGATACATACAGAAAAATTGCAGGCAAGTGGAATGATTTGAAGCCCCTTGCCGAGGCAGTTTTAATCACTTGTGTCATAGCGTTTTTGTTTTACAGATCGGTGTTTGGACTCCTCACTGCGGCTATTATTATTCCATATTGGCTGAGGCTAAAAAAGCAGCAGAAAAAAGAAGATGAAAGGAACAATATAGCTGTAGAATTCAAGGAATATATGATGTTTATAGTGTCATATCTGCAGACAGGATATTCTCTTGAAAAAGCAGTTTTTCAGGCACAGATTGAATTGCAGCAGCTGTTTGGAAATGAGTCGGTGTTGCTATCTTATATACATATCATGAATCAGAAAATAAAGATGAATGTAAGATTGGAGAAAGCCTTTGAGGAATTTGCCAAAGCAATAGACTTAGAAGAAGCAATAAGCCTGGCAGAAATTATCGCATTTGCGAAGCGAAGCGGTGGAGACTATGGTAGGCAGATAAGAGAAACGGCACTAAAAATAGAGGATAACCTGTCTATCAAACAGGAAATAATCACTATGACGACAGAAAAAAGACTGGAACTCAAGGTGATGTCTATTATGCCTATTGGTATTCTTTTATACATATCCCTCACATCTCAGGAATTCATAGCACCACTATATCATAACTTGCTGGGAGTGGTTCTTATGAGTGTTTGCCTGATTGCATATGGCGCATTGATCTTACTGGGAAAGAAAATTATCAGTATAGAAGTATAGAGATAGAGGTGATTTGTTGCTAAAAAATAAAGAGGTTATATCCCGTAAAAAGATAATAGAAATAGTGGTTGTGATGGGAGTTTTGGGACTTGCCATTTTGATATACGACTTCGTAAATACGGATTTATATTTTAAAGGAATTTTACATAGAAATGATGCAGGCGAAGGCAGTTATTCAGAGGATATGACAGTAGATTTTCTAGATGAAAGTCAAAACATATCAGTAGAAGTCTCAGAGAAAAAACTTGATGATAAAGAAATTGAAGAAGCTTTTTCTAGGTCGATAGAAGAAATCGACAGCACATATCTTGATAAAAATGAAAGTGCCGAAAACGTCTGTTATGACCTTAATCTTAAAAGTGCTTATGCTGATGGGCTGATAGAAGCTACCTGGAAATCAAATCCTATGGGGCTTATCGGATCTGACGGAAAGCTCAAAGCTGAAAATATTCCCGAGGATGGAGAAGTAGTAGGCCTGACAGCTTTTTTATACTACGAGAATGAGGAACGTATGCACAGTTTTTCCGTTGTAGTAAATCAAAAGAGCTTAGACACTTTGGATGGGCAGTTAGAGGCTATAAAAAGAAAAGTACAATCCACAGATGAAGCTACCAGAGAGCAGGATAATCTGACTCTGCCTAAAAAGGTAGGCGACATGACTTTGCACTGGAAGAGAAAGATGAATTTTCGAGGACTGCAGTTTATTCTTCTAGGGATTGCAGCAGCTGTAGCTATAGCCTACGGGCAAAAGCAGGATGCAAAAAAAGCAGCAGCAGAAGTCATAAAAGAAAAGGAAAGAGACTATCCTGTAATAGTCAGCCAACTATCTATCCTTATGGGTGCAGGCATGAGTTTCAGAAAAGCCCTTGAGAGGATAAACGGAAAATATATTCTTTCGGTGAAATCAAAAGGCATAAGCAGAGCAGGTTTTAACGACATGTTGATTACCTACAGGAAGATGTCTGACGGACAAAGTGAGCTGCAGGCAATTGAAGAGCTTGGCAAAATGAGTGATTGCAAGGAATACAGAAAACTGTCTATGCTTTTGGCGCAAAACATAAGAAAAGGTTCGAAAGACCTACTTGATGCTTTGGAAAAAGAGGAAAAATATGCTTTTGAAATGAGAAAGCAAAGAGCTGTCAGAGAGGGAGAGGAAGCATCTACTAAGCTTCTGATTCCCATGGCAGGAATGCTGTTTATAGTAATTGTAGTATTAATCGTACCTGCAATGATGCAGATGCAATAAATTTTTTAAAAATGAAAGGATTAGTTATGAATAAATATTATTTAATTTTAAGACAGAAGTTTAATGATTTTCTTAAGGAGGAAGATGGTATCGGTACTGTTGAGATGATACTGATACTCGTAGTGTTAATAGGCATAGTACTTATTTTCAAGGATAACCTTAATGATTTGGTAGAGACTATCTTCAAAAAAATAAATACACAGGCTGGTAGAGTATAGTGGTAAAAGGTTCATTAACTGTATTTTTTGCAATGATACTGACCGGCGTCATGACCTTGATACTGGTGATGAATGAATGTATCCGTATATACGAATTGCAGGATTTCGCACAGGACTATACAGACATGGCCATTGAAAGTGCATTTTCTGAATACAATCCATACCTTTGGACCAATTACAAGATACTGGCTGTAGATTTAGGCTATGGAAGTGACACGGTAGGTCCTTCCATTATGGAACAAAAGACGATGGACTATTGTAATTATAATTCAAATGTTGATAGTGGTTTTAACTTTGCGCGCCTTAGCTGCGCAGGATGTCAGGTGAAAAAATATGCCCTGCTTACTGATGCTAAGGCGGCAGGGGTGGTGACCATGGGAGTCAAGGCCGCTAAGGATGGTATGGCAGCTCAGGTAGTGGACACTATACAGGGCAAAGTGAACAGTATCAACAATGTAGAAAAGATAGGAGTTGTAGAAAAAGCCACCACCGGCAAGGCTTCCCTCAAGGAGGCAAAAGAGGCGAACGCCAGAGCAAAGGCCGCTGCGGCAGAGGATGACGATCCAAACACCAATCCCGGAGACTATCCGGATCCTGGAGAGGTGGAGGATAATCCTTTGGATGCATTTGATATTTTGGAAAGCTCATTTTCAAAATCAGTCTTATCTACAGTGACTGATGTAGAAAAAGTCTCTGAGAAAGAGGCTTCTTTAGAGTCATTGCCTTCCCATAGAAAAATCAATGTAGGAAATATGGATATAAGTGATGGAAACAGCTTGGTAGACAAAGCTCTTTTTATCGATTATCTCATGACAAACTACGAGTATTTTAGTCACGGACTGGGCCATGATGGCTTGAAATATGAGATAGAGTATCTGATAGCAGGAAAAGATACTGATGCCAAAAATCTGGCAACTGTCGTGGAGGAGATTATGCTTCTTAGAGAAGCGGCCAATTTTATCACCATAACAAGCAATCCATCTATGCAGGCGGAAGCCGCCAAAATAGGCGCTATTCTGGCGGGTTTTACTATGAATGATGTCATAATAGAGGCGGTCAAGTATGCGATTATAGCGGCATGGGCATACGCCGAGAGTACATTAGACCTCAGACTGCTTTTATCAGGAGGTCATGTAGCGCTTATCAAAAATCTGGATCAATGGACCTCTGATGTATGGCATTTGTCGAGTGTGGCAAATATTAATTACAAGGCAAAGGACTGCAAAGTGGGCTTGTCATACAAAGAATTTCTTATGTCATTTCTTGCTGTAAATCAAAACTCTACCCTGGCTATCCGTTCCCTGGATGTAATGGAAAATGCGCTGAATACTACAGATGATTATGCCGACGTGAAGGTTGACAATATGCTGTGGGCTTCTGAAATGGAACTGTCCTTTTCGGCATCAGAGATGTTCTTATCTGTTTTTAGCGGGGATAAGTCCAAGTCAGATACAGGTGATTACACTATCACAAAAACAAAGTACATATCATATTGATGAAAAAGAAGAAAGGAGGTGTAAATAGGTGTCTCAGGTTGTAAAAAAATCTGATTCATTTGCACCGAATCAGACAGGCGGCCCGCCAGCCGTCTCAGTAACTAATAAACATGATGAAAATAAAAACCCAATACTTAGCCACAAACATAATGCCCATGAGATGCCTATTTATGCCTCCTTTAAAGGGAGTTACACAATAGAGGCTGCGGTGATACTTCCGCTATTTATTACGATGATGGTGTTTGCTATGTTTTTATTCAGGCTGTTTGAAGTACAGTCAGGAGTGCAACACGCTATAGATACTGCCAGTCGTACCATGGCTGTCACACTGGGTAATATGGCAAATAACGGAGAGTCCGACACAGATGTGGATATCTCAGAGGAAGATACCACACTTGGTGGAGAACTGTCTGAAGCAGGGCTCCTTACAGCGACAATAGCATTTTCCGGAGTAGAGATAGCAAAGGAAAAGGTGCCTCTGATGTTTGTAGATGGCAAAGCATTAGGATTTGATTTTACAAGTACTACTGTGGAAGGCAACTATATCGATATACAGGTGGATTACAGGATGACCTTCCCGGTGGGGCTGCTGGGTAAATACACCTATGATATTCACCAGAGAGCTAGGTGTAGAAAATGGGTAGGCTACGACAAATCTGAGGATAGCCTATATGGTAAATACGTATTTATTACCGAACATGGAGAGGTGTATCACATGAATTATTATTGCACCTATCTGAATCCCTCAGTCCATAGAGTGCCAATAGCAGAAGTCAGCACCAGGCGAAACAAGAGTGGAGGGAAATATTATGAGTGTAAACGTTGTAAAAGTAAAAAGGCAAATGGATTTGTTTTTTTGACTGATTACGGCACAGCATATCACAATGATGTAAATTGCACGGAGATAAAGCATGATATAAAAAAGGTTTTGTATGAGGATGTGAAAAATATAATGCGCCCCTGTAGCAAATGCGCCCATGGGGAGAGTCATTAAGTAGGAGAGTTGAGAATTATGGAAACAGTTGGATTAGTTTGTTTGTACGGTATTACGGCATTTGATGATGTGAAAACCAGACATATCAGATTGGCTGAGTTATTGTTGTTTGCTTTAATCGGAATAGTGATAGATATAATCAGGCAGCCCTATTCACTTATTAGCATTTTGGGCGGAGTAGGAGTGGGAGTTGCACTGCTTGCATTTAGCTTTTTATCAAAAGGAAAAATCGGCGTGGGTGACGCGTTGATCGTGATGGTGTCAGGTCTGTATTTGGGATTTATAAATACACTTGTAATGGTCTGGCTAAGTTCGCTTGTTGCAGCAGGATTTGGTATTGCAATGATTATAAAAAAGAGAGATACAAAGGAAAGAGAGATTCCTTTCGTACCATTTATGCTGGTGGCTTATCTGATATTGATTATCGTAAATACGGTAGGAGGGGCATTATGTATCTAAAGGCAAGTTATACGGTGGAAGCGGCAGTAGTCATCAGCGTATGTCTGATGATAGTGGCAGTGGCTATTGGTATTTCATACGATATGTTTGTAAATACGCTGGATTATGTGACCCATCCTGCAGACAGTTTTGATGCGGTGGGTCTATTTAGGATAAAAGAGGGATTGGCAGGCTTGTTGCATGCCATAGGAGATTGATATGGAAATAGAATATAAAAGACAGCACAATGAAAGTTATATGATTATTCAGGTAGATGAAGCCGAGGAAAGCTTTGAATACAAGATGATTAAAGAAAATGAAATCAATGCACTTTTGGATTTCAAGGAGATGGAAGTGGATGGAGTCAGACAGTACAATTATTGCATTAGCAGAAAAGAAAATTTAGAAGACTATTTTGACGTCCACGATTTGACACCTGATATTTTTCGAAGGTTAGTATTGAATATTAAATTGGCATATGGTGAGTTGGACAGATATTTGATTGATGAGAGACATATATATCTGTCGAAGGAGACAATCTTTTTGGAAAAAGCCAAGGACTCCATGAAGCTTAGTCTATGCTATTATCCGAAGGATATGGGAAGCATGCAGATGCAGTTTAGAGAACTTATGGAATATATCTTAGGAATAGTGCCGGCTAAGGACAGAGATTTTACAGCAAAAATATATGAGGCATATGATTTGTGCCTCAAAGAGGATTATACGATAGATGAGATATTAGAGCTCCTGCAGGAAGATATAGAAGACGATATAGAGGTACACCAGATATTTTTGGAAGAGGATGACGGTTCCATAGAGGAAGCGGAAGGAGCATTTGTTGAGGGAGGAGATAGCCTTGAGGATTTATATCTAAAAGATGATAAAAAACCTGGTATCTTTGAGACCTTCACAGAAAAACTGAAAGTCTTTGTTCGAAGGGAAAAGAAAGTAAAAGATGTCAAGGAAGGTGAGACATCATACGGTGGAGAAGATTTTATTATTGATCCTGATTATGAGCTGGAAGAAAAGACGCAGCTTTTGACAGATACAAAACCATGTGGCAGGTTGGTGTATGATGGCCTCAATCACGAGGATGATTTCATGGTCAATAAGGATGTCTTTAGAATAGGCAGTGCAAAAAACAACGATGCTGTAATAAAGGCAAAGACGGTCAGCAGCAATCACGCCAAGATAGTAAAAGAGGGCGATGATTATTTTATCAGTGATTTAAACAGTCTAAACAGTACTTTTGTAAATAACAGGGAACTGACTTATCGTACGCCTATTAAATTGAATGTGATGGACAGGATACGTTTTGCAAGTGAATGCTATACATTTTTCTAAATGCCTATCTGATAAGATACCTCTAGTGCGCTTATCGGTTGAGAACTCACAGTATTTCTGTTAAAATAGATGCAGTTTGTGGCTTTGCCAATAGTTAGGAGATATACAGATGAGTATTATAGATAGGGTGTTTGGAACACATTCCCAAAGAGAGCGTAAGAGAATACAGCCTCTCGTAGATAAGATAGAATCCTACAGGAGTACCATGAGTGCTCTTTCAGACGAGGAGCTTCGCGGCAAGACTGCCGAGTACAAAGAGCGTCTTGCAAATGGTGAGACCCTGGATGATTTGTTGCCGGAGGCATATGCTACAGTCCGTGAAGCGGGTAAGCGTGCTCTAGGTATGGAGCATTTTGAAGTACAGCTCATAGGTGGTATCATCCTCCATCAGGGACGTATCGCAGAGATGCGTACCGGTGAAGGTAAGACTCTTGTTTCTACCCTGCCGGCTTATCTTAATGCACTAGAGGGCAAGGGCGTTCATATCGTCACTGTCAATGATTACTTAGCTAAGCGTGATGCTGAGTGGATGGGTGAGGTTCACCGTTTCCTTGGCCTTACAGTAGGTGTCGTTCTTAACGACATGACTAAGGAGGAGCGCCAGGCAGCATATAATTGCGACATTACCTACATCACAAATAACGAGCTTGGTTTCGACTATCTTCGTGATAACATGTGTGTATATGAGAAGGATTTGGTACAGCGTGGTCTTCACTATTGCATCATTGATGAGGTGGATTCGGTTCTCATTGATGAGGCTCGTACACCACTTATCATCTCAGGTCAATCAGGCAAATCTACCAAGCTATATGAGCTTTGCGATGTACTTGCACGCCAGTTGAAGCGTGGCGAGGATCTCCCTGAGTTTTCCAAGATGGATGCCATCATGGGCGTAGAGCGTAATGAGACAGGGGACTTCATCGTAGATGAGAAAGACAAAGTAGTTAATCTTACAGCACAGGGTGTAGAAAAAGTCGAGCAGTTCTTCCACATTGAGAATCTGGCTGACCCGGAGAACCTTGAGATTCAACATAATATTATTTTGGCACTTCGTGCCCACAATCTTATGTTTAAAGATCAGGATTATGTGGTCAGCGATGGACAGGTCATGATTGTCGATTCATTTACAGGTCGTATCATGCCGGGCCGTCGTTATTCAGATGGATTGCATCAGGCTATAGAGGCCAAGGAGCGAGTAGAGGTTAAGAGAGAGTCCATGACTCTGGCCAGCATCACATTCCAGAGCTTTTTCAACAAATACGATAAAAAGGCTGGTATGACAGGTACAGCCCTTACTGAGGAGCAGGAGTTCCGCGATATCTACGGCATGGACGTTGTAGAGGTTCCTACCAACAAGCCTGTACAGCGTATTGATCATGATGATGCAGTCTACAAGACTAAAAAAGAAAAATATAAGGCTGTAGTAGAGGAAGTCAAGCTGGCTCACGAAAAGGGACAGCCGGTACTTGTCGGTACTATTGATATCGATATTTCAGAGCTTGTATCTAAGATGCTTCGCAAAGAAGGCATAGAGCACAATGTACTTAATGCCAAGTTCCATGAAAAGGAAGCTGAGATAGTAGCTGAGGCCGGTAAGCATGGTGCAGTTACCATCGCCACCAATATGGCAGGTCGTGGTACTGATATTAAGCTTGACGAGGAAGCCCGTGCAGCAGGCGGACTCAAGATTATCGGTACTGAGCGCCATGAGTCTCGTCGTATAGACAACCAGCTCCGTGGACGTTCGGGACGTCAGGGTGATGTGGGTGAGTCACAGTTCTTTATCTCACTTGAAGATGACCTGATGAGACTTTTCGGTTCAGAGAGACTCATTGGCATGTTCAATTCTCTTGGTGTGCCGGAGGGTGAGCAGATTAAGCACAAGATGCTTTCTGATGCCATTGAAAAGGCACAGAAGAAGATAGAAGAGAATAACTTCTCAGCTCGTAAGAATCTTCTTGATTACGATCAGGTAATGAATGAGCAGAGAGAGCTCATATATAAGCAGCGTCGTCGTGTACTTATGGGCGAGGATATGCACGAGCAGATTATTAGTATGATTCGTGACAAGGTAGATGAGTGTGTAGAGAAGACCATCCCGGATGATGTGGAGACAGATCTTTGGGAGCTCCAGGAGCTTAATCATCTCCTCTGTCCTGTAATACCTGTTCCTGTGATGACCAAGCTTTCTCTTGGTAATATCAAGGAAAAGAAAGAGCTTAAGGATAAGCTCACCGAGATAGCTCTCGATATGTATGCCAAGAAGGAAAATGAATTTGAGCAGCCTGAACAGTTTAGAGAGGTAGAGCGAGTTATTCTTCTTCGGGTGATTGACCGCAAATGGATGGAAGAGCTGGATGATATGGAACAGCTTCGTCAGGGCATCCGTCTTCAAGCATATGGCAATCGCAATCCTGTTGATGAATACAAAGCAGCCAGCTACGATATGCTTGATGCAATGAATGCATCTATTATCAACGATACACTTACGATGCTTTATCGTATCCGTATTGAAAAGAAGGTAGAGCGTGAGGAAGTGGCTAAGGTCACAGGCACCAACAAGGATGACACAGCCTCTTCAGGCCCTAAGAAACGAAAAGAAAAGAAGATCTTCCCTAACGATCCATGTCCATGTGGCTCAGGACTAAAGTATAAGCAATGTTGCGGAAGACATTAAGAAGGGGCCCGAGCTTGCTCGGGAAGGTATTTAGATGTTAAGTCGTGGCCTTTGCACAGAGTGCAAAGACCACGACTTTTCTTTTCAATCGACAACTACTGTTATATTTATAAATTAAATTTGGATAGAAACTCTATTCTATTGCGAACTTTTCAATATATTCGCCAAAGAAAGGTAATGTTATCTCTGCTATACCATATGATGCGGCAGAATCTTCTAATAGCCCCTGTTTTTTTAGATTATTACTGTTGACTTGATAGCTATTTTTGTTTTTCATCTCAAGAAGAACCTCTTGTCTCTTTTTGGGTCCTGAAGAAACTATTCTTAAGATTTCACGTTCGCCCTCTGTAAGTTCACTCCATATTTTTTCATAACAATGGGAAAACAAATCTCCCTTTGCTAATTTTAGTATGTAATCCATATCTGCTGTGCGATTTGCAAAATATGCGCTTCCTAAGACTTGGTATGCATAGGCAAATCCTTTTGTCATTCTAGCCAGTTTGATTGCCTCATCTTCATCTATATCTAACGCAATTTCATATTTTATTGACATAGCCGACAGGCTAAATGGCTCTGTTTTAATCTCTGCAGCACGCTTGAAGAAAGTCAGATTAGGTGTTTCTCCTAATTCAAATAGATTCTTATAGATGCCTGTGCATATTAGGTAAACAGGCCAGGGTCTGGGATCTTCTTCGCTAATTTCATATCTTAGAAACTTTGCAAAAACAGAACAAAACTGAGTCATTTCTTCTGTTTTGGCGACATCATCTATTCCTATAATAATTTTCTTGCCACTTTTTATGAGAATACTAAGCAATTGTTCAAGTTTGACTTCTTCATCTGAATAATTATCATTTAAATTGAAAGATGTGCTGATAAAAGGTGCATTAAGAGAAACACTGGTCTGTTCAGAAAGAAGTTTTGTACGAACCTCTGGCTCTAGAGACAGATACGAAATCAGCGTCTTAATAAGATCTCTTGCTGATGACAGATCATATACCAGCCATCCTAGTTTTTTCATTTCATCAGCACGATAATAGCGAAGAATATTTCCTAGAATAACTGTCTTTCCGGAACCTCTTATACCTATTATTTTATAAACCGCCTCAGATGGAACATCATATTTAAAATTGTTGTATATTACCAGTTCCTTATCTGTTTCTATATTGGCATCACCAACTCGTCCCGGTGTATGTGTAAATGGATTTTTCATAGTCGACCTCCATGTTA
>FLNY01000118.1_pt1 | contig 108849 bp, 91 predicted proteins | sample 1140381 | NCBI WGS metagenome assembly FLNY01 (sample SAMEA3878172, study PRJEB12797) | bioreactor metagenome | biome: Moose rumen | place: Sweden | collected 2011-10 | reverse complement strand
AAAAGATTGGAGCCCTCAACCTTGGTGGCGACTTGCAGACAACAAACATCGATGCCTTTGGCGATGCCTACGAGTTTCTCATGACCATGTATGCCAGCAATGCAGGAAAAAGTGGTGGCGAATTTTTCACTCCGCAAGAAGTGGCCGAGTTGCTGGTGCGTATTTCCACCCACAACAACGACAACATCTACCGCGTTTACGACCCAGCATGCGGCTCAGGCTCGCTCTTGCTGAAGTTCGTGAAGATTTTGGGTGCAGAGAAAGCCAGCAATGTCTCGTTCTTCGGACAGGAAATCAACATCACCACCTACAACCTTTGTCGCATCAACATGTTTCTTCACCACGTAGACTTCAAGATGTTCGACATTCAGCTGGGCGACACCCTCACCGAGCCTAAGCATCTGGCCGACCAGCCCTTCGATGCCATCGTGAGCAACCCGCCTTACTCTACGCACTGGGTGGGAAGCGACAATGCCTTGCTCATCAACGACGAGCGCTTCAGCCCGGCAGGTGTCTTGGCTCCAAAATCAAAAGCCGACCTGGCCTTCACCATGCACATACTCCATCATCTTTCCGAAACAGGAACGGCAGCCATCGTGGAGTTCCCGGGCGTGCTCTATCGCACAGGGGCAGAGAAGACTATACGCCAATATCTCATTGAAAAAAACCGTGTTGACTGCGTCATACATCTGCCCGAAAACCTGTTCTTCGGCGTAACCATTGCCACCTGCATCATCGTACTAAAGAAAAACAAAACCGACAACAACATTCTCTTCATCGATGCTTCAGAAGAGTTCATACACGAAGGCAACAAGAACAAACTCTCGCCCGACAACATCGACAACATTCTTCGCCTCTACACCAACCGCACCGACGAGGAGTACAAAGCACGGCTGGTGAGCAACAAGGAGGTAGAGGCACAGGACTGGAATCTGAGCGTGTCGTCGTATGTGGAGAAGCGCGACGACAGTGAGCAAATAGACATTCATGCGCTGAACCAGCGCGTTGCCGAAATCGTCGACCGCCAAAGCCAACTGCGCTCACAACTCGACGCCATCATAAAAAATTTAGAAGATGAGCCAGCACAATCAGAGTAATCCGAGTACTCAGACTAATCAGACTAATCAGAGTACTCCGATTAATCAGAAAAATCAGAAATCCCCCCACCTCTTCCTCCCACAGCATGGGCACTACCGCCACCTGCGGGTCTATCGCGTGGCAGAGGCGCTCTACGACATCACCTACATCTTCTGCCAGAGGTTCATGCCGCCCTTCGGCGACCGAACGGTCGACCAGATGGTGCAGGCCGCACGCTCTGGCAAACAAAACATTGCCGAGGGCAATCAGGCTGCTGCCACCTCGACAGAAACAGAAATAAAACTGACCAACGTGGCGCGTGCCAGCATAGAGGAACTCCTTGCCGACTATGAAGACTATCTGCGCACACGCTCCTTGCTGCAGTGGCCCATGCAGCACCCACGGCTCAACAGCATGCGCCGATGGGTGCGCACCGCTGAATTCTTTGAGCAGTATGCCGACTATGCCCAGCGAATGGACGACGAGGAACTGGCCAACCTCGCCATCACCCTCTGCCATCAGGTCATCTATCTGCTCGGCCAACTGCTCAAAACACAGCAGGAACGCTTCGTGACCCACGGAGGCATCAAAGAGCAGATGCACACCGCACGAACAGGCTACCGCAAACAGCAGGACGAACGCCTAGCAAAACTGCAACAAGAAAACAACGCCCTGCGCCAGCAAATAGCCCAACTCGAAAAACAAATAAAAGAATTAAAAAACCAGACAAATCCGATTACTCAGAATATTCAGAATACTCCGACTACTCCGAGCAACTCCGAGCAATCTGAATAATCCGAAAAAACAACCAACCTCATGAGCGAAATACAACAGATGATAAAAGCCCTTTGCCCTGATGGAGTAAAATTCCAGAAACTGGGTGAAGTGTGCGAAATGCAGCGAGGCACTTCAATCACTAAAGCATCTAATACAGAAGGAAATATCCCTGTCATCTCAGGCGGACGTGAGCCGGCTTTCTATACCGAAAAGCCGAATAGAGAAGGAGAAACCATCACAGTGGCAGGCAGTGGGGCAGGTGCAGGCTATGTGCAGTATTGGAACATTCCCATATTTGTGAATGATGCCTTTTCCATAAAAGGAAATGAAGAAATTAAAACAAAATATCTATACTATTATTTGACGAGCATTCAGCAGAAAATATATGGGAAGAAAAAAGGCAGTGGAGTTCCGCATATACACATTTCAAGCATTGACAGTTTTGAAATCCCCATTCCGCCGTTGGCGGTGCAACAAAAAATTGTTGAGATACTTGATGCCTTTATGGAATTAGAGGCGGAGCTGGAGGCGGAGCTGGAGGCGGAGCTGGAGGCGGAGCTGGAGGCGGAGCTGGAGGCTAGACGCAAACAATACGAGTTCTACAGAAACGAATTACTTTCCTTCAACAATTTGACTGGGGGGGGTATAACCTGGATGAAACTTGAAGAAGTGTTTGATATGCGCAATGGCTATACACCATCAAAGAGCAACCCAAAATTTTGGGAAGGTGGCACCATTCCATGGTTCAGAATGGAGGATATCAGAGAAAATGGAAGAATTCTCTCTGATGCCATTCAGCATATTACGCCTGATGCCATAAAGGGCAAAGGACTATTTGAAAAAGGAAGTTTCATCATGGCCACAACAGCAACAATTGGTGAGCACGCAATGATAATTGTTGATTCGCTTGCGAATCAACGATTTACGAATCTAACTATTCGTAAATCGTTGATTACGCAATTAGATACAAAATATTGCTTTCACTATATGTACATATTGGGCGACTGGTGTAAAAAGAATGTAAATGCTGGCGGGTTTGCTTCCGTAGATATGGGGAAGTTTAAGAAATATAAATTCCCCATTCCTCCGCTTGCTGAACAGCGGCGCATTGTGGAAATTCTCGACAAGTTTGAAGCACTGACCACAGACCTGCAGCAAGGATTGCCAGCGGAAATCGCCGCAAGAAGAAAACAATATGAATACTACAGAAATAAACTACTTACATTTAAAAGATTATAAACCGATATGGCACACTATGAACTTATAAGCGAGAACGACGAAAGCACCATCGTGGCCAGTTACGAACAAAGCCAGATTGTTGCCGACAGTGGTCACATGACCGAACAAATGTTGGAAGACCAGTTCGTAGCACAACTGCAACGACAAGGCTATGAATTTCTGCCTCTGCACAGCGAAGATGAACTCAAAAGCAACCTCCGCCTGCAAATTCAGAGACTCAACGAGATTGTATTTACCGACAGCGAATGGCGCCGATTCTTTACCACCAACATTGCCAAGCCCAATAGTGGCATCGTGGAGAAAACCCGCGTCATACAGGAAGACCCGCGATTTAACTTCACCTTCGACAACGGAGAGATGAAAAACATCATGCTGCTCGATGTGCAACACATTCACCAAAACGCGCTGCAAGTGATTCGCCAATATGCCACCGATGGCGGAAAGGCCGACAATCGCTACGACGTGACCATACTGGTGAACGGTTTGCCTTTGGTCCATGTGGAACTGAAGCGACCAGGGGTAGACATACGCGAAGCCTTCAACCAGATAAAACGCTACAACCGCGACTCGTTCTGGGCCGACAGTGGTTTGTTTGAATACGTTCAGCTCTACGTCATCAGCAACGGAACGTTCACCAAATACTATAGCAACACTACCCGCGACCTTCGCCTGAAAGAAGACGACATACAGCAACGCAAAGGTCAAGTGGTGAGCAATTCGTTTGAGTTCACATCGTGGTGGACCGACGTGAACAACAACAAAATCATGCTTTTGAAGGACTTCACCGCCACATTCTTCACAAAGCACACGTTGCTCAACATCTTAACGCACTTCTGCGTTTTCACAGTTGATAATCAACTCATGGTGATGCGTCCTTACCAGATTGCTGCCACCGAGAAGATTCTGAACCGCATCAAGGTGGCCTACAACAATAAGTTGTATGGCTCAATCGATGCTGGTGGCTACATCTGGCACACCACAGGTTCGGGCAAAACACTCACTTCGTTCAAGACTTCACTCCTGGCCAGCAAGTTACCCTATATTGACAAAGTGTTGTTTGTGGTTGACCGCAAAGACTTGGACTATCAAACCATGCAGGAATATGACAACTTCCAAAAAGGTGCAGCCAACAGCAACACAAATGTCTCATTGCTGGAAAAACAATTGAAAGACCCAACCTGTCACATCATCATCACCACCATTCAGAAACTCTCTATTCTGGTGAAACGCCAAAGCAATCTGGATGTTTATAATCAGCATGTGGTAATGATATTTGACGAGTGCCACCGTTCACAGTTTGGCGAGATGCACACCACCATTACCAAGAAGTTTAAGAAATACTACATCTTTGGTTTTACAGGCACGCCCATCTTTGCCGACAATGCTAACACTAGTGGCAAACCTGACAAGACAACCACCGAGAGCGTCTTTGGATTACGCTTGCACACCTACACCATTATCAATGCCATCAACGACAAGAACGTGTTGCCTTTCCGCGTGGAATATATTCGCACCATGCGCGCCAAAGAAGGCATTGAAGACAAACCCGTGGAAGATATCGACCGCGAGAAGGTGATGCGCGACCCACGCTACATCAGCAACATTGTTGAATACATTCTGAAAAACTTTGAACGCAAAACCCTACGCAACAAGACCTATCAGAAGAATGAACAACGCTTGCATGGCTTCAACTCCATCTTTGCAACTTCAAGCATTGAAGCAGCCAAACTGTATTATAGGGAATTCAAACGTCAGATGGCAGAACTGCCCGAAGATCAACGGCTGAAAGTGGCCATGATTTATAGTTACGGTGAGAACGGACTGGACCCTCTGGACGGAGAACTGCCAGATGAGAATCCGGAAGATCCGTCGGCCATGTCGCAGACCGACAAGGATGCACTGCAAGAATGTATCGACGATTATAACAAGATGTTTGGCGAAAACTTTGATTTATCGGCAAAAGGTTTTCAAAGTTTTTACAAAAATGTGAGCAAGCGCATGAAGCAGCGCGAATTAGACCTGCTGATTGTGGTGAACATGTTCCTGACCGGCTTTGATGCCAAAACCCTCAACACGCTTTGGGTTGATAAAAATCTGAAGATGCACGGACTGATACAAGCCTATAGCCGCACCAATCGCATATTGAACAGCGTGAAAACATTTGGCAATATTGTTTGTTTCCGTAATCTGGTGCAAGACACAAATGACGCCATCGGCATGTATGGCAATCAAGATGCACACGGAACGGTGCTACTTCGGTCGTTTGACGAATACTATAATGGTTATACCGACGACGAAGGCAAAGAACATCCAGGCTACAAAGAACAGGCCGAACGACTGCTGGAGCTCTATCCCATCGGTAAGGACATTCTGACCGATGAAGAAAAGAAAGACTTTATCAAATCGGTTTCTTACCTGCTGAAGTTGACCAATGTTCTCAATGTGTTTGACGACTTCCAAGGCAAAGAAATACTTGGCGAAGAACAGCGTCAACACTATCACGGCATGTATCTCGACTTGTATCATGAGTTCAGAGGTCACCACGAGCGCAATTCTGAAGATGTCAATCCAGATATTGTATTCGAAATAGAACTCATCAAACAAGACGAAATCAGTGTTGACAGAATTCTATACCTCATTGAGCAATATGAGTTGAACAACATGAACGACGCAGAGATTGTGGTCAAACTCAGGAAACAAATCAATGCCAGCCCAAACCTGCGACAAAAGAAAGAGTTAATACTGCAATTCTTGGACAAAATAACTGCTGGCAGCAATGTTTCTGAATCATGGGTGGAATATACAAGAAAACAAAGTGAAGAAGAACTGCAAGCAATCATCGAAGAAGAATGTCTGAAACCCATTGAAACGAAAAACTTTATGCGTAAGGCATTCCGTGATGGAATTGTCTCGATGACTGGCAAACAGTTTGCCCAGATTCTGCCCCCAACATCCCGATTTGCAAAGAACAGCCAGCTGATGGAAATCAGACAACGCGTTTACGAAAAACTTTGTGCTTACTTTGAGAAGTATAAAGACATTCTGAACATTGATGAATACTAACATCTTAAGCAACAAGCAATCATGAGAGAACTTAATCCACAAATCAATCTACAAGCCGAATTGGGCAAACAAATATTCTCGGCATTGCAAGGCCAAGTCACTGACGTTATTCGGCAAAAATGTGTTGGCAATGGTGCTGATGTGTATTTCCGCAGTATGCGCGAAGGCAACAGCATGAAAGTGAGCCATGCACTGCTGCCACATTTTCATTCCATCTGTGAAGAAGTGAAAGCCAAGCTGGAGTTTATGGGCGATATTGATTTTTACATAACAGGCGAAAGCAATGTGAATGCGTGTGCCTATTATTCTAACGATGAACAACGGCCTCACATCATTGAAATCAATTCAGGATTATTCAACTTAATGAACGAAGAGGAGTTGAAATATGTGTTAGGCCACGAAATTGGTCATCTCATTAATGGCGATTCCATCATCAACAATCTTGTGAACTTCATCTTCCCAGACGAAGAGTCAAGAGAAAAATGCCCACCATTTCTGAGAAAGAGAATCGTGCTCTACGATCAGCTTGCCGAACTGAGTGCCGACTTCTTTGGCTATCTTGCCAACGAAAATCTTGAAGCTTGTGTTACTGCAATGTATAAAATAGCTTCCGGATTGTTGCTTGAAAAAATGGATGTCAGCATTGATGCCCTTTTGAAAGAAAACAGCGAAAGATTGAATTACTTCTTGAACGAAGGTGGCATAAGCGACGGAACCCACCCCGTAATGCCTATTCGTGTCAGAGCAATTGAACTGTTTACAAAGACAAAAACTCAGGCTGCCTTTAATAGGGGAATGGATGAACTGGTAAGAGTGCTGCAAAGTTTCATGTACGATGACCTTGATTTTGCGCTTGCTGACTTTGTGGCTGCCGCAGGCATCTTTGTTTCCGGATTGGACAAGAAAAGAGATAAAAATGAAGAAGAATACATTTTGAGGCAGTTGGCTGCTTTTTGTCTATTCCCCAAGAAGCAACTGAAGAAAACCGAAAAAGAAGATGTTGTGAAAGTTTTGAACGATGCGGTGAAGGACATTCTCAACCTGGCACCTGACATGAGTTCAATGTTGCTCAATTACTTCATTGATGTTGCTTTTGCAGATGGAACATTGAGCGAATCGGAATTAGGACTCATTGTAGACTTTGGCCATAAATTAGGCTTCCCAGATTCTGAGATAGCAAAGGCACTGGAAGTTAAAATGCGTGAAGACCTCGTTCCGCAAGCATCTTCATTATAATGTATTACCCTCAAAAGCATAAAAAATGGACAAACCAACAAAAGAAAACACACTCTATCTACCCATAAAGCAAGCATATTTCAACGAGATTATTGCAGGAACAAAGAAAGAGGAATACCGCGAGATTAATCCAAACACTTATAAGAAATACTTAGATTGCGACGAAAGAGGCGAACCGTATTGGGATGATTTCTTTACAGATGAGGATGCTGACTTCTACGGAGAGGAGTTGATTATGGCATGTAAGGATGGTAAATTTCCGTTCTTTTTCAAAGAGAACATCAAATACTTGAATCTTGCCGTGGGCTACAACAAGGAACGCGATACAGCAATTGTTGAAGTAACAGACATCACTCCAATGATTGGTCGCAATCCAAAAGGTCAGGAACTCCGTTTTGATTTCACCAATAACGGTAAGACCTTCTTGACTCCAAATGGGCAGTTCTGTTTCTGGGTAGCTGTGTTCCATCTAGGCAAGGTCGTGGAACTGCACCGCAAAGGAGAATAAAACAACTATATATCATTGAGAGGCAGAACTTCATTTATTTATTGATTATTTAGACATTATTAAATCTTATCTTTGCACTGAAAAAAAGCCCAGTTCCTTATTATAAAGGAGCTGGGCTTTCATCTAAAGCATTCCCATGTTTTTCACAATCTTTTAATTAGCTTGGCAGATTTGCTGCCTTTACAACGGATTTTGATAAAAAGCTTGACGATATGGATTATATTTCAGTTACTCAATTCACCGAAAATTGGAGTGCGCTGTGATTCGTCGTCGTGGCGTGTGTTGTTGCGTCACTCTGGCTTTCACCGAAGTTTCTTCATCTCGGCAATGAAAACGAATTTCTTTCACTCTCGTTTCTCATTGCACTCGATTTTGCGTCACTCTGGCTTTCACCGAAGTTTCTTCATCTCGGCAATGAAAACGAAATTCTTTCACTTTCGTTTCTCATTGCACTCGATTTTGCGTCACTTTGTGGCGAGGGTGAGAACTGAAAATGTAAAGATTTTTTACTTTTTGCGGTGCTGCGAAATTGCGTCTGAGCGATTTTCTCGCTTCGGGTGGACAATTTTTCCACAACCGACGAGAAAATTCTCAAAAGCCGTAACTTGTTGACAATCAAACAGTCAGACTCCAAACTTTTTCTGTCCAAAATTTTAACGTTTTCCCGTCGGGCCTCTGCCATACTATGTTTGAGCCCCAAACGGAAAACGAGCGAGCATAAAACGCACTGCGATTCAGCCCCTCCCGAAACTGCAAGAGAGGCTCTCTTGCATCTCAGAGGGGGCATTCCGTCGCTTGGAAAAGCATTTCTCCTTCCTCTTTCCTCCCTCCTCTTTCCTCCTTTTTGTAAAAATTTCGGAGGGTATAAATTACTTTAAGGCGGAACGAAAAGAGAGCCAAGAGGAAGGAGAAGGCCGACGGCAATTGTGCAGGCACAATTTTTCTGAAGTAAAATGCGGTGGTTCAGAAAGATTGTTGTATATTTGCAGAAAGTGGAACTCGATTAAAATCATTAATTCTACATACTATGAACGACAAGCAACTAATGACCCGCGCAGCCGACAACATCCGTATCCTGGCTGCATCAATGGTGGAAAAAGCCAACTCAGGACACCCGGGCGGTGCCATGGGAGGAGCCGACTTCATCAATGTTTTATTCTCTGAATTCCTCGTTTACGACCCCGCCGACCCGACATGGACCGGCCGCGACCGCTTCTTCCTCGACCCGGGACACATGTCGCCGATGCTCTACTCTGCCCTCTGTCTGCAGGGGAAGTTCTCCCTCGACGACCTGAAACAGTTCCGCCAGTGGGGAAGCATCACACCGGGACACCCCGAACGCGACCTCGCACACGGCATCGAGAACACCAGCGGCCCCCTGGGACAGGGACATGTGTTCGGCGCAGGTGCGGCAGTGGCAGAGAAATTCCTCGAGGCCAGGCTGGGCAAAGAGGTAATGCAGCACAAAGTCTATGCCTACATTAGCGACGGCGGCGTGGAAGAGGAAATCTCCCAGGGAGCAGGCAGGCTCGCCGGACTCCTCAAACTCAACAACCTCATCATGTTCTACGACTCCAACGGCATACAGCTTTCCACTGAGTGCAAGGATGTCATGCAGGAAGACACCGCAGCAAAATACCAGGCCTGGGGTTGGAAGGTAGTCACCATCAACGGCAACGACGCCGACGAAATCCGCAAAGCACTCCAAGACGCACAGAAAGAACAGGAGAAACCTACCCTCATCATCGGCAAGACCATCATGGGTAAAGGGGCGCTGAAAGAAGACGGCAGCAGCTTTGAAAACAGCATAAAGACCCATGGTGCCCCGTTCGGCGGACAGTCGTATGTGAACACCATCAAGAACCTGGGCGGAAACCCGGAAGACCCGTTCGTCATCTTCCCCGAAGTGCAGGAACTCTACGCCCGCCGGCGCGAAGAACTGAACAAAATCGTAGCCGAGCGCCGCGCAGCGGAGAAGGAATGGGCTGCCGCACATCCCGAGAAAGCCGCACTGATGGAACAGTGGTTCAGCGGAAAGGCACCGGCAGTGGACTTCAGCCAACTGGTACAGAAGGAAGGTTCTGCCACCCGTGCCGCCAGCGCAGCCTGTCTGAGTGTCCTGGCCGAGCAGGTTCCAAACATGATCTGCTCCAGTGCAGACCTCTCCAACAGCGACAAAACCGACGGGTTCCTCAAGAAAACCACCTCACTCAGGGCTGGAGACTTTAGCGGTGCGTTCTTCCAGGCAGGCGTCAGCGAACTGACCATGGCCTGCATGTGCATCGGAATGATGCTGCACGGAGGCGTGGTAAGCGCATGCGGAACATTCTTCGTATTCTCCGACTACATGAAACCCGCCGTTCGCATGGCCGCCCTGATGGAAGTGCCCGTGAAATTCATCTGGACACACGATGCATTCCGCGTCGGCGAAGACGGTCCCACCCACGAACCCGTGGAGCAAGAGGCACAAATCCGCCTGATGGAAAAACTGAAGAACCACCACGGCCGCGACTCAGTGCGCGTATTCCGCCCGGCAGATGCCGACGAGACGAGCGTGTGCTGGCAGATGGCCATGGAGAATACAGATACTCCGACAGCCCTGATCCTGTCACGACAGAACATTGCCAAACTGCCCGAAGGCAACAACTACGAAGCCGCCCGCCGAGGAGCCTATGTCGTAGCTGGCAGCGATGCCGACTTCGATGTAATCCTGCTGGCCAGCGGTAGCGAGGTTTCCACACTGGTGGCAGGCGCCGAACTGCTGCGGAAAGACGGCATCGGAGTACGCGTTGTAAGCGTACCTTCAGAGGGACTCTTCCGTAATCAGGATGCCGAATACCAGGAAGCAGTGCTCCCAAAAGGCGAAAAGGTATTCGGACTGACCGCCGGCCTGCCCGTAACGCTTGAAGGACTGGTGGGTGCCAACGGCAAAGTTTTCGGTCTGCAGAGCTTCGGATTCTCCGCACCCTACAAGGTGCTCGACGAGAAACTGGGCTTCACCGCAGAGAATGTGTATAACCAAGTAAAGGCAATGCTATGAAAAACAAAATAGTAGGACTGGCCAGCGACCACGCAGGCTACGCCCTGAAGCAGTTCGTCAAGGACTATCTGGAACGCCATGGCATGGAATATAAGGACTTTGGCACCTGCTCTGAGGAGTCATGCGACTACTCCGACTTCGGTCATGCACTGGGTTTCGCCATCGAAGCGGGAGAGGTTTATCCAGGGATTGCCATCTGTGGAAGCGGCGAGGGCATCAACATGACGCTGAACAAGCACCAAGGCGTGCGTGCAGGTCTGGTGTGGATACCAGAGATTGCACACCTTATCCGACAGCATAACGACGCCAATGTGCTGGTGATGCCGGGGCGCTTCATCGACAACGAGATGGCAGAACGCATCATGGACGAGTTCTTCCAGACACCGTTCGAGGGCGGACGACACCAGAAGCGCATAGACAAGATGCCGCTGAAATAACGCGCATATACCTTATTATTATAGGACATGCTCCACATGCGGGAACATGTCCTTTCTTGCTACCCGCCTGACAGCCAAATAGTTAAAATCTGTTGGGATTTAACTGCAATTAAAAGAAAATGCATATCTTTGCAAGGCAAATGATTACAATTTTAAACAGAAACACCGATACGCTTATGAAAAGACTACTACTCACATTGTTTGCTTTGGTGACTGTCTTCACCGTGCAGGCCGAAGACTACACCTACCTGACCTTTGAGACCTCCGGAGGCAGCAAGGTTTCCGTGCCGATAGCGTCACTGACGATATCTATCAGCGGAGAAACGCTCACTGCCGGCAGCGAGACTTTCATACTCTCCGACCTCACAAGGATGTATTTCTCGACCAACGACGAGACCACCGGCATTACGACTCTCACCGCCGACGACCTGAATGAAGCCACAGCCATCTACGACCTGCAGGGAAAAATCATCCCGAAAGAGCAGATGCAGAAGGGCGTCTACATCGTGAAGACAAAGAACGGAACCTTTAAACTGACATCGAAATGAAAAAGATATCCATGCTTCTCTCCCTCCTTGCGCTGACGATAGCAGCCGGAGCACAGACGCTGAATGTCCAGGTGGACAATGTAACCTACCAGTTTCCCTCCTCACTTACCGGCGACATGACCTACAGCGGAGGCACCACGCTCACCATTATGGGCAAAGTCTTCACCATCAGCGACATCACCGATATGACGGTCGACAGCAGTACGCCGACCGATAACACCGTAACCGTTACCTACGGAGATGCTCCCACCGTCACCGTTGTGGGCAACGCGGCCCGCTATGTCGATGTAGCCATCGACGGAACGCAGGTGGCCATCACCCAGACCAGTACCACCGACGACAATGCGGGGGAAATAACCTACACGCTTTCGGGCAGTGCTTCGGGCAGTTATGACAACGGTTTGTTCTACATGTCAGGCGAATACAAGTCGACAGTGGAGTTCAATGGGCTCACGCTGACCAACACAGCAGGTCCGGCCGTGTGCATCTACAACGGAAAGCGCATAGAAATCAGCAGCAAGAAGGGCACCGAGAACACCTTGACCGGATTGGGAACAAAGACCTACAAGGGCTGCCTCTATGTAAAGGGACATTCCGAATTCAAGGGAAAAGGCTCCCTCATCGTGAACTGCTCCGACTATCACGGCATCAAGAGCAACGAGTACATGACCCTGAAAAACTGCGACCTCACCGTGAACATGAGTGGTAGCAGCAGCAATCTGAAGGACGGCATCCACATCAGCGAGTATTTCCTGATGGAAAGCGGCAGCATCACCGTGACGGGCATCAGCACCAGCGACGATGCCATCCAGGTGGAACTCGACGGCACCACCTCGACAGGCGAATTCACAGACCATGAAGACGAGGACAGCGGTAATGTCTACATCACTGGTGGAACCTTGACAGCCACAGCGGCAGGCACTGCCACCAAGTGCCTGAAAGCCGACGGGGACATCTTCATAACCGGCGGAACATTGACACTCAATGCCAACGGCGCCATCGATGTTAGCGACCTTACCGACATCTCCTACACCAGCGGACTGAAGGCCGGCGGGAACATAACAATCGACGGAGGCACCATTGTTGCCACGGTAACCGGCGGCGCCGGCCGAGGCATCAACGCCGACGGAACCATCACCATCAACGATGGCAACATCACCGTGAACAACAGCGGCGCCACCAACAGTTCCGGTTCGTCCTACTACTGCACGGCCAAAGGCATCAAGGCAGGCGAGATTGTCATCAACGGAGGAACCGTCGATGTAACCATGTCAGGCAATGCCAGCAAGGGCATCAAGGCCGACGAGGACGACGGTAGCGGCAATATGACCATCACCGGCGGCACTATCACGGTGACCACTACCGGCAATGGTGCCTACGATGGTACGGAAAGCGATGCCAAGGGCTGTGGAGGCTTGAAGGCAGACAAGGACATGACCATCAGCGGCGGTACGCTGACGCTGAAGAGCAGCGGCTCCGGCGGCAAGTGCATCAAGGCCGACGGTACCCTTACCATCAGCGACGATGCCAACATCTACGCCTCGGCTACGGGCAGCAAATACACTTACAGCAGCAATGTGACCTCCTCTCCAAAGGCCATCAAGGCCGGAACGCGCACCGAAAAGGAATCCGCGAGCACCGTAATTGCCTCCGCACCAGGTGGTGGAGGCGGCGGTAACCCTGGTGGTGGAGGCGGCGGTAACCCTGGTGGTGGCCCCGGCGGTGGCGGCAGCACTGTCGAATACACCTACACCGGAGGCATTGTCATCACTGGTGGAACGGTGGTGGCCTACTCTACCAACCACGAAGCCATTGAGAGCAAGAGCACCATCGACATCAGCGGAGGATACATCTATGCCAACGCAGGTGACGACGGCATCAACGCGGCCAGCACCTTCAACATCACCGGAGGCAATGTCTATGCCTATTCCAAGAGCAACGACGGCATGGATGCCAACGGTAACTTCAATATCAGCGGCGGGAATGTCGTCGCCATTGCCGCACGGACGCCCGAAGTGGGCATAGACGCCAACACCGAGGACAACTACAAACTGACCATCACCGGCGGAAACATCGTTGCCATAGGCGGTCTGGAGAACGGCAGTACCGTGAACATCAACCGCAAGACGGCCTCTTTCAGCCAGAACAAATGGTACACTTTCAAGAACGGCAGCAACAGCGTGTTCTCCTTCTATGTGCCCACCAACAGCAACATGGGCACCACCATGACCATCTGCGCCAGCAGCACGCCTTCTACCACTGCCCTTTCGGCAGCACCGAGCGGCACCAGCATCTGGGATGGCAATGGGGTTATCGGCAACTGATGGCAAATAGGACAACCGTCCAGTGCCATTTCCCATACTGAAGAGAGGCATGCTCCCACCGAGGGCATGCCTCTCTTCTTGTGTCTACGCTGCGGAGGAAATTTCATAACCTTGCTGTCTGTCAGCCATTTCACGCGTTTTCTCTCCAGATTGCTGGAGGAATTGACATCTAACGGTTTCCGATGGAAACAAGTGTGCAATGCTGGAAAGAGATGTTAAAACGGCATTTTCATTTCGATTCTGGCAGAAATTACCCTCCCCAGCAAGGCTGTTTCATCCCGTTTTCATGCTTTTTTCACTCACAGAAGGCCATTTTCATCATCCAAAAGGCACCCAGATGAAATATAACTGAGGCCCAAACGGAGTCCGTTTGGGCCTCAGTAGGAAAACCGCCATCGGGAATACGAATTGCAAAAATTCTCAAATTGCTGTCAGCCAGCGCATTACGGAGAGTGCAAAAGAGCCGCCTTATTCCAGCCTTTCCACCCTGCCCTTGCGGAAAAACTGGCAAAAAGAACAGTTCCATAGGGTGTGTGCAATCAAGTTAAGCCTCTGGCTTTTCCTCCGACACGACTCGGCAAAGAGCTCTTTGCGCTCGCTGCTCCGTCGATTTTTGGCACCAGCCGATTGCACCTGAAACACGCTCGCACAGAAACAGTGAAAAATAAAATCATTTATTTTTCTTCATTCCGTCCGTTTATTTGTATCTTTACCCACACAAAACCGCTATGTGCTGCCGAAAGACAAACCTACCCCCAGAGGATTTTCAACATAAACATCTATAAAAACAAATTCACTATGGCTTATCAAGAAGTAAAGACTACGGGCTACGGCTCCCGTGTGGGCAGCTCGTTCAGGAACATCGGTTCCGGTTTCATCCTTTTCATTGCGGCCACCGCCCTGCTGTGGTGGAACGAAGGCCGCGCCGTGAAGACCGACAAGATGCTCAACGAGGCTGAAAAGGCCTGCGTCGACATGGAAAACCCCAACAAGAAAGACCCGGCTTTGGACGGTGAACTGGTCTGCGCCACAGCCCTGGCCACAACCGAGGACTCGCTGGTGGACAAGCAGTTCGGCTTCGGTGCCAAGGCCATTGCCCTGCAACGCACCGTGGAATACTACCAGTGGGTGGAGCATGAGGAGTCGACCTCCCAGGACAAACTCGGCGGAAAGCAGGTAACCACCACTACCTACACCTACACGAAGGAATGGGTGAGCAGTCCGGAGCAGTCGAGCGAGTTCAAGGACCCAGCCTACCAAGGAAAGAACATGGTACTGACCACCATCGAGGACGAGCAGCAATGGGCAGAGAATGTGAGTTTCGGCGCCTATAAGCTGAACGAATCGCTCATCCACAGCATCTCTTCCAAGGAACCTGTGGAACTGGCCCTGAGCACCGACCTGCTGAAACAACTGGACAGAAACGCCGGCACAGCCTACGAGCGCTTCTATGGCACCAAGCACCTAAACGACCAAACAGCCCAACAGCCTGCCGCCGTTGAAAACGATTCGCTCAAGGCAGCCGCCGAAGCCGACAAGGCAGCCACAGACAGCCTGATGCAACATGCCGAAAACAAGGTAAACCTCGACTATGTACACCAGGCAGGCAATGTACTCTACTTCGGTCGCGTGCCAGGTTCGCCCGAGGTCGGAGATGTGCGCGTAACCTTCGAGAAGGTGGTACCGGCCAAGGTAACCATCATCGCACAGGTTACAGGCGACACATTCAAGGCCTTCAAGGCAAAGAACGGCAAACGCTTCCAGACACTTGTCATGGGAAAGAAAGACGCCGACGAGATTTTCGATGACGCACACAGCGCCAATAATTTCTGGCTCTGGGTACTGCGCTTCGTAGGTGTCATGATGGTGATTGCCGGACTGAAGAACATCTTCGGCTTCCTGGAGACCATTCTCAAGGTGGTTCCCTTCGTGGCAAACATCTTTGGCTGGGGCATCGGTGTAGTTTGCACCGTATTCGGTGTAGTATGGTCGCTCATCGTCATCGCACTGGCATGGCTGTTCTACCGCCCGTTGCTGGGTATCGGACTGCTGGCACTGGCCGGATTCCTCATCTGGGTATTTGCCTTCAAGGGCAAGGACAAGCTGAAAGAACTGGCAGCCAAGGCCGGCAAGAACGGACCTGCCACTCAAGTGGAACCACAAAAGATGCCAGAGGAAAACGCATGAAACGACTGACTGTCCTCCTCTCCCTGTGCCTTTGCTGCGCAAGCGTGGCGCTGGCACAGGACGACCCTGAGTTTGAATCCTGTTCATTAGAACAGATTTACCGGGACTGGGCCAAAGTCCCCATCAAGAATGTCCTGAACAGCAGCCTCGGCATCATGCTCGAACGCTTCGATCAGACCTGGCCCACCTACAGCGTGGAAGAAGCCCGGGGCACGATGGAAAAGGGACTGTCGGAAGAAGTTCTCGAAGAGGAAACCGACCGCCGCGTCGTCAACGATTCGAAAAACGGCTATGTGGAAGTAGGTGACGACGGTACTGACAGCCAGTACATGTCAGCCTGCGTCTGGCGCCGCTCCAACGGACACAGCCTGTTTGCCGTCCACCTGGGAAAACCTACCGACCCGGAGATTGACTTCGTATGCTTCTACGACTACAACCCGCAGACCAAGACGCTGACGCCCGAGCCGCAAATCCTTGCCGGGTTCAAACGGAAGGCTGCAAAGAGCCAGATAAGCCATCAGTTGCCCCAGAAAGGTAAAACGCTTCGCATTCTGGAATATAAATACTCCTCGATTTATGTTCATGAATATGAATGGGATGGCATGAAACCTGTGTTCAAGCGAATCGTGGAAGAGGCGCAGCCTGAAGACACAGAAGCCGACGAATTGTTTGTAAGATACAAGGGAGCGAAGCCCTCCATCAGCGATTTCGTCACCACCATCCTCTCGCAAGAAAAGAAAGGAGAGGCACTCGATGCCATGCAGACGGACTGGAAAAAACATCTGCGCGGACAAATGCTGACCCAAGGAACCACGATACTGGTCGATGCTCCCAACGGATATGTACGCTACGACCATAAATACTCCACCCGGGAATCGCTCTACATTGAGTGCTGCTACTGGAACTGCAGCGACGGAATGCATAAGTTGGTTGCCGAGAATGTGGTGACCATCTACGACGGAAAGCCCATCGAGGGACAGTACTCCGGGGTCGCTTTCTACATATACGACAACAACCGCCGCGCCATGCAGGCAGTCTACGCACCCAATCTGGGCATTAACGAAGAACCGCCCTCTGGTACTTCCGTAACACGCTGCAAGTTACCGCAGACGGGAAAGGCCCTCGTCTATGAGTATTATATCCCATCGGGCAAGATAACCAAGCGGTTCACATGGAACGGAGCGAAGTTCGTTGCAGAATAAGAGCATTTATATTAAATAGGATTGAGGTAGAAACTAATTCTGAAAAAACAATACCACTATGAAAAGACTTTCGTTATTTATAATGATTTCGCTGCTGGCTGTAGCCGGTGTTCAAGCACAACGCATCCAGCAAGGCGACAAATGGTGGGACGGAGCTGTACTGTACACGACCTCTGTGTCTTCATCCGGCTCTGCCGAACTAATCGGAACTGACAACAATCACAACACATTCCGTATTTCACTGATAGCAACGGAAAAGGCAGGACTATACTTCGTTGGCACCAGAAACGGTGCCCTCGCCCAGCGTATCAGCGAGATGGCTGAGGTAAAATATATCCGTCAGGAAGGCATGAACTTCCTGGCCTTCAAGAATGCAAAGGGCGATGTGGCATGGACTATGGTGCTCACGCCCGACAACCTGAACAACTGCGTCGCCCAAGAGACCTGGTCGGAGATGCAGCCTGTCAGCGACTTGCTCACAGGAATGCTCCTGAACACCACCTATCTGGCACGCTTCTCCAAGCCCGACCTACGCCTCATGCGCAACGAAATCCTGGCACGCAAAGGCTGGCGGTTCCAATCCACCGACCTGCAGTCCTACTTCGGCAGGCAGTCGTGGTACAAGCCCGGTAATAACAACAAGGCCATCAAACTTAACATCATCGAACAGACCAACCTCCAACTCATCAAGAGCGAAGAAGCCACCCCTGACGAGTATCGCACCAGCATGCTCCGCGCTGAGAATTTTCCTGGTGGACTGGCCGACGACGGACGCGGACCTGACGAGATGGACGATGAGGTGGTATTTACAGTAACTACCGAACAGGAATTCCTCGCAGCCCTTGGATCCAACCGCACCGTGATTATTGGAAAAGATGTCCACCTGAACCTGTCGCGTGTGCTGGAAAACGAGAAACTGTTCATGCGCGTTCCTGGCCGCCGCTGGGCCACCGATGCCACTGCACATATCGGAAACGAACCGCTTGCCATCAGCGAGGTGGTATCCGACGGACGGCAGCTGGCACTGGTTAACTTCAATCAACTCACAATCAGGGGGGCAGGCAATTCCAGTATAGAGGTTGACCCGCGCTATTCTTATTGTCTCTACTTCATCAACTGCGAACATTGCGAGGTGCGTAACCTTACCATCGGGCACACCGAGTACGGCACTTGCTCCGGAGGTGTCATCGGAGTCAGGGGCGGAAAATTGAATGTTATGCTCGACTGCGACCTATATGGTTGCGGAACCTATGGCCTCGATCTCTACGACACCCAAGACTTCGCGGTGCTGGACACCAAAGTTCGCGACTGCACCTATGGTATCATGCAGGTATTTCGGTCGCAAGGCGTGGGGTTCTCCTCCTGCGACTTCTTAAGGAACCGCGAGTATGATCTCGTGGAGGCACATGGAACGCTCGGATTGTCGTTCACCGATTGCCGCTTTTATGCCAACGACGGAGACGCCGTCCTGTTCAATTTAGACAACGAAGTATACATGTCCGGCTGCGAAATCTACCATCCCACGGAGAACCTCGGCACCATCAATTTCATTGACATGAAGGACATGAAATTCTCGCCCAACCCGTTCGATGTGGACATCCCAAGCCGCAAGATCGGACCTGACCAAGACATGTAATGCAACCATGAAAAGAATACTATTTATATTGCCTGTGCTGGCCTTACTTCTTGCCGGCACGCTCCATTCCTGCAAGCCCTCGCAGCAAGGGACTGCCAACGATTCAATAGCCGTAACAGCCGACTCCCTACCCTTGCAGGCCGACGGTGTGGAGGTGGCTCCCGATGACAAGTGGACCGAGGAGTACATCGCCCACTGGGTGGAACAGGTCTACCAAAAAGTGAACAAAGTGTGGTCGCAGAAGGAAGTACATCAGGAAGAACTCGACACGGCATTCTTCGCCAAGAGCTATCTCGAACTGAAGGAGAAGGTCCTGAAGGCACAGGAAAATCTGGTAGAGGGCAATCCCTTCTTCATCGAATATATGCCGTTCTCACAAGGACTGCGCGTCCCCATCAAGGTAAGCAACATCAAACCGGAAATCCTGACTGGCAACATTGCAGAAGTGACCTTCGACATCAGCGACAACGACGGGGAAAAGGTCTCGATGTGGTGGCATCTCGACTTTGCCGACAACGAGTGGCGCATCGACGACTACAAGAACGACCCTGACGACCATTACGGCATGGCTGATAAAATGTACAATTATATTCAAGAGAACTAGTATAATAAAATCATAACCCGATGAAACGACTCCAACTGTGCTTGCTGCTATGCCTGGCTGTCCTTGCGGTGCATGCCGATGTAGATGCCGAATATGAATTTGAAGGAACATTAGGCAACAGCATTCCCGTTAAGATCTCTTTCTGTGTGAATGGCGACGATATTGCCGTTGGCGAGATATACTACCCCAAGGCCAAGCATCCCGCACCCATACTGATTGTGGGACAGGCACTTGAAAACGGATATGTGTTCAACGAGTATCAGGACGACGGCACCATCACCGGCCATCTCTATCTCCGGATTGGCGAAGATGGCGGCCGACCATGCATGGAAGAAGGCTCTTGGACAAATCCCAAGACAGGCAAGGAATTCCTTTTACGAAACATGGTCTGCACTAGTACATCCGTCAATGTACCGAAATATTTGGACTATGAAGACCCTCAGAACATTGGACGCGAATACGCTTATCAAATATGGAACCCTGGATACGGTGCCATGATGGGCGGAACCGTTACCTTCCGCGGTGCCGGTAAGAACAAAATTCACTTCGAGGTGTCCAATGCGCATCCCAACATTGCCGAAGGAAAGAGCGCACCCAACCGACCGGCAGTGCTGGGTGAGGCGACGCACGACTATTTCTATTACGACAATGTGAACGAATGCGGCTACGGATTCGCAGCCTTCTTCTTCAAACGATTCGTCGTACTTCGCACCACCACAGGTCCGGAAACCCTCAACTGCTTCGGTGCCAATACTGCGTTCGACGGAGTATATATAAAAATAAAACAATAGAAAAACTATGAAAAGACTACTCCTTTTTTCCATGCTATGCATCATCGCGATGCTGTCGTGCACCAACAAGGAAAAGACGGCAGGACAAGACGATTCCGACTCATTGGCTGCCGACAGTGTCGAAGCCCTTGCCCAAGACACAGTACCCAAACCCATGTTTCTCTATGCCCTCGGCCCAGACAACATGCAGATGGTCTACTGGACCGACCTCAAGGAGCCCAAACGCACAAAAGACAATGCCGATTATTTCGATGAATCGCATCAGGCATGGGAGTTGCAGGAAGGTTTCCGGCAACATGCGGCACAATATACCAAGATGCTCATCGACGACAAGTTCGTCAACATCAAATACACAGGCGAATTGGTCAAGAACCCGGACGGAGAGATAATGTATGGCGGCGAACTGCATGGCAGGCCAGGCATCCCCTCGCCCGGACTGCGCTATGCTTTTGCAGATGCCAAGGACAAAAAGCGCGATGTGCAGGGCATGTACATTGCCGCCACAGCGTCTTATCTGGAGAGCCACAAACTCATTGAGATGAAAGACATCGGCGGTAACACGCCGTTACCCAACAAGGTTATCCGCCAGTTGGAAAACGAATACAAAATGAAAGCAGGACACTCGCTGCTGGTTTGCAAGAATCAGCGCTACTCCTATGGTGTGATGCAGTTCAAGGGCGTCTACAAGACCGTGACAGAATACGGTCAAAAACACAAAGAGGCATTGGCGCTCGAAGTAATCACCGATGGCGACAAGGTCTACTCCTACCCCGTCGAAGGGTACTACGACGACCAATACGGCCCCACATGGAATGTTGATGATGAGGGACGATACATCCAAAGCGACATCGTTGCATTTGAAGGACCACTCGGCTTTGAATTCTTCTTCAAGCATTGGGCACCCGAGAGCCTCACCGTCGGAAGGATGTATGCCGACGGCGACAAACTCGCCAGACAAGAATACGAGGGCTATCATGTGCTCATCGATGAAAGTGTACCCCTGTGGAAGAAGGACATTGCACGCATGCAGCAACTCTACTTTGAAGCTGACCCGTCGCAAAACAAAAACTATAAGTTCACGAAGTACTGCTATCTGTATCTGTCTGACGATTACGACCATCCCGAAGTGTGGATGCGCGACAAGGATGACCAGCACGGTGCTTTCTTCATCCGCCGCAATGGAGATATCCAACTCATCGCCACAGAGAACGAACGCCTCCACCCCTCGTTCCCACAGTCACGCGACGGTGTCGGTTACCTGAAAATTTCAGGGTCTTCCGGAGGTCCTTCCATCTACATGCAAGTCTTCGAAATAAGCAAAAGTCGTATCGTTCATCGGTTCACCGGACTTGAAATCTATGGCGAAATGGACCGCTGCACACGCGATGGGAAACCAATCAGTGGCGAAGAAGGCAAACACTACATCGAAACCTTGCCTCCAGTAGAGAACAATCCCATTTATTGGCAAGAAATAAACAACTAGTTCTATCACCTCATAACCTCACAACCTATGGACTCAGAAGTAGGAAACAAAATCTTAAAGGGATGTGGAGCTACATCCATCGGATGCCTCGGACTTTTCGTCCTCCTTGGAATCATCGGTATGTTTCTGGGCGACGACGAAACAGAAGAGGGCAAGCAGGAAGCAAAGACCGAACAGGTGGCCGACAGCATTGTTGTGAACAAACCGCTGGAAGGTGACCCCTACAAGGAACTTGACGAACTCATCGGCCTCGGTAATGTTAAGGAAGAAGTTCGTACACTCGCCAACTTCGTTAAAGTACAGAAGCAACGCGAGGCACAAGGCCTGAAGACACCCAACATGTCCTACCACCTCGTCTTCACCGGCAGCCCGGGTACGGGAAAAACCACCGTGGCACGCATCGTTGCCAGAATTTATAAGGATCTCGGAGTGCTCAAGAAAGGACACACCGTGGAGACCGACCGCTCCGGACTTGTGGCAGAATACATGGGACAGACAGCCATGAAAACCAATGCGCTCGTCGACTCTGCCCTCAACGGCGTACTCTTTATCGACGAAGCCTATGCCCTAGTCCCCGAAGAGGGAGGGCGCGACTACGGCCAGGAAGCCATCTCCACCCTGCTGAAGCGCATGGAAGACGACCGTGACAAACTCGTTGTCATCATCGCAGGCTACACCAACGAGATGAAACGATTCATCGACTCCAACCCGGGACTCCAGTCACGCTTCAACCGGTACATCGACTTCCCCGACTATACCCCCGACGAACTCTACGACATCTTCCTGATGTACGCCCGCAAGAACCAATACACTCTCGACAGCGAGGCAGCCGCCCACCTTAAGAAGCTTTTCGAATACGCCTTCAACCACAAGGACCGCAACTTCGGCAATGCCCGCTTCGTGCGTAACATCTTCGAGAAATCCATCCAGCGGCAAGCCAACAGGCTCGCCAAGAGCAGGAACCTCTCAAAAGACGAACTCACCCTGCTCACCATCGACGATGTCCGCTGGAAATAAATAAACAAACATGTCAGGTGGGATAAAAACATCAATTAGATTTCATCATCCGCCCCGTTCCCCAAACGACCAAACGACCAATATCCCAAACCACCAACCCAACTATCGTGCCCATAAATTCCTTAATTGGTTTACTTCTTGCAATAACAGCATTGACAGGCAAAACAAGAAAAAAGCCTATACGCTGATTGAGAGCGGATTGCTCGATAGAATGGAGCCAAGAACGATGAAGCACTTACAGTAAGTACTCCGCAAAACCTTTGTATTACACCCATAATTTTCCAACAATGAAAAGACTGATGACAATGCTTTCACTGGCAATTGCATTCCTGATTGGACATGCACAAGATGCCACCTCATGCGAAAAACCGTCAAAAGGAGACGCGAAACTAATCTACTGCAGCTGCTCCGAAACGTATCACGGGCTTCCCGTAGGTGAAATCAGATACTCCTATTATGCCTTCATTGCCGACAAACCGGACTCCATCCATGTTGAGTACTATGAGGACCGAGGCTCAAGCAGCAAAAAGAAGGAGTACCCTGCCACGGTGGAAGACCAAAGCCAACTTGCAAAAATGCTCGAACAACTGAATGTGAAAGAACTGAATGGCTACAATGCGGAAGAGGGCATGTGCGGCGGAACAACCTATCGCATCTACATGGAGTTCTCCGACGGGAGCAAGGTGAATGCCCGATGGTTCACGCACTCGCCCAAGGCAAAGGCCGTACAAGCCTACAATTCCATCGAACGCTTCCTGCGTGCCATCGCCAACCGACAGAACAAAAAATAAGCCTCCCTATCCGCAATGAGAAGATTCGTCTTTCCCATGCTGCTTTTGATTTACTCATGTGCTGCATGGGCACAGTCTGCCGTGTTCGAAACGGAAGCAGAACGCATACAGACACGACACGATTTCCAAGCAAGAGAAGAACTCATGGGACGGCAACTGCTGGAAAAACTCACAGGCAAGCCTTCTGAAGAAGAGTTGGATGCCCTTCACTTCCTCTATGCCTACATGCCCCTGGCCGACCTGACCGACTACAGTGCCGAATACTATCTACGCCAGGTACGCGCCACCCTCCAGTCGCAGGCAGTGCTGCCGTGGAGCAAACAGGTGCCGACGCTACTCTTCCGCCATTTCGTGCTACCGCTGCGCGTGAACAACGAGAACCTGGACGAGGCACGCACAGTGCTTTTCGACGAACTGAAAGACCGCATTGAAGGACTCACCATGCAGGAAGCCATCCTGGAGGTAAACCACTGGTGCCATGAGCATGTCACCTATCAGCCCAGCGACGCCCGTACACTCTCACCACTGGCGTGCATGAAAAATGCCATCGGCAGGTGCGGCGAGGAAAGTACCTTCACCGTGGCAGCCCTCCGTGCCGTGGGCATTCCGGCAAGACAGGTCTACACCCCGCGCTGGGCTCACACCGACGATAACCATGCCTGGGTGGAAGCCTGGGCCGACGGGCAGTGGTTTTTCCTCGGAGCCTGCGAGCCGGAAGCCGTCCTGAACCTGGGATGGTTCAACGAACCGGCCTCCCGTGCCATGCTGATGCACACCAGGGCTTTCGGCAACTACAATGGCCCTGAGGAGGTGGTGCTCAAAGCCAACAACTTCACCGAGATAAACCTGATTGGCAACTATGCCGACACGGCACGCGTGGACTTCCGCATTGTTGACGAAGAAGAGCATCCCGTGGAAAATGCACGGGTGGAATTCAAAATCTACAACTATGCCGAGTTCTACACTGCCGTGACGAAATACACCGACAACGAAGGCCGCACCTTCCTCACGGCAGGGCTGGGCGACTTGCTGGTGTGGGCTTCGAAAGACGGGAAGTACGGCTACCGCAAGGCTTCGTTCGGCAAAGACAAGTGCGTGGAACTGGTGCTGACAGCCGGACTGCACCCTGCCGGCACCCTCGATGTACATCCACCGACAGGCAAAAGGAACATGCCCGAGGTGACGGAGGAACAGCAACGGCAGAACAAACGGCGGCTTGCACGGGAAGACAGCATCCGGAAGGCCTACGAGGCTACCTTCTTCCGCACTGCGGATCATCCGGAAGTGGCACCAGAAACAGCATTGCTGCTGGAAAAGGCACGCGGGAACTGGATGACCATCAAGGCATTCACCGACGATAACTACCTGCTGCAGGAACGTGCACTAAAGATTCTTAACAGTCTGTCTACCAAAGACTTGCGCGACATAGACCGCCAGATGCTCGATGATGTGATGCTTTCCGCATCCGACGAGGTCTGTCCCCGCGTAGAGGACGAAATGCTCATCCGACCCTTTCGCAAATTTATCGAAAACAAGTTCGCCGACAAAGAGAAAGCGGCTTTCCGTCGCCAACCGCAACGATTGGTTGAATACATCGGCCGGAACATCCGCATCAACCCCGACACCAAGGCACTGCGGATTGCACAGACCCCTGTGGGCGCATTGGAATACCGGATGACCGACACCCGTTCCCGTGCCATCCTGTTCGTCGACATGGCCCGTACCTTCGGCATAGAAGCCCGCAAGGATGTGGTCACCGGCAAGTTGCAATACCGTGAAAAGGGTGAGTGGAAGGATGTGGACTTCAACAAACAACTGTCGACAACAAAGCCGAAAGGGCAGTTGTTGCTCTCGTTCACACCGACAAAGTTCATCGATGATGCCAAATATTACACTCACTTCACCATCAGTCGCATCGAAGACGGGCGCCCCGTGCTGCTTACCTACGACGAGGGCGAGGTGGACATGGGCGGCGGAACAGCATGGAGCAACACCTTCAAGAACGGAGTTGAACTGGACGAGGGCAACTATCTGCTCGTGACCGGCACTCGGCTGGCCAACGGCAGCGTGCTGGCCACCACCGAGGAGTTTGGTATCCGTCCGGGCGAAACCACACTGTTGGAGTTGAGTCCACGGCCGGCCAACGACCAGGTGGCCGTTATCGGGACCTTCGACAGTGAATCGCGCTTCAGGAAGGGGAGCGAAACGGTGAGCATTCTCTCCCAGACCGGCCGCGGTTACTTCGTCGTAGGCATCGTAGGCATGGGACAGGAGCCCACCAACCACGCCCTGAGCGACATCTGCAAGGTCAGCAGCGAGATTGACAAATGGGGAAGGCCGCTGCTCCTCTTGTTCGAGAACGAGGAGGAACGGCAATTGTTCCAGCATGAGAATTTCGGTCAGTTGCCTGCCAACATCCTGACGGGCATCGACACCGACGGCAGCATCCGGCGACAGATTGCCAAGCAAATGAAACTGCAGGGCAACGGACAACTGCCGCTGTTTCTCATTGCCGACACCTTCAACCGTGTGGTGTTCTGTTCCGAGGGCTACACCATCGGACTGGGCGAACAACTCCTCAAAACCAGCCTTCGGCTGAACCAATGAACAGACTTTAACAGGATTGTAATTTGAAAAGGTAGTAAGTTATGATTGAAACCATGATTGTAATCGGCATTCTGCCCACTATGGTCATTCTCTGGTTCTGGAAAGACCTGCGCGATGCTAAAAGACAAGTCAAAGAACTGGAACTCCAACTGGAGGAGTACCATGAAGGCAAGGGACAGGAATCGCCGTTCAATTCAAGGGAACTGATGCTCAAGACACTGGAAAAGATGGGTATCGGCTACGAAATTCATAAGGAAAACGAGAACTGTTTCCTCATTACCTATCAAGGAGTAGACTTCCTGATATATGCTTCAGAGAGTTCTGCCTATGTAAATCCGGTTCTCCCGTATTTCCATACATTGCCAATGGACAACACGGAAGCCATTGTCGCTGCAAAGGAGGCCGTGAACGACTACAACAGAAGAACCATAGACACCGTTGTGTCCTATTCAATCAATAAAGAAAACGATTGTTTCCACCTGCACTGCGGCAAGACCATACTGTTCATTCCCGAAATACCCAAAATAGAAAACTATCTCCATGCCGTATTGGAAGACCTTTTCCATACCAAAAACCAGTTCATGTCGGAACTTCATGAGGTGCTGGCAAATGTTCCCGATACGGAGGATACGGACGAGGAAAATGCCGGGAAGCATCTTTGGCCATTGGGAAGGGACCCGAAGAAAGGGGAACTGCCAAGCTGACTATCCTCCACACATTGCAAAAGCGGGTTCCTGCCATGACAGCAGGAACCCGCTTTTATTTTCCAAAGGTTTTCGTCCGTCCGTGAGAAATTATTCCACGCGGTCGTCTCTGTAGGGCAAATGGAACACATCAATGTTCTCAAAAACCTTACGGACAGGATTAATTTCAAGGAATGTGGTACCCGCCTCCAGTCCGAGGTTGCCGCTGAGATAGGCAATCTTGTCGTCCATGGTGACATATCCCTTCTGTTTCAGCATGCGCAGGGCAGCCGTAAACATATAGGCCGATGAGAGGTGCTTGTGCTGGTAGATGGGAATGACACCGTAGCTGAGGTTGAGCAGGCGGTGGGTTTTCTCGCGGTAGCAGATGGCCAGGATGGGAGTGGGGCCACGGAAGGCCGCCAGCATGCGTACAATCTCGCCGGTTTCGCTGTCGGCAATGATGCCGGCCACGCCCAGACGACGGGTAGCGTCGATGGCGCTGTGGGCAAGGAATTCCTTCTGTGAGCAGTTCTTGTCCAGCGGAATGCCGAATCCCAATTGCTCCAGGCGGTCTTTCTCGGCTTGCTCGGCAATGGAAGCCATGGTACGGACAGCCTCCAGGGGGTACTTGCCGTTGGCGGTTTCGCCGCTGAGCATCAAGGCGTCGGTGTTGGAATAGATGGCATTGGCAATGTCGGTCACCTCGGCACGGGTGGGACGCGGATAGCGAATCATGCTGTGGAGCATCTGTGTGGCCACGATGACGGGCTTTTTCCGGAGTACGCACTCGCGGATGAGCTGGCGCTGGATGCCGGGAATCTTCTCCTGTGGCACCTCTATTCCGAGGTCGCCACGGGCTATCATGATGCCGTAGCAGGCGTCGATAATTTCATGGATGTTGTCCACGCCCTCCTGATTTTCAATCTTCGAGATGATTTTTATGTCGCTCCCGTGCTCGTCAAGGATGCGTTGTACCTCGCGCACATCGGCCGCCGAGCGCACGAACGAGTGGGCAATGAAGTCGATGTCGAGCTCAACGGCCAGCAGGATGTTTTGCCTGTCGCGCTCGGTGACGGCCGGCAAGTCGATGTGTTCGCCCGGGGCATTCACGCTCTTGCGCGAACCCAGCACACCATCGTTCTGCACCTCACCCACAAGCGTGATGCCGTTGTTCTCGATTATCTTGAGGTCTATCTCGCCGTCGTCGAACAGCAGTTCGTCGCCCACCTTGAGGTTCTTGGCAATGTCGCGGTAGGACAGGTGGATTTCGTCGTGGGTTGTCTCCTTGTCCGGGTCGCCGCTAACCACCACACGCTCGCCAAGTCGGAACTGTATGGGCTCGGGTGTGAAGGTGGTTCGCACCTCGGGACCCTTCGTATCGAGCATGATGGCGATATGGGATGATACCTCCCTGACATTTTTCACGATTTTCCGGATGCCCTGCTCGTCGGCATGTGCGGTATTGATGCGCACCACATTCATTCCGGCAAAGAACAACTGCCGCAGGAAATCAGGGTCGCTGCGGAAGTCGCTGATGGTACATACTATCTTGGTCTTCTTCATCTGGGGTTGGTGGTTTGGGATATTGGTCGTTTGGTCGTTTGGGAAACGGGGCGTTTGTTTATTTCTGACAAAATTACAACAATTATATTAAATATGTGAACAAAGGCAGACATATTTGTCCGGAGGAATCTCGGGTGCTAATCGTCGAACTCGAGCCACCCTTCTTCCCAGAGGGGGCTGCCGACAGGAGGCTCATCGGCATTGCTTTTCGACACAGCCAGCCCCAGAAGGCGTATGGGATGGTCGGCGGTGATGTCCAGCTGGGCGATCAGCTGCTTGGCCAACGGGAGAATTTCCTGCTTCTTGAATATTTTCTGCGGCATGGTCTGCGACCGCGACACCAGTTGGAAGTCGCTGTATTTTACCTTCAGCGTGAGTGTCCTTCCGGCAAAGTCGGCCTTTTGCAGGCGCTGTTCCAGTTCAAGCACGGTGTGGTGGAGCTCGATGAGCAGGGCACTCTTCCTCCAGATGTCGGTCTCGAAGGTGTGCTCGCAGCCCACCGACTTGCGCTCGTATTCGCTGATAACTGCGCGCTGGTCGATGCCGCGGGCGAACTCGTAGAATAGCTGTCCCGTCTTTCCAAAGACCTCCAGGAGGCGTCGCCGCGACACTTCCCTGAGCTGACGGCCGGTGAAAATGCCCATGAAATGCATTTTCTCGGCAGTGCGGTGTCCCACGCCCCAGAAGCGCTCCACGGGCAGGTTGTCGATAAAATCCTGTGCACGGTCGGGATGTATGACGAAAAGTCCGTCGGGCTTGCGATGGTCCGACGCAATCTTTGCCAGGAACTTGTTGTAGGAAACTCCTGCCGAGGCTGTCAGACCGGTGCGCACATGGATTTTCCTCTTTATCTCCTTGGCGATGTCCTGGGCCAGGGGGATGCCCGGTTTGTTCTCGGTCACATCGAGGAAGGCCTCGTCGAGCGACAGCGGTTCCACCAGGTCGGTGTATTCGTGGAACACCTCGTGAATCTGACTGGATACCTCCTTGTAACGCCCAAAGTGGGACTCGACGACGATGAGCCCGGGACATCGCTGGTGTGCCTGCGCCATCGACATGGCGGAATGAACACCGAAGCGGCGTGCTTCGTAGCTGGCGGTGGAAACGACACCGCGCGGACCGTCGTAGCCTACGGCTATGGGCTTTCCCCGCAGCGAGGGATTGTCCAGCTGCTCGACCGACGCGAAGAAGGCGTCCATGTCGATGTGAATGATTTTTCGAGGCTCCATCTGTCCCACAAAATTATAAAATATCCGGAAAAGAATTGACTATTCGGAAAAATATGCTATCTTCGCAATTGAATAAACCTAACATTATTAACCCCTTAAACAATAGGACCATGGCTTACAAAATCATCGACGTGGAAGGCATTGGCGAGGTATACGCCGCCAAGCTGACCGGAATTGGAATCATTACCGTAGAAGACCTGCTCGAAAAGGGCAAGACCCCTGCAGGCAGAAAAGAACTGGCCGAGAAGGCAGACATCTCCCCGAAGCTCATCCTCACCTGGTGTAATCATGCCGACCTGATGCGTATCAACGGCGTAGGTCCCCAGTTCTCCGAACTGCTCGAGGCTGCCGGTGTGGACACCGTGAAGGAATTCCGCCACCGCGTGGCAGAGAACCTGCAGCCGAAGCTGGAGGAAATCAATGCCGAGAAGCACCTCGTGGGTCGCGTGCCCGGATTGAAGGAAGTGGAGCGCATGGTGGAAGAGGCCAAACAGCTGCCGCCGGTAATGGAATACTAAACGCAGGTATCTCCCGCAACCACAAAGGAGGACGCCCGAAAGAGGTGTCCTCCTTTTTTCTTCAACGCACAAAAACGGTAAAAATCTGTGACAAAAAGAAAAGTGTGCAATGCCGAAAGCGATGCGTAAACGACGGAAAACGGAGGAAGAAAACGCCTGTTCCGCCACCCCACTCCCCTCCTTCCGGCGCAACTGGATATCCACTTGCATTTCCAGATTGCCCCGCTTGCACTGCATTTGCCGCCCAATTGCGCCACAAGAGAGGCCCAAACGGAAAGCGTTTGAGGCACACTCGGAAAACAGGGAAAGACGAAACGAGCCTTATGCGCCCATAACTCTTTGTAAAACAGATATTTGCAGAAACATTGAAAAAACCGTCAATTTTACATCCCAACGGCCTGATGATAACAAAAACAAGATAAAAAAGCATGAACTAAACCCTGTGTGCATTCGAAAATCGCGACAAGAACAAGGTCGACTAAGAAGATACTCCCGTTAAGCCTATGGCTTTTCTTCCGTCGCGACTCGGCAGAGCTCGAATGCAATTCGGCACTGTTCTCACAGCTCCGTCAGCTCGAAATAGCAAAAATAATTTTGCTCTTTGTCCGCTTAATCGCATCTTTGGATAAGATACTCCCGTTCGAAATAGCAAAAATAATTTTGCTCTTTGCTCACTTAATCGTATCTTTGCGACTCAAAATCAAAGAAATAGCTATGAAAAAATTCATCAGTTTCGTATTCCTTCTCATACTGCTGGCCATCATGATGGTGACCTGCCCCAACGAAGAAGCGCACAACCAGCTCATCAAGCAGCGCTTCAACGAAGCCGTCAATGCCGAGATGAAAGAGCGGGCGGGCAAGACTTTCGGCTCCATCGGCTCCGCCCTTGCCAAGCCTTTCGTGAAGTCGGCCATCAACAAGCGCCTCACCGTCGACAACTATGGCGTGGTCTCCATCGGGAAAATCAAACTGGAAGATTCCGAACGCATCATCTCCGTGGGACTGCTGAACCATGTATTCACCGCATCGAGCGAGCGCTTGCAGTCGGAAATACAAAAAGCCATCGGGAAAAAATCGGCAGACGAGGATGAATAACCCCACAAGCGGACTGCGCTAATTTGCTGATAAATAAGCATTTTTAGAAAAAAAGCGCATAAAAATTTATGTAGAAGTTTCTTAACTTCACAAAAAAACACTAAATTTGCGCCCGAAAAACCCCAAATACCAACATATATCATCAACCAATAAACACATTTTGTCATGACAAAAGCAGACATCGTCAACGAGATTGCGATTGAAACCGGTGTGCCCAAGAAAGATGTTGCCGCCGTAGTAGAAGGATTTATGAAGAGTGTCAAAGGCAGTCTTCTGGACAAGAAAGAAAATGTTTACCTCCGCGGATTCGGAAGCTTCATCATCAAGCACAGGGCAGCCAAGACCGCACGCAATATCCTCAAGAACACAACTATCACCATCGAGGCCCACGACTTGCCAAGCTTCAAGCCATGCAAGACCTTCGTAGACGAAATGAACAAATAGAACAAAAATAGTAACCCATCAAAAAACTGTAACATTATGCCAAACGGTAAAAAGAAAAAAGGCCACAAGATGGCTACCCATAAGCGTAAAAAAAGACTGAGAAAGAATCGCCATAAGAGCAAATAACAGATGGTTATTGGCTCCAAGACAGTCTGAAATACGGCTCAAGGGCATGTCAAAAACATCCGGAAGGGATATTCTTGACATGCATTTTTTGTAAATGAATACCCGAAGAACCGGGCCGACCATGCGCCGGAACAATCCAGCGCAAACCTCTCAAGAAAAAACAAGCTAACCAAGATAATTTTATGACAAGCGAAATTGTAATCGATGTCCAACAGAAAGAAATCTCCATCGCGCTGATGGAGGACAAACGCCTGGTGGAATACCAGACCGAACCCCGCTCGGCTTCTTTCACTGTTGGAAACATCTACATGGCAAAAGTGAAAAAACTGATGCCAGGACTGAATGCCTGTTTTGTAGATGTGGGCTACGAACGCGACGCCTTCCTACATTATCTTGACTTAGGTAATCAATTCAACTCCTACGAAAAATACCTCAAGCAGGTACAAAGCGACCGAAAAAAACTCTACCCCTTCGCCAAGGCCACCCAACAGCCCGAACTGAAAAAAGACGGAAGCGTGCAGACAACACTGTCCGTCGGGCAGGAAGTGCTGGTGCAAATCGTGAAGGAACCCATCTCGACCAAGGGCCCCCGGCTCACAGGCGAACTCTCCTTTGCCGGCAGATACCTCGTACTCATACCCTTCGGCGACAAAATCTCGGTCTCATCCAAAATCAAAAGCAGCGAAGAACGCGCCCGGCTCAAGCAACTCCTGCAGAGCATACGGCCCAAGAACTGCGGCATCATCGTACGCACCGTGGCAGAAGGGAAGCGCGTGGCAGAACTCGACACCGAGCTGAAAGTGCTCACAAAAAGATGGGAAGATGCCATCGTAAAAGTACAGAAAACACAAAAACGGCCGCAGCTCGTCTTTGAAGAAACCAGCCGCGCCGTGGCACTCATCAGGGACCTGTTCAATCCCACCTACGAAAACATCTATGTGAACGATGCCGATGTGTACAACGAAGTAAAGCAGTATGTCACCCTCATCGCCCCGGAGAAAGCCGGCATCGTCAAACTCTACAAGGGCAGCGTACCCATCTTCGACAACTTCAACATCACAAAGCAGATTAAGTCGAGCTTCGGAAAGACCATCAACTTCAAGCACGGCGCCTACCTCATCATTGAACACACCGAGGCCATGCATGTCGTCGATGTCAACAGCGGCAACCGCTCGAGAAAAGTCGAAGGCCAGGAAGCAAACGCACTGGATGTGAACCTGGGTGCCGCCGACGAACTGGCAAGACAGCTCCGCCTGAGAGACATGGGTGGAATAATCATCGTCGACTTCATCGATATGAACCTGGCCGAGGACCGACAACTGCTCTATGAGCGCATGTGCCAGAACATGCAGCAGGACAGGGCAAGGCACAACATACTCCCACTGTCGAAGTTCGGACTCATGCAGATTACGCGGCAGCGCGTCAGGCCGGCCATGGACGTGAATGTGGAGGAAACCTGTCCCACCTGCTTCGGAAAAGGAACCATCAAGTCGAGCATCCTTTTCACAGACCAACTGGAACGAAAAATTGATTACCTTGTCAACAACATTGGCATTAAACGGTTCTATCTTCATGTACATCCCTATGTCGCTGCCTACATAAACAAAGGCGTTTGGTCGCTCAAGCGCAGGTGGCAGATGAAATACGGGACTGGCGTTAAGGTCATCGCCTCCGGGAAACTGGCCTTCCTGCAGTATGAGTTCTACGACAAGGACAAGCAGTATCTCGACATGCAAGAGGAGATAGAAAGCAAGTAAACTAAAAAAAAGAGAATACAAACATCATCCGTTGTATTCTCTTTTTTATATGTCCACGGTTCATACAATCTTGAACCGTATCCTGAAAGTCATGGTCTGCTGGTCCCAATTGGTACCGAGCATTTCGAAACGCCCTATCTGCGAGGTACTCCTCACATGCTTTCCGATGCACGGACAAAGGTCGTAGTCGCCTATCCGCACCAGCCTGATGGTCTGACCGGCTTCCGGCGGCAGTTTGCTTGCATCTACTCCATCGGGCAAATCGTTGCGATCCACAAATTCGAAGGTGACTGGAAGGTCGGCATCTATCAACTCGTTCATCTTCCGTTCAATCTCACGCTCCTCCCTACGGTCGGGCTTATGGTCGAGCACATAGCTTATCTTGCTCTTCTTCCGCTCTATGTGCGCATTGCGGCTTCGCCCACAACCAAACATGCGCACCATCAACTGGTTCAGCAGATGCTCTGCCGTGTGCGCCGGCGGGAACTCTTCCTTGTTATGTTCGTTCAGGATGTATTCTTCTGCCATGACTGTTTCCTATAGTTTTATCTTGAAAATCGTACCGCCGTAGGCTGGAGCATGCAGTTGGAGCGGCTGCTGCCCGGAAAGCAGGAGCGGCTGACTTGCCGACGAAAGCAATTCGACTGCATCGTAGGCCCCCTCCTCCACTTGCAGGAAATCAAAGGCATGCTGGGGCAAATAGACATCACATTCGACCGGACGGCCGGCAAAATTGACGAGCACCACGAGCATTTCGTCCTTCCATTTCCGCAGGAACGCATACTGCTGTTGTGCCAGATGCCCATTCACATACATCAGGTCGAACATCTCGCCCTGGGTGATGGGCTTCTCCCTGCGGGCTATGTTCATGACAGTTTTGTACTGCGCTTCGGTCTGCTGCTGCTCAGCGGTCATCGCCTTCCGGTCGAAATAGCCGCGGCGGAGGCTTTCCACGCACCAGTAATCAAAGATGGTGGTGCGTCCGTTCAGCCCGGAGAAGCCCTCGTTGTCCATGCCTGGCTCAGCGAATTCCTGCCCGTGGTAGACCATCAGCGGTCCGCGATGAAGCCAAGCACAGACCATCAGCGCCGGGATGGCATGCGATGCCTGTCCGGCAAAGAAACTGTTGGCAATCCGGAGCTCGTCATGATTCTCCAGAAAGTAGAGCATATGGTCGAGGATATCGCTGGTCTGCTGCCACCGACTGCTAATTTCCGCAGTAGGACTGTTGCCCCGCAGGATGTCGAAGAGGGTGTCGTACATGCCGACCTTGTCGTAGAGATAGTCGAATCCGGCGGCAACGAACTCGCGGTATTGCGATGGGTTGTACACTTCTCCCACGAAGAGGAAGTCCGGCCGTTCGGCTTTTACCTGCGCGATGGACCATTTCCAGAATTCCACCGGCACCATTTCGGCCATGTCGCACCGCATTCCGTCGATGCCTTGCTGTGCCCAGAAGCGCATGATTTGGAGCATCTTGTGCCAAGTATCGGGCGCAGGAGTGAAATGTTCGCTCCTGCCTCCTGCATCGCAATAGTCTATCCCATAGTTCAACTTTACTGTTTCGTACCAATCGTCCACGCCCGGCGATGCGTCGAAATGGTCGTTGCCGGTTGCCCGGGCAGGCGATTCATGGTAGTTGCCAACGGGAAACGAGGGGGCAAAGGGTTGTCCCCAGCAATAGTAGAAGTTGTTTTCGGTGGAAAAGTGCTTCTTACTGTCGTCACGCTCTCCGAGATCTTCCACTCCGTCCGGTCGGCAGACCGACTGATATTGGCGGGCGACATGGTTGGGAATGAAGTCGACAATCACTTTCAGTCCGGCCTGATGGGTGCGCCGGAGCAGTTGCTTCCATTCCTCAAACCGCTGTTCCACATCTACGGCCAGGTCGGGGTCGACATCGTAATAGTCGGCAATGGCATAGGGAGAGCCAGCTTTTCCTTTCACCACGGCAGGATGCTGTGCCGGTATTCCGTAGTTGGTGTAGTCGGTCTGGGTGGCATGTCGGATGATTCCGGTGTACCACACATGCGTCGCACCCAACTGTTTGATGCGCCGGAGCACACTGGCATTGATGTCGTTGAACTTCCCGACACCGTTTTCCTCCAGGCTTCCGTTGCGCTTACGGGTGGTGTTTCTGTTGCCGATGAGGCGCGGAAGAAGTTGATAGATGATTGGTTTCACTGTTGACTGTGTTCTGTCGGTTCGCAAGATGGTTAGATTCCGTGTGCCGTCACCTCTGCGTTTATCCTGGCAATCATGCCCTGCAGTGCTTTGCCCGGACCGCATTCGGTGAAGTCGTCGGCTCCGTCGGCAATCATATTCTCGACCGATTTGGTCCAGCGCACGCTGCTAGTGAGCTGCGCGATGAGGTTAGCTTTGATGTCGGCGGCATCGGTATGCGGATTGGCATCCACATTCTGATAGACGGGGCAGCAGGGTGCGGCAAATTCGGTGGCCTCGATGGCTGCTGCGAGTTTTTCCTTGGCGGGTTGCATAAGGGGCGAATGGAAGGCTCCGCTGACGGGGAGCGGCAGTGCACGACGGGCTCCTGCTTCCTTTAAGCGTTCGCAAGCTGCGTTGACGGCCTCGAGGTTTCCGGAGATGACCAGCTGGCCCGGACAGTTGTAGTTGGCGGGAATGACCACGCTTTCGGGTGTGCTCACTTCGCGGCATACTTGTTCCACCACTTCATCGGTCAGGCCGATGATGGCTGCCATGCCTCCTTGTGCCACCTCACATGCCTCCTGCATGGCGAGGGCACGGGCATGTACGAGCCGTAGTCCGTCCTCAAAGCTGAGGGAGCCGGCTGCCACGAGCGCAGAGAACTCGCCCAAGGAGTGGCCTGCCACCATGTCGGGTTTGAACTCATCGCCCAGACACAGGGCCGAGATTACGCTGTGAAGGAATACGGCGGGTTGGGTAACCTTGGTCTGTTTGAGTTCCTCGGCGGTTCCGTCGAACATGATGTCGGTGATGGAGAACCCGAGTATTTCGTTGGCTTTGTCGAACAATTGTCTGGCCAGAGGATTGGTTTCGTAGAGGTCTTTGCCCATTCCAACGAACTGAGCGCCCTGACCTGGGAATACAAATGCTTTCATTCTTTCTGTATTAAAAGGTGTAAATATTTATCTGTAACTTGGTTACAAAGGTACGAATAAACGAGCGCAAATGAAAGAAAGAACACGAAGTTTCTTTGTTTCTTTGCCGAGTAGGAGTCATCTTCGGCGCAGCCAGAGGTACGAATAAACGAGCGCAATGCAAAGTTTACCTTGATTTTCCCTTGCCGGCAGGTACAAAGAAAAGTCCCGACACATGTGGTTCATGCATCGGGACAAACATATTATTCTTGCTTTACAGTGCGAAAATATATTTCAGTGTAAGATCCTGCGTTTACGCAGGGGGCAGCAAGAGTGAAGGCTTATTCGGCAGCAGCCTCTTCAGCAGGTGCCTCTTCAACGGGCTGTTCAGCCTGTTCAACGGTTTCTTCCACTGCTTCAGCGGCCTCTTCAGCAGGTTTTTCTTCCTTCTGAGCCTTCTTTGCGGCCTTTTCGGCAGCCAGTTCCTCGGCGTTCTCAGCGATAACCTTCACGGGAACTTTCACTTCTACTTCCTTGTGGAAGTGTACCACAGCCTCATAGTCGCCCAGTTTCTTGGCCTCCTTCATGGTGACGATCTTGCGGTCGACCTCAATGCCGAGAGCCTTGAGGGCCTCTACCACCTGTGCTGCGCCTACGGAACCGTAAGCCACACCTGTGGTGCTGACCTTGGTGGCAATCTCCAGTGCAACGCCTTCGAAGGCCTTTGCCTTTTCCTGAGCGGCAGCTTTCTGGCGTTCGAGTTTCTGTGCCTGCTGGCGGAGGTTCTCTGCCAGCACTTTCTTTGCGGATGGTGTGGCGAGGACGGCCTTTCCTGTGGGGATGAGGAAGTTGCGGCCGTAGCCGGGCTTCACTTCAACGATATCGTTCTTGTAACCTAAACCGATAATGTCTTCTTTCAAAATAATCTGCATAGTCTGTCCTCCTTAATTTATTTCATCAAATCGGTTACATAGGGTAACAGTGCTATCTGGCGGGCACGCTTAACAGCCTGAGCCACGCGACGCTGGTATTTGAGACTGGTACCGGTGATACGACGGGGAAGAATCTTGCCCTGTTCGTTGAGGAACTTCTTCAGGAACTCGGGATCCTTATAGTCGATGTACTTTATACCGCTCTTTTTGAAACGGCAATATTTCTTCTTCTTGGTGTCGATAGAAGGTGCGGTGAGATAACGGATTTCTGATTCTGCCATGATTTAAGCCTCCTCTTTTTTAGCGAATTTGTTTCTTCTCTTTTCTGCATACTGTACAGCGTACTTGTCGAGCTTGACGGTCATGAAGCGGATGACGCGCTCGTCGCGGCGGTAAGCTGTCTCGAGAGTGTTGATAACTTCGGGCTCTGCCTTGAATTCAACCAGGCAATAGAAACCTGTTGATTTCTTGTCAATAGCATAAGCCATCTTTTTCAGTCCCCAGGTCTCTTCATTCAGAATCTCTGCACCTTTGTCGGTGAGCACTTTCGTGAACTTAGCGACCGTTTCCTTCATCTGATCTTCAGACAAAACGGGAGTTAAAATGAAAACGGTTTCGTATTGATTCATAATGATTAAAATAAATAATGAATGTGTAAATAAATCTGTTTGTGGTGCACTTGTCACGCAGTGCGTGCGCAAAATGCGGTGCAAAAGTAGTCAAAATTTTTCTTCCGAGCAAATATTTTTCGTATTTTCGCCTCGTATACAAATGCTTGTGCCTATGAATCGCAGTCTGTTTCGCTGGGAATTGCTGCTCACTTTGGGCGGCTGCCTGCTGCTGGCGGCCACTTGGCTGGTGCCCACGCTGCACACGAATGGTGTCCTGCTGCTGGGCTGGGGCATGGTGGTGACGGGCGTGCTGGCATACATCCGCCACCTGAAAAAGCAGAACAGATACTGATTTTTCAGCGAAGAAGGGAGAGTGAAGATAACAGAACTTGTGCGCTTAGGCACTCCTGTGAAACTCGGATAACATGCAGTTTTCCAGCCGATTAGCCCTTTTTCCCAGTAAAATACTTTAAAGGAACGCCATAACCGCTCGGAAAAACCACCTGAATTTTCCTGCATTCTAAATGTTAAAATCAACCGCTCAAGCGCCAAAAGAGGCCTAAATGGCGATTGGTAATCAGTAAATCCCCTATTTTTCCCCCTTAAGCTGGGGCTAAAACGCCGCTCACTTGCGTTCCGTTTTCCATCCTTTTCAAGTGCAACTGAGGCCCAAACGCATTCCGTCTGAGCCCCAAACGGAAAAGAAGAGTAGCCCTCCCAAAACGCGGAATGGCGCAACCAACTGAATCACAGACGATTGCGCGAACATTCAAAATCTGGCATTTTTTGCGTCCGAACGGCTCTCCAGTCGAAAAAAAGCAATTCTACGGAAGATGTTTTCTTAAGTTATGAAACGGATGATGCGCGGACGACGGCAAAAAGACAGCCCCACACATGGAGCGTTTGTCCTGTTGTGTGAGGCTGATTCTACGGGTTATATGCCAGCGGCTCATTCCTCTGGGTTCTCGGGTGTGATGAGTTTGTAGCCCTTTCCGTGGATATTGATGATTTCAATCTGGTCGTCGTCCTTCAGATGCTTACGGAGCTTGGTGATGTAAACATCCATGGAGCGTGCATTGAAGTAGTTGTCGTCAATCCAGATAGTCTTCAGGGCGAAGTCGCGCTGGAGGATGTCGTTGGCATGCGAGCAAAGCAGTGCGAGCAGTTCATTCTCCTTTGTGGTCAGCTTTTTCTGCTTGTCGCCGATGGTAAGCAACTGCTTCTGGGTGTCAAACACGAAGCGGCCGATGTTGTAGACGGTGGCCTCTTTCACCTTCTTGCCGCGGACACGACGCAGGATGGCCTCCACACGGAACACGAGTTCCTCCATGCTGAAGGGCTTTGTGATGTAGTCGTCAGCACCAATCTTGAACCCTTCCAGTATGTCTTCCTTCAAGGTCTTGGCCGTGAGGAAGATGATGGGGATTTCGGCGTTGGCCTGGCGTATTTCCTTTGCCAGGGTGAAGCCGTCCTTCTTGGGCATCATCACATCGAGTACGCAGATGTCGTACTTCGTTTTCAGGAATTCACGGTAGCCCACTTCGCCGTCGGGGCAGAGCGTTGCCTGGTAACCCTTGGCCTGAAGGTATTCACGGAGCAACATGCCGAGGTTCTCATCGTCCTCGCACAGTAAAATTTTCAGTTTCTCGTCCATAGTCGTATTGGTTTTAAGTGATTGATAATATGCGTTTTATTGGTGACTAAGCGTTTGTCAGCACCGGCAGCTTTATGGTGAAGGTGGAACCCTTGTCCAGTTCGCTTTCCAGCTTTATCTCGCCCTCGTTCAGGGTGACAATGTTCTTCACATAGGCCAGTCCCAGCCCGAATCCCTTGACATCGTGCACATTGCCGGTGTGAACACGGTAGAACTGGTCGAATATTTTCTTCTGGTTTTCCTTCTTGATGCCCAGCCCGTTGTCGGTAATGGAGAAGTATACGAAGTTCCCCTCGTTCCAGGTACGCAGGTGGATGTTGAGTTCCTCGTTGGGTTTGCGGTACTTAACGGCATTGTCCAGCAGGTTGCTGATGGCGTTGGGGAAATGTGTTTCGTCCACATAGATGGTTGAGTCGACGGCCTCTATCTCGGTGGTTATCCTGCCTCCGGTGTGCTCCACGCGGAAAGCGAACGACTCTGCCTGCGTTTCCACCAACTCGTTCAGATCCATTTCCTTCTTCTTCACCACCGCAAGCTTGCGGTCGAACATAGACATCTGCAGCACCTTCTCCACCAGCATGCGCAGCCGCTTCGACTCGTCGTTGGTCACCTTGCCGAGGTATTGCAGCATGGAAGGCGTCTTGGCCACGCTCTCGTCGTTGAGCATTTGGGCGGCAAGGGAGATGCTGGCGATGGGGGTCTTCAGCTCGTGCGTCATGTTGTTGATGAAGTCATTCTTCATCTCCGAGTACTTCTTCTGGCGGAATATCACCGCAATGGTGAAGAGGAAGGTGATGAGCAGGATGAGCGTAAAGACCACCGAGGGTATCATATAGCGCACGGAGGAAAAGATATAGCGGTTCATGTCGGGGAAGTGCACCTTGACAATGCCCGCCTTTGTCTGGGGGTCGTTGCGGAACAACACCTGCGAATAGACATTCTTCGAGCCTTTCTCGGTATAGTCCGGGCAGCGATACACCTCGCGGTCGTCTTGCGTCGTCACTACGAAATGGTAGGGAATGTCTATTCCGTTGTTCATCAGTTCGGCCTTGATGTCCTGATCGAGCAACTTGAAGTTGACACGCTCGCTCAATGGTTTGTCCGATGCCGAGTAGAGCATGGTGTAGACCACCTCGTCAAGCAGGGCACGCTGGTAGATGTAACGGTTGCGGACGCTCTCCTGCAGCGACTTCGACGCCTCACGCAGCGACGACTTCTCCGGACGGAGAATCATGGTCTTGGGCAACTGCGAGGGACGGGTAGCAAGCGTCTGCAGTTCAAACGAAGAATAGATGGTGCCATCCTTTCCCACCACCGAGAACTGATGCGATTTCTGCACAGTGCCGTCAGGAACGCCCGAACGCGTCCCGATGGAGTCGACGCTGTAGGCATGGCGGTTCGTCTCGTTCACCTCCTGCTCCAAATAGCGCAAGGTCTCGTTCAGTTCCAGGTTGCGCGATGCCTGATCCAGCGCACGGTTCACCGACTCGTCAAACTGCTCACGCTTCATGTTGGCCATCTCCGATATGTACTCCAGTTGCAAATAGAGCAACGCCAGAAAGGAAAGGCCCATGATAACGGCTATGATTGTGATGGTTTTCTTCTTCATACGGCAAATGTATGCCTTTAACGTAAATCGTTAACACTTAAAAGTTAAATATTTTCCTCAATTTTAATAATTTTAACGCAAATATAAATATTTAATTGTTTATATTTAATCTTAACAATATAATCAACCAGCCTGAATTTCAAGCATGTACACCTAAAACACAGCAGGGTCCCAGTTGCACGCAACCGGGACCCTGTCATAATGACGCTAAGGTCAAGAACGCCTTTCGGAATTATTTTCCAACATCAATTCTCCAATCGTCATTTTTGTCAAGACACAGCTTCATTTCGTCGTCTTTCTCTTCACCATTGTTGAAATGCCACTTATACTTGATAACAGCTTTCTTGTCTTCGATCTTCTCATCGGTAATTTCGAACGACTTGATGCCTTCCTTCTGCTCAATTTCCTTGCTCTTCTTGTCCTTCAGTGTAGACAATACCATTGCCCGGTCCTTGGAAAGCTTAGCAGTGTCGCCACTATCTTCGGCACTGAAATGAATCAGGTCGACATAGCCCTGCCAGTCTTTCTCTTGGATACACTTCAGCGCTTTGGCGCAAGTCTCAGACGGTGCTTTACTCTTGGAGCAGCTCACCAGAGCCATTCCAAATACTGCCACAACGGCAAATAGAACTAATTTTTTCATAATTTGTAGGTATTAAGTGAATAAAAAATGATACTGATATGGTTAGAACCGGCGCACAGACCTTAATTCCTCGCGTTCAAGAAGGGTCGAGGGTAACACACAAGCTCCATGCAGCATGATGATGTCGACCGTGTCGTGCGCAATATTATTAAAAGGAATGCCCGCGCGTGCGAAGGAATAGGTAATCAACTCGGTGCAATACAAACGCGTTGTGTCATTGTCGTCGTAGTCATGGTCGAAGAGAACACCCTTGCGGTAAAGGCGGTAGGCCTCGCGGGCAGCCCGCTTGGCACCGACCGAATCGGCATGTCGGCACACTTCGCCGCACTCGGCATTGACAGACGAGAAGAATCTCTCAGGCTTATCCATCTTCACGCGGTCCTCGTCACCTTTGAAATCAGGCTCGCCCGGAACGGAATGGACTATCATCATCATCCCTGCGGAATCGACCACGATACCGACATGGGAGTAGATGCCATCGCCCTCCAGTGTGGTCACTGCCCTACTCGTCAACCCTGAACCACGGCGGAAGACGATATCGCCCTCTTCCAGCCTGCAGTCGGAAGGAAAAATCGAGTGAGGCGGCTCCTGCCTGGAATTGCAGCAAAGCATGAGTGCCGGGCATACGAGGAATAAAAGGATACGGCGCATCGGTTCAGAAGCAATAAGCCCCGCAACACCTGAAGGCATTGCGGGACTTCCTATCGTGTAAATTAATCTTCTTCCTGGGCTTCAGCCTCATGCTCCTTGATGAGTTGCTGCTGAATATCGTTGGGAACAAGCTCGTAGCTTGCAAAGGTGGTGTTGAACGAAGCACGGCCACCCGTGAGAGAACTCAGGGCGATAGAATAACTGCTCAGTTCCTTCAGAGGAATCTTTGCAGACAGTTTCTGATAGCCAGCCTCGCTGTCCATACCCATGATAATGGCGCGGCGGCCCTGCAAGTCGCTCATCACATCACCCATATAATCGGCCGGAACGAGCACTTCCAGGTCGTAGATAGGCTCCAGAATCTTTGGCCCGGCATCCTTGAAGGCGGCCGAGAATGCCTGACGTGCAGCCAGCATGAACGACAACTCGTTGGAATCAACCGGGTGCATCTTACCGTCGTAGACAATAACACGGACATCACGGGCATAGCTTCCGGTCAGAGGTCCTTGCTCCATACGCTCCATCACACCCTTCAGAATGGCGGGCATGAAGCGTTGGTCGATGGCGCCTCCTACTACAGAATTCAGGAACACAAGCTTGCCACCCCACTCCAAGTCTACCTCTTCGCGACTCTTGATGTTCATCTTGAACTCCTGTCCGTTGAACTTGTAAACTACCGGATCGGGCATTCCGTCGGTATATGGCTCGACAATGAGGTGAACTTCGCCGAACTGACCGGCACCACCAGACTGTTTCTTGTGGCGATAGTCTGCACGGGCGATCTTCGTAATGGTCTCACGATAGGGTATCTTGGGTTCGATATACTCAACGGCAATCTTCTCATTGTTCTCCAGACGCCACTTCAGTGTACGGAGGTGGAACTCACCCTGACCGTGAACGATGGTCTGGCGGAGCTCTTTCGACTGTTCAACAACCCATGTCGGGTCTTCCTGACGCATCTTCAAGAGGGCTGCCATGAGCTTTTCCGTGTCGGAAGTGCTGACTGCCTTGATGGCACGAGAGTACTTCGAGTTGGGATATTTGATGAAGTCGAACTGCTGTTCGTTATCCTTTGAGCAAAGGGTGTTGCCAGTCTTGACATCCTTCAGTTTCACTGTACAGCCGATATCGCCTGCCTTCAGTTCGTCGACAGCAATACGGTTGGCACCTGCACAGACATACAGCTGACCGATACGCTCCTTCGAACCGCGGTCGGTATTGTTCAGGTCGTCGCCAACCTTCACGGTACCGCTGAGCACCTTGAAGTAGGTTACCTCGCCGATATGGGGTTCCATACCTGTCTTGAAGAAGTAAAGTGCAGTCGGTCCGTTCGGGTCGATGGCCACTTCTTCGCCGCGGGTGTTCTTCACCTTGGGCATGTCTGTAACGAAAGGAACCACATTTCCTAGGAATTCCAGCAAGCGACGGATGCCCATGTCCTTGGCAGCGCAAGCACAGAATACGGGGAATATGCTGCGGGTAACGAGTCCTTTGCGGATACCTTCGCGGATTTCGTCTTCCGAGAGGTCTTCTTCCTCGAAGAATTTCTCCATCAGAGCCTCGTCGTTTTCGGCAGCGGCTTCAACCAGTGCGGCGTGTAATTCCTGAGCCTTGTCCAGTTCTTCGGCCGGGATGTCCTCGATGGTGGGCTGTCCGCCTTCGGGTTTCCAACTGAGTTTCTTCATCAGCAGTACATCGATGAGGCTGTTGAATCCGGGACCTGTAGCCAGCGGATACTGTACGGGAACGCATTTCGAACCGTAAACATCACGCATGGCGGCAAGTACGCGGTCGAAATCGCAGTTTTCTTTATCCAGCTGGTTTACGAGGAAGATGACAGGCTTCTTCAGTTTTTCGGTGTTGCGGAAGGAGTTCATGGTACCAACTTCGGGTCCGTAGAGTCCGTTAACAACGATGAGGGCCTGGTCTGTCACATTCAAAGCAGTGATTGAACCACCAACGAAGTCGTCGCTGCCCGGGCAGTCAATGAAGTTGAGCTTCTTGTTGTTCCATTCTGCATGGAAGACTGTTGGGAAAACGCTGTAGCCGTACTCTTGCTCTACGGGGAAGTAGTCGCTCACGGTGTTCTTCTGTTCTACAGTTCCACGACGCTTAATCACACCACTTTCAAACAGGATAGCCTCGGCAAGGGTGGTCTTGCCGGATCCCGCACTACCAATCAAGGCAATGTTCTTAATCTCGTTAGGCTGATATACTTTCATATCAATTAGTTTGTTGGTTTATAATAGATTTAAAATTATGCTTGTTTGGGTTCCGCACATTTGGCCGTCTAAATTACTCATTTTCCAAGGACTGACCAAAATATTTCCGATTTTAGTGCATCTTTTTTGAACATATTCGTATTTTTGCGTTCGTCCGGAACCCTGAAAAGAGGCATTTTTCACCGTTATCATTCCATCTTCCTATGGCAGGCATCTACCTACATATTCCCTTTTGCGCCAGCAGGTGCATCTATTGCGGTTTCTACTCCACGACGGATACCGGCTGGCGCGGCCGATATGTCGATGCGCTCGGCCGTGAGATGCAGCTCCGGCAGGAAGAGTTCGCCAGACTGGGATCCTTCAGCACTGTCTATTATGGCGGTGGCACACCTTCGCAGTTGACGCCGGAGCACCTTGCAATGCTGTTCAACCAGCTGGAGAAAATGCTGGAGAAGGCAAACGGCACCGTGTCATGGAACCAACTGGAGGTAACCCTTGAGGCCAACCCCGACGACCTGACGGCCGGCTATACGGAGGCACTTGGCCGCCTACCCTTCAATAGAGTGAGCATGGGAGTGCAGACTTTCGACGACCAACGGTTGCGTTTCCTCCACCGCCGGCACCGCTCCTGGCAGGTGATGGAAGCCATCCATTGTCTGAGAGCTGCCGGCATCAGCAACATCAGCATCGATCTGATGTTCGGTTTTCCCGGACAGACACTGCAAGAATGGGCCACCGACATTGACAAAGCCATCGACTTGAAGGTGGAGCACATCTCAGCCTACTCGCTGACATACGAGACCGGCACCGCATTGCAGCAGATGCTCGACCGCGGAGAAGTGGAACCTGTCAACGAAGAGCTTTCACGCAGCATGTACGAAATGCTCATCGACCGTCTGACCAACGCAGGATTTGAGCACTACGAGATTAGCAATTTCGGCAAGGTACGCTCCCGCCACAACAGCAGTTACTGGCAACAGCAGCCCTATATCGGCCTGGGGGCAGCGGCGCACTCCTACGACGGCACTCACCGCAGTTGGAACATTGCCGACCTGCGGCAGTATGTCGGTGCCATGGAACGGGGCGAGCGTCTCTGCGAAGAGGAGGAAATCGACCGCACCACCCGCTTCAACGACCTGATAGTGACGGCCCTGCGCACTGCCGACGGCCTGAAGTTCTCATGGCTCTCTGCGGCAGAGTGTGACTATCTGCTACGGCAGGCACAGCCGATGGTGGAGCGTCGGCTGCTCGAACGGACTGCCGACGGAATACGGCTGACGCGTGAAGGCCTCTTCATCAGCGACGACATCATGACAAGATTGATAAGAATAGACGACTGAAACCATGACAGCACAACAATTCGACGAATACTGGCAACAACACCGTGAGCAGTTGCTGGCCAACGACAGCGAGTATCAAACCGCCAAGAAGAACCTCGGCATGAACACGGGCGCCGACTGGCTGCTGTTCGGAATCCCTGCCATTGCGGGTATTTTGAGCTTCAGTTGGTTTACGCTCCACAACGAGTTGCTGCGCTGGTTGGTTTCCGCCGTCGTCACCATCGTCTGTTTCGTGCTGTGCGTATGGCTGAAAAGCGTTCTCACAGGTGACCGTCCGCTCGATGAAATCGAGGCAGACCTGCGGGAAAGCCTCCGCCGCCAGATGGTCGACGCATAGTGTGTGTCTGGGGAATTCGTCGAGCCTGCCACTCCACCCTGCCGCGCAACATAAATGAAGGTGCCTTCTCCTATTTGTGAGAAAGCACCTTCATTCTTTTCAGTGTGTTTCCAGCAGTTGCCGGCAGGCTTGTTCTATGAGTGCGATTACGCGGTCGAAGCCTTGCTGGCCGCCGTAGTATGGGTCGGGAATCTCGTCTGTGCGAAGGCCGTCGGGCAGGTAGTCGCCGAGCAGCTGTATCTTTTTCTGTGCCCCGATGGTGGGCGCGAGGTCCATGAGTCGGTCGTAGTTGCCCCGGTCCATGCACAGGATGAGGTCGAAATCGTCGAAGTCGTAGGCTTTGACCTGACGGCCGCGGGAGTTCAGTTCGTAGCCATGTTGCCGGGCGGTACGGCGCATGCGTTCGTCGGGCAGTTCTCCGACATGCCACGGTCCGATGCCAGCCGAGTCGATGTAGAACTCCTCTTCCCTGCCAGCCTGGGCCACCATGTGCTTCATGATGCCTTCCGCGGCCGGGCTGCGGCAGATGTTTCCGAGGCAGACAAACAGGATCTTGTACGGCACGGCTATTCCTCCGTTGCTGTTTCCGGCAGGTTTTCGGGCAATGCCTCGGCGGCGTCCGACACGCGGTATTTCGGGTTTTCCTTCACGCCGAGGTCTATCAGCTGACTTGCTTTTTGGTTGATGCTCTGCCTACCGGTCCAGACTTTCTTGCTCACCTCGTCGTAGGAGCCGCGCAGGGCAGTAATCTGGTCGTCCATCTTCTTGAATTTCTGGTAGAACTCTCCCACCCGTTTGAGCAGTTCCTCGGCCAGGCCGAATATCTTCTGCTGGTTTTGTGTCTGCTGGTACTGCCGCCATGCCATCTGTATCATCTTGAGGATGGCCATGAGGTTTTGCTGTCCGGTGATGAAGATGCGCTTCTCGAAGGCTTCGGCCCAGAGGCTCTTCTCTGTCTGGAAAGCCAGTTGCAGGGCACCGTCGTTGGGCACGAACATGATGACAAAGTCGATGGTGTGGCGCGGCGGCACCACATAGTCGCTGTAGTTTTTCTGCGCCAGCAGCTTGACATTGTTCTTAACGCTGCGCACCAGTTCGTCGGCAAATTGTTTCTTGAGGTTCTCGTCCGTGGTGTTCACATACTTGTAGTAGGCGTCGATGGACATTTTCGAGTCGATGATGACATCCTCGTTGTTGGGATAATGCACCACCACATCGGGCTTCATCTGGGTGTTGGTCTCGGCGTTGGTCAGCGCATGCCCCTTTTCATCGCGGAGGATGACCTGCACATCGTAGTCGGTACCCTCACGGAGTCCTGCCATTTCCAATATTTCCGTGAGGATGCGCTCGCCCCACTTTCCCTGTTCCTGGTTGCCGCCGCGCATCACATTGGTCAGTCGCGTGGCTGTCTTGTCTATTTTCTCGGTCTGCTCGGCCATCTGCCTGAGTTGCTGTGAGAGCGAGGCGGTGCTCTTGGCAGTCTCGGTGTTGGTCTTGTCGATGGCTTCCTGCAGTTTGATGAGGTTTTCGCGCAGCGGCGCCGTGATGGTCGACATGCTTTCCTGGTTGTCGTCCTTCAGGCGTTTCTCGGTCTTTTCCAGTACATCGTTGGCAAGGTTTGCAAAGCGTTCCTGGACGGTTTTCAACTGTTCGTTGAACTGTCGCTCCCGCTGCTGTGCCTCGTTGGAGGTGTTTTCGCGCTCCTTTTCCAGACTGGTCTGCAACGAGGCATTCTCCGTACGGAGGCTCATCAGTTCTTCCTTTAGGGCATCCATCTGCCCTGTCAGCGCATCAAGTGCCGCCTTCGCCTCGTCGCGGGCGGTCTTCTCATGTTCCAACTGCTGGGCACTGAGCGCCAGCGATGACTCCACACCTTTCTTTTTGTTGAGCAGGTTGAAGTACAAGACGATGCCCAACAGCAACAGTGCGATAAGAATATATAGTGCTGTTTCCATGCAGGCGAAGTTACAAAATTACAATGAAAGAATGAAACAATGAAAGAATGAAAATAATGAAAGAATGAAAACAGATGAAAGAATGAAAACGGATAAAAGTAATGTAAGTTGCTGTTTGTCAGCGCTTTTTATGCTTTTGCACATGAACGGACTCCGTGCATTTTCCGTTTAGGCCCCAAACGCATTCCATTTGGAGCCCAAACGCACGACAACCGGGGCCCAAACGCGATGCGTTTTGGCCTCACTTGGAAAACGGTTGTTTCTTAGGTGAATTTCTGTTTTAGGGAAGGAATTTCCCGAGCATGGCCCGAAGGAGCAGATGTTGTATGATTCCGCGCGTTGCGAGGTAGACAATCAGGGCCAGCCAGAGCGCATGATTGCCGATGACCGGAAAGAGGGCGTAATAGATAACGAAGAAAAACAAGGTGGCAACGAACGACGACCAAAGCATGCCTTGGGCGGCAGTGATGCCTATGAACACGCCGTCGTAGACGAAAGCAGCCATGCCAAAGAGCGGCACCAGGACTACCCACGGCAAGTATTCGCGTGCGGCCTCAACAACGGAGGAGTCGGAAGTGAGCAGTTGCAGGAAGAGGCGCCCTCCGAGCAGGTAGGCAGTGGTGAACAGCATAATCATGATTCCGCCCCACCACAGCAACCGCTTGCAAACGGTTTGAAATCCTTCCGTGTCGTTGGCACCGTAATATCGGCCGCACAGTGCCTCACCGGCATAGGCGAATCCGTCCATGAAATAGGAGAAAAGCATGAAAAAGGTCATTAGCAGCGTGTTGACCGAGAGAACCAAATTGCCCTGCCTTGCACCTGCGGCGGTAAAGAACAGATTGACGGCAACCAGGCAGACGGTGCGCAGGAAGAGTGCAAGGGGAACCCACCCCCAGCCCCTCCCGAAGGAAGGAGAATGGGAAACCCTGCCACAGCCCTTCCCGAAGGAAGAGGAGAGGCCTACCGACGGGAAGTTTTTGCGGAGGAGCAGGAATGCCAGTAGGAGGCCTACCCACTGCGAAAGCATCGTACCGAGTGCCACACCCTCTATCTTCATACCCAGCAAATAGACGAAACAGAGGCTCAACACAATGTTCAGCACATTCTGGCTGACGGACACCACCATGGTGAGCCGGGTGTTCTGCATGCCGATGAACCAGCCTGTCAGCGCATATTGCATGAGCACGGCGGGGGCACCCCAGATGCAGACATTGAAATAGGTCTGGACAAATGCGACGATGTTCTGTTCGGGACTCATCAGCAGCAGCGCCGTCCTGAGCAGCAGCCACTGTGAAACGAGGAAGAGCACGCCTACCGCGAGTCCCCACTTCAGCCCTCGGCGCAACAAACTTGCCGCCAGCGGAAGGTCCGACTGCCCGAAAGCCTGTGCCGTGGTGCCACTGGTAGACATGCGCAGGAAGCCCATGAGCCAGTACATCACATTGAAAACCATGCTTCCCACAGCCACGGCAGCAATGTAACGCTCGCTTCCCATGTGACCGACAATGGCCAAGTCGACCAGCCCCAACAATGGAACGGTGATGTTGGTCAGGATGGACGGCACTGCCAGCCGTAGGATTTCGCGGTTCATCGTGGAGCGTTTGAGGGTGGAAGGTGAATGCTGTTAGATGCCAGATGTCAGAAATGCAACTGGACATCGACACCCAGTTGCAGCCGGTTGCCCTGCTGGGCAAAGCAGAGAGGGGTACCGCTGGCGGCACTCTGCACGGCAAAGGTGTTGAAACGGGAGTTGGTCAGGTTTCTGCCCCAGAGCCTGACGGAGTGGTTCTTGAACTGTGCCTGGATATTGGCACCCAGCTGCAGGTAGAACTTCTGGCTATACTGGTTGCCCTCGTCCCAGTAGGTGCGTCCCTGTCCGGTCAGGTCCATGCCCACGGAAAGTCTTCGGAAATTGCCTGTCTGTGCGGCGGAGAGCAGGTTGCAGTCGGCTGCCAGGGCAAACATATGGGCCGGAACGAAAGGCACATGCTTGTCTTTGTAGTCCACTTCGACGGTCTCTCCGCCAACCACTTCCTGGTCGGTATAGTCCTTGAACACGGCATGGGTGAAGGCATAGGCGGCCGACCAGTTCATGCGTGAGCCGAAAGCCTGTCCGCGCAGGGCAAGTTCAAGTCCGCAGCTCTGGCTCTTGCCGGCATTGACCATCATGCGACCGTAGCCGAAATTGTCGGCCATGACGGAGAGTTGCTGGTTCTTTATCTGCATGAAGAAGGTGGAGATGTCCACCTGAAGGCGGTTGCCCGGCAGATTAAGGTGTGCTCCCAGTTCGTAGTTCCAGCTCTCCTCGGGTTTGTAGAGGATGGAGGTGTTCACATTGGCATAGTCATCCGCCGTGTGCTCTATGGTCACATCCTGTCCCGTACGGGCATCGGCGGCATGGCTGCGCAGTTCGTTCTGGAGGATGTCGGAGAAGAGTTGGATGTTGAATCCGCCTGCACGGTAGCCCTTTGCCACGGTAGCGTAGAGGTTGGAACCCTCCTTGTCGAGAGTGTATCGCAGGCCGAACTTAGGCAGGAGTTGGTTGAATGTATGGTGGGAGCGTCCGTTCAGTGCCGTGGCAATGGTCGACTGCACCCGCTGCCGCATAACAGTCATGTCGGCATACATAGAGGCACTCGATGCGTAACTAATCTGCTCACGGCTGAAATCGTAGCGCAGACCCAGCGTTGCAACCAACCGGTCGGTGATGTCGAAGTTCGATTCGTGGAAAATTCCCAGGTTCATGCGTAGCGTGCGGAACAATCCGGGCACATCGGACATGGTCACTTGGCTTACCTGTACCATCTGTTCAAGAAATGCTTTGGCCTCCTCGTAGGTCATTCCCCTTGCCTGCATGAAGGCTGGTATCATGGAATTGATGAGGCCGTTGCGGATATTCTGCCCCATGAAGTCGTTGAATTCGTCGAAGAACGAGACGGGGGCGTTGGTCTTCAGCCACTGATAGGAACCGAAGGCACCTGCCGTCCAATGCCAGTGTCCAAGGTTGTTGCCCTTGAAGACAAACTCCTGCGTCACGGCATGCTGGTGCTGACGCTGCTCCAGTTGCATGAGATCCTGCGGCAGGTAGTCCTGGTCCATGAGCATGAAGTCGCGCAAATACTGGTAGGAAGAGGTGGAATAGAAGTTGAACAGGCGGTTTTTAGTCGAAAGACTGAGTGCCGATGTCAGCATGTTCCGTCGGTAGGTACTCTGCCGGTTGCCGGCGGGTGCTGCCGTTTTGCCATCGGAATAGATGCCATAAGGGAAGGCATTCTCGTGAGAGAACTGGTAGTCGGAGGTAAAATCAAGTTGCCATGCCTTGCCCAGTGCCGTCACGAAGCGTAGTTTTCCACCAGCTTCGTTCATCTTGTCGGCATGCGTTCCAAGGGTAGTGTTACGAAAGAAGCCGTCCTGCCCCTGGTAAAACCCGGCAATGGAAAGTGCCGACTGCGGACCGAGATGGATAAACTGGGAAGCTTCCACCTCACGGAATCCACGAGTGGCAAGGCCCAGACGGACATTGATGCCGTGGTGTGTCAGCGGATTCATGGAATACATGCGCACCAAGCCGCCCTCGGTGTTTTGCCCGTAGAGGGTTCCCTGCGGCCCGCGCAGCACATCGATGCGCTCCAACTGATAAGTGTGGAAGTTGAAGGCGGTCTTGCTTATCAGGGGAACGCCGTCAACATACATGCCGATGGACGGGCTGTTCACTCGCGAACCGATGCCGCGGACATAGACAGAGGAGGTCAATCGCGAACCGTAGTTGGGCATAACGAACGAAGGAATGTAGGCAGAGAGATTGCGAAGGTCGCGTGCATTGAGTGCGTCCATCTGACTGTTGGTGAACATACTGCTGCTGACGGGCTGCTGACGAAGCCGATAGGCTTCTTTGGGCTGGGCCACAACGACCACCTCGTCAAGGTCGATCACACGCGAGGTGTCGCCCTCAAGCACATCGGAAGCATCGCACAGCGAATGCGAGAGGCATGTCTGTGAAGTGAAGAATGCCAATATCAGCGATAGGAATAGTGTGGTTTTGCTCATAATGTTTCATTTACTGATGGCAAATTTACCAGTATCCTATATGTCCTACAATCCTCATTTGTTAGGATATTACAGGGTTCTCAAGGGCAAACGGAAGGAAAATGTGCTATTCGTTCACTGTACCGCAACGCGGACACCGCCCCTTTCCGGCCATCTTTGCACCGCAATTGCCGCAGAGACAGGTGGCTCTCCCTTTTCGGAAATACACCCACAGTGCAAAGCAAATGTAGAAAACGAGCAGGAGGTAGCCCACATAGTAGAGCGTGGAGAGGCTGAACACAATATAGTCCACGCCGCAGACGGCCATCAACCCCAGCAGATAGAGAACGGCATCGCCGAAGTCCAGTTGGTGAAGAACATCGTCGATGGTGGCCAATGCAATGAGTATGATAGCCCAGAAATTTACCAGAAAGAGTGCGAGCAGGGGTTGCACGGCCAACGGGTTGAGCGTAGGATGGAAATAGAAGTGCTGCCATTGGTCGACGGCAAAGAGCTGGATGCTGGCATAGAGCGAGGCACCCACCGACACAACGATGCACAACAAGGTTGGATAAAAGGAGTGAATGTCGTTGAAGTGGACAATATATGCCTTTCGCTTGAGCAGGTAATAGACAAGCAAAGCCACTGCCGAAGCGAACAGCAGAATGCAGGCGGCCATCACATGGACATCGCTGAAGAAGGCTATGCACTGCGAAATGGGATCGTCAGGAACGGTCTCTGACAGCAAAGCCGACTCGCGTGTCCAGCCGAAGCGCAGGTCCTCGGTTCCTATTTTCAGCCAGACAGAGTCTATCGGGTCGCCGGGCATCATCCGGACATCGGCAACGACCAAGCGCGTCTGACCCGCAACGCTGAAGGAATCGGTGGCAAGGTCGGCCAGAAATTCCTCAGGCTGCTGGCTGGTAAGCCGCAGGGAATCGCCCTTGACCACGAAATTGTAGCCGATTCCATAGTGGTGATCCCGCTCGAAGGCCATAGTGTCAAGCGATTCCTGGGCAGACATGCCAAGCGTGCAGCCCAGCAGGAGCAACAGGCTGTACAATCTGAACCATGGGTTGTATGTGGTTTTATTCTGCATAGACATTCATCTGACATTGTTTGCAATCGAATTGCAGGCGGTAACGGGTATTATCGGCCGACACCAGGCTGAGGGGCTCGTCGAATTTCCGGGCGTTTGACTGTCGGGAGCAGCCTCCCAATTCGTATTTTATACAGTGACGGCATTGCATGATGAGCTTGGACTCACTGCCGGCACCGCCCAACTCGAATGCCTTTGCAGGCTGCTGCCATCCCATAGCCGCATAGAATCGGGCCGACTGGCGGTTGCTCACATTGTATTGATACCAGTGATGGGTGTAGGAAGGTGGAAGGTGGAAGGTGGAAGGCGGAAGGTTCCGGTACGAGTGCCTTGGGGAAAAACTACGAGCCAGTTCCTCCTGCAACCTATTCACAGTCTCACGGCGTGCAGCCGAAAGGATACTGGAAGGTATGAAGGTGTCCGCCAGAGGAGGAACAAGTTCTATTTGTTCCGCATGGAAGGCAGTTCCACCCAGTTTTCCCAATTGTCTCTGCTGGTTCTCGGCCTGGGATTTCTGTGCCGGTTCAAAGGATTGTGCCTGCGACACATAGTTAACTTGAATGTCGGGGCGTTCCAGACAGGACATTTCCAAGACGAGTTTATCATCTTCCAGCCGGGCTTTGATGCGCAAGGGAATGGTTCTTTGAGCAGTCTTTCCGTCAAGTTGCTGCGCAAATGCCTGATCGTGGTTCCGGTAGAGTACGGTGTCCGGCTTCAACCCAGAGGACATCTGTTGTGGAAATAGGCGGTTGCCCTCTACCCTGTTCACCCGGAATCCATGCAGTTCACGGCCGTCGAAGAAGCAAATACCGTCGCCGTTGGCAAAGGTCTGAACGGTTGCCACGGTGAAAGAATTGCCCTTTATCTCTTTGACACGGCCTACCTGCTGTCCGACAGCCTTGGGAGTATCGGGCGACCACAAGTCTTTCTCCCTCCCGTGAAGTCCATACGAGGTATAGCCCCGGTTGAAGGTCTTCTGCAAATCAGGGGTAAAGAAGTGGACAACACTACCCAGCGAGGAATGTCTGTAACGCTCCGGATGTTTCGCTATCAGCCTGTCGAGCGCCTCGCGGTAGGCTGCTACCACATTTTTTACATAGATTGCATCCTTTAGACGGCCCTCTATCTTGAACGAGCAGACACCTGCCGCAGCCAGTTCTTCCAGAAAATCTATCCTGCACATATCCTTCAGCGAAAGCAGGTGGGCGCGGTCAATAAGGACATTCCCATGCTTATCCTCCAAGCGGAAGGGCAAGCGGCAGAACTGAGCGCACTCTCCGCGGTTGGCACTTCTGCCAAAACAATGTTGGGAGGCATAGCAGATGCCCGAATAACTGACGCAGAGTGCACCATGAACGAAAGCCTCCAATTCCACATCAGGCACCTGTTGGTGAATCTGCCGTATCTGATCGATTGACAGTTCGCGTGCCAGCACCACTCTTTCAAAGCCAATGCCGGAAAGCCATTTCACCTTTTCTGCCGTACGGTTGTCGGTCTGCGTACTGGCATGTGCTGTCAGTCCTATTTCCCAACACAGTTCCAACACAGCCATGTCCTGCACCAGCACGGCATCGACCGCCACCTGTTTCAACTGCCGGAGCAGGCTTTCTATCGCTGAAAGTTCCTCATCATAGACAATGGTATTTACCGTTACATAGACCTTTGCACCATACTGGTGGGCATAGTCGCAGAGTTCGGCAATGTCTGCAAGGCTGTTTCCTGCTGCCTGTCGGGCTCCGTGATGGGCAGCACCTATGTAGACGGCATCTGCGCCATGGTCGATGGCAGCCTTCCCACACGCCAGATCCTTGGCGGGTGCCAGCAGTTCGAGGGGTATGCGCTGTTCCATTGTCGGTTGACTATACATGAGATGCTTTCAGAAAGAGGCCTTTCTGATGTAGAAAGAGCCTCCATCCGGTTTTTATTTTCTGCCAGTCTTCGTACAGATATTATAATAATGTATGCTTACCAGAGGTCAAGTCTTTCCGATTCGGGTATGAACATCTTATCTCCCTCCTTCACATTGAAAGCCTCGTACCAGGCATTGATGTGTGGCAGGGCTCCGTTCACGCGCCACATACCCAGCGAGTGCGGATCGTTCTTCACGCGGTTGCGTATTTCCTGCTCGGTGATGTTCTGTCCCCAGACGCCGGCATAGGCTATGAAGAACCGCTGTTCGGGTGTGAATCCGTCTTTTGTCTTGAGAGGATGCTGGGCAGTAGCATTCTTAAAGGCTTGGAATGCAACTTGCAGACCACCATGGTCAGCAAGGTTTTCACCCAAAGTTAGACGGCCATTGGCATTCAGGTCGGGCAGCACTTTTATGTTGGAGAAGAATGCGTCGTAGAGATTGGCACGCTCTTCAAACCCCTTTGCGTCTTCGGCTGTCCACCAGTCGTGCATGTTACCCTTGCTGTCGAACTGCCTTCCCTGGTCATCGAAGCCGTGAGTCATTTCGTGTCCGATTACAACTCCTATGGCACCGTAGTTAAAGGCTTCGTCGGCCGTAGGGTCGAAGAAGGGGTATTGGAGTATGCCTGCCGGGAAACAGATTTCGTTAGTGGTCGGGTTGTAGTAGGCATTGACAGTTTGCGGTGTCATGTACCACTCCTCGCGGTCCACTTCCTTGCCTGCCTTTTCGGCAATATGCTTCTCGGCGCGCCATTTCCTGCAAGCCAGCATGTTTTCGTAGAACGACTTTTCGGGGTCTATCTGCAGTTTGCCGTAGTCGGTCCATTTGTCCGGATAGCCAATCTTTACATAGAAAGTAGAGAGTTTCTCGTGGGCATTCATCTTGGTGGAGTCGCCCATCCATTTCTGTGCATCGATGCGCTGGCCGAGCGATATCTGCAGATTCTTTACGAGCTGTTCCATCTGTTTCTTCGACGATGCAGGGAAGAAGCGCTCGCAATACATCTTTCCGAGGGCTTCGCCCATGACCGACTGTACATGGTTTGTGGCCCGTTTCCAGAGCGGATAGTCCTCCTGACGGCCGCTGATGGTCTTACCGAAGAAACTGAAGTTGGCCTCACGGATTTCGTCTGTCAGCAACGATGCCGATGAGGTTATGACATCCCATTCCATATAAGCCCGCAGGTCGTCGGCAGACATGGCCGAAACGAGTTTGTCCAGCCCAGCGAAGAACGACGGCTGGCCTACAATCATTTCCTGTATGTAGTCCACATTGACACCTTGTGCCTTGGCCATTTCCTCCAGAGGAAGTGCGGGATAGTTCTCCTTGAACTCCTGCAGCGTCATCTTGTTGTAGTTGGCTTGCGGGTTACGGAGTTCTGTGCGGCTCTTGGAGATGAGCGCCAGTGCTGTCTCGAAGCGGAACACGGCATCGCGCTTGGCGGCAGCCTCTTCCTCGCTGAAGCCGTAGAGTTGGAACATACGGGCGATGTGCTGTTTGTATGCCTCGCGAATCTGCACCGTGGCGGCATCGTTGTTAAGATAGTAGTCCTTTTGTCCCAGCGTCAGTCCGCCCTGGCTCAGGCTGAGAATGTTCATGGTGACATTCTTCTCGTCGGCACCGAAATAGGCACCGTAGGGTACGCCGATGTTGAACAGGGCGTATTTCAGCTGCAATTGCTGGAGTTCGTCCTTGGTCTTAGCCTGCTTCAGTTCATCGAGCAGTGGGCGCACGGGAGCCAGTCCCTCTCGGTTGCGGCGCTCGTTGTCCAGTGCAAGTTTGTAGAAATCAGAGAGTTTGCGCTCTGTTGTCCCCTCGGCAAACTTCTTTTTGTTCAGTTCGTCGAGGATGCTATTGATGCGCTTGTTGTTGTCTTCCTGCAGTTGGTCGAAGCTTCCGAAGCGCGAAAAGGCTGCCGGCAGGGGATTGTTCTTCTGCCAGCCGGCTGTTGCGAACATGTAGAAATCGTCTTGCGGACGATAGGACTTGTCCATGTTTTCCGCCTTCAGGCCTGTTTTGTTCTGGGCAGAGACGGTTGCGGACATCGCCAATAATAGGGTCATGGAAATAAAGAATTTGATTTTCATATTGCATTTGTTATTAATGTATTCTTCCGATGGGCATCGCCAAAAGATGTAACGGTCGCGGCCGGCACATGCCTGCACTTTACAAAGATAGGAAAAATTCTCCATCCGCGCCGTCCGCAGTGGGGAAAATCGTATTTTTTGGCTGTCGTCCGGCGAAAAAGTGCCTTGAAGGGGGCTATATGGAGTTTTCCTGTAGTTGCTCGAGTCCTTCGGAGAGTGCCATCCAACGGATATTTTCCTCGTCCAGTTGGCGCATGACGGCAGTGTATTCCTCTATGAGTTGCATGTCGGTGGCATGGGTCTCGCTCATGAGGAGGGCATCCATTTCCTTCACGCGCTGTTCCAGACGGGCAATTTTTTGTTCGCTCTCCTCCACCAGTCGCTGCTGTTTCTTCAGCCGCTTCTGCTGTTCCTTGCGCGCCTGGTAGCCAGCATTGCCCGATGGGCGTGGAGCGGTCTCTGCCACGGTTTTCTCCTTGGAGGCGGCGAGTTGGTTCAATGAGTCTATCTGCCGGCTCTCAAGGAAGTCGTAGATGCCGCCTAGATGTTCCCTGACCTTGCCGCCTCCGAACTCATAGACCTTGCTCACCAGCCCGTCGAGGAACTCACGGTCGTGGCTCACTACGATGACGGTTCCGTCGAAAGCGAGCAGTGCTTCTTTGAGCACATCCTTGGAGGCCATGTCCAGATGATTGGTAGGCTCATCGAGGATGAGGAGGTTGACGGGTTCGAGCAACAGTTTTATCATGGCCAGCCGGCTGCGTTCTCCACCGGAGAGTACTTTCACACGCTTATCGGAAGCGTCTCCACCAAACATGAAAGCGCCGAGCAGGTCGTTCAGTCGGAGCCTGATGTCGCCGCGTGCTACCCTGTCGATGGTTTCAAACACGGTCAGTTGCTCGTCGAGCAGTTGGGCCTGGTTTTGCGCAAAATAGCCAATCTGCACATTGTGTCCTATCTTCAGTGCCCCTTCGAAGGGGATTTCGCCCATGATGCACTTGACCAATGTGGTCTTTCCCTCGCCGTTTCGGCCGACGAATGCCACTTTCTCGCCGCGGTTGATGGTGAAGGACACACCGGCAAAGACCTGGTGATTGCCGTAGGCCTTGCCCACATCCTGACAGATGACAGGGTAATCGCCGCTGCGAGCGCAGGGTGGGAATTTCAGGTGCATGGCCTTGTTGTCGAGCTCGTCAATCTCAATAGGTACGATTTTTTCCAGCTGCTTGATTTTCTGCTGGACCTGCACGGCCTTGGTGGCCTGATAACGGAAGCGTTCGATGAAGGCTTTCATGTCGGCCATTTCCTTCTGTTGGTTCTCGTATGCCCTGAGTTGCTGCTCTCGGCGCTCCCGACGCAGTTGCACATAGGCGTTGTATTTCACCTTGTAGTCGATGAGCCGGCCGGCCGAAATCTCCAAGGTGCGGTCGGTTACATTGTTGATGAAGGCGCGGTCGTGGCTGACCAGCACGACGGCACTGGCGGTGGTGGTCAGGAACTGCTCCAGCCACTGGATGCTTTCAATGTCGAGATGGTTGGTGGGTTCGTCCAGGAGGAGCACATCGGGGCGCTGCAACAGTATCTTGGCGAGTTCAATCCGCATGCGCCATCCGCCGGAGAACTCCGCTGTGGGGCGGTCCAGGTCGGTGCGTGCAAAGCCCAGTCCGGTCAGCGTCCGTTCTATCTCGGCATCCTGGTTGCCGCCGCCCATGAGCTGGCAGCGCTCGTGCGCCGAGGTGAAACGGTCGACCAGTTGCAGGTAGTCGTCGCTGTCGTAGTCGGTGCGTTCCTGCATCTCGCGCCCAAGTTGCTCTACATGTTCCTTCAGGCGGTTCACATCGACAAAGGCCTTGACTACTTCCTGCCGCACGGTGGTGGTATCGGCCACAGCCATTACCTGGGGAAGGTAGCCGAAGGTGGTGCCCGACGGATAGGAAACAGTCCCTTCCGATGGCATCTGGCGGCCGCAGAGCACTCGCAGCAGCGTGGTCTTGCCGGCACCGTTCTTGCCCACCAAGGCTATGCGGTCGCGCCCGTTGACCACGAAATTGGCATGGCGGAACAAAGGCTTCACGCCGAATGCTATGCCCAAACCTTCCACTGTTATCATCGCGTACCTTATTTATATTATTATAGAATCTGATTTCGAGGCGCAAAAGTAATGAAAAAATCTCTGATTTGCAAACACCTGAATATCAGCATGTTCCATCGCCGTTCCGTTTGGGGTCCAAACGGAGTGCGTTTGGGCGGCTTTTGTAAGGTGTTTGGGCTCCAAACGCAATGCGTTTTGGGCTCAATTGAAAAATTAGTGTATCTTTGTGAGAAATTAAGAGCAAAACAATGGAAACGGAAACCTTCGTAAAACTCATTGCCGAACGGCTGCAACTCAACGAGAAGAGCATTGCCAACACCCTGAAACTCCTGGACAACGGAAACACCATTCCCTTCATTGCCCGCTACCGGAAAGAAGCGACCAACTCGCTGAACGAGGTGGAACTGACGCTCATCAGCGAGGAATATGCCCGTCTGAAGGACCTTGCCAAGCGCAAGGAGACCGTGTTGCGCACCATTGCCGAGCAGGACAAACTCACCGACGAACTGGAACAGCGCATCCGTCTGTGCTGGAACGCCACCGAACTGGAGGACATCTATCTGCCCTATAAGCCCAAACGCCGCACAAGGGCACAGGTGGCGCGCGAGCAGGGACTGGAACCGCTGGCACAAATACTGCTGCAACAAAGGGACAATAATCCAGAACAGACTGCAAGGCAGTTCGTCAAGGGCGATGTGAAAGATGTGGAAGCGGCACTGAAGGGCGCACAGGACATCATCGCAGAGCAGGTGAGCGAGAACGAGCGCACCCGGCAGTTCCTTCGGAACACCTTCCGACGGCAAGCCATGATATGCTCCAAGGCCGTCAAGAACAAGATGGACACGGAAGAGGCAGCCAAGTTCAGCGACTACTTCGGGCTGAAGGAACCGCTCAAGCGTTGCGCCGGCAACCGACTGCTGGCCATGCGACGGGGCGAAGCTGCGGGATTCCTGCGCGTGAGCATCGCCGTCGACGACGATGAAACCATCGCACGCATCCAGCAGCACTATGTGAAAGGAAACGGACGCAGCTCGCAGTTCGTGGCCGAAGCCGTCGAGGATGCCTACAAACGACTCCTCTGCCCGTCGATAGAGAACGAATTTGCCACCCTCAGCAAGGAGCAGGCCGACGACGAAGCCATTGATATCTTCGTGAAAAACCTGCGCCAACTGCTCATGGCACCCCTGCTCGGACAGAAGCGCGTAATGGGCATCGATCCAGGATTCCGCACCGGATGCAAAGTGGTCTGCCTCGACCGGCAGGGCAACCTGCTCCACCACGATGTCATCTACCCCCATCCGCCCCAGCGATACAGGGGACAGGCAACCGTCATAATCGACGAACTGGTGGGCGAATACGACATAGAGGCAATCGCGGTTGGCAACGGCACAGCCTCGAGAGAGACCCGCGACTTCATCGAAAGCATTGTCGACACCAGCACCGTACCGCTCTATGTGGTCAGCGAAGACGGAGCCTCCATCTATTCCGCCTCGGAAATCGCACGGCGGGAGTTCCCCGATGAGGATGTGACCGTCAGGGGAGCCGTGAGCATCGCACGCCGACTGATGGACCCGCTGGCGGAGTTGGTGAAAATCGATGCACGCAACCTGGGCGTCGGGCAGTACCAGCACGATGTGGACCAGGGCAAGTTGAAGAAGAGCCTTGACCAGGTGGTGGAGTTCTGCGTGAACACGGTGGGCGTGAATGTGAACACCGCCAGCGAGCCCTTGCTGACCTATGTGAGCGGCCTGGGGCCTGCGCTGGCACACAATGTGGTGGAATACCGCCGAGAGCATGGTGCCTTCCGAAGCCGCAACGAACTGAAAAATGTAGCTCGGCTGGGAGCCAACGCCTTCCAGCAATGCGCCGGATTCCTGCGCATTGACAACGGAGACAATCCGCTGGACAGGTCGGCCGTGCACCCCGAAAGCTACGGAATCGTGGAGCGGATGGCTGCCGACTGCGGTTGCACCGTGCAGGACCTGATAGACCGGAAAGACCTGCGCCAGGGCATACAACTGGACAAATATGTCACGGCCGCCGTCGGCATGCCCACCCTCAAGGACATCATGACGGAACTGGAAAAGCCCGGCAGAGACCCCAGGCAACGGCTGGAAACCTTCAGTTTCGACCGTCGCGTTCATGAAATCGACGACTTGGAGGTGGGAATGGTGCTGCCCGGCATTGTGACTAACATCACGAAGTTCGGCGCCTTCGTCGATATCGGCGTACACCAAGACGGCCTCGTGCATGTGTCTCAGCTGGCACGGCGCTATGTAAAAGACCCCACCGAAGTGGTAAAGTTGCACCAGCAAGTACAGGTCAAGGTGATTGAGGTAGACACCAGGCGCCACCGTATCGCCCTGAGCATGAAACAGGTGGACTGACACACCCCCTCGCCCCCCAAAAAAGGAGGGAGGATGAAATACGAAAAGGGCGGCATCCGATTGGATGTCGCCCTTTATTGTTACTGACAAAGAAATGTCTTATTTCACTTTCTCCACGATGGCTTTGAAAGCTTCAGGGTTGTTCACGGCGAGGTCGGCCAACACCTTGCGGTTGATTTCGATACCGGCCTTTGCCAACTTACCCATAAGCACGGAGTAGCTCATACCCTCCAAGCGGGCTGCTGCGTTGATACGCTGAATCCACAAAGCGCGGAATGAACGCTTTTTGTTCCTGCGGTCGCGATAAGCATAAGTCAAACCTTTTTCAAAAGTGTTCTTAGCAACTGTCCAGACATTCTTGCGTGCTCCGAAATAACCCTTGGTTTGTTTCAGAATGCGAGTTCTACGAGCTTTAGAAGCTACATGGTTTACTGATCTTGGCATAGTTCTTTTCTTTTAATTGTTCGACTAATGTTAATTAACGCAAGCAAAGCAAGTCGCGAACCTGCTTCAGATTGGATTTGTCCACAATAGCTTGGTGTACCAAGTTACGCTTTTGCTTTTTGGTTTTCTTAGTCAGAATGTGACTGTGGTAAGCGTGATGGCGTTTAATCTTACCAGTTCCGGTGAAACGGAAGCGTTTCTTTGCTCCGGAGTTTGTCTTTACTTTTGGCATTGTTTTGTTGTTTTAAATTGTTATTTATTATACGGTGGCAACGCATATACCGGGCGTTACGCACCTCGTTAGCTTTCTTTCTGGGTTATTCCTCGCCGCTGTCGTCCTGCTGAAGTTTCTTAAGGAGTTCGTCGCCGCCTTTCATATTGGCGAAGACTCCTCCCTTGGCGGCTACCTGCTCCTCAGTGGCAAGACGGGCAGATTCCCTTGCCTGTGCCTCGCGTTTCTCGCGATCCATCTTCTGCTGGCTCTTTTTTGCAGAGCCGGCTTTCTTCGGTGCCAGGTAGAGGAACATCTTCTTGCCTTCCAAAGAGGGCATGGCCTCTACCTTTCCATACTCTTCCAAGTCGTTGGCAAAGCGGAGCAAAAGTACTTCTCCCTGCTCTTTGAAGAGGATGCTGCGGCCGCGGAAGAAGACATATGCACGGACTTTGTTGCCGTCGGTGAGGAATTCCTTGGCATGCTTGAGCTTGAACTGATAGTCGTGCTCGTCGGTCTGCGGGCCGAAGCGGATTTCCTTTACCTCCACCTTCACTTGCTTTGCCTTCATTTCCTTCTGGCGTTTCTTCTGCTGGTAGAGGAATTTCGAATAGTCAATCAGACGACATACGGGAGGCTGAGCATTGGGGGATATCTCCACCAGGTCCACTTCCTGCTGACGGGCCAGTGCCAGTGCGTCGCGGGTTGCCATTACCTGGGCACCCTCGTCACCTACAACGCGGACTTCGGCAGCACGAATCTGTTCGTTTACTCGGTATTGGTTCTTCAGTTTGTCGTTCTTCATTTCATTTCATTAAATGGCTGATTTTCTCGCCATGCCATAGCGAAAGTAAACTTTGCTCTGGTCATTTGGCCTAACGAAAACCTTCATCTATTCGTTTTTGGATAAGCGGTTGCAAAGGTACTAATTTCTTTTGAACTAGCAATTTATAACACTAATTTTTTATAAAAAATTGTTTTCAGATATTCTTGGCGCGCGTTCCCAGTACGATGGGGAAGTATTTCTTCAGCAGGAGGGTGACAGGCACGAACGCCAGGGTTACTGTCACGGCGGCGCAGAAGATGAGCAGGTTCTCGAGCGGCAGGCAGAAGTCTTGCTTGACGATGATTTTCAGCAGTGGGCGGAGCAGTTCCCGATGGAAGGTCAGGATGACAATGGAGCCTATGGAGATGATTTTCGTCACGCGCCAGTCCTTGTCGTTCAGAACATTTGCCAGGAGTATCATCATCAGGATGCCGAGAACGGCACCGGCGATGAAGAGCAGTAGGTTGTTACCATAGCGGTTCTGGAAGAGGTAGGCGCAGTCGTTGAGCAGGCCTATGCCGTAGACGGCCAGTGCAACGAGGATGACAACGACCAGCAACAGCCATGCGGGGCGTCGCTGCAGCCATGCCACTCCCTGGCCGAAAGGTCCGGAATGGTATTGCGAGCAGAGGTTGCCGAGCATGAAGAAAGGCAGGGCCAGCATGACATTTGTCACTGCCCAGGTCCACTCCAGTTGGTAAGATGCGTATACCACGGCGCCCGCTATGCCGAGGAGCATGAGCAAAATGGCATTGCGCTCACTGGTTGCCAGGGCCTGGTAGAGCAGTTTCACGAGTACCAGCGTATAGACAAACCAGAGCATGTTGCAGCCGGTCACGCCGTGGAAGGTGTGGAATCCGCCGGCGATGCCTATGAGCGAATAGACGAACTGGCCGTCGGAAAGGTGCTTGATGATGGGTCCCAGGCACTTCAGCAGGGCGAGGATGAGGTATGGGATGACCAGGTTTTTCCAGCATTTCTGCCAGCACACGCGCATGTTTTCCTCCCGGTGGCAGAGATAACCCGACACCCAGAAGAACACGGGGACATTGAATGCATAGAGGAAACTGTCCATTCCTCCTTTGGGGAAGCCGTGTCCCCAGACGATGGCTACCATTCCCATAGCCTTCATCCAGTCTATCCAGACTTTGCGTTGTCTCATTTGTGTTGTAAGAAAGAGGGAAGCCGCTGCTGTCAAGGGCTTCCCTCGTCGTTAATCAGTCTTGCGGTTTGATGTTGGTGGCCTTGAGCATCTCTGCCACTTCGGCCTGGATGCGCTCTACGAATGCTTCCTTCGTCATGGAGGCCTGTTCTCCTCCACCCTGCTTACGCATGCTGACGAGTCCCTCGGCAGCCTCTTTCTCGCCTACGATGACCATGTACGGCACGCGCTTCAGCTCGTTGTCGCGTATCTTGCGGCCTATTTTCTCGTTGCGGTCGTCCACCTGTGCGCGGACACCGTGCTCGTCGAAGAAGCGGCATACCTCCTGGGCGTAGTCGTTGTACTTCTCGGAGATGGGGAGGATGGCCACCTGGTCGGGTGTGAGCCAGAGTGGGAAGTGGCCTGCGGTGTGCTCGATGAGGACGGCGGTGAAGCGTTCCATCGAGCCGAACGGGGCGCGGTGCACCATGACGGGCGTCTGCTTGGAGTTGTCCTCGGCGGTATATTCCAGCTGGAAGCGCTTCGGCAGATTGTAGTCCACCTGGATGGTGCCGAGTTGCCAGCGGCGACCGATGGCATCCTTCACCATGAAATCGAGTTTCGGTCCGTAGAAGGCGGCCTCGCCGTACTCTATTTTCGCATCGAGTCCTTTTTCCTTGCAGGCATCGATGATGGCCTGCTCGCTTTCTGCCCAGACTTCGTCCGAGCCGATATATTTCTCGTGGTCGTTGGGATCTCGGAGGGAAATCTGCGCCTCGACATTCTCAAAGTTGAAGATGGTGAACACCGCCTGGATGATGTCCATGACGCGGAGGAACTCTCCCTTGACCTGGTCGGGACGGCAGAAGATGTGCGCATCGTCCTGTGTAAAGGAGCGTACGCGTGTGAGTCCGTGCAGTTCGCCGCTCTTTTCGTAGCGATAGACGGTGCCGAACTCGGCAATGCGCAGCGGCAGTTCCTTGTAGGAGCGGGGCTTCCATGCGAAGATTTCGCAGTGGTGGGGGCAGTTCATTGGCTTGAGCATGTACTCTTCGTCCTCCTCAGGGGTGTGTATGGGCTGGAAAGAGTCCTTCCCATAGTGTGCATAGTGGCCGGAGGTGATGTACAGGTTCTTGCCTCCTATGTGCGGAGTGATGACCTCCTGATAGCCGAAACGCTTCTGTATCTTGCGGAGCATGTCCTGCAGGCGCAGCCTGAGTTCCGTTCCTTTGGGAAGCCAGATGGGGAGTCCGCGTCCCACGCGGTCGGAGAACATGAAGAGTTCCATTTCCTTTCCGATTTTCCGGTGGTCGCGCTTCTTGGCTTCCTCGAGCATGACGAGGTATTCGTCGAGCATTTTTTTCTTCGGGAAAGAGATGCCGTAGATGCGCGTCATCTGCTCTCGCTTGGCATCGCCGCGCCAGAATGCGCCTGCCACCGAGGTGATTTTCAGGGCCTTGATGAGTCCGGTGGAAACCAGGTGCGGCCCGCGGCAGAGGTCGGTGAAACTGCCTTGTGTATAGGTGGAGATGGTTCCGTCTTCGAGGTCCTGGTCGATGTGCTCGCACTTGTATTCCTGACCGTCGGCCTTGAACTCCCTGAGGGCATCGGCCTTGGCCACTTCGCGGCGCACGACGGGCTCGTCCTTGCGGGCCAGTTCCATCATCTTTGCTTCAATCTTGGGGAAATCGTTCTCGCCGATGACGGTGCCTGCGGGAGGCATCACATCGTAGAAGAATCCGTTTTCAACGGCAGGACCGAATCCGAACTGTATGCCCGGATAGAGTTCTTGCAGCGCTTCGGCCAGCAGGTGGGCGCTGGTGTGCCAGAATGTGTGCTTGCCTTCTTCGTCGTCGAAGCGGTAGAGGGTAATCGTGGCATCCTCGTTGATGGGACGGTTGAGTTCCACTGTCTCGCCATTCACTCCGCAAGATACGATGTTGCGGGCGAGAGCCGGCGAGATGCTCTCGGCAATTTGATAGCCAGTTACGCCTTGTTCATACGAGCGAACAGAGCCGTCTGGGAAAGTAATGTTAATCATAAACAAATTGATTTTTTAAGTTTAGCACCGCGAAGGTACAAATAACTCGTCGGCGGACAAAACTTTTGCTTTCTTTTCTTTCCTCCGGCCGAAAGATTGCCGCCACCGTTCCGGTAAATAATCCGGACAAAATTTTTGCTGTGGAAAGTAGGTGAAATAGAAGGGAAAATGCCGGATGGAAATCAGATGAGCCACATTCGGCATGTTTTCAGATGCCTTTTACGCCATTTTTTGAGCATTTTTGCTTCCCGGAGAGCCCCTTTTGAATACCGCAAGCAGGAAAATTGCAATGCAAGTGGGGCCCTTTCGCATTGCAAAAGAGCCCCACTTGGAAAACGGCTGTATACCTTTCTTTAACAAAATTAACTTATCTTACTGGTTGTCAACCGCTTACAGAAGTCTTCAGAATCAGCCATTTTTCCCATCAAATCATTTTCCCACTCGGAAAAATGCCGCAGAGAAGCAGTAAAAACGCCTCGAAAAAGTAAAGAATCTTGACATTTTCCCGACCCTCTTTTCTGCCGGAAAGCAAACCGGTTCTATTTTCTATTTCGCTTTATCAGGCTGTAGGCGTTGTACAGTCCGAGCTCGCCGGCCTTGCTCAAGTCGCGGATGCCGCTCTCCTTGTCGTTGTTCTGTATGTAGGCCAGGCCGCGGTTGTAGTACGCCTCGGCAAGGTTCGGGTTCAGACGGACAGCCTCCGTGTAGTCGTCCACGGCCTCGGCATAGCGGTACTGGTGGACCTTCATGTTGCCGCGGTTGTAGTACAGGTAGGCGTTTGCCGGCGACAGTGCAATGGCACGGTCCATGTCCGACTGCGTCTGGGCGATGAGCAACTGCGTGTCGAGACCCTTCGACGCCGTGAACTGGGTGATGCCGGCCTGCAGGGCAGCCCGTTGCATCAGCGCAAGCGACGAGAGCGAGTCGGTCTGCAGGTAGACGGTGAGGTCGTTGATGGCGGCATCGAAGTCCTGGGTGACGCTGTAGGCCACTGCCCTACTCATCAACAGCGACTGTGCCTCCTTGGTAGATGTGGTCTGGTCAATCTGCTGCGAGAGACGGTTGATGAGGTCGAAGAACTCTACCGTCTGCTGCTCGGTGAGCGGTTTCGGGTCGCAGGCCATGTAAATGGGACGCTCCGGCTTGGCTGTCTGGTTGAAGGCATCGAGCGACTTGTCGTAGACCTGATAGGTCTTCACACCATTTGAATACTGGAAATAGGAGAGCATGAACATCGGCATGAAGTCAGACTCGACCGAACGGTTCTGCACCCGTCCGCGGTATTCGCTCTGATACTCGCGCTCCACATTCTCTTCGTCCTCCACGACGAGCTGGTTGTATTTCTCCATATCAATCTCACTGCGTTTCCGCACCTCGCTGGTCTTTCCCTTGCTCCAGCGCGGCTGTATGCCCAGATGCTTGTTCATCTGCGCCTTGACAATGCGGAACTCGTCCTGTTCGGCCCTGGCGGTCATGCCAAGCCGACGGTAGCAATGGGCGCGGTAGTGCAGACCCGTCCAGAAATTGGGGAACTGGTCAATCACCTTCGAGTAGTCTTCGATGGCTGCGCGGAGGTCGCCCACGCGGTCGTGGAGCAGCGCACGGTTGAAGATGGCTATGAAGTTGTCGGGCTCCAACCCTATGACGAAGTTGAAATCGTCGATAGCCCGGTTGTCGTCTCCCAGCTGCATGCGCAGTTGCCCGCGGTTATAGTGGGCGAGAAAGTTGTTCGGGTCGAGGTCGAGTGCCATGTCGTAGTCGGCCATAGCACCGCTGAGGTTGTTGTAGTTGTAGCGCGAAAGGGCACGGTTTATATAGTTGCCGACGGTCTTCGGCTTGAGATGTATGGCCTTGGAAAGGTATCCGTCGGCCTCTTTCCACTGCTTCCGGCTGATGGAAATGTAGGCACGGGTGCTCCATGCGTCGGCATCGTAGGCATTCAGTTCCAGACTCTTGTCGAGCCAGCGCACGGCCTCGGTGGTGTCGGTCTTGTGCAGATAGAGCTCGGCCTTGAGCGAGTAGGCGTTCGAAAACGACTTCCAGCGGTCGATGATGGTGTCCACCTCGGCAAGGGCACGGTCGTAGTCCTTCTCGTTCAGCCGGCAGAGCGCACGGTTGAACCAGTAGTTCTGGCTTGTGGGACTTATCAGTATGGCGCGGTCGTAGTCGGCAATGGCATCGGAAAAGTTCTTCTGCCGGATGCGCGCTATGGCCCGGAGGTCGTACAAACCGTCGATGTAGGGATTCAGCCGGATGGCTTCCGTGGCATCGCTCTCGGCTCCCACGAAGTCGTCAAGGTTGAACTTGGCAATGCCGCGCAACTGCCACGGACGGTAGAGGTAGGGCTTCAGGCCGATGACTTGGTTGAAATACTGGATGGAAAGCACATAATCCTCGTAGTGGAGGGCTATTTCCCCACTGCGAACCAGCCGGTCAACCTTAAATTGTGCATGGGAGACGGCGGCGGTCAGGGCGAAGAGGATTATCAGAAGAGTTCTTCTCACGGTCGTTCGGGCATGAAAAAAGCCACACGGCAGCAGGTGCATTCATTGCTGCGGTGCGGCTTTCATGTCGGATTATTGTTTTGGTGGTTTTGTACGGTAACTGCAACGGTAGCGCCCCTGACTGACGGCTTTGAGCCTGTTTTTTATCAGCTGTCGGCGGAAAGGGGTTATCCTGTCGGTGAATACATGGCCTTCCAAATGGTCGAACTCATGCTGCATGACACGGGCCAGATAGCCTTCCACCCACTCGTCGTGCTCACTGAGATTCTCGTCAAGGTACTTCACATGGATGCGTGTCGGCCTGGTTACCTTCTCGTGAATGCCGGGCAGCGACAGACAACCTTCCTCCAGCGTCTCCGTCGGGGCCTTCTCGTCGGCTTCGAGGATGTGGGGATTGATATAGGCGTGGTGAAATCCCTTGTACTCCGGTAGGTCCTCGCCCAGCGGATCCAGGTCAATCACCACCACCCTGATGGACTTTCCTATTTGCGGTGCGGCCAATCCGATGCCGTCGCTGGCGGCCATCGTCTCATACATGTCTTCGATAAGCTGGCTCAGGTTGGGATAATCGAGGGGAATGTCCTCTGCAACCTTGCGCAGAACGGGCTGGCCGAGGGTATAGATGGGTAGTATCATAATTGTTTCCGGGTTATTTGCGTCGACGCGATGTCAGGTAATCCTGCAGGAGGATGGTGGCACTGATCTCGTCGACGAGCGCTTTGTTTTGCCTGTCTTTCTTCTTCAGGCCGCCGTCCAGCATGGCTTGGTGAGCCAGGACAGAGGTGAACCGTTCATCGTAAGGCTCGATGGGAATCTCTGGATGGGCCTTCTCCCATCGCCGAACGAAGGCTTTCACACGCTGAAGGTTCTCGCTCGGCTGCCCGTTCGGCTGCCAAGGCTCACCTATCACGATGCGTTCCACCGACTCGGCGGCAATGTATTGTTCCAGGAAATGGAAGAGTTCTGATGTGGAAACAGTCGCCAATCCATTGCCGATAAGCTGCAATGGATCAGTGACTGCCAGTCCCGTACGCTTCCTTCCGTAGTCTATGGAAAGTATACGCCCCACCAGATGTGTCGTGTTTACTCCTGATAGAGCAGCCAAGCGTCGGCGTATCTGTCGCGGAGTTGGTCGCGCGAAGCAACGGCCGAAGCCTTGTCGGCAAATGTGGAAGCTACTACACGATACATGTTGCGGCTTGCATTGTAAGCAATCTGGGCATCGTAGCCGGCTGCCTTGAGGGTGTTCTGGAGTCCTTCGGCATTTGCCTTCATCGAGAATGAGCCGACAACAACGCTGAAGTTGTTCAGTCCATTACCGCTAATGACGGTCAGACCCGACTCCTGACGAACTGCAACATTCTCCACAGCGGAGTCAACGGTAGGCTGCTGCACGGGCTGCTGCACAACAGGTGCCACGGTCGGGACTACTGTCTCGGCGGGTTGCTGTTGCTGTTCTGCGGCCTTTGCCTTCTCATAAGCCTTCTTATAGGCACTGTCCTTGGTCGATTTGCAACTTGTCAGACCTACGGCGAGACACAAAGCTGCACAAATGAGCATGTATTTTTTCATAATTCAAAGAATAAATAAGTTATTAATGCTTTCTGTTTGCTTCTTTTCAAAATCTTTGCAAATCTACAAATAATATCCGAGAAAAGCCCTCATACAGGTATAAAAGTTTGTTAAATCAGTACAAAACCGCGGTTCCCGAAAAAAAACTTCAACAAAAACGGAGCGAAAACAATATATTGTTGTACATTTGCAATCAGGAGAATTCATTCTAACACACCAATTACCACTATGAAACCATTAGCTTATCTCGGCGCATTTATCACCGGCGCGTTGGCAGGAACAGCCGTAGGCTTGCTGCTTGCTCCTGAAAAGGGTGAACAAACACGACAGAAACTGACTGAAGCTGTTGAGGACTTCTGCAAGAAACACAACATAAGCCTCAGCCGAAAAGAGGTTGACGACCTTGTGGACGACATCAAGGATGTGGCCGAAGACCTGACAGACTAACTGCCGACCGCATGTTTTCCAACGATCAGAATGTAGAAACCATCGCCCAGTTGGTGGCCTCCCTGAAGGAGTATGCCGGGCTGCAGACCGAATACATCAAGCTAGGTGCCGTTGAAAAGACCGTACGCTTGCTCACAGCGCTGGTCATGACCGCCGTGCTTGCCTTGTTGTTGCTGCTCACGCTCATCTTCCTTACGATAGCAGCGGGCTGCGCACTGGCAAAATTGGTGGGCATGTCGGCGGCTTTCCTGATTGTTACGGCAGTCTACCTGCTGCTGTTCGTGCTGGCCATCATCTTCCGCAAGAGATGGATTGAGCGGCCGCTCGTAAGGTTCCTGGCCGGAGTTCTCATGGACAAATAGGAGGAAAAGCAACATGGAAGAGCAGAAATCGTACCGCACACTGGAGGATATCGAAGCGCGTAAGGACGAGATTCGCCTGCAACTGCGCCAGAGCGACAGGCAGATGAAGGAGATGTGGCATTCCCTGTTCAGGAAGCCCGAACCGCTTGCCAGTCTCTCTCCGACCAGGAGATTCACCTCCTTGCTGGCCAACAGCGCAGGTATCGTGGATGGACTGATACTCACTTGGAAACTGTATAGGAAGTTTAAGAAAAAACGGAGATGACCAACGAGGTCCTCTCCGCTTTTTTTTGCGATTTGGGTCTACCGCTGTAGACTAATCTTGTTAACCTTAAATCTAATACTATGAAAAACACTTTGCAAATATAAGGCGGTTTTCTGTAATATCTTTCATATTTCCCTGATTTTCTTTCAGAATTTTAATATTTTTAACTAAAACGGCAGTTTTTCTTCGAATTTCAAATCTTTCTAATAAAAACAGGGTGCAGTTGAAATACATCTTCCGGACAGGGAAGATAAAAAGTGCGCACTGCGGATATTTATAATAAGGTAAAGGCGTGGTCTATACATTCAGCACCTGTCCGTCGAAGGCAAATGCGAAGCCTTCTGGCAGGCGGCTGTTGGCATCGTCGTGGAACCCGATGTCGTGCGTAAGGTGAGTGAAAAAGGTCTGACGGGCACCCGTTTCCCGTGCAAATTGAATGGCATCGTCCACTAGTTGGTGCGTTTTGTGGGGATGGTCAAAGCGCAGAGCGTTGACCACCAGCGTTTCCACGCCGTGAAGGAGTTGTTTGTTCTCTTCGCTAATGGACTTCATATCGGTGATGTAGGCAAACTTTCCGAAGCGGAATCCCAGGATGGGGAGTTTTCCGTGCATCACTTCCACGGGCAGGGTATCGATGTCTCCCACGCTGAAAGGCCTGCCCGCCTCTATTGTGCGCAGTTCTATGAGCGGTGCGCCCGGATAGTGTTGCTCCGGGAAGCAGTAGGGCATGGTGCGGTGGAGAGCTGTTGCCGTTATGCTGTTGGCATAGATGGGCATGGTTTGCTTCATGCAGAAGGGACGCAGGTCGTCCAGTCCGCCGACATGGTCGTAGTGTATATGGGTGATGAGTACGGCATCGATGGATTGGAAAGGCAGGGGAAGCAGTTGCTCGCGGATGTCCGGGCCGCAGTCGACCAGCAGGCGCGTGCTTTCCGTCTCCACATAGATGGCACTCCTTCTGCGACGGTCTCTGGGGTCCTTGCTCTTGCAGACGGGACAGGAGCAGCCTATGACCGGAACGCCGAACGAGGTGCCTGTGCCGAGCAGTGTGACTTTCATAGACAATCAGTAGATATTTACTTCGGGATGAATGTCAATTCCGAACAGTTCCTTCACATCGTGCTGGATGGTCTGGCAGAGGGTAAGCACCTCTTCTCCGGACGCACCTCCGAGGTTGACCAGCACCAAGGCCTGGTATTTATGCACGCCAGCCCTGCCAAGCGAGCGTCCCTTCCAGCCTGCTTTTTCTATGAGCCAGCCTGCCGGAATCTTCACTTCCGCGTCGCTGACGACATAGTGCGGCATGGCGGGATACTGCCGCTGGAGTTGCAGAAACTTCTCACGCGGAACTATAGGGTTCATAAAGAAACTGCCTGCGTTGCCCAGCACCTCCACATCCGGCAGTTTCTGGCGGCGCAGGTCGATGACAAGCTGGCGGAGTTCGTATGCCGTCGGGTGTCCGATGCCGCGCCGTTCCAGTTCCGACTTGATGTTACCGTAGTCCAGATTGGGTTGGAACTGCTTTGAGAGGCGGTAGGTGACATGGGTGATGAGGAACCGGTTTTTCCATTCGTTTTTGAACCTGCTCTGGCGGTAAGCGTAGCGGCAGTCGGCATTGCTGAACGCAACGGTCTTTCCGGTGGCTATTTCCACGGCTTCGACCTTATGGATGATTTGCCGTGCCTCCACGCCGTAGGCACCGATGTTCTGCACTGCCGAGGCCCCCACTTCGCCAGGGATGAGCGAGAGGTTCTCAGCACCGTGCCATCCGCTGTCCACGCAGTGTGCCACCACATCGTCCCACACTTCGCCCGCTCCGCACCTTACCAGCACCTCGCCATCTTGCTCCTGCGCTTCGATGCCTTTTATTCCGACATGCAGCACCGTGCCGTCGAAGTCTTTCGTCAGCAGGAGGTTGCTGCCTCCTCCCAGCAGCAGATAGGGTTGCTGTGGGGCGTTGGCAGGGAAGAGGTCATGCATTTCCTTGGTGGATTCGAAGGATATGAACCGCCGGCAATAGGCGTGCATGCCGAAGGTGTTGTGTGGCAGGAGGCTATAGTGGGCTGAGTCCTTCATCGGCTTAGTAGGTGAATTGGGTTAGTTTCCAGTGTCCGCCCTTCTTTCCGAAGGTGAGCGTTGTTTCCAGTCCGTTGGCAATGCCGCGCACAAGCATCGTTTTCTGCTGGTCGCTGTGGCTGGTGTTGCCGTAGTCTATGTTGTAGATGGTGCCCGATGGTATTACTTCCGGCTTGAAGTCGGCCCACTGTTCGGGCATCATCGTGCCGGTCATGTTGTTCAGTTCGTCCTCGGGGTCGGGGGCGGTGAAGGTCACATTGTCCGCCATGCTGTGCGACTGGTAGAGGGTGTCGGTGGCGAAGTGGCCGTAGAAGTCGAGGAAATCGCCGTTGGCATTAGCTGCCAGCGGTTCCTCGTGAATCTTCTTCAGCATCCAGCGGCCGGCAGTCCGCTCGAAGATGTATTTCTTTATGTGTTTCTGCGGAAGCTGTATCTTCTCTATCACCACGCTGTTGACAGTGGTGTCGGCCACCACCTGCTGCTGCTTTTCGTTGTCGAGGAGCAGCGTGTAGAACTCTTCCTGCATGAAAAGGTAGTCCATCTTCCAGTCGGACTTTGCCAGTTTCTTCGTTTCCCCGTCGGTTTCGTATTCCAGGGGGAAGGCTATGCGCTGCATCTGGAGTTTGCGGTTGGCGGCGAAATTGAAGATGAAGTCGTCGAAGAGTTCGTCGGCCACCTTGGGCATGGGCATTTCCTCCATCACATTTTCCACACTGTCCTGGCGCAACGAGTCGGAACTGATGTCCAATCCGTCGAGCCTTGAACTGGGCTTTTCCTTCTGGCACGCAATGAGCAGCAGGAGGAAGCAGAGCGGCAGGAGCAGTGCGATGAGATGGCGTGACTTCATAACTTTTGCAAAATTACTAAAATCTGATTGTTCCACAATGAAAAGAAATAATTTTCTTTTCGGATGCAGCCGGACATGTTCCGTTCCTTCTGTATACGCCTACCGGGAAGTGTAAAGATATTTTACCTTTTTCGGAAAAACAGCCCCGACTGATTATCAATGAGTTACGGCGGCAGGAAATCGTCTCCAGAATTGAAAATTCACTGCAAGCAATGGCCTCGGAGCGAAAAAAAACGAAATTCAGGTACTTCACGCAAGGTGCTGGCAATCAGCAATTTGCCGGTTTCTGTCAGTTATACGGCGGATGCTTGTTTTCCAAGAGAGCCACTCTTGCCTTCCAACTGTGGCGCTCTTGCACGCAAGAGCCAGGCTTTCACGTGGCGAAACAAGGACTTTGGCAGTCCGGAAGTGTCTCTTTTAGACTTCTTTCGCTCAAAAAAACGCTGGAAACCGCCGGATTTTTACATCCCGAAAGCCGAAAAACCGATTTCCCGTTTCTATTTTACCGATTTTCCACAGCCAGATTTTGTCAAGATTTCCGAAGGGTTGAGATGTAAAGTTTCTTTACCATTTTTGCGACCTCCTGCATCCGACTGTTCCACTTTTTCCCGTCAGTGGCAAAAAACTTGGTCCTTTCGGCACCCTACTTCCATCTTTTTTACTAATTTTGCACCGCAAAACAGAAACCGAAACACACTTATGATACTCGACCGAATAGAAGAACTGCTGCGCGAAGTGAGCCAGCTCACGGCGAAAGATGCCGCTGAAGTGGAGCAGCTGCGACTGAAATACCTGAGCAAGAAAGGTGAAATCACGGCACTGATGGCCGATTTCCGCAATGTTGCCGCCGACCAGAAGAAAACCGTCGGCATGAAAATCAACGAACTGAAGCAACTCACGCTCAACAAACTTAACGAACTGAAGGAACAGCAGGGCAGCCAGGACACACAGGACGACGACCTCGACCTGACCCGCACCGCCTACCCCATGGAACTCGGCACCCGCCATCCGCTCACCATCGTGCGCAACGAAATCATCGACATCTTCGGCCGCATGGGGTTCACCCTGGCACAAGGACCGGAGGTAGACGACGACCTCCATGTCTTCACCAAGCTGAACTTCGCCGGCGACCACCCGGCACGCGACATGCAGGACACCTTCTTCGTCGAGCAGAACCCCAACGATGTGGCAAAGAATGTCATCCTCCGGTCGCACACCAGCAACGACCAGTCGCACTACATGGAAACCCACGAGCCGCCCATACGCGTCATCTGCCCGGGCCGTGTCTACCGGAACGAAGCCATCTCGGCACGCGCACACTGCTTCTTCCACCAGGTGGAGGGGCTCTATGTGGACAAGAATGTCAGTTTTACCGACCTGAAACAGGTGTTGTTGACCTTCGCACGCGAAATGTTCGGAGCCGACACAAAGATCCGCCTGCGCCCAAGCTACTTCCCCTTCACCGAACCCAGTGCGGAGATGGACATCTCCTGCTTCATCTGCGGCGGCGAGGGATGCGGCTTCTGCAAGCACACCGGATGGGTGGAGATACTCGGTTGCGGCATGGTAGACCCCAATGTACTCGACGCCTGCGGCATAGACAGTTCCGTCTACTCAGGCTATGCCTTCGGAATGGGTGTGGAACGCATCGCCAACCTTAAATACCGCGTCAGCGACCTCCGCCTGTTCTCCGAGAACGACGCACGCTTCCTCCACGAGTTCGAAGCCGCCAACTAATCAGACCGCCAGCGTTACAACATACGCAGAAGGGGCTCCTCAACAACTTGAGGAGCCCCTTCTGTCTGCTATCGTCCTATGCCTGCCGTGTCAGCAGGTAGATAACGATGGGTGCACCGATAAGTGGCGTGATGGCATTCAACGGGATAATGCCCGAAGAAGGCATGCCCGTGGACAGCAAGTTGCAGGCAAGACAAACCACAGCACCTGTCAGCAGCGTGGCAGGCAGCAGCAACCGATGGTCGGAAGTACGGTAGGCAAGGCGTGCCAGATGGGGAACGGCCAGGCCGATGAAGGCTATCGGACCGCAGAAGGCGGTGGTCAGTGCCGTGAGCAGGCTGGTCAGCAGCAACAGCCACACCCTGACGCGACGGGGACTGATGCCCAGCGAGGCGGCGTATGCATCGCCCAAGAGCAGCAGGTTGAGCCACTTAGAGAGAAAAAGTGCACCTGCCAGCAGCACCAGCGTCCCCCACACGAAGAGCGGCAACTGTGCCGACGAGATGCCGGAGAAGTTGCCCATGCCCCAAACCAGATAGCTGTGAACACCCTGTTCCGTTGCAAAGAAGTTCAGTAACATGATGACCGACGATGCCAGCGAGCCCACCATGATGCCCACTATGAGCAGGGAGACGGGCTGCGTCATGCGGAGCGAGAATGCGAAAACCACGGCCGTGACCAACAGGGCTCCTAAAAACGCTCCCACAACGACTAAGCAACCACCCCCAAAAACCACCAAGCCACCAAACGAAAGGTGAGGCAACAACAGCATGACAACGGCTGCTCCCAAGGCGGCTCCGCTGCTGACGCCGAAAATGGAAGGACCTGCCAGCGGATTGCGGAAGGCCGTCTGCAGCAGCAAACCGCTCACCGAAAGAGACATGCCGGCAAAAACGGCGGTGACAGCCTGCGGCAGCCGGCCATGGAGAATGATGAACTCCCACGACGGCTGCGACGGTTTGCCCGTCAAGACGCGGCCAACATCAGCAACAGGTATGTCCACCGAACCTATGAAAAGGTTCAGTACAAAAAGCAGGAAAACGGCTGCCAGCAGCAGGAGGGTCACAACTACGGGATGTTTCATAGTTTTCGGTAATAGCGGAGCGACCCCTTGACAGTGCCGTCGGGATGAATCATTAATATAAGTTCGCGCAAGAGCCAGTCGGGGCGAAAGGGTATCTCGTCGAAATAAGCCGACTGCAGGCTGTTGCATACATAGACATTGCCCTCTCGGAAAGCCCTGATGGCAGTACATCCCTGCCATTCTTTCAGCAGTTGTCGACGGGTAAGACCGTCGGTCTGCTCGGCATGGAACAGCCAAAGATCTATGTCCTGCCCACATGCCACAATCTGCTCGGCCGACAAGGGTACGGAACCGCTGTGACCGTCACCCTGCAGAAGAGGGACCGCATTGGCGTCGCCGATGAGCGTTGCCATGGTACTCTTGCCGCCAGGGCAGTACCACACACTGCCAGTGAGGCGCTCCGTCAGCACAAGTGGGGTACGGGTCTCTTGCCGGACAGCAGCTTTTAACGCGCTGTAATTACCCTCCACTACTGCAAACAGGCTGTCAGCCTCGACCGTCTTTCCCATTAACAGCCCGTAAAACTTCATCCATTCGGCCCTGCCCAGGGCTGTCGGCTCCATATAGTCGGCACATTCCACAAGAGGAATGCCCAGTTTTTCCAGTACGCCATAGCCGCCGCTGTGCTCGAAGGGAGACAGAAACAGCGCCTCGGGGCGTGCCTGTACTATTCTTTCTGCATCGGGTTGCATGCCGTCGCCGCAGTCAATCGCAGCACCCGTACGCAGCATTCGTTCCACTTCCGGGGTGTGGATATAGCGTGCATCGCTGACACCCACAACGGCGGAGAGTGCTTCCAACTGCCGGAGCAGGTAGGTGTGCGACGCCGTGAACATGACACACCGCTGCAGAGGGACTCCGATAACGGTGCCGGTGCCCCTATCCTGCCACTTGTCCAAGTCCGAACGGGGTACCAGTACATAGCGATGGAGCAACGCATCAGGCTTCCACGGGTTGCGGATGAGTGCCTCGTCGTGGTCGGAATAGTGGATGAGCGTCAGCAACCGCGCATGTTTCAGGTGCAGGGTGTCACCCTCTTGCACCGGAGCCGGGGCATTTTTCGTGCAGCAGCAAAGGAAAAACAGCAGGCTGAAGCAGGAAAAATATCGGATGCGCATAGGCCGTTTGGTGGTTTAGGGGGGTGGTTGTTTTGTCGTTTGGGAGTTTGGGAGAAGGGATTCTCCGGCAGTTTTGTGCCGTGCAAGGAAATCAATTATTCACGAAAAGCAAGGTGCCTGGAATGACACCCACCTCGTATCGCTGGATGAACTGGCCGCTCTGACTGTAGCGCACCAGGTAGCCGTCGGTCGTGTAGCTGGCACTACCGGGCGAATCGGGGTTCTCGCTGAGTGATGAAACATAGATGTCGCCCGACAAGGGATCCACACCTATATTGCAGGGAGAGAACACTTCCGTTCCGATCGGCAGGGTGCTGAGCGACTGGCTCTGTACATCGTAGCGCTGATAGGTGGTTGTTCCGCCCCAAGGTGCATGGATCAGGTAGAGTGAACCGCCGTGATATGCCATGTATTGGGCATTGGCTAAGACGGTGACTTGGTCGGCTGCATCGATTTTCTGGGCGGTGGCAGGAACATCATAGTAGTTGCCCCAGCTGCAGACAAAGACATTCTCACCGTCGGTGGCAAGCACATTCGGGTTGGCAGCAACGGTGACATCCTTCACCTTTGCCAGGTTTCCGGCATTGAGTTTCACCACATTGGTATTGTAGGTGTAGTCGGGATTGCAGCTGTTTGCCACATAGACATATCCATGTGCCGCGGCAATGCCTTCCAACTGTGCGCCGACCACCTCGGAAGTGGCTGCTATCTGTGCCGTGGCGGCATTGATTTTGTATACTTTCCCGCTGTAGGAGGACACATAGACGGCGGTACCGTCGGTGCACATCTCACGCGGTTGCGGTATGACTACGGGCTCGGCAGCCTTCAGCGTCCTGGCATTTAGCACTTCGACGCGGTTCTCGTCGGTGGTGGCTACAAAGAGTTTGCCGCCGCAGACGATGGCGTTGTTGGGTGTGCCGCCCAGGGTCCGGAGGTTCACCTTGTCGAATACATTGCGCTGCAACTGGCCGGTGGTGAAGTCGAGAAAGTCCATCGAACCGTTGATTTGCGAATAGTAGCTCCCCTCGTTGACAATGATAATGCCCTTACGGACATCCATCCGGAAGGTATCATCGCCGTCGTGGTCGCTGCAGGAGAAAAGAATCAGGGTGACAATTGGCAGGAAAAGCCAAAGGAGTGGGTTGTGTTTTGTTTTCATATTAATGGTTTTTAAAGTGTTTTCAGAAGTCTATTTTCATGCTGATGCGCCACTGCCGTCCCGGCATCGGATAGTGTGCGACCAACTCGTACTGGCGGTTCAGCAGGTTGAGGCAGTCCAGCTGCAGCGCGTAGGGACGATTCTTCCATTGGCTGCCATAGGTAACCGCCGCATCCAGTTGTCCGTATGAGCCCATGCGTGTGCCGTCGCTGTGCTCCATGGTAGTCCATCGCTCGGACAGGAAGTTGTATGTAAGCCCTGCTGTCCAGTGGCACCGATGCCATGCCAGAGCCATGCACAGGGTATGTTCGGGAGTGTATGGTATCTGGTTTCGGTAGTTGGGCGATGCCGGCTGGCTGCGGTTCTCCGCCCGCAGGTAGCTGTAGTTCGCTGTGAAAAACAGTTGCTGACCTGGCAGAAAGTCCCATTCGGCTCGACCGACGATGTCTACTCCGCGGCTGCGGACCCTTTGGGCGTTTGTCATGCGCCAGACATACATGTTGAAAGGGATGGCCACGATTTTGTCGTTCACCCAGTTCTGATAGGCGTCGAGGGTGGCATCCAGTTGCAGCGACTGGCCGAACCGACGGGTGAAAGTCAGTCCGATGTTCACCTGCCGGCATCGTTCGGGCCGCAGTTCGGTGGTGCCTATGTGGAAGAAATAGAGTTCGTTGAAGTTCGGCATCCTGCCAACATCCTTCGCCATGAGGCGCAGATAGAGTTCCTCCGTGGGGAGGAGGCGGTAGGAAAGGCTGAGCGACGGCGAGAACTGGCGGTCGGAATAGGTCTTGGATGCATCGGCCTGGTGGTCGTTGTAGAAGGCTATCAGGATGCGGGCGATGACCTTCAGCCGGCCGGTCTGCCATTTCCCGGCCAGCGACTGCATAGCAGTGCGCCGCGTAGGGTTGCGGAAGAAACCCAGCGTTGAGCGCAGGTCGTTCCACGAAAAGTCGCCGCTGTAGGCCAGTTCCAGACACTGAAGGGGCTGAAAACCGATAGAGCCAGATGCGTACACCTCCCTTTGCCAGTAGCAGGCGTCGCCTATACCGCCCGAAGGGGTGCCGTTGCAGTAGTCGCTCTTGGCGTAGTTCAGCTTGGCATTGAGCATGTATTGCCATTTCGGCGAGAGGCGTTCGCGGTAGTTCCACTGCGTGAAGGCGTTGCTTTCGTGCAGGGTTTCGGCGTTGTCGGCGGTGTAATAGTGCACGATGCCCGGCAGGTGGCGGTTGTTTTGGTAGAGATACACCTTTCCCCGCAGGCTGCGTTGCGGTGTGGGTTGCCAGAGAATGTTGGTTTCCAGGCGTCCGCTGTTCATCTGTGAATTGTGGCGGTGTTCCCTTGTTTTGTAGGCACCGTTGCGCAAGCGGAAGGGATAGCCGTTGTCGGCATGGAAGAAATCGCCTGCGAGCGAGGTTGCCAGGTGGCGGGAGAGCGTTCCTGCCAGATGGAGATAGGGCTGCACCTGTCCCCACGAACCGGCCTGCATGCCGACGGTCCTGACTGCTTTCCGGTTTTGCAGGATGGCTTCCATGCCGCTCCATTGGTCAAGCCAGAGAGTGGCAGCCTGCGACTGGTTGCGTGCCGGTGCGAAAATGTGGTCGTCGTCGCCTGCCGAGAGGCTTACGGAGGCGATGCTGTTGAGCGAGTAGCGTGCCACATCCAGTTCGCCGGTCTGGGCGTCGGTGAGTGCTATTCCGTCGTAGACCACTGCCGTGTGTCGCACGCCATTGCCGCGTACGGACACGGTCTTCATTCCACCTGCACCGCCGTAGTCGCGCAGCGTGACACCGGCAAAGTGCTTCAGGGCGTCGCCCATGGTGAGCACGCCGAACTGTCGGAAGGACTGTCCAACCTGCTGGAAGGGCGCTGCCGTGCGAACCATCCTACTGGACGGCGAAGCCACCACGCGGACGGTATCGAGTGCGTAGGGTTCTGAAGTGCGGATGCTGTCGGAGACAAGGGGATGAGCCACCAGGCCCAGCACCGCCGACAGGCAATAGAGTAACAACATGCGCTATTACTTTACGGGTTATCAATGTCTGTTCTTGCCCTTTCTCCTTCCTCGAGGACAGAAGGGCACATGGCAACGGCAGGTCTTCTGGCTCGCAGCGCATTCCGAAGAACGCCTTCCCGACGCTTACGGTCAGTGGCTCTGTTGCTCTCCGGCCCGTGAAGGGCACTGCACACAGCAGCGGGACTGTCCGGGATTCTCACCCGGTTCCCTATTAATCCTCGCAGTGGAGGAACCAATTGCCCGACAAAGGTACGAATAAACGAGCGCAAATGAAAGAAAGGGAACGAAGTTTCTTTGCTTCTTTGCCGAGTGGGAGTACCTGCGGCTCAGCCAGAAGTACGAATATTTGTGGGAACGGGCAAGTCCGTCAGCGTCTTTTTTGCGTGGGTGCGGGTCTGCGACTGGTAAAAAATCAGGACAAATATCCTTGTCGTTTTTTGCCTGTTTACCTGCTTTTCGGAGGGGGTAATTTAAGACTTTTTGCATTTTTTAACGCCCAGACGGGGTGCAACAGCCTGTCTTTTGGCTAATGAACACATGGAAGTTGCAGTCCTACACCCAGGCAGTCGGCGTTCAAGAGCCAGGCAGTTAGAAAATCAGAGCGCAAAAAACACCGAAAAAGAGGCTGCAACTTGTTGGCTGTCAGCAGAACTTTCGAATACGGGCATTTCTCCGGCCGGGTGGGACTGGAGTCCACCGACGGCTTTTTAACACGGCAGAAATGTTAACAAAACCGGGAAAGCGGTAAAGATTCTTGACAAAAGGAAAGGGCCGGCACCCTATAGATACCGACCCTTTGCTATGTTTTGAACATCTGTTATGTCTTAGATACCCATTACCAACTTGACCAGCAGGAGTACTACCGGGATGGTAATGACAAGAATTCCGAAGAAATCGATGACGGCACCCGACTTTATCATCTTCGTGATGGGTACATATCCGCTGGCGTATACAATGGCGTTCGGCGGCGTGGATACCGGCATCATGAATCCAAGTGAAGAAGAGAGGGCAATACCTACAGCCACAGGGATAGGACTGAAGCCTAACGAAATGGCTGCACCGATGGCAATCGGGCCAATCAGGTTGGTGGCAGCCGTATGTGATGTAAGCTCAGAAAGCAACAATGCCGAGATACAGAAGATGGCAATGAAGACAATTTCCGACGGATTACCGCCCATCATTGTCTTGATGGCATCGCCAATCCATTCAGACAGACCGGTGGTGTACATGAGTCCACCCATGGCCAGACCGCCGCCGAAGAGCAGCAGTGTGCCCCACTCCACGCCCTGTACGGCGTCTTTCCAGCGAAGGGTCATCTCCCCCTTCTTGACATTCACAGGCAGGAAGAAGAGCAGGAGCGCTCCGATGAGGGCAGCTACGGCCTCGGGGAATATTTGGTTGTAGGTCTTGAGGATTTCTGAATTGTTGCCATAGATGGCACTAAGTATGCCAGGAGTAACCCAGAGGATGACGGCTACAAGGAAACCAATGAGTGTGTTCTTCTGAGCAGTGGTCCACTTGCCCAGTTGCCGTACATGTTCCTGTATGAATTCGGTTGCTCCTTCAATGTGTTTGACATCGGCAGGGAACATTTTCCCGAGAATGAAGTAGGCCACGATGAAATAGAGCACCATGGCTACGAATCCCCATTCCATCCACTGATAGAAAGCTATTTGGGGAGCATCGGGAGCCATTTCCTTGAGGAATCCAATCATGATGATGTTCGGTGGGGTGCCGATGGGTGTGAGCACGCCGCCGATGGAGCATGCATAGGCTGTCATGAGCATGAGTCCGGTGGCATACTTGTAGTGTTTGAGGTCAATGACCTTGCCGTTTGCGGCCATCATCTCACGGATTGCCTCGAGCAGCCCGAGTGCAATGGGAAGCATCATGGCAGCTGTGGCAGTATTGGAAATCCATCCCGAGCAAATCATACAGGCCAAACCGATGGCGAGGAAGATGCGACGGGGATTGTCTCCGACCCATTTCATGGACATGATGCCGTAGGCAATGCGCTTGTCAAGACCGTTGACCATCATAGCTTTGGCTATGATGAATCCACCCATGAACAAGAAAATAATGGGGGATGCAAAGGCGGCGAATGCCGTTTTCATATTAACCACGCCGAAGATAACACACAGTGTCGGTCCGAGAATTGAGGTTACGGGAATAGCCACGGGCTCTGTAATCCACCAGATGGCCACAAACGACATGATGGCCAGCAACTTGTGTGCCTCGGGTGAGAGAGCCTCGATGGGTGTCAGCCATACCAGCAGGCCGCAAAGCGGGCCGAGAAATGCGCCAATGACATGACGCCAGCGATCGAACTTCTCGTCTTCTTCAACCGCTTCCTGCTCAATTACGGGCAGTTCTTCTTGCTTTAATTCTGTCATAAGAAACTGAATTTAGAATTGATTATAGTGTTGATTGATAGTTTCTTGAAAGCGGGTGCAAAATTAGAAAGAATAAAACTAGCGACCAAATTTTGCCGTTGGTTTTTGACAAAGGTGGAAGGTGGAAGGAGAAAGGAGGAAGGTGCGGTGCTATTGTTGCGTTTTATATGCCAGTGCTGCGCCGATGGCGGTGCTGAACTCGCTGTGTTTGGGGATGATGAACTTCACCTTGAAAAGTTTCTCCAGGCCTGGGAAGACTTCCTTGCACTGTGGGAGGCGGGTCAGGTTGCCTATGAGCACGAAGTCGCGGATGCCCGAGTTGAGTGCCGAGAGGATGGTTGCCGACCCGATGGTCTGCAGCACCGTGGTGATGAGTCCCAGGGCAATGTCTTCGCGTATGGCGTTGCTTCGGGCGTTTCCGAAGAGCGCTGCGGTGGCATTCTTGGGCAATCCGGGCAGCGGATTGGGACTGATGTCGCCTATTTGTACATCAATGTTGCCCAAGTCGCCCTGCATGGCGAGAGTTGCCACCTGCTTGATGTCGTCGGTCTTGAGCATGATGCGCGCCAGTCCGGCCAGCGTTCCGCCGCCGAGTCCCAGTCCTCCGATGCGGTGTATGCCCTTCTCGTCGCACTGGACGATGGATGTTCCGGTACCCATGCTCACCACGAGCATGCGGTCGAGCTTGGTTTCGTACTGCGCCCCGAGTCCGTCGGCGAGGAATTCCTCCACATGCCGTGTGGGACGGCCGTACACATCTTCCTTGATATAGGCTGCGCCGACGCCCGTGAGCATCACCTGGGAGACATCGTCAAGTGTGATATCGTTGTCGTGCAGGTATTTTCCGAAGGCCCCGTAGAGGGATGTGACGGGGTCGGTGGCTTTGATACGGATGGGGGATACGATTTTTCCGTCGTCGCACAGGCCCACTATCTTCGTAGTGCTGATGCCTACATCAATTCCAAGAATAGTATTCATTTTATGTTGCTATTGTACTTTTCTGCGCCAAAATTACGACAAACCTCGGAACTTTGTGCCATGTATTGGAAACTTTTTGTATTTTTGCTTATCGTTAAACAGCAATTACCATGATAAAAGAACACATGAATGTTGTCGCCGCCGTGGTGAAACGGGGCGACAAGTACCTCTGCCTGCAGCGCACTCGGAGCCAGTATGAATACACCACTGAACGCTGGGAGTTTCCAGGAGGGCAGGTAAAGAAAGGCGAATCGAACCACGAAGCGCTGATCCGTGAGATGAAGGAGGAGTTGGACTGGGATGTCTATGTAGGCAAGCAACTGGGCTGCGTCGACTTCGACTACCCTGATTTCAGTATCACGCTGACGGCTTACCTCTGTCTGGCGGAGGACGAAGACTACAAACTTTTGGAGCACCTGAACGACCGCTGGCTGACACGCGAGGAACTTCCGCAGCTGAACTGGACCGATGCCGACCGCGAGTTGCTGGCTTTCATCTGATTGCACGCAGCCCAATCATACGATATCCGCAAAAAAGCAGCGCCGCTTACGCAAGATGTAAGCGGCGCTGCCCATATATAAAAAGGTTGATGCCTGCTATCGATAAATACCCTTCCGGATGTCTTTTCCCTGACAGTAGTGCTCAAGCAATCGCCCGATGAACCGGGCATTCTCCAATACCCGCTCCTCGTTGCCGTCGTATCCGTTGATGAGCACCAGCAAGCGGGTGGTCGGCAGTGTTATTTTCGTGCGTTCATGGTCGCTGGTCGGTGTTCCGATTCCACCTGTTTCGTCACGGTAGACCGGCAGTCCCTCTATATTGATTATGCCTCTTCCGATGCCTTCGTAAGGCTCACCGTGCCGGCCGATGCCCAGCGTAAGGGTTCCGCCTGCAATCTTGTCGGCATCGAATCCTCCTATGCTATAACCGTAACGCATGCTCGCCAAGTTTATCAAATCGACCAATGTGTTTACCTGATAGAGCGATTTCCCCTGCAGGCAGCGGCGTATCAGCGACTCGGCAGCCGGACGGTAGCGGCTGGGATCCTTTCCACAAGCACGATAGATGCGCCGTGTTGCTTCTATAGAGGATAGTTGTTTGAGCGACTCCGTGGTCAGCGTAGCACAACAATGGGCTGAAAACTCCGTAATTTCGTTCCACAACAAAGGCGAATGTTCCGAGTTCTCGACCGATGCCTCCACGAAAACACCTACGAATTCGGGGCATACACGGCGGATTTCTTCACTGACAATAATGTTCATCTTTCTAGAAAAGCGACAATTGTTCGGGTTCTTGCCTCAGTGGTTTTCCATCACTTGGGGAAGGTGTTTCTTCCAAGTTGTATCGCTGGAGGAACTCACTCTCCGGAAGAATCTCCACTCCCAGTTGTTCGGCCTTGGCCAGTTTGGACGGTCCCATGTTCTCACCTGCCAGCACAAACGATGTATTCTTGCTGATAGACGAGACATTCTTGCCGCCGTTACGCTCGATTATGTCCTTGTATTCGTCGCGAGAATGATGGTGGAAGACACCGCTGATGACGATGTTCAGGCCGACAAGGCGGTCGGAAGTGGCGGCATCCCCATTGTCGGTCATGGCCATCTGCACCCCGTAAGAGCGAAGGCGCTCCACTATCTCGCGGTTACGCGGCTCGGCAAAGTAGTCCATCACACTGCGTGCCATGACAGTTCCGATGCCTTCCACCTCGGTAAGTTGTTCTTCGGTGGCAGCCATGAGTGTATCGATATCCTTGAAGTGGCGTGCCAGCAACTTGGCCGATGTTTCGCCGACAAAGCGTATGCCCAGTGCGAAGACCACCCTTTCGAAAGGTACCTCGGTCGACTTTTGTATGCCGTTGACGATTTTCCGTGCCGATTTCTCACGCGAACCGTCGCCGTTTATCTGCTGCACATCAATAGTATAGAGGTCGGCCACATTGCGTATGAGCCCCCGGCGGTAGTAGTCGTCGACCGTTTCCGGTCCGAGCGAGTCGATGTTCATGGCCTTTCTGGCTATGAAATGCTCGATACGGCCCTTTATCTGTGGTGGACATCCTGTGTCGTTTGGACAGTACCAGGCCGCTTCTCCCTCGAATCTTACCAGCTGTGCGCCACACTCCGGGCAGCGGCCGATGAAGCGCACGGGCTCTGCCTTCGGATCGCGGCGGCTCTGCTCCACCCCGACTATCTTCGGAATGATCTCTCCGCCCTTCTCAACATAGACCCAGTCGTTCTCATGCAGTTCAAACGAACGGATAAAGTCCTCGTTATTTAAGGTGGCACGCTTCACTGTAGTGCCAGCCAGTTGCACCGGAAGCATGTTTGCGACGGGCGTTATAGCCCCTGTACGCCCCACTTGATAGGTCACTTCTTGCAGTTGCGTAAGCACCCGCTCGGCCTTGTACTTATAGGCAATTGCCCAGCGTGGGCTCTTCGCCGTGGCTCCGAGCAGTTCCTGTTGGTGCAGTGAATTGACCTTTAACACGATACCGTCGGTGGCCACCGGCAGTTCCTTCCGTGCTGAATCCCAGTATTTTATGAAGTCGTAGACCTCTTGCAGGGTCTTAACCTTTTTCATTCCGCGGCTCGTCTGGAAACCCCACGAGGCTGCTTCCTGCAGGTTTTCGTAGTGTCCGTCTGCCGGCAGGTGCTCACCCAGTAGGTAATAGAGATACGCATCGAGTTTTCTTTCCGCCACAACCCGCGAATTCTGGCTCTTAAGCGTTCCGCTGGCGGCATTCCTCGGGTTGGCGAACAGCGGTTCTCCGGCCTGTTCGCGCTCCTTGTTTATGCGGTCGAATTCCTTGAACGGCAGCAGTATTTCGCCACGGATTTCGAATTTTCGGGGGTAGTTGCCCTTTGGGAGCAGCAGCGGTATGGTTCTGATAGTTTTCACATTGGCAGTCACATCGTCCCCATGCACACCATCACCGCGGGTAACTGCCTGTACCAGTCGGCCTTCCTCGTAGATGAGTGAAATGGAAAGACCGTCGTATTTCATTTCGCAGCAGACCTCAAAAGGTTGCCCATTGAGTCCCTTACGGACCGATTCGTACCAGTCGGCCACATCGTTCTCGTTGTAGGTGTTGGCCAGTGAGAGCATCGGATACTGATGTTCTACCTGCTTGAACTCTTGATTCAGATCGCTTCCGACGCGCTGTGTGGGCGATGTCGGGTCGCACATGTCAGGGTGTCGGGCCTCCAGTTCCTGCAGTTCGTGCATGAGGAAGTCGAACTCCTGGTCGCTGATGGTAGGCTGGTTCAGCACATAATAGCGATGATTGTGTTCGTGCAGTTCCCTGCGGAGCTGGACTATTCGTTCTTGTTCGGTCATGTGGGCGATGTTATGTATAGGGCAAAAATACTAAATTAGTTTGTTACGGGCAAAAGTATTTTTCCAAAGATATTTGCTTTGTTCAGGTTTTATGGTTAATTTTGCCGCTGCATTTGAGATGTTGGTCCCGTAGCTTAGCTGAATAGAGCGTCAGATTCCGGTTCTGAAGGTCTTGGGTTTGAATCCCAACGGGATCACAAAGAAAGAGAGACTCCTTGAACGATGATTTTATATCACCTGAAAAGGAGTCTCTCTCTTATTTATCTGCTTAGTCCTTCGCAGGGGACGGAATGCAGTTCTTGTGTGTATTCTTGGATATAATCGTACTTATCTTCATTCATCAAACAGTTTTTCTTTCTTCTGTTTGACGAGTTTCAGTTTGTTATCCTCCTAGACATAGGTATCGAACGTCCGCTCGTTGATGTCGCTGCGATAGTTACTGGTAATGGTTTTGGTGTCTGGATGGATTTCAGGATTATACAAATCGTCGAAACCTTCTGCCTTCTCGAACTTCCAGCGAGGCGTCCACAAATAAGCGGTATATGCCTCTGCCACTTGTCCTACTGCATGATACCAGAGGAAAATCTGCAAGTCGGGGATGCCGTCGAAGTTAATGTCATCCTTGTCGTTTACCCATATCACATCCTTTGCGGCCTCCTCGCTCACCGGCATGACCAAATCGTGGTGGCATTCGAGCCTGCATTCGGGAGCACTTCCCTCATATCCTTTCACGATGATGCTGTTGTAGTCGCCGTCGTCCCCTTTGATGAGTTCGTATTCAAAGCGGTAACTGTTGCGTTTCCGCACGCTCATTGCACTTTCGTTTGCCTTGAATGCTTTGTTTTGTCGTTCGTGCAGTTCTTTTCGTTCCTCTTCGGTTTCAGCATTTTTGATGAGTGCAATGTTCAGTTGTTCGACAAACGACAGTTTGATATTATTCGATGCTGCGGGCTTGTACCATGGTTCTTGGGCAAAATAATCCTGCAGGTCTTTCGACTGGAAGCGGTAGCCGTGGCGGGCAAGGATAGCATTTCGCATGATGCGGAGCGTCGGTTTGTCGAATCGGCGGAACCAATTGTCGTTGAGCAGTGTGGTACTGGCATAGAAAAAGCGTCCCACGCTGGGGTTAGCCTCGGTAAAGGCGTACCCGCTGCCATAGCGTTTCCACTCCCAAGGCACGGAGCCTGCCTCGGTGTCCATATAATAAAGATGAAATCCCTGCAAGGTAGGTACTACCTCCCAGATGCCTTCCAACTCGTTGTCTGCACCTTTCACGGGTTTAATGTTGATGAATCCGGTGACGCGTCCGTTGAAAGTTATTATTTCGTAGGGATAGATAATGCCGTTGATGCTGAAGCTTTTCCTGTTCCAGTCGAGCCGTTTTTCAAACTCGCTTTCCTCTTCGGCTGTATAATATCCCATCATTTGGTACAGCCAGCGGGCTTTGTTCAGTTGCTCTGCATCCCATTCCGTCTCGTTCGACATGACCGATGTCAGGCTGTTGTCCTGGTCATAGAAGCAGATGACATCCCACCCCTCGCTCTTCTGATGGTGTACGGTCGTGCCTACACCGTGTTCATTCACAAAGCCATTGCTGCCGTTGTCCACGGTATAGATTTGGTGATTGGGGTTCACTTCCTTGTTATATCGCAGGATAAATTCGTGTTCTTCCCCCTCATCCATGGCGTTCATCCGCACATTGTTGTGTTCCAAGTGGGTGGCTGTGTATGTGATTGTCCCGTCGTACCAGTGCCCGCGGCTGTCAATCTGTGCCAGCGCCGCTGTTGCCATGAAGGAGAATACTATTAAGAATGTATGTCTCATAACGCTTGATTTCTCCTTAATAATCTGATTGGTCTTCATCGCCGGCCACATCGGCAGGGTGAAGTCCGGGCTCTACAGCCTCTTCGCTCTTGAGGAGTTGGATGTTGGTTTACTCGATGATGCTGAGTTTTATCTTGCTGTTGTCGGCAACAGGATGATACCAGAATTGCTGTCCGAACCATTCCTGCAGGTCCTTTGACTTGAAACGGTAGCCGTGTCGTGCAAGGATTTCATTGCGCAGCAACCGCATTTCCTCGCGTGGCATATTATATAAGTAAGGAGTGTTGATGAGAGTTGTCCGTATGATTTCGCTCGGCAGTTCCGAAACAAGGTCCTGTTGCTGCGCCAGGCAGTCGTCTTCGCTGTCCGGAGTGAGCACCATTGTCCACATAGCATCGCCGTTGGGCTTACGAACAGCGAGGAAGTTCATGCCGTCCTGACGGATGTACTGTACACGCCAGCCGAACGCTGCAAACCTGATGGGACATTCGTCAGCCTGCCTGCTGGGGATGATTTTGTACTCTCCTGCCTTTCCTGCCACCTTTTCCAAGGTCAACTCGTTGTCTTGCGATGTCGTCATATAGACAATCGAGCCCATTCTTACCTCTTGGACGGTATAGAGACTGATGCCGTCGAAGAACTTGTCACCTTCTTTTATGGTCTGTGCCTGCAGTTCCAGAAGGCCCATCAGGCAAAAGGCTGAAGCCAATAGCAACTTTTTCATATTTTAATTATTGATTGATTAAACTTCATGCTGGATTACATCGTGTAAAGTTACTCCTTTTGTTTGAATCATCCAACTTTTTAACACATACCGGCTTCTATTTATTCTTGTCGGATGCACCCGCAGGTTGCCTGGCAGGTTCCACATGGAGGGTTATATGGGTGTCTGCGCCGAACCGTTGCCTGAGGCGTTGTTCAATCTGTGTGGCACGGTCGTGTGCTTCGTGCAAGGGGATGTCGCCGTCCATTCTGATGTGCATTTCCATCGCAATCCGGCTTCCTATGCGTCGGGTTCGCAGGTTGTGCGGTTCGGTCACGCCCGGAAACGACTGTATGATAGTGGCAATCTCCTGCTCGGTCTCTTCGGGCAGTGAGCCTTCCGTGAGTTCCGCGATGCTCGTGCGCAGCAAGTTGAAAGCCACTTTCAGCAGCAGTAGGCCCACGATGATGGATGCCAGCGGGTCGAGTACGGTCCAGCGGTTTCCCAGCAGGATGGCACCGGCTATGCCAAGGGTCGTACCTATCGACGAGAAGGCGTCGCTGCGGTGGTGCCAGGCATTGGCAACGAGGGCCTGCGAGTTCAGTTTCCGGCCTCGGAGTATGGTGTATTGGTAGAGGATTTCCTTGCATACAATCGACAACAGGGCTGCCCAGAGTGCCAGCATGCCCGGCGTTGAGAGTTGCGTTCCCCCAATCCATGCAACTATCTTGATGCCGCCTGAGAGGATGATTCCCGTTGCCGCAGCCACCAAAGCCAGTCCTACCATCGACGAAGCGATGGTTTCATACTTGCCGTGCCCGTAGTCGTGGGAGGCGTCCTGAGGCTTTGCACTGATGCGGACGAACGCCAGTACGATGATGTCGGTGATGAAATCGGAGAGTGAATGGACGGCATCGGCTATCATGGCGGAACTGTGTGCCACGATTCCGGCAAAGAACTTGACGGTGAGCAGTGCCATGTTTCCGGCACTGCCCACCAATGTCACCCGATAGATTTCACGCTCTCGATTCTCCGGCATCGGCTGTTTTTACTTTCTTAGGGGTCAGTCCTTGAGGGAATAGGTGACCGTGGTGACCACCCTTACCTTCTTTATATAGGGCGTATTGGAGTCTCTGTCGTCGATGGAGAACTGCCCTTGGTCGGCACTTACTATCTTGTTGATTTTCGAGTGAGAGTTCTCGGCAAACTGCTCGGCGGTCTTTGCAGCGTTCTCTATGGCTTCCTGCATCATTTTCGGCTTGAGGTCCTGGAAGGCTACGAACTCGTACTTGATGGGATTCTCGTATCCTCCGTCGACGATTGCCACGCCTTCGCGCAGCAGGTCGCCTTGCCGTGCAATGATGGAGCGTACCTGCTTCACATTGGAGGAGGTTACGGTGATGACCGAAGTCACGATGTAGCGGTAGGGTTTCTGCTGGTTGTCGTACTCACGGGCATTGAGGTCGACCACCTGCGGGGCATTGACGGTGAGCTCTGCGTCCTTGATGCCGCTCTCTTTCAGGAAGTTCCGGATTTTGGCCTGCGTGGAGCCGATGCGGTTGTAGAGGTCGCCCAGGTCGTTGCCGATTTCCTTCGAGACGATGGGCCAAATCACTTTGTCGGCCTCCACCTCGCGTTCGGCAAGTCCTTTCACATTCACTTTGCGGTCTTTGTTGGCATAGTTGTCCATTCCAGCCTTGACAAACCAGCCGAGTGCCACTATGCTTAACGAAAGCAGTGCAGCTGCAACGATTTCCTTCTGTTTCATAATCATGAGATTCTTAGGGTTGACTATCGGGGCAAATGTACGGAAAAAAGGTTGGGACGGACGCTACTTTTTGTATTAAATAAACTTAAAATCATGAACATTCTTCCTCTTTATTCCCCGCTTAAGTTAAGAGGGGTTGGGAAGTTATGTACATCTTCCACCTCCATCGGTAAAAAAACTTTACAAATCCGCCCCTCGGAAATCTTGACAAAATCCGGCTGTGTAAAATCGGTAAAATAGAAACGGGAAATCGGTTTTTCGGCTTTCGGGATGTAAAAATCCGACGGTTTCCAGCGTTTTTTTGAGCGAAAAAAGTCTAAAAGAGGCACTTTCAGGCTGCCAAAGTCCTTGTTTCGCCACGCGAAAGCCTGGCTCTTGCGCTGCAAGAGAGCCACAGTTGGAAGGCAAGAGTGGCTCTCTTGGAAAACAAGCATCCGCCGTATGACTGAAAGAAACCGGCAAATTGCTGACTGACAGCACCTTGCGCGAAGTACCTGAATTTTGCGTTTTTTCGCTCCGAGGCCGCTTCCCGCGGTGAATTTTCAATTCCAGAGACGATTTCCTGCCGCCGTAACGCATTGATAATCAGTCGGGGCTGTTTTTCCGAAAAAGGTAAAAAATCATGACAGCAGCGGATGTCCGCCCGACGGATGACCCGACGAGAAAACAGCAGTTTTTTCCTTCCACGATGCGTTATATTCCGATTTTTGTGTAAATTTGTAACAAATAGCGGCCAATATTAAACAACCAAACATCAGAAATATGAACCTTATTGAACGATTTTTGCACTACACGCAGTTCGACACCCAGTCGAGCGAAGCATCGGAGAGCGTGCCCAGCACCCCGAAACAACTGGTATTTGCCAACTACCTGAAGGAAGAACTCCAGCGCGAGGGGTTCGCCGATGTGGAGATGGACGCCAACGGCTACATCTACGCCACGCTGAAAGGCAACGCCCCGGGCAAGACACCCACCATAGGCTTCATCTCCCATTACGACACCAGCCCCGACTGCTCGGGCGCCAACATCAAACCGCGCATCGTGGAAGGATACGACGGCGGCGACATAGAACTGAGTCCGGGCATCGTCTCTTCGCCAAAGAAGTTTCCTGAGTTGCTCCGCCACATCGGCGAAGACCTGATAGTGACCGACGGGATCACCCTGCTCGGCGCAGACGACAAGGCTGGCATTGCCGAGATTGTGCAGGCCATGTGCTATCTGCGCGACCACGATGAAATCAAGCACGGCGACATCCGCATGGGATTCAACCCCGACGAGGAAATAGGCATGGGCGCACACCACTTCGATGTGGAGCGATTCGGCTGCGACTGGGGCTACACCATCGACGGAGGCGACCTCGGCGAACTGGAGTTCGAGAACTTCAATGCCGCCGCAGCAAAGGTGTTTATAAAAGGAGTGAGCGTACACACGGGCTATGCCAAGGACAAGATGCGCAACGCCAGCCGGCTGGCCTGCGAGTTCAATGCCTTGATTCCCCCAACGGAAATCCCCGAGGTGACGGAAGGCTACGAGGGATTCTATCACCTGCTGGGCATGGAAACCTGTACCGAACAGGCCAAACTCTCCTATATCATCCGCGACCACGACCGCCAGCGCTTTGAAGAACGAAAGCAATTCATGCTCAACTGCGCCGCGAAACTCAACGGGAAATACGGCGAGGGCGTCGTCGACATACAGTTGCGCGACCAATACTACAACATGAAAGAGCAGATTGAGCCCAACCAGCATGTGGTGGACATCGTGCTGAAGGCCATGAAGGAAAGCGGCGTTACACCAAAGGTGCAGCCCATCCGCGGCGGCACCGACGGCGCACAACTGAGTTTCCGAGGACTGCCCTGCCCCAACATCTTTGCCGGAGGAGTTAATTTCCACGGCCCGCACGAGTTCGTCAGCTGCCAGGTCATGCAGAAGGCAGTTGACGTTATCGTGAAGATTGCCGAACTCTCCGCACACTACTACGAATAGACACCCACACGCACGCACAGGCGTACATATGCTAATAAGGTACACATGGCAGAACTTCCCAACCTGATAAAAGACCTTGCGCTCATCCTGAGCGTGGCAGGACTGGTCACACTGCTGTTCAAGAAACTGAAGCAACCCCTTGTGCTGGGCTACATCGTTGCCGGTTTCCTGGTCAGTCCGAACATGCCCTACCTCATGTCGGTGGTCGACAAGGCCGACATCCAGACCTGGGCCGACATCGGTGTGATGTTCCTTCTGTTCTCGCTCGGACTGGACTTCAGCATCAAGAAGATACTGAAAATGGGCATGGCGCCCGTCATTGCCGCCTGCACCATCATCTTCTGCATGATGCTACTGGGCAATTTCGTGGGACGGATGTTCGGCTGGAGCAACATGGACTGCATCTTCCTCGGCGGTATGCTCGCCATGTCGTCCACCACAATCATCTACAAAGCCTTCGACGATATGGGGCTCCGGCAACAGAAGTTTGCCGGACTCGTCATGAGCGTGCTCATCCTCGAGGACATACTTGCCATCGTCATGATGGTCATGTTGGGCGCAATGGCCAGTGGCGGCAATCCGGACGGCGGACAACTGATGGAGAGCATACTGAAGATTGGCTTCATGCTGGTGCTCTGGTTCGTGGTGGGCCTGCTGCTCATCCCCTCCTTCCTGCGCCGCACCAGGCGGCTGATGAACAACGAAACGCTGCTGGTGGTGTCGCTGGCGCTTTGCTGCCTGATGGCCGTCATATCCTCCTCGGCGGGGTTCAGCAGTGCCTTCGGTGCCTTCGTCATGGGAAGCATCCTGGCAGAGACCATCGAAAGCGAGAAGATAATACGGCTGGTGGAACCCGTCAAAAGCCTCTTCGGCGCCATTTTCTTCGTTTCCGTGGGCATGCTGGTCGACCCCAAGATACTGATTGACTACGCCCTGCCCATCGTGCTCCTCACGCTCACCATCCTGCTGGGACAGAGCATTTTCGGCTCCATGGGATTCCTGCTGAGCGGACAGCCGCTGAAGACAGCCATGAAATGCGGCTTTTCCATGGCGCAGATAGGCGAGTTTGCCTTCATCATAGCCTCGCTCGGACTCTCAATGGGTGTCATTGCCGACTTCCTCTACCCCGTCGTGGTGGCCGTCTCGGTCATCACCACTTTCCTCACGCCCTATATGATTCGTGCGGCAGAGCCTGTCTACAGCCATCTGGAACGCCGGCTGCCGAAGAAATGGGTGCGCCGGCTGAACCACATGGGCGTTGGAAACATCAGCGGAGAGCAGGAACACAACCTGTGGAAGTCCTACCTGAGCAGCATCATCCTCTACACGGTGGTCTACAGCATACTCTCCACCGCCGTCATCATGCTGATGTTCCGTTTCTTCCTCCCCGTAGCAGAGGGGCTGCTGCCGAAGAAAGGCGCCGACATCCTGTGCGGTGCGCTTACACTTTCATTCATAGCGCCCTTCCTGCGCTCCATCGTCATGAAGAAAAACCACAGCAACGAGTTCCGTTCGCTATGGTTGCACAGCCACATCAACCGCCTCCCGCTCATCTTCACCGTCCTGGTGCGCATGGTAATCGTGCTGATGTTCATCTTCTATGTGTGCAACCAGCTGGTTCGCATGCGCCATGCCGTGCTGCTGAGCCTTGCCGTCGGTCTACTCATCGTCATGATTCTGTCGCGCAGGCTCAAGAGTCAGAGCATCCGACTGGAACGCATGTTCCTGCAAAACCTGCGTTCGCGGGAGATTGCCGCACAGGTGCAGGGACACCGCCGCCCTCTGTATGAAGGGCACCTGCTGGACCGCGACATTCACATTGCCGACTTCATTCTGCCAGACGACTCCCTATGGGCTGGCCAGACGCTCCAACGTCTGCAGGTAAGCAACCGCTTCGGCATCCATGTAAGCAGCATCTTGCGAGGCAGGCAGCGCATAAACATACCCGGAGGAACCACGGTTCTCTTCCCGGGCGACCAGATACAGGCCATCGGGAACGACGAACAACTCCGCAACTTTGCCGAGGCACTCTCCACCGAACTGGTGAAGGAAGATGTCGACATAGAGAAGCGCGAAATGCGGCTGCAGCGCATCCGGCTGACAAAGAGCAGCCCCTTCGTAGGCAAAACCCTGCGTGAAAGCGGCATCCGGGACAACTTCAACTGCATGGTCGTGGGCGTGGAGGAAGGTCAGCAGAACCTGACCATCATTTCTTCGAACAGACCTTTCGCCGAAGGAGACACCCTTTGGATTGTCGGTGAGGAAGAACACCTTCGCCAACTCCGTGCGGCACTTGCCTGAATGACAGGCACAAGAGTTACTGTACCTTAATATATATAAAGCAATCGGGGACCGTTGCCGTTGGCAGCAGTCCCCGATTGTATGTAAACCCCATTCGCCGTCAATACCACTGCACGGCGTTGGACATGGAATTGTTGTGCTTGTCGTACTTCAGTGCATCGGTCAGGGTCGACGCATTGCACCGGAATGTAAAGTTATAACTAGTGTACGGCGCCAAGACCACCGAGCAACTCATGTTGAAACAGTGGAGGTCGCGCATGATGGTGGCGGTAGTCATGCTGAGATCATGGTTCTCGAAGTCCCAGCCTGTGGAGAAGTTGATGTTCCAACCGTCGCTGATGCGGATGTTTCCACTGACATTCAGATTCTGCGTGAACTTGTACGGATAGCGCATCCGATTGTAGTTGAACTTGCTCAAGGTGGTATTCTCACGCATGGTGATGCCATATCCGATGGTAAGTGACCACGGCATGTTGAAGAGCATGTACCCATCTTCGTCGGTTTCAGCCTTTCCGGTGTCCTTCTTGCGCTTTGCTCGGTGTTTGCCCAGCGCCAGGTCGTCATCCACATTGCTCTCTATTTCGGTGTCGATGGCGTCCTCGTCCACCTCATCGTCGTCCTCGTCAATATCCTTTCCGCCGAACCACTTGCGCAGTTTGTCGGGATTAATGGTGAAAGAGAAGTTCTGCGACATTCCTTGGAAACGGCCGAACTTGCCCATTCCCCACATGGTGTGGTTGCCGACATAGGGCCGTCCTGCTTCGTTCAGTTCGTAAGCGTAACTGGCGAAGACGGCACGCATATTGAAAGTGTAATTCTTCCACCATTTCAAGCGGATGTTCATAACCAGATCGCTCCACTTTTTCTCCGTGGCAGCGGAATTGTAAGTCATTTCCAGTCCGAGGTTGTCAATGATGCTCACCTTCTTAACTCCGGTGGAATCTTTCTCCGATTTGACTTTCATTTCCAGATTGTTACCCAACGAGAATTTGACGCTTCCGGTGCGTCCTTTTCCCGGAACGCCAAAGAGTGAGCCTGTGTAGGGTGAGTATTCCACCAGATCGACGGTCCCGTCGGCATTGGTACGCTGGTAGGTTTCGTAGTAGCCGTACCGGCTGTTGCTGAAATCGGGAGCATAGCTGTAGGTTATCTCCGGCGTGATTACATGCCGCACGGCTTGGATTTTGTCCTTGAAAATCTTCTTGCTGGGCAGGAAGAATCCGTAGAGCTTGGTCGAAGCAGATATCTGGAAGTTCCAGTTGTAGACATTGTGGAAGCCGCTGACGGTGTCGGCCACCTCCTTCTGCGCCACTTCGTCCCACGAACGCCGTATGCTGTTGGTGTACATGCGGTCGGTAAAGTTGAAAGTCGGGGTGACGGAGATGTACTTCAGCAGTGTGAAATTGGCCGTAACGGGGATGCTGTGGTTCCATCCGTTGCGCCATTCCCGCATCAGGTCGGAGTGAAGGATATGGTCTTCGCTGGTGTTTATGGAGTTAGAGATTTGTCCGGTGTAGCTGATTCCAATATTTTCGTACCACTTTGCCTTTCCGGACATGTTCTTCCTGCGGAACGGGTAAAACTTGCTAATGTAGATGTTAAGGTCGGGCAGCGTCACGGCGAGCGTTGAGTCGCGCATGTTCTGGGTAATGTTGGCAGTTGAACTGAGCGTCATTCCTATGCTGGAAAACATGGTGCTCCAACTTACCGACGATGTACGGGTGCTCTGTGTGAGGGTCTGTGGGTTGTACATCGAGTTGAGGTTGTTCGACTCGTAGCTGGAAGTGGCGAAGTTGACGCTGGCAGAGAATGTGCGGAAGGGGTTTGCCTTTGCATCCTGCTTGTGGTTCCACTGTACCTTGAAACTCTCAGACTTGGAGAAATCGGGCAGCCCTTTCTCTCCCGAACGTGAGTTCTGGTAACTGAAAAGGAAGGAGCCGTTATGGCGATAGCGGCGGTTGTAGTTGCTGGCCACGGAGAGTCCCCATGAACCTTTGGTGAAGATTTCTCCCAAGAGCTTCAGGTCCCACTTGTCGCTGAGTGCGAAATAGTAGCCACCGTCACGCAGATAGAATCCGCGGTCGTTCTCCTCACCGTACGAGGGCATGATAAATCCGCTGCTGTATTTTTTCGTAAAGGGGAAGAATCCGTAGGGTATGGCCAGCGGCAGGGGCACATCTGCCACGACGAGGTAGGCCGGTCCGAAGACGACATCCTTGTTGGGGCGTACCTTGGCCCGGGAAAGTGCGATATAGAAGTCGGGGTGTTCCTCGTCGCAGGTGGTGTAGCGGCCATGCCGCAGGTAAATGGTTCCGTCGGAGTTGCGCTTCGACAGTTCGCTGCGCAGGAAGCCTTCTTCCTGTGTGGTGGTGACATTCTGGATGAGTCCCCTCTTCGATTTGTAGTTGAACGCTATGGTGTCGGTGTTGTATTCGTCCTGTCCGAACTGGAATACGGGCTTGTTTCTGATACCGTCCTCGGCCGTCGAGTCTGCCGCTCCAGTGGCATAGATGAGGTTGTTGTTCAGATTCATCTGGATTTTCTCGCTCTTCAGGTTCATGTTCTCGTAGGTTACATCTGAAGAGCCGTACATGTATGCCGTGCGGTTGACGGCATCGTATACCAGCGAATCCTGCCCTTCGTATCTGACGGGGGCCTCAATTCCATTGCTCTTGGCACGGTTGATGGAGTCGATGCGCAGGGAGTCGTCCACCTGGAGGTTGTGTTTGTAGATGGCTTTCTGGAGGGAGTCCATGGCCAGCGTGTCGGTTTCCTGCCGCAAGCGGATACTGTCGGTTACAGTCAACGAGTCGGCCTGCACTTTCTTCTTGCGGCGGAAAGGGCCTTGGTTGTTGCTTGCCATCGAGAAGACGAAGACAAACAAGAGGAAGACTATAATCGACTTGCGTTTCATTCCGATTACAAATATATCGTAATTTCGCTTTTTCCGGGTTGTTTTTTCAGTTTTTTAATTGAAATGTTCGTGCCATTCCATGAATCGCTGCACCCCTTCCGGACCGAACTTAGAGAGGCTGCCAATGACCTGCTCCAGGGTTTTCTTGCTTTCGAGGCGTGTCTTTGAATAGAACTTGTCGGCGTAGCAGATCACTTTCTCCTCCCATGTTTCCGGCAGGAAGTCTTGCTGCGGCAGTGGCAGTGTGCGACGCTGGATTTCCTCCTTGGTCAGTCCCGCTCCGGTATGCCGCTCGCAAACCCTCGCGTGCAGGGGGTAGCCGAGTTGGCGGAGCAGTTCTGCGCCCAGGTAGCCGTGGCAGAGATAGGGTTCGGTGCCGTGGCAGTGGATGACCGGTGCGTGGCAGAACACGATGCCGATGTCGTGGAGCATAGCGGCCTCTTCTACGAACTGGAGGTCCATCTGGAGTTCCGGATGCGCCTGTGCTATCTGGAGTGCCAGTGCGGTTACATCGCCGCTGTGCTTCATCAGCGTCTGTTTCAGAGGCTGATTGCCGTCACAGTATTGGTCGATGATGCGCCGGTAGTCCATGCTTCTACAATTAACAATAACCTATTAACAATAACCAATTATCGTTTATGCGTCTTTTCGTTGGATATAAGCGATTACATCTGCCTTCTGCACCTTGCTGCCTTGCTTGGCGTTTACCTCGACGAGCTTGCCTCCGAGGGCGGCCTTCACCTCGACGAACTCGCCCCACGGTGCCTGTATGTAGCAGAAGGTGTCGCCTTCGTTGTACTCCTTGCCGATGAAAGGTTCCACCGTCGGCACAGCCTCTGCGTCGCCTCCGAACTCCCAGATGACCTGTCCCTTGACGGGAGCCACCAGTGCATCGGCCTTGGCATGCTTGAAGGCTGCGAGTTCCTCCACCGAGAGTTTGGTGCCGAGGGCCTCGTCCTTGGCTTTCTGCAGGTCGGCCAGGAAGTTTTTCTTGGCCTGTCCGCTCTTGTAGTTGCGGTACTGTTCGGGGTGCATGGCCAGTTCCCAGAGTTCCTCGTCGTCCTGTCCGTAGTCCCATCCGTTCTCGTCCATTTCCTTGCGGAAGTCGTCGAGGGCATTGGGGAGCAGCGTGTGCGGGTCGGCATCGGTGAATTCGCGACCCTGCTTCTTGGCCAGTTCCACGATTTCAGGGTCAAGTTTGCCGGGAACCTTGCCACTCTTGCCGAGTATCATGCCCCACATGGAGTCGTCCATCATGACAAACCGTCCCTTGCCTTGCTCGAGGGTGAGGAGGTTCATCAGGGCAATGTTCTTGACATACTGCGAGAAGGGAGTCACCAATGGTGGGTATCCCACGCGTGGCCAGACATATTCCACTTCGTTGAAGAGTGCCACGAGCATATCGTCGGTGGTGAGTTCGGGTACTTCCTTCTTCTTGCGAAGGTTGTTGATGGTGCCCATTATTCCACCGAGGTCGGCCATCATCGAGCCCATCATGCCTCCGGGCAGTCCGCATCCGAGCAGGAGCGACGACATGGCTTTGTTGCTGGGGTTGATGAAGTAGCCCAGCCACTCGTCGATGAACTCCTGAGTGAGCGAGCGAGCCTTCATGTATGCCTTCATGTTGATGTCCGGAACATCGAATCCCTCGTTCTTGAGCATGCTCTGAACGGAGATGATGTCGGGGTGTACCTTGCCCCAGGAGAGGGGTTCTATGGCGGTGTCGATGATGTCGGCGCCGTTGTTGCACACTTCGAGTATGCTTGCCATGGACAGCCCCGGGCCGGAGTGGCCGTGATACTGGATGAGGATATGGGGGTATTTCTCCTTGATGAGTTTCGTGAGCTTGCCGAGGAAGGCAGGCTGTCCGATGCCGGCCATGTCCTTGAGGCATATTTCCTCAGCGCCGGCCCCGACCAGTTGGTCGGTGATGTTCATGTAGTAGTCGAGCGTGTGGACGGGCGAGGTGGTTATGCAGAGGGTTCCCTGCGGGGTCATGCCGGCCTCCTTGGCCCAGCGGATGCTGGGAATGATGTTGCGGACATCGTTCAGCCCGTCGAAGATGCGGGGGATGTCAACGCCCTGTGCGTGCTTCACCTTGTACATCAGCGCCCGGACATCGTCGGGGACGGGATACATGCGCAGTGCGTTCAGGCCTCGGTCGAGCATGTGGGTCTTGATGCCCGCCTCATTGAAGGGCTTGCAGAAGGCGCGCACGGCATCGTTGGGGTTCTCGCCTGCCAGCAGGTTGACCTGCTCGAAGGCTCCGCCGTTGGTTTCTACGCGTGCAAAACAGCCCATCTGGATAATCACCGGGGCAATGCGTTCTAACTGGTCTTTGCGTGGCTGGAACTTACCTGAGCTCTGCCACATGTCTCGATAGACGAGACTGAATTGTATTTTTTTCTTCATTTTCCGTTGGTTGAATTTGCCTTTGTGGGCGTTCGCCGTGCGCTTCGCAGACGCGCGCACATATTTCAGCGTGCAAAATTAGGAAAAAAGATGCGACCTGCCAACTGCGCATACCTTTTTTTGTTTTTTATAACATTTCCGGCTGCGTTTGGGATAAGCCTCTTGCCGACAGGCTGTTAAGTCCCGTCGGCTTGAAAATGCTGTAACGAAACGGTGTAAGCAGTCGGAAAAACCATCCGGATTTTTCAGCAAAAGAGATGCATACGGGCGCCAAAAGTCCAGCATTGGGGCTGCGATTTTTTGCCTTTTGGAGCCAAGGCACCCCCTTTTTCCGTCCCAAAGGACTCCTGAACCTATTCTCTTGCCGCGTGTTTTCCACCCACTCGCCGTACAACTGCCGCCCAAACGCCCTCCGTTTAGGCCCCAAACGGAATGCAAGGGCCGGGCAGACTGGGAAAGAAATCATACAACTCAATGAACAGCAGAGACTTGCACGAAATGTCAAAAAATGGCGTTATTTGCGTCTGAACGGCACTCCTGCGGCAAAAAATCGATTCTGTGGAAGGAAAATTTTTCAGTTATGGACGAAGTGATGTCCGAAAGGTGTCTCCTCCCACCCCGACACATAAAATATAAACATTATTTTGGAGCATTCGGAGTTTTTACTTATCTTCGCATCGTAAACGCCCTTTCGAAGCGTATAATCCGTTAGAGATGAAAACTTTAAGACGCTCTCTCATTCTGCTCACCGCCTGCGGGTTGCTGTTTGCGGCCTGCAAGAGAAGCGGCAAGGTGGAAGCCCTGGAAGTGGATGCCGACAGCACGCATGTAGCATTCCCGCTGCCGGGCGACAGCACCGTCTACGGACTGGCGTGCGACGGCTGCACCGACTCAGTGGTGGTGCTCCTTCCGCGCGACTGCAGCGACCCCATCACCTACGATATCCTCGACGCCATGAGGCACCACAGGGTCATCGGGCATCCGAAGGTGGGCGACAAGATTGCCGTCATCCCCAATGCCGAGGACTCGCTCAAGGCCGACATGGTCATCAACATCGACGACCTCTACGGCGACTGGTGCTATATGGTACGCCCCACGCTGAACATTCCCGAAGTGGACGGCAAGAAAGTGGAACTGCCCGACTCGGTACTGCGCAGCATCCTGGTACCCCGTGAGTATGGCATCTCGCTCCGACGGCAGTGGACCGCCCAGGTCATAGGATTCGTGCGCCCGAAAGCCACCGATGAGGAACGGCCGCCTGTAACCTATCCACGGCTGAAAATATACAACCGCTGGATGCTGTGGAACGGCAACCTGCTGCTTACCAAGACACGGATGACGGTCGACAAGGACGGCAACGCACAGATGACGGACGAAGGAATAGACACCGCACAAATCATGCTCCTCCGCCCCGACTCGCTCGTCCTCAGGCAAGGCGATACACAGCAGGGCTACTATCGGAAGAAAGAAAAGAAAGAACCCTGACACTGTCATGCCCAATCCCCCAAACGACCAAACGACTAAACAACCAAACAACCAAACGACTAAACAACCAAATAACCAACAATTATGGAACAGAACAACCTTCAGAACAAATTCGACGAGTTCAACAACACTCCCGATTCAACCTCAGAGTTCGACCCGCAGGACATCGAACAGAACAAGGTAATGGCCGTACTGGCCTATTTCGGCATCTTGGTGCTCGTTCCAATCCTGGGAGCCCCAAATTCAAAATTCGCACGCTTCCACGCCAACCAGGGCCTCATCCTGCTGCTGGCATGCGTAGGCCTGGGCATCGCCCTGTACATCTTGAATGTCGTCATCCTTGCCATCTCATGGCGGCTGTGGGGACTCGCAAGCATCCTTAACATCCTCTGGCTCGCCCCCACCGTACTGGCCATCATCGGAATAGTCAACGCTGCAAGCGGAAAAGCAAAGGAACTCCCGCTCATCGGCAAGTATAAACTCCTAAAATAACCAAAACATGAAAAAACTATCTCTACTGTTTGTCTGCGCTGCCGGTCTCATGCTGTTCAGCGCCTGCAACAAAGAAAAGAAAGAATCTGTCGACAGCGACAAGGTGAAAGAAATCGTTGAGAAGGCATTCAAGGACATGAGCGGAAAGGAAAAGTTTGCCGCCGTGCTGAAAGATGCCTACAAACTCTCGCTTGAAGAAGTGCAGCCATGGGCCGACTTCCCCGAGAAAAGCGACAAGGACCGCGACCTCTTCTTCGGAGAGGACAATGTCAACCACATGTGCACAGCCATCTTCATCAAAAAAGACGGTAGCGCTATCGACAAGGAGGAATACAAGGCCTATGTAAAGAAAATGTACGAGCTGAGCAAGACCCGCCTGTCGCAGGACGGAAAGAATGTCAAGGGCTTCATGATGGAGAACACCCTGGAGAAAGCCATGGAGGAAAAGACATTCGAATCGCTCTGGGCTAGTGAGTTCTGGCCACAGCAGTGGAACTTCCGTATGGGCGACGAGTTCTACGATTTCACCATCGAGCTGAACGAGGACAAGACTCCGCAGAACATCAAGGTCAGCCTGGGCAAGACCCTGCAGAAGTCGCTCGAGGATTCGATGAAGGATGTCGAAAAGGCACTGGAGGACAAAGATGTCCAGAATGCCATCAAGGACGCCCTGAAAAACTAGGAAGCAACAGGAAACACACGCCCAACCGGCCATACAAAAAGAAGAGAGGCATCCTCCCAATGTGGGAAGATGCCTCTCTTCTTTGGCAGTCTTGGATCGGCAAGTTAACGCCTATGAGGGTCCATGTTGAAGGCGGCAAAACGCTGGTCGGCCAACTGCTCGTACTTGGTTCCCTTGCGGCCGTAGTTGGCGAAGGGGTAAATCGAAATGCCGCCGCGGGGCGTGAACAGCCCGACGACCTCTATATATTTCGGGTCCATAAGGCTTTTCAAGTCCTTCATAATCTTGTTCACGCAGTCTTCGTGGAAGTCTCCGTGGTTGCGAAAGGAGAAAAGATAGAGTTTCAGACTCTTGCTCTCCACCATTTTCACATCCGGAATGTAGCGGATTTGAATCTCGGCAAAGTCAGGCTGCCCCGTGATGGGACAAAGAGAAGTGAACTCCGGACAGTTGAACTGCACCCAGTAGTCGTTCTCCTGATGCTTGTTCTCAAAGGTTTCGAGCACCTCCGGCGCATAGTCCTGACGGTATTCGGTCTTCTTGCCAAGGGCTTTCAGACCTTCATTCTCGCGTGTTTTCGTCATAATTGCATAGTATTTTTGCGGTTTTCTATTTGTTTTCGCTTCTCTGCTGCAGGTATAGTTTAAGCCCCCTGCGGCGCAACCGGCACGAAGGACACTCCCCACAGCCGTCGCCTTTTATCCCGTTGTAGCATGTGAGGGTCTCGTTCCTCACCAGATCGAACACCCCCAGTTGGTCGGCCAGAGCCCAGGTCTGGCACTTGTCGAGCCACATGAGCGGCGTGTGGATGACAAATTGCTCATCCATGGCAAGGTTCAGCGTCACATTCAGCGACCGCATGAAGGCGTCGCGGCAGTCAGGATAGCCCGAGAAGTCGGTTTCCGATACTCCCGTCACAAGGTTCATGATGTCGTGCTCCCGGGCATATACCGCCGCCATGCTCAGAAAAAACAGGTTGCGTCCTGGCACAAAGGTGTTCGGGAGCGCCTCGGCGGGCTTCTCCTTGTCCATTTCTATGTTGGTGTTTGTCAGTGAACATTGCGTGGAAAGCCGACTGATGTAGTGCGCATCGAACACCATGAAGGGCACATTAGCCCGCTCTGCGATGCCGCGTGCCACCTCCACTTCCTGCGAGTGTTTCTGTCCGTAGTTGAAACAGATGGCGTGTACTTCCTTGAAACGCTGCTTTGCCCAGTACAGGCAGGTGGTACTGTCCTGCCCTCCGGAGAATACTACGAGTGCTTTTGTGCGGTCCATGTTCAGAGTTCTCCTATCTTAAATGGGTTATATGAGATGTTTTCGTCGTAGCGGTCGACTCCTTCCAGCCGCTTGACATAGCCCACCACCCTCACGGTGAGTGGCAGTGCTATGATTTCATAGAGTGTCTTGACGGTCACCTGGAGCACCATCAACTTGAGAAGTTCTCCCAGTGGCATCAAGCCTCCAAAGGCCAGGGGGAAGAAAACGAGCGAATCGGCTCCCTCTCCCAGCAGCGTTGAGGCGATGGCTCGCCAGGCAAAGCGGTGCCCGCGGTCCCGAATCTTCATCCGACTCATTACCAGTGCGTTGATGAACGAGCCTGTCAGGAATGCCATCAGGCTGGCAAACACGATGCGGGGAGCAAGCCCAAAGACAAATTCAAAGGCTTCTCCACCCTCCCAGAAGGGGGCTGCGGGAAGCATGCAGGCTATACCTCCGAGCGCAACGACGAAGAAATCCATCAGGAATCCCGTCCAGATGACGAGGCGTGCCTGCCGGTAGCCCCACACCTCGACTATGCAGTCGTTGAGAATATAGGAGATTGGAAAGACGATAAAGCCTGCCGTCATGGAGAAGTTGCCCAGTTGGACAATCTTCGTTCCCAGCAAATTGGAGGTGACCAGGCAGATACAAAAAAGTATCCCCATGAGCATGAAGGATACAGAGACAGTGTTTTTGGTTGTATTCATTGGCCTTGTTTTGTTAAAGGGGGTTGAGCAAGTACCCCTGATGAATTGGGAATATATATTCAGCGGAACGCACTCATTCATCATTTCTGTGCGTTTGCGGTGGCAAAGGTACGACTATGCGGGCAGAAAAGCAAATTTATTTGCATTTTTCCAACAGGGAACGGTTTTTCCGAAGTCAGGAACGAGCTTTGAAAAGGCAAAACGCATATCTTTTGCCTCGTATTGACTTGGTAGGAGTATCACGGTTGACGAAGGAACACCTGCGTCATGCAGTGGGCACAGCCGCCTCCATCTGTCAGTTTCCCGAGTTCCAGATATTCCACCTGCACGCCTTCCTGTGCCATCCGGTTCCTGAAATCGTCGGAAACGGCGTTGCCCGATACGATATGGTACGGGGCTATACAGAGGTAGTTGCTGCCGAAATTCTGCTCATCGCTGTCGCTGATGGGAATAACGCGGACACCTCGTTTATGCAGGAACCGGACGAGACTGCCATTCACGGTAGTCTGGTGATACTGCCGTTTTCCCCGTTGGCGGGTATACACATCTATGGAAAGATAGTAGGATTATCCTGGATTTGCGTTGATTCTCTGGGCCGGAAGGGTGACAAGGTCCTTGCCGATGATGTTGAAGTAAGTGTCGAGATGCATCTGGAGTGAGTTGCGCAACGCATCCTTTACGACGACAATCGTATCGTGTCCGAAGCCGTCTGCCTGCATAATTTCCTCGATGGCGGTACGGTTGGTACGCAATCCTTCACCAACTAAATTAGGTCAAAACAGACCGAAACAAACCTTAAATCAAATCGCGTAAAACACTGTCTTACAATTAACTCCGCTTAACTAACCTTATTCTTCGCCTATTGCGCGTTTGCCCCGATTAGAGTAATTTTGTACCGCCATTGTACCTCGGGTGGATGAGCAGAGGGTTCGTAAGGTGTTCCCTTAAATCACCTTATTTCCCCTTAAATCCGCTTAATTGGTTTCCGTCAGGGACCATCCCCCGAAAAACGGCAGAAATTGACAAAATTACTCGATATGGGCAAGAAACAAACTTCACAAATCCGCGAGTCAGCGAGAGCCATGAGAACTTGTTCTCGGATGGCCGAGCGAGAGCGGATTATCCAAATTCCCAA
>FLNY01003028.1_pt1 | contig 109478 bp, 72 predicted proteins | sample 1140381 | NCBI WGS metagenome assembly FLNY01 (sample SAMEA3878172, study PRJEB12797) | bioreactor metagenome | biome: Moose rumen | place: Sweden | collected 2011-10 | reverse complement strand
GTCTTTAATATCTTATTATAAGTTGTATAATCTCTTATTTCTTGCTAATTCAGTTTCCTTTTCACATTTTATAAATAAAAAACGTATTTTTTACCTTTTTCTCATTAATTATTCTTATTTTCGCCATGACTTCACTGAAGTATCCTGATTTATAAGGTCTGATGACCTTTTGTCCTTAATGACGTAACCTTTAATAATACTTTTATATGAAATCACTTGGATATCGTTTTCTTTTGTGTTGCTCTTTTCTTTCTTTTTTAGTGTCTTGCTCTGATACTGATGAGCCTGCCGCAAGTCCTATTGAGGGGGAATGGGTGGAGTATGGTGTGGATGAGAATGATGATGTTGTTGGTCATTTTATTTTTCATTCGGACGATACATATTGTTATTGGACAACACAAAACGGAAGTCGTAACGGAACGAACAATGTGATGATTTATAATGCTGAAGGTTATTATCAGGAGAGATCGGACCTTACACTTACTTTATATAATTCAGTAGACTCACTCGCTGGTTCTGTGTTCATCAGAGACTCATATTCTGTGTCCAACGGCGAATTGAGTGTCGGCGAACGCCATTTCGTCCGTCCTTCAGTTTCAGAAATGCCTTGGGTGCCAATGGTGGAGATGTATATGGTTTCCAGTACTGGCATATATAGTCCTGGCTCAAAAATGATAATTTACTCAAGAGCTACAAGTCCGGGTAATCACTGTGACATCTTGTCTTGTACCTTACGCAATTATTTGGAGACAGATGTTGATGTGTCTAACCGTCTTGATGGTTCTGGTAATTTGAGTGTTTCTCTAAATGCTTCAAACGATAAAGGAATCCATTATTTGGAATTCGTCTTCGAGTGTCAGTTCACAAATGATTATTACAGCTCAAATAAGTCTGAGATACATTCTTATTTGATTTATACCGTTTCTTGATGTACCTAAGCAGAAGTGAATCGATTATGTTTTTCTACTGCTTATTACTTTATTAATCTTTCTGCAATCACTGTTGCCATCCATAATATGGATGCAGTCAGCATAGATATTGTGTTTTTGCTGTTATTATTTCTCAGCCAAATAGCAATCGTTGTGATGAACAGGTACGCCATCACCACGTCCAGGATGCTTGGTTGGCATTGGAATGTGGAGCTTGGTTGTTCAGCGAAGAAGTGAGCTGTACGTCTTATGTGTGAGGAACAGTGTAGTATTATTGCAGTGAGTGTTCCACATATTGTGTTGTTCCAAAGAAATAGCCACCATATACATGTTGTAGGAATGAGTATAGTCACCAGTATCGTGGTTGCGAGATTGCTGAACACTGATAGTAAAGGTATCTGATGAAAGTGGTAGGATACTAATGGCATGGTGATGATATTACACACCAAAGATATAACTATGATACTAATTGTTCCATTGTATAATTTCACTATTATCTTTTTTATGTATATGTAATTCCCACTCTTTGTGTTGCTGTGGATACGAAGTGTCTCGCATAGTGGTATTCCTATGGTCAGAATACCAGTCACAGCGAGGAATGACAGCTGAAAGCCGATATGGAATATCAGTAGCGGATCTAAACAGAGCATAATAAATGCAGCTAGTGCGCATGTGTTGATGGATATCGCTTCTCTCTTTGCACAATGTGCTAACACAATTATTGTACACATGGTCACCGCTCTTATTATTGATGGTTGCATGCCCGTGACAAAGGTGTAAGTCCACAGACAGAAGACGATTGCGAGGTCGGACACGATCCTCCATTTGTATGTCACTATTCTTCCGAGAAAGAAGCATTGCAGTATGACATATATTATAGATATGTGAAATCCCGATATGGCGAGTAGGTGGCTAAGTCCGGCCCTGGAGAAATCTTGTCTTGTGGATTTACTGATATCGTCTTTTCTGCCTATCGTCATAGCCTCTGTCACGCTTCCGTCTTGTCCTGAAATGCCGTGACTCTCATATACCTCATGTAAATCCTTTTGTATCTTGTTTGATACGGAGTCTATACCTCTTCCGTTATTTCTGTATAGTGAGTATTTCCAATTCTTACCGTACTCTTGCTCCGCCTTGCTTATGCTGTTTACGGTGATAGTCAGCCCGAACAAGGTGAAGAACGTCATAGTTGCTATTGTGAAACATCGTGTCAATGTCTCTTTGGCGCTTTTTATCTGGAGAAACACGACCACCAGCATATTTATAAACATCAGAACCACCAACCAAGCCATTCTAGTGGATACATAATCATACGACAAATCCGCTCCCGCCATACCAATTATCATTGGTATGACGAGGCGGATTAGAGGATATGATTGCCAGTTCATCTTAAAGCTCTGCTTCTTTCAGTCGCTCGGCGTTTTCCGCAACTATCAGATGGTCGATACAGTCTTGTATGTCACCATCCATGAAAGCGGCCAGATTGTATATGGTGTAATTTATTCTATGGTCGGTGATGCGTCCTTGAGGATAGTTGTATGTCCTAATCTTAGCGGAACGGTCTCCGGTGCTGACCATGGTCTTTCTCCTTGACGCAATGTCATCAATATATTTTTGATGCTCTTTGTCGTAGATGTATGTTCTCAGACGGGCGAGAGCCCTCTCTTTGTTCTTTGGCTGGTCACGTGTCTCAGTACACTCCACGAGAATCTCTTCTGTCTCTCCTGTGTTCGGGTTCTTCCACATGTAACGTGCTCTCACTCCTGATTCCACCTTGTTGACGTTCTGGCCTCCTGCTCCGGATGATCGGAATGTGTCCCATTTAATCTCACCCTCATTGATTTGTACGTCGAATGCCTCTGCCTCAGGTAACACTGCTACCGTGGCTGCGGATGTATGCACTCGTCCTTGAGTCTCTGTTGCCGGCACTCTCTGTACACGGTGTACTCCAGACTCATATTTCATGGTGCCGTAGACGTTGTCGCCGTTTATTGAGGCAATTATTTCTTTATATCCGCCACTTGCTCCCTCGGAGAAGCTGCTGACTGTAATATGCCATCCCTTTGTCTCGCAGTACTTTGTGTACATCCTGAAGAGGTCGCCTGCGAAGAGAGCAGCCTCGTCTCCACCTGTTCCTCCTCTAATCTCCAGAGTTACGTTCTTGCTATCCTCGGGGTCTGCAGGAATGAGTAGCAGTTTGATTTGTTCTTCAAGCTCTGGTATGGCTTTCTCATTGGCTGCCATCTCTTCTCTTGCCATCTCCTTAAGGTCCGGGTCGTCCTCGAGAGCCATTATCTCCTTGGCCTCCTCAACGCCTTTGACGCATTTTATGTATTTGTCACGCGCATGCATGATGTCCTCAAGGTTCTTGTATTCCTTTGTCAACTGCACGTAGCGTTTTTGGTCCGCTATCACGTTCGGGTCAGTTATGAGTGTTGAGACCTCCTCGAACCTCGGTACCAATCCGTCTAATTTCTCTAGTATGTCCATTATTGAATATAAAATAAGAATGGTAAGTCATCAACATTGCTTTTTCATTCATGTCGGTGATTTCCCATTCTCATGTATTTATGTGGCTTAGTAGTGGAACTCTCCGAACTCGCTCTTTATGGTCAGCGATTTCTTACCTTCCTCAATGTGTCCGATGATTTGTGCGTCGATATTGAACGACTTAGATATCTCGATGATTTTGTCAGCGTTCTCTGGAGAAACATAGAATTCCATGCGGTGACCCATGTTGAATACTTTGTACATCTCGCTCCAGTCTGTGCCTGATTCTTTAGCAATTGCCTTGAACAATGGTGGTACAGGAAACATGTTGTCCTTGACAACCTTGCAGTTATCTGACACGAAGTGAAGCACCTTAGTCTGTGCTCCTCCCGTACAGTGTACCATACCGTGTACATCATGACGCATGACGTCGAGAATCTTCTTCACAACTGGAGCGTATGTGCGTGTTGGGGAAAGCACGAGTCGTCCCGCATTTAGAGGAGCTCCATCTACAGGGTCTGTCAGTTTATATGATCCAGAGTATACCAGCTCGTCCGGTACAGCTTTGTCGTAAGTCTCTGGGTATTTCTCTGCTATGTATTTTGCAAACACGTCATGTCTTGCGGATGTCAGTCCATTAGATCCCATGCCTCCGTTGTACTCCTTCTCGTACGTAGCCTGTCCGCAAGAGCTGAGTCCTACGATGACATCACCAGGACGAATGTTGGCGTTGTCGATGACGTCAGTGCGTCTCATACGACAGGTGACGGTGGAGTCTACGATGATGGTGCGTACCAAATCGCCCACGTCAGCTGTCTCGCCTCCCGTAGCGTGTATGCCGATTCCCATGTTGCGCATTTCCTCTAGTAGCTCATCTGTTCCACTGATTATGGCAGATATCACTTCACCAGGTATCAGCATCTTGTTACGTCCGATGGTTGAGCTGACGAGTATGTTGTCTGTGGCTCCGACGCAAAGCAGGTCGTCAGTGTTCATTATAAGCGCATCTTGCGCGATGCCTTTCCATACAGACAAGTCACCGGTCTCTTTCCAGTATGCGTACGCCAATGATGACTTCGTTCCGGCACCGTCGGCATGCATTATGTTGCAGAACTCGGGATCACCGCCTAGAATGTCCGGGATTATTTTGCAGAAAGCATGTGGGAAGATGCCCTTGTCAATGTTCTTAATGGCATTGTGTACATCTTCCTTGGCCGCACTAACGCCGCGCATCATGTATCTTTGCTTATTGTCAATAGCCATAATGATGTTGTTTGTTGAAATTGTTGTTAGATGCGGCAAAGTTACACCTTTCAATTCACTTTACAAAGTGTAAGTGTTCAAAACATCGTTTCTATGTGGTCAAAAGGCAAAAAAAACAGATTGATTGGTGCCATGTAAAAAAATGTTATTAAATTTGCCCCCTATAAAATTTAATTTACGATGGTTTTTACTGCACAGCAAATTGCAGCTTTCACAGGAGGAATTGTGGATGGAGATGAGAATGTGTCCGTTAGTACGTTCGCTAAGATAGAGGAGGGTACTAAAGGAGCTTTGTCGTTTCTCGCTAATCCTCAATACGAGAATTATATATACGACACGGAGTCAAGTGTTGTTTTGGTGAATAAAGATTTTCAGCCGGCTCGCAAGGTTAATACTACACTCGTGCGTGTCGACAATGCTTATGAGTCTGTGGCAAAATTATTGCAGCTTTATCAGAGCATGCAGCAGAGACGTACCGGTATTGACTCATTGGCCTACGTGTCTCCGACGGCTAAGGTTGGTAAGGATGTCTATCTCGCTCCTTTCTCTGTGGTTGGTGACGGTGCTGTCATCGGTGATGGTGTGCAACTCTATCCTCATGCCACTGTAGGCGACAACGCTAAGATTGGCGATAATACGACTCTCTACAGTAATGTTGTGGTTTATCATGGCTGTGTTGTCGGAAAGAATTGTATCTTGCACGCTGGTAGTGTGATTGGTGCGGACGGATTCGGCTTCGCTCCGTCAGAGGAAGGGTATGAGAAGATACCGCAGATAGGAATTGTAACCATAGAGGATAATGTTGAGATTGGCGCTAACACATGTGTGGATCGCTCTACTATGGGTTCCACGTATGTGCGTAAGGGAGTTAAGCTTGACAACCTTGTTCAAATAGCTCATAACGTGGAAGTCGGAGCGAACACCGTGATGAGTGCTCAGGTCGGTGTGGCAGGAAGTGCCAAGATAGGAGAGTGGTGTATGTTTGGTGGTCAAGTTGGCATAGCAGGACATATTAAGGTGGGCGACAGAACAAATGTGGGCGCACAGTCAGGTCTCGCTGGTGGCAACGCTTTGAAGAAAGGTGGGCAGACTCTTATGGGATATCCTGCCGTCGATGCTAAAGACTTTGCGAAGCAAGCTGCTGCGTTGAAGACGCTTCCGTCTCTGCTTAAGGAAGTGCAGCGACTGAAAGAAGAGTTAGAAGTGTTAAGGAATAATACTAAGTGATATGGTGAAACAGAAAACTCTGAAGGACAGTTTCGAACTAAAAGGAAAGGGATTGCATACAGGTTTGAACGTGACCGCAAGATTCTGTCCGGCGGAGATTAATTTCGGATATAAGATTCAGAGAACAGATATTGAAGGACAGCCGGTGTTGGATTGTGACGCAAGTCTCGTGGGAGATACACAGCGTGGTACTGTCATCGTGTCTGGAGATATAAAGATTAGTACAATTGAACATGCCATGGCGGCTCTGTTGGCTATGGGTGTGGATAACTGTCTCATTCAGCTTGATGGACCTGAGATGCCTATCTTGGACGGAAGTTCTTTGTATTTTGTGAACTCCATAAAAAAGGTGAATCTTGTGGAGCAGGATGCGGAGAAACAATATTTTGTTGTTGATAAACGTATCGAGGTTGAAGGTGAGTACGGTGAGAAAATGGTCATTGAACCATATGACGGATTTGCAATTGACGCCACTATAGCGTTTGACTCTCCTAACTTGAGTCATCAGGACGCACGGCTTCATGACTTAGAAGAGTTCGAGGGTGAGTTTGCCTCTGCCAGAACTTTCGTTTTCGTGCGTGATGTTGAGCCTCTGGTCCAGATGGGACTCATAAAAGGTGGTGACTTGGATAATGCCATAGTTATATATGAGAGAGAAATGCCACAGGACAGATTTGACAGGCTGGCAGACTCTTTGGGATTGGCTCATCAGGATGCCAGTCAACTCGGTTATCTTAACCATAAGCCGTTGACATGGCCTAACGAGTGTGCGCGCCATAAACTTCTTGACATCATAGGTGACCTTGCTCTTGTTGGAAAACCGATTAAGGGTAAGGTGACAGCGTTTAAGCCTGGGCACACTATAAATAATAAGTTCGCACGAGCGATACTATCTAATAAATAAGATAAGTTTATATGATTAGTCCTTTAGCTTTCATCGATCCGGAAGCCGTAATCGGTGAGAATTGTGAGATAGGTCCATTTAGTTTCGTGGACAAGAATGTTGTGATTGGTGATAATAACGTTCTCATGAACAGTGTTACTCTTTTATCTGGAACACGTCTGGGAAATGGTAACACATTGTTTCCTGGTGCTGTGATTGGCGCCGTGCCTCAAGATCTCAAGTTTAGAGGTGAGGAGACGACGGCGGAGATAGGTGACAACAATAAGATACGCGAGAATGTGACTATCCATCGTGGTACCGCCAGCAAGGGCAAGACTGTAGTGGGAAGCAATAACCTCATAATGGAGAATGCTCACGTTGCTCACGATTGTGTGTTGGGAAGTGGAATTATTATGGGTAACTCAACGAAGCTCGCTGGTGAGGTGGTAGTTGACGACAACGCCATATTGTCAGCCGTGGTTCTGGTTCATCAGTTCTGTCACATCGGGGGGTACACAATGGTACAGGGCGGAAGCCGTACTTCAAAGGACATCCCGCCTTTTGTCATGGCAGGAAAGGAGCCAATTTCCTATTTCGGACTGAATGTTGTCGGTCTTCGTCGTCGTGGATTCTGTAATGAGCTTATAGACAATATACACCATGCCTATCGTCTGATATACAACAGCAACTTGAAGGTTGCTGAAGCAATACAGCAGATTAAGGAGGAGGTTCCTATGAGCAAGGAGATAGAGTATATTATTGATTTTGTAGGTTCCTCTCAGAGAGGTATTATCAGATAGTTATGATTTACAGATTTACTATTATCTCAGATGAGGTGGATGATTTCATGCGTGAGGTCAAGATTGACTCAGACGCTTCGTTCATCGAACTGCACAAGCTGATTCTGGAGTCTTGCGGCTATGAGGACAATCAGTTGACTTTCTTCACAGTATGTCATGACGGATGGGAGAAAGGACAGGAGATAACGTTGGAGCGTATGGACACAGACTCTGACAGTGACTCTTATGTCATGAGTGAGACACGTCTCAGTGAGTTCCTTGAGGATGAGAAGCAGCACTTGCTGTATACATTCGATCCGTTGTCGGAGAGATGTTTTTTTATTGAGTTGTCTGAGATTATCACTGGTAAGTCCGCGGGAAAGGGACAAGTGACACGCTCAGTGGGTGAGGCTCCGTCTCAGACGTTGGATTTCGATGATATGTTTTCTGGCGTGTCGTCATCAGTTTCTTCTGGTGACTTCGGCGGAGATTTGTTTTCTGACGATGATGGTATTTCTGACGAGGATATAGACCTTGAAGGATTGGATATCACAGACGGAGAACCGTTTTGATACTTGAGTGAACGATAGTCTCAAAGAAAGACAAGTCTGATGAGAACTTTGCTTGTTCTGCTGGGTCCTACGGGAGTGGGGAAAACGGAGCTGAGTCTCACGTTGGCTGAGAGGTTGAATTCCCCGATTTTGTCAGCGGATTCTCGACAGATATATAAGGATATTGAGATTGGTACGGCTGCTCCCATAAAGGAACAGATGGATAGAGTCAGACATTACTTCGTTCATAATCTTGATTTGTGCCAGTATTACAGTGCGGCTGAGTACGAGAGTGATGTTCTGTGTCTTCTCGATAGATTGTTTGAGGAAAGGGAAGTCGTGGTGATGACAGGTGGCAGCATGATGTATATTGATGCTGTCACAAAGGGAATAGATGATATTCCGACAGTGGATGAGGACACGAGGGAAATGTTGAGGTTGCGTTTCGAGACTGAAGGACTTGACAAACTTTTAGACGAGTTGCGTCTTCTCGACCCTGAGTATTATGATGTGGTGGATAAGAAAAACTATAAGCGTGTCGTGCATGCGCTTGAGATTTGTTATATGACGGGAAAGACATTCACGTCATTCAGGAAGAGACAAGTAAAGGAACGTCCTTTCCGAATTGTGAAGGTGGGATTGAGACGAGACAGACAGGTTCTGTTTGACAGGATTAACAAAAGAGTTGATCAGATGATGAGCATGGGATTGCTCGAAGAGGCGAGGAGAGTATATGACTTACGGCATTATAACTCGTTGAACACCGTGGGATACAAGGAGATGTTCAAGGTCATAGACGGAGAGTGGGAATTACCGATGGCAGTTGAGAGGCTAAAGAAGAATACCCGTGTCTATGCCAAAAAACAGATGACATGGTTTGCGCATGACAAGGATATTGTTTGGCTTGATGCTGATAGTATGTCGGAGGATGAGATGGTGAATAAGATTATGGGATACTTGTGAAAATTCATTTTTTATGAAGGAGTATTTTCTAAAAGCATGGAAGTGTATTGTTTTTGCTTGGCATTGGTACGCTTCGCAGTTCAAGGGTGTGTGGTATCAAAGGATTGTCACCCCGGTGATGTCTTTCGTCGTGCTTTTCTTTCTCTATCTCGCCGCTGTCGATAGCAATTTCTGCGGATTGTTTGGTTTGTCCCCGACCATGGATTGTATTGAGAATCCCGTGAACAGCGAGGCTTCTCTGATTTATTCTGACGATAGTGTGCTGATTGGTAAGTTCTTCAGCGAGAACCGTTCACCTGTATCTTTTGAGGAAATTTCTCCGTATGTTATTAACGCTCTCATCTCTACTGAGGATGAGAGGTTCTATCTGCATCATGGCATCGATTATCAAGCGTTGTTCGCTGCTGCTAAGGATATGAGTCAAGGTAACGCGAGAGGAGCGAGTACCATTACTCAGCAGCTGGTGAAGAACCTGTTCAAGATACGTTCACAGTATTCCACAGGACTGTTGGGACGTGTACCTGTGCTGAAGCTTTTGATAATGAAGTCAAAGGAATGGATTACTGCCATCAAGATTGAGAATCTGTACAGCAAGAAAGACATATTGACGCTGTATCTCAATACTGTCGACTTTGGTAGTAACTCATATGGTATACGTACTGCGGCAAAGACATATTTCAATACACTGCCAAAGAACTTGACGGCAGAACAGGCCGCCACGCTGATTGGACTGTTGAAGGCCACGACTACGTATAACCCTAGAATAAATCCGAAAAACAGTTTCCAGAGACGTAACGTTGTGTTAGCGAATATGCTCTCTCATAATGCCATGTTCACTGAGGGCAAGATAACTAAGTCCGACTATGACTCTCTGATACATATTCCTATTAACATATCACAGTTCAAGGTGGAGAACGCATACGACGGAAAGGGGCAGTATTTCCGTCAGGCTGTTCGTGAGTACCTTCGAGACTGGTGCAATAAGAACAACATTGACCTTTACGGTGATGGATTGAAGATTTACACGACTATAGACACACGTATGCAGGCGTATGCGGAGTGGGCTGTGAACAAACAGATGAAGTCACTGCAAAAAAAGTTCGATGATCATTGGAGAGGCATGAACCCATGGCGTGACGAGCGTCATCAGGAGATTGCGGGCTTCATTGAGGGCATAGCGAAGAGGACAAGCTATTATAATATTCTCAAGGAGAAATACAATGGTGATGCGGACTCTATCAGCTACTACATGAACCTGCCTCATAAAGTCAAGGTGTTCGCTTATGGCAAAGAGGGAAAGAACGGAACGGTTGAGATGACGATGAGTACAATGGACAGTATCCGTTACATGGTGCGTTTCCTTCATTGCGGTTTTGTCGTCATGGAGCCGAAGACCAGCTTTGTGAAGTCATGGGTCGGCGATGTCGACTTCAACTCTTGGAAATATGACAAGGTGACTGCCATGAGACAGCCGGGTTCAACATTCAAGTTGTTTGTCTACTCCTCTGCTTTCGAGAATAACGACTCCATCACGCCTATGTCACGTAGAGTGGACAGTTATATAAGTCTGAAGGTGCCGGATGACAAAGACACCACGAAGCTGGTGACGTGGACTCCTCACAATGCCAACGGTTTCTGCACCAATGGAAATATGCCGTTGAAGTCAGCGTTCGCCCAGTCTGTGAACACTATCGCTGTCAAGTTGGGACAGGAGACAGGAATAGATAATGTGGTAGACATTGCGCATAAGATGGGAATACACAGTCCTTTGGACGCCACTCCCGCCTTATCTCTCGGCTCGTCCGACGTGACATTGTTGGAGCTTGTCGACTCTTATGCCACAGTCATGAATGACGGAATGCAGAGAGACCCCGTTCTCGTGACTAAAATCGTCGACAGGAACGGAGACGTGATATATGACTACGACGAGGAGGTGAGGAAAGCGGAGAGAGCCATCAAGTATAAGACCGCTTTTTACATGCAGCGTCTGTTCTGGGAAGGACTCCATGACAGGTGGGGAACGACGGCCGCTTTGTGGTCATACATACACCCTGTGCTTCAAGGAAACGACTTCGGAGGAAAGACAGGAACGTCAAGCAACCACTCAGACGCTTGGTTCGTCGGATGTACCGCCAACCTTGTGGCTGGAGCGTGGGTCGGTGGTGAGTACAGATGTATCCATTTCCGTACCGGAGAGTTAGGACAAGGCTCACGCACAGCCTTGCCGGTGTTCGGCTATTTCATCAGTAAATTGCTGAAGGATTCTAAGTTCAAACATTACGGAGGAATGTATCCGGAGCCGAAGGAGGACATAGCCCGGTCAACATACATCGGACCGGGATATGTCTATGTCAAGCCGGACTCCTTGGATGAGGATTCCATAGAGCAGAATACCGATTTGGTCATCCACAGACACTCTGAGCAGACAGCGACGTCGACGGGAGGCGCAGTGGAGTGACAGTTTGTGCTCACATGAAGAAAATAAGTGATACTCATTAAATAAAATAACAATGAAAGCTTTAACAAGAACTGATTTTAACTTTCCAGGACAGAAAGAAGTGTATCATGGTAAAGTGAGGGATGTTTACAACATCAATGATGACATTATGGTTATGGTCGCCACTGACCGAATAAGCGCTTTTGACGTGGTGTTGCCTAAGGGTATTCCTTTCAAGGGACAGGTGCTTAACCAGATCGCGGCCAAGTTCTTGGACGCCTCATCCTCAATCGTGCCAAACTGGAAGTTGGCTACTCCAGACCCGATGGTTACCGTCGGTCTCAAGTGTGAGGGATTCCGTGTCGAGATGATTATACGTGGTTATCTGACCGGTTCTGCATGGCGTGAGTATAAAGCTGGAAACAGAGTGCTCTGCGGCATAACACTGCCTGAGGGTATGAAGGAGAATGAGAAGTTCCCAACTCCTATCATCACTCCTACCACTAAGGCAGATGAGGGACATGACGAGAACATCTCAAAAGAGGAGATCATTGCTCAGGGACTCGTTAGTAAGGAGGACTATGAGCAGATGGAGAAGTACACGTACGCTCTCTTTGAGCTGGGTACGAGAGTGGCTGCAGAGCAGGGACTGATACTTGTCGACACTAAGTATGAGTTTGGTAAGCGTGACGGTAAGGTCTATCTCATCGATGAGGTACACACACCGGACTCATCACGTTACTTCTACGCTGATGGTTATGAGGAGAAGTTCGCTAAGGGTGAGCCACAGAGACAGTTGTCCAAGGAGTTCGTGCGTCAGTGGCTTATCGAGCATAACTTCATGAACCAGCCGGGACAGGTGATGCCTGAGATTACTGATGAGTATGCAGAGAGCGTGTCAGACCGTTACATAGAGCTTTACGAGCATATCATAGGCGAGAAATTCATCAAGGAAGAGTCTTGTGACAATCTCGCCGCGCGAATAGAGAAGAATGTGCTTGACTATCTTGCACTGCGCAAGAAAGCGTGAGCTGTGAAAGCTTATGTACGAACAGGAAAATATTAAACCTTACGGAGAGAATGGTTCAAAGCGTCAGCAGGTCGAGACAATGTTCGATAACATTGCTCACTCCTATGACTTTTTGAACCATACTCTTTCGTTTGGTATTGACCGTCTCTGGCGTAACAGCGCTATCAAGTACCTGAAGGACTGTATGCCTAAGTACGACAGCGTACTTGACATTGCCACAGGAACAGGCGACTTCGCAGTTTTGGCGTTCCAGAAGCTGAAGCCGTCGCGTGTGGTGGGAATAGACATCTCGGAGAAGATGATGGACGTAGGACGTGAGAAAGTCAGACGTCTCGGAATACAAGACCATATAGTTTTTGAGAAAGAGGATTGTTCTTCACTGAGTTTCCAAGATAACAGTTTCGATGCTGTGATCAGTGCTTTCGCTCTGCGTAATTTCGAGAACCTGGATGCGTGTCTTAAGGAGATGCGTCGTGTGATGAGTGAGGACGGACATCTCTCAGTCATCGATTTGTGTACACCAGTCAGTTTCCCGATGAAGCAGCTGTTTTATGTCTATTCACGTCTGGTCATGCCCCTGGTGGGGAAATTCGTGTCCAGTGACGACAACGCATACAGCTACTTGCCGGAGACCATGAGTGCCGTTCCGCAGGCAGAGCGTATGTGCTCTATCATCCGGAATGCCGGATTCACAAACGTGAGATACAAGCGTTTGATATTCGGAATGTGCATATTATATACCGCAGATAAGTAAAGATGGATAAATACGGACTTTTGGGTTACCCCCTCGGTCACTCTTTCAGCAAGAGGTTCTTCACTGAGAAGTTTGAGAGAGAGCATATTGAGGCGGAGTATGAGAATTATGAGATTGCCGACATCAGCTTGTATGTCGACACGTTGAATGACAATCCTGAGTTGCGCGGACATAACGTCACCATTCCGTATAAGCAACAGATTATACCTTATCTCGACGAGTTGTCGGACGAGGCGCGTGAGATTGGGGCGGTGAACGTGGTGCGTGTAGGCAAGAAAGACGGCAAGCGCTATTTGAAAGGCTTCAACAGCGATGTCATCGGTTTTGTCGAGTCACTCAAACCCTTGCTGCGCCCTCATCACCGGAAAGCGCTCATCCTCGGTACCGGAGGAGCGTCGAAGGCTGTGAGATATGGACTGGAGGAAAAGTTAGGCATAGAGACTCTATATGTGTCACGTACCGCTAAACCGGGTGTGACAACATACGTCCAGGTCACTCCTGAACTTATACGTGAGTACGAGGTAATAGTTAATTGCTCACCGTGCGGCATGTTCCCTAAGGTGGATGAGTGTCCGCTGTTGCCGTATGACGCCATGACATCAGATAATATCCTCTATGATCTGGTGTATAATCCGGAGGAGACACTGTTCATGAGACGTGGCTCTGAAAACGGTGCCGTGGTGAAAAACGGATTGGAGATGCTGATACTGCAGGCGAAGGCAAGTTGGAGATTTTGGAATGACGGGAAATAATTTATGGTGAGACAAAGCAAGAAAACTACAGGTAAGAATACGCGCGCGACATCGTCAGCGGCTGGAGCGAGACGTCAACGGGCGACAAAGTCCGTGGGGACGGGTAAAACCTTGTCGGGAAAGATTCGGACAGGCGCCATAAGATTTCTCGTGTGTGCCTTCTTTTCTCTGCTTCTCTCAATGTTGTTGTTTGTGTTCGGAGTGAGCTATTATGTTATATATGAGGGGCTACGTCCGACAGAGAAAGATATGGATGAGGTGTATGGATACATGTACAGTGAGTATCCGTTCCTGCGTCCCTGGGTCACTAATCTGAACAGACATAAGATGCTAAGAGACACGGTCATTGTGGCTGACGACAGCACTAAGCTGCACGCTTACATCATACCTGCCGAGGAACCTACTCCTAACACCGCTGTGGTCGTGCATGGACACCGATGCTGCGCGGTGGAGATGTTCCACATAGCGTACATGTATCATCATGACATGGGATTCAATGTCCTCTTGCCCGACCTGAGGGCTCACGGACTGAGTGAGGGCACTCACGTACAGATGGGATGGCTGGACAGACTCGATGTGATTAGATGGATGGATGTGGCCAATGATGTGTTCGGCGGATCCACGCGTATGGTGGTGCACGGAATATCCATGGGTGCGGCTACCACGATGATGGTGTCTGGTGAGGAACGTCAGCCGGACTATGTCAAGTGCTACGTCGAGGATTGTGGCTACACAGACGTGTGGGACGAGTTCTCGTACGTATCCAGACACGACTATCATATAGCGCCATTCCCGTTCATTAACATAGCAAGCCGGATATGTAAGTGGAAGTACGGATGGGACTTCCGTGAGGCTTCGGCGCTCAGACAGGTACGCAAGTCGGTCAAGCCGATGCTGTTCATTCACGGACTGAGCGATACCTATGTGCCGTCAGAAATGGTTAACCGTCTTTATATGGCGAAGAAAAAGGATAAGAGTATATGGACGAAGAAAGGAGTCATGCACGCGCGTATGTATCATGACTATAGAAAGGAATACACTCACGAGGTGAGCCAGTTCGTCAATATGTGGTTTTATAAGTGACCGCCTCTGCTATTTATGAGGAATACAAACTGATTAACAATATATAACATGAAAATCGGAATTTCAGTCTTTGCGTTCGTCTTCGCAAGTGTCTTTACCTATGGTCAGACGGACTCGCTGTCGTTGAATGATGTGGTGGTGACGGGTACACGATATGCTGCTGATGTGCGCCACCTTCCGATGACAGTAAATGTGATTGACCGTCAGACTCTTACCTCTCAACAACAGACTAATGTGTTGCCGACTGTCATGCAGCAGGTGCCGGGCGTGTTTGTCACGAGCCGTGCCTTGATGGGGTATGGCGTGTCCACTGGTGCTGCTGGAGGTGTCAACATGAGAGGTGTCTCCGGAGGAGCCGGACAGATGCTCGTGTTGATAGACGGACATCCACAGTACAACGGCGTGTACGGACACCCTATCAGCGACAGCTACCAGACCTTGATGGCTGAGCGAGTGGAGGTGCTGCGTGGGCCGGCGTCTGTCTTGTATGGCTCAAATGCTATGGGCGGAGTAATAAACATCGTCACTCGCTCGATACGAGAGGATGGTGTATACACACACCTGAACGCCGGTGCCGGCAGTTACGGGACAGTGCAGACAGAAGTGAATAATCAGGTGAGAAACGGACGTTTCTCGTCAACCGTGTCTGCTCAGTACGGACGCACGGACAACCATCGCCCTCGCATGGGATTTGAACAGTATGGGGGATACGTTAAGTTGGGCTATGATATATGCATGAACTGGAATGCTTATGTCGACGTCAACGTGACTCATTTCAATGCCAGCTATCCGGGAACGACGCAGAAACCGATGTATGACGCCGACCAGTGGATAACACGAGGCGTGTTGTCGGCGGCACTGGAGAATCATTACGACAACACAAATGGCGCACTCAGTGTGTACTCCAACTTCGGACGACATAAGATTGATGATGGAACGACAGACCCGACGACTCCGACGGAACGTCTGTTCCGTTCTAAAGATGCGCTGACGGGTGTCTCGCTGTACCAGAGCGTGAGATTGTTCGAGGGTAACAGGGTGACGGCTGGCGTGGATTATCAGCATATATATGGTAATGCCTATTACACGTCAAAGGAGACCTGTGAGGTGTTGGAGACGTCGAATAAGCAGAGCGGTAAAAGCTATCGCAATGAGATAGCGGGCTATGTGGACGTACGGCAGGACCTGGCGTCATGGGTAACCGTCGACGCGGGAATACGACTGGATCATCATTCCGTGACGGGTTCCGAGTGGATACCACAGGCTGGAGTGGTGGTGCGACCTTGTCATAACAGTGAGGTCAAGCTCATGGGAAGCAAGGGGTTCAGAAACCCTACGATGCGTGAGATGTATCTCTATCCACCATCAAATGAGGACCTGGAACCGGAGCGTTTGTGGAACTATGAGTTGTCATGGCGACACAGACTGGGCATGGTTAACTATGGGGTTAACGTCTTTTATATAAATGGTGATAACATGATTCAGACGGTCAACCGTAAGAATGTCAACACCGGAGAGATAGAGAACTACGGACTGGAGCTTGAGGGACAGTGGACAGTGGACAAACATTGGAATGTGAACATGAACCACTCTTTCCTGCATATGAATAATAAGATCGTGGCAGCTCCTGAATATAAGGTTTTTGCCGGAGCTGACTACCGACAGGGTAAATGGAACGTCAGTGCGGGAGTACAATACATCAACGGACTCTACACAGCTGTCGGTGACAATGAGCAAAAGGAGAATTTCTGCCTGGTCAACGCCACCGTCACCTACGCCTGTCTGCAAAACATGAGGCTGTGGGTACGCGGCGAGAATCTGCTTGCTCAGTCGTACGAGATAAACCTCGGCTATCCTATGCCTAAGGCGACGTTCATGGCAGGTGTCAACGTGTCATTATAATCGTCATAACCGCTGTTGTCATGACCGCATGATGTCTATCGCATGTCTCTGATTGTTTTTAGTAAGGGGTGAGATAGTCATAACATACTCATCCGCAACGCATTCGTGTGCTGCGTTGCGGATTTTTTTGTCGTTACTTGTATGTGTGTGAAGTGCGGATGGTCTTTGTGTCGACAGCTTGGTTACCCTATGTCGATAATCTCTTTTCTCTCTGTCAGTGAGTTAACCAGATTTCCTATCCGTGCCCCTAATTTTTACTGTCCGAAACTCCTCTTTTTTCGTTGACACATGGCAGTGAAAAAATGACTTCTGGAATTTTCCCGTGTTTTATTCGGCGTCTGAAATTCTCAGGTTAGAACGCTGAAAAGTTCAGGTTAGGTTTTTTAAATTCTCAGACCTGCGTATGGACTATATCCTAACCTAAGAATTTCAAAAAAGAGACCTAAAGCTTTTGAACGCATTGTAATAAGATTATCAATAAGTTAACCAAAAATCGAAGAAAAATAGGCATAGGAAATTTGGTGACATTGTAAATTGTCCATTATTCCACCATGTTCCTACGCCTTACTTCCTCCTCTCATCTCCGCTTTCCGCACTCACAAGGGAAAAACTGACGGCGCATGAGTCCACCCGTCCCGTGGCTGCTGACTACGGAACGAGGATTAACCCCAAATCGGTCATTAGAGATTCGTCCAACACGATTTTCTAATGACCGATTTGGGTTCAACGATGTTTGGAAATTCTCAAGTCACAAGGATGACAAGTGTGATAGCACTTAGGGAGAAACGAGTCCTCCCGTCAACAAATGGAAGGAGTATTTGTCCTCATCCCTGTACAATTCGTATTCTTTTTGTTGCACAGTTTGTTTTTGCGATTATAAAAGTCATCAAATACTTCAATCAGAAGTATTTGATGACTTTTATTCAAACAAAAAAGCATCGAACCAAACCCCGCAGATGCCAAATGGCGACACGCAGAAAAGCGCACGGACAAATGATTCAGATGCATTCTATAATGCAAAGTTGGTGAGATGAACATACGCCATGTTCATCTCACTTTATAATATGTGCTGACCTGGTGTCATCGTATTATTTTCTTACCGTTCCTGATGTACAGCATTCCTTTCTTAGTGTTGTCGGAGATGACCACCCGTCTTCCTGACATGTCGAACGTGATGTCCGTGTCGTCAGTTCTTGTCGAATGATTGTGAATGGATGAGATTGTCTTCTCTCCCAGCATGTACGACATGAATTCGTTTATGTCTGTCATAGGCACTTTAGCCACAGTGCTCCAGTATGTGATGAACTTGTCCTGCACTGTATTTCCGTCCAAAGACAAGATGTAGTCGAGCAGGTCAGCAATCTTGTCTTTCGTCCTTGCTGAGTTGTTGTCTGAGAATGTGCTCAGCTCATAGTCCTTGCAGATGTCAGACAGAGACACACCGAGCAGTCCCTCCAGTAGGCACGCCAGTGTGCCGGTTCTGTCACATCCGATGATGCAGTGGAAATATACAGGATGTCCTTTGCGCAGATGTCCTATTATATATTCGAAGTCATCGTAATAGTACTCTGGATGGTAGACGGCTCCGTCGTGATAGTGCTCCGGGTTTGGTATGAGTGCGTAGTCCACGTCGTCTCCAATCATAGACTTCGTCAGTCCGTTGGTCTCGTTTAAGTTTCTCAGGTCCAGCTCCGCTTTTATCCCAAGCTCATGTAACATGTCGCAGTCCTCCTGAGAGTAAGGCACGTTGCTGGTTATTGACTTGATGGCCGATCCTCTGTACAGCAAGCCATAAACGATATGTTTTCCGCTTGTTGTGGCCCAACCTCCCATATCGCGTAAGTTAGGCACGTAGTCCGTGTCAATCATCCTCACCTGACCGCTGGTCTTGAATGTGCCTTTTGATACTGTCTTGCCGTCTTTGACACACTTGTATGAGTACGTCATGTCGGGTAGGAGGTTACGGAGTTGCTCCGCGCCGTTGAGCGCTTCCCATCCTTCAGGCAATGCGGCGGGTTTGTCGCGCGGCGTCACAGGACCTACATTGTAGTATTCCACCACGGACGTGTCTTCCAGCGCGTATTCGAAATCATGCACGAAGGTGTTGACGCGTATGTTCTCTATGCAGAAAGAGCCGTCCTCGGTCAGCACTGCCGGTGTCTCCACGTCGTCCGCTATATCGAGAGTCACGTCGAGCACCAGTCGTTTGTGTGTGCTTTCGTTGGTGTCCGTCGTCGTTATCGCCTGTCTGAACCGGTATGTGTCACCCACATTGCACGTCCATGGCTTCTGCCCGATGTTGAGTATGCATGAGTAGGTGTTCAGATCACAGAAAATCGTGGCGTCATCATTGCCGGAGTTCACCACAAAACCGTCAGCGTTGAACCATTGTCCCGGTGTACGTGAGGTCTGCTCGTTGTTGAGGCTTCCGTCCGGCTCGACTGCCTGTAGTCTCACCTTTCCCTCTTCGAAGGCGGTAGCCATTTGAGTGTAGTCGAAGCCGAGTGAAGACTTGATTTTCGCACGGTCGAGATACACGGGCTGTGAAGGTAAGTATTTTTCTCCGTCGTCATGGTTCTCTTCGGCGTACACGTGTATGCTAAGAGTGTCAGACTTGACTGGAGTCAGGTCGTCGAGCACGTTCAGGTGGGTACGCAGTACCAGTCGATGTGCATTTTTCTTGTTGTCTGCCGGGTAGTAGCAGAGCAGCTGTTCCATAAGGTATCTCTTGCCGTTGACACAATGTCCCGGGTTCTGTCCCACCTTGAGTCTCGTCTTGCTGATTTCGAGTTCGCTGTAGACGCAGGCGTCGCCCCTTTGTGTGTTGGTGACGAATCCCTTGTTGTTGAACCAGTGCGTTGATGAGGCTGAGTTTCCGGACTCGACCGAGCCGTCAGGGTTGAGAGCGTAACAGTTGAGTGTCTTTCCGTAGAGGCTTGTCACCTGTTTTGCGGTGATGCCCAAACGAGCCGCAATTGTCGTCTTGTCCAGAACGATGTATTCGCAGGTAGAGCTGCCGTTCTCGTCAGTCTGGATGAGTATGGATGTCTCGTAGTCTAGGGTGTCTGTCGGGATGTCGTCGCACGTAGGAGATGAGGCGCTGGCCTCGTATGGCAGCCACACGGACATCCTTTCATTAGCACCTCTGTTGTTCCATGCGAAGTACGGTATGGCTGTTAGCTTGTCGTCGGTCTCAGTGATGCTGCCGTGTGTGTCGTATGAGGTCCTCACGCCGTCTATGCTGAGCTTGTATGTGCCGTTGAAATCGCTTGTCCACTCTCTGTTTATCATCGCTCCGTCCTTGACTACACAGTTGTCCACGACTCCGTCGTTGTCATAACCCTCAAGGCAATAAACGACAGGCCCGCATTCCAGTGCCACGAGTCCGTTGAGACTCGTCACCTTGTCAGAAGCCTTGACTCGTCGTACGTTCATAGGTAGGTGTAAAGTCACCTTGTCGTTTTTCTTCCATGTACGACTGAGCACCGCATAGCCGTTTTTGATGCTTATTGAAGTCTGCTTGCCGTTCACGAAAAGCGTGACGTCGCCGGCATTGTCGTCCGAGTAGTAGTATAGGCTACCGTCAACAGGTGTGTTTCTTGCCCAGCCAGGTATCCTTATAAGAAGGTTGAGTTTTGACACGCCGTTAAGTGAGTCGACATTTATGTTTATCTCTCCGTCCCATGGATAGTTTGTGGTCTGCGTCATCGTGACGAACGTCTTGTCGCTGAGGTATATTTGTGCAGTGCTGTTGGTGAACAGATTGACATACACGCTGTCTTTCGTGTGACCGTATGTCATTGACTGCACGCGTGGGATGAACTGGCAGACGTCAGTGTGTTGGTCAGCGCAGCTGAAGTCGCTGACTCTGGTGATGTCACCCTTTGAGTAGAGTGGATTGACAGGTGACACGGAAATGCCGTTTGTGCTTACCGAAGCCAGAAGGACATTATATAATGTGCGTTCTGCCGCATCTATGTATTTTGACTCGCCGCTCAGTCGAAACATGCGGTTGTTCCACTCTATGCTTGCTATCGCTGCTCTTGCGGTGCACGTGGCGTATTCCGTAGGCAGCTCATACTCTTCCCCAAAGACATCGTCAGGGCTGTCAGTGCCTACACCTCCGGTGATGTGAAACTTCGTTCCGGTCATGTCGTCCCAGATAGAACGTACAGCGTTGAGATACTCAGTGTCCTGTTGTGTGGCGGCGATATCCGTCATGGCGCAGTACATGTTCATGGCTCTTGTCGCGTTGCCTACCGCCTTGTCTTGCTTGACCGCCGTGGTGTGAGTCTGGTTGTATTCGTTTTGTCTGCTTGTGTTTGTGCCGCGCAGAGACATGAGGTATTGTGAGAGCGCGAGGTAATTCTTCTCGCCTGTGACGGTGTAGAGGTCTGTCAGCGCCGTTTCCACCGCCTGATGTCCTGACTCGATCTTAAGCTTACCGTCCATGAACACCTTAACGAGCAGGTCGGCGTTTTTCTTCGCCACGTCGAGCAGCTTGGTGGAGTTCGTGGCGTGATAGTGAGCTATGGCTGCCCTGTACAGGTAGGCGCAGTCGTACAACTCGTAGCTGCTGAACGGCTCGTTCACCCATCGGCTGTCGCCTATCCATGGGTGTGGCGCGTCTGGGGCAGCAGCCGTTCTTGCGGTGAACAGGTAGCCGTCATCCTCTTGCGCCTCCGCCACATAGTTGACGAATTGTTCCATCCTGCTTTTCAACTGTGCGTTAGGAGACAGCTGTATGGTGTTCGCAATCGCCTCAATCACCTTATACACGTCAGTGTCGTCATAGGTGTGTTTGCCGACGAAGTAGCCGGTCTGTCCGGCCGCCTTACGAAAGTTACTTATTCTGCCAGATGTGTTGCATGAGTCGGCGGCGTTGCGTATCGTGAGCTGTCTGTTCACGCTGTTACGTTTGTTCCAGAATCCGCTGCTCAGAATGATGTTATCCAGAGAAATATTGTCAATAGGGTAGGTCCCGTATTGTGACTGAGCCTCCGTCCTGGATGAGAGTAGGAGACACATGATGATACATGTGTGGCTTATAGTTCTTATTGTCATAATAGTTTTCCTTTTCGTTAAATAGTGAGTCCGTCTGTTTCCCTGAGCCCATGTACGCCCACGGGTGTGAAATAATCTTGTTCAATAATATTATGCTTATAACCCCTTTCAATGACAAATGTATGAAAAAATATTGATAAGTGTGATGCCGAGATGGGGATAACTTGATGGTTAAGGTCGAATATCTCAATATTTCGTGTGGTAAATATGTCATCGGTATTTTTTGTGGAATGGAAAAATACGTGTATTTTCGCAGTAAAAATACTGACGATGACAAACAAGGTTATATTGAAAGGCCTGAGACTTTACGCCTATCATGGCGTTTTGCCACAGGAACAGAAAGTGGGAGCGTATTATGACATAGACATCGAATTCGAGACGGACTTCAGCGAGGCGATGAGGACGGACTCACTTGAGCACACCGTCAATTACGCTGAGGTGCTGGAGGTCGTGAAAGGTGAGATGGCTCAGAACTCCAAGCTGCTGGAGCACGTGGCTGGTAGGATAGTGAACACTCTGTTCTCCACTTTCCCTGATGTGACAAGCATCAAATTGAGGCTGATGAAGGAGAATCCGCCGATGGGCGCCGATTGTGCCGGGGCGGGCGTGGAAATAGTGAAGAGCCGTGAATAAATGTAACCTAAACCTTGACTGAAAAAAACATTTTTTTTATCTTTGCGGAGATAATACCGAAAATTACCTTAATAACAAATGACTTCAACTAACAAAATGTCAAATTACCGTTGGGTGATTTGTGCTATGTTGTTTCTAGCTACAACTATCAATTACATGGACCGTCAGGTTCTCTCTCTCACATGGGCAGATTTTATTAAGCCGGAGTTTCAGTGGAATGATGATGATTATGGTACGATAACATCCTTTTTCTCTATCTTCTATGCGGTGATAAGCCTGTTTGCCGGCAAGTTCATCGACTGGATGGGTACAAGGAAAGGATATATCTGGGCCATTGTGGTATGGAGCTTGGGTGCTTGTCTTCACGCTGGTTGCGGATGGGTAGCCGTACGGGCTGAGGGACTCAGTTCCGTTGATGAGTTCATGCTTATGGACAAGGCGGCTCAGATCAGTCTTATGGGTCTGACGCTCAGTGTCTGGCTGTTCATCGCTTGCCGTATGATTCTTGCTGTGGGTGAGGCGGGTAACTTCCCTGCCGCTATAAAGGTGACTGCGGAGTTCTTCCCTAAGAAAGACAGGGCACTTGCCACCTCGATTTTCAACTCAGGCGCGTCAATAGGAGCGTTGGTGGCTCCGCTCACCATCCCAGTCTTGGCTAAGCAGTGGGGCTGGGAGATGTCATTCGTCATTATTGGTGCGCTTGGTTTCGTGTGGGCAGGTCTATGGTTGTTCGCCTACGACAAACCGACGGACTGCCGTTTCATGAATGAGACGGAGCTGGCGTACATCAACTCTGATGACGGGGCGGCACCGGTGAGTGACGAGGAAGACAAGACGTTTGTTGCAGGCGACTTCTCTATAATCGATTGTTTCATGTATCGTCAGACGTGGGCTTTCATTGTCGGCAAGCTCTTGACGGACGGTGTGTGGTGGTTCTTCCTGTTCTGGGCCCCTGCCTACTTCAAGGAACTGGGATTCCCAGTCACCACGTTCACCGGACAGATGCTGATATTCGTCTTGTATCTTATCGTGACCATCGTGTCAATCTTTGGTGGTTATCTGCCTAAGTATTTTGTGGAGCAGAAAGGTATGGAGCCGTACGCTGGACGTATGCGCGCAATGCTTATCTTTGCGTTCCTCCCGATTTTCGCCATGTTCGCTCAGCCGTTGGCGTCCTACTCGGTGTGGTTACCATGTGTCATCATTGGACTTGCCGGAGCTGGACACCAGGCGTGGAGCGCCAATCTGTATTCTACGATAGGTGATATGTTCCCTAAGCGCGCCATAGCCACTATCACCGGCATCGGTACGTTGTTCGGTGGTCTGTGCTCGTTCGCCATCAACAAGTGCTCAGGTATGTTGTTTACATATGCTGAGAGCCTGGGGGCAGACTTCTCGTTCTTCGGCGTCGTGGGTAAGCCTGCCGGATACATGATGATATTCTGTTACTGTGCCGTGGCATATCTCGTGGCGTGGTTCATCATGAAAGCCCTGGTGCCTAAGTATAAGCCAATCGAGTGATGATGACGTGTCTCGAGCGTCGTGTTCTTCGCTCCGTCATTATGTTTTATAACATATCATCGTTTTTTTGTCGTAAGCGTGAATATAGACTTTTCAGGAAAAATGTTACTTTTGCGTATGAAAGACATAAACGGATTTATCTTGAGATTAATTATATAAATATATACAAGGATGATAAATAATGACATTTCCGGAGCTTTCATGCTCATGTGTGTCGGTATGATTACGGTGTTCTGCATCTTGCTTATCGTAATTGGACTTGGCAATGTGCTTATCAAATTAGTGAACAGGTTTGCGCCTGAGGAGACGACCACTAAGAAGATGTCGCCGGCAGCTCAGACGAGTCAAAGTGTCGACCCGACAGTCAAAGCCGTCATCGAGGCTGCTGTGTCTAACATCACTGGCGGTAAGGGACACGTCTCTAAGATTACTAAACTTTAATCGACAATAATAAAAACTATATAGAAGAAATGGCAAAAGAAGTGAAATTCTCTTTGGTCTTCCGTGATATGTGGCAGAGCGCAGGTAAGTATCAGCCACGTGTGGACCAGCTTGTAAAGGTAGCTCCGGCTATCATCAGAATGGGATGTTTCGACCGTGTGGAGACAAACGGTGGAGGCTTTGAGCAGGTTAACCTCCTGTATGGAGAGAATCCTAACAAGTCTGTTCGTGAGTGGACTAAGCCTTTCCATGAGGCGGGCATACAGACCCACATGCTCGACCGAGCTCTCAACGGACTTCGTATGAGTCCATGTCCTAAGGACTTGCGTAAGCTCTTTTATAAAGTAAAAAAAGCTCAGGGTACGGATATCACCAGAATCTTCTGTGGACTTAATGACCCTCGCAACGTTATACCTTCAATACAGTACGCCAAGGAGGCTGGTATGATAGCGCAGGCCTCTTTGTGTATCACGTACTCGCCGATACACACTGTCGACTACTATGTCAACCTTGCCAAGACATTCATCGACGCAGGCGCTGACGAGATCTGTCTCAAGGATATGGCAGGTATCGGACGTCCCGTGTCGCTGGGCAAGATCGTGGAGGGAATCAAGGCGTACAAGAATGACATCGTGATCCAGTATCACTCACATGCAGGCCCAGGCTTCTGTATGGCTTCTATCCTTGAGGTATGTAAGGCTGGATGTGACTATGTGGACACTGCCGTGTCTCCTCTCTCATGGGGTACAGGACACGCTGACATCATCGCCGTGCAGGAGATGCTCAAGGATGCCGGCTTCAAGGTTAAGGAGATAAACATGGAGGCGTACATGGAGGTGCGTACTCAGGTTCAGAATATGTGTGACGACTTCCTCGGATACTATATTCCAGAGTTGAATCACCTGAACAACTCGTTGCTCGTCAAGCCAGGTCTGCCTGGAGGTATGATGGGTTCACTCATGACTGACCTCGAGGACAACCTCAAGTCACTTAACAAGTGGAAGGTGAAGAACAACCAGCCAGAGCTGACTACTGACCAACTGCTCGTCAAACTGTTCGACGAGGTGGCGTACGTGTGGCCTAAGGTGGGTTATCCTTGCCTCGTCACTCCGTTCTCTCAGTATGTCAAGAACCTCGCTCTCATGAACGTGATGCAGATGGAGAAGGGTAAGGAAAGATGGTCAATGATTGCCGACAATATCTGGGACATGATTCTCGGAAAGTCTGGACAGCTGCCTGGACCTGTCGCTCCGGAGCTTGTCAAGATGGCAGAGGAACAGGGACGTGAGTTCGAGACTCAGGATCCTCAGTCATATTATCCTGACAAGCTGGAGGACTTCAAGGCTGAGATGAAGGAGAACGGATGGGAACTCGGTCAGGACGACGAGGAGCTGTTTGAGCTTGCCATGCACCCAGAACAGTACCGCGCATATAAGTCTGGCAAGGCTAAAGCTGACTTCGAGGCTGACCTAGCTAAGCGTAAGGCTGCGAAGAGCGCACCGGCAGCGGGTGAGGGACCTAAGTCTGTCACAGTCAATGTCAACGGCGTCAACTATAAGGTGGAGATCGCATACGGAGACGCTCCTGCTCCTGCCGCCAGCGCACCTGCCGCTCAGAACGCTCCTGCTGGAGAGGGCGAGGATGTGCTCGCTCCGCTTGAGGGCAAGTTCTACCTCGTCAAGGATAACTCTGAGACACCTAAGAAGGTGGGTGACAGAGTACAGGCTGGTGACATACTCGGATACATCGAGGCCATGAAGACCTTCAACGCTATCCGCGCGGACAAGCCGGGAGTCATCACCGCCATATTGGCTAAGTCAGGCGACTCCGTGGAAGAAGATGATGCTATTATGAAACTTGCTTAAATTGACTTATGGAAGAAATATTAAATAACTTGTACCAGATGACAGCGTTCAGCGACATCGTGGCGTCAAATGGTACGTATGTAATAATGTATCTGCTTGCCTTCGTACTCTTGTACCTCGGTATTGTGAAGCACTTTGAGCCATTGCTCCTCATTCCTATCGCCTTCGGTGTGCTGGTGGCGAACTTCCCGGGTGGTGAGATGGGTGTGTTCCAGGCTGACGAGAACGGACGCATAGTGGATGCCACGGGTAAGGTCCTCACCGAGAATATATGGGAGATGTCCCTTCCTGCCATTGCGCATGAGCTCGGACTGATGAACTTCCTCTATTATATGCTCATCAAGACTGGATTCCTGCCGCCGATTATCTTCATGGGAGTGGGGGCGTTGACGGACTTCGGACCGATGCTGCGTAACCTTCGTCTCTCTATCTTCGGCGCTGCTGCTCAGCTCGGAATCTTTACCGTGCTGTTGTGTGCCGTTGGTTCCGGCTTCTTCAACATCAAGGAGGCAGCCGCTCTTGGTATCATCGGAGGCGCCGATGGACCGACTGCGATATTCACTACTATTAAGCTTGCTCCGCATCTTCTCGCTCCTATTGCCATCGCGGCATATTCCTACATGGCACTCGTGCCGGTTATCATACCGCTCGTTGTTAAGATGCTGTGCTCGGAGAAGGAGTTGAAGATTAATATGAAGGAGCAGGATAAACTTTACCCTTCAAACAACAAGATCAAGAATGAGAAGGTGATTAAGATTATATTCCCGATCGCAGTAACTACCATCGTGGCTCTCCTCGTGCCGTCAGCTGTCAGCCTCATCGGAATGCTCATGTTCGGTAACCTGCTTAAGGAGATTGGTTCTGACACCGCTCGTCTGTTCGACACAATATCTAATGCTGTCATGAACACTTGCACGGTATTCCTCGGATTGTGTGTCGGTGCCACGATGACAGTGCAGGCGTTCCTGAACTGGACTACAATAGGTATTGTGGTGGGTGGATTTTTCGCCTTCGGATTGTCAATTGCGTCAGGTATCTTCATGGTTAAGATATGTAATCTCTTCTCTAAGAAGAAGATTAATCCGCTGATTGGCGCTACTGGTTTGTCTGCTGTTCCTATGGCATCACGTGTATGTAATGAGATATCTACTAAGTACGACCCGAAGAATCATGTACTTAACTATTGTATGTCATCAAATGTGTCAGGCGTTATCGGTTCTGCTGTGGCTGCCGGTGTGCTCATCTCCTTCCTTCAGGGTATGGCTGTCTGATTGTCAATAAATAGTGGTTTATATATCAATACGGGAGTCTAATGTTTATCGGATTCCCGTATTTTTTTTGTGTGTTCGGCTTGCCTATGGACTGCGTCTGTGGATGTTGACTGCGTAGAACCTTGTACTCAGTCTGTCGTCAGCGTGTTACTTGTTTTTTTATCGCTACGGGTCTCAGGTGTTTATGAGTAAGTGTATGAGTGCTAATGTTATAGTGACCGTCACCTGTGACAACTTCTCACAAATGTTGGTGGAATACTGATACCCAAAAGTTGGCATTTTTGTCTTGCGTCAAGGTATTTTTTTCTTGTCTCGTATAACCATATAGGAGATATCAGTGTTATTATTTGCCTAAATTAGAGTATTGACAAATCATTCGTTTTGCGGTAGCTTTGCAATCGCAAAAAGTTATAATACTAAATTTGTTGAATATGGTAAAGAGATTTTTTAAGGTGTTATCCTTCGCGTCTGTCTTTACGTTATTTGCTCAGTCGGTTGCGGCAAGTGACATGCTTGTCGTTACTGACGCAGATGGTGGAAAGACATCTTTCATGTTGAATGATAAACCTGTGGTGTCTTTCAATACTGAAGACATGGTGATATCAACGGAGTCAACGACAGTGTCTTATTCCCTGAAAGACTTCTATTCATTTAGTTTCGAGGACATTGCCACCTCGGTGGATGACTTTGAGACTTTCAATCCTACATTCGCTTTCTCAGATGGTCTGCAGTGCTACGGCTTGCCTAATGGATCTTCCGTTGAGGTGTATAACGCTAACGGCGTCAAGGTCTCATCAGGCGTTATAGGTGCGGACGGACGAGTTAACCTGAGTTTCAACGCTGTCAAGGGAACGGTGTATATCGTGAAGACTGCGACAAGGACATTCAAATTCATAAAATAAAACATATTATCCGCCCTGTTATGGCAGGGAATTGAAAATACATTTATATAGCTGTTCCAAGGTTAAGTAACGAACGTTTTTGGGATGTCACCTTATATATTATGTGAGCACTGGAAAGATATGCGCTTGAGTTGCATGGTGCGGTCAAGACTGTCGTTCTCGGTATGTTTTTCCCTGACGACTTGTTCCTTTCCTCATGAGAAGTGAGGAACCCAAAGGATGCTCGGATGTTTTCAATTGGACAGTAGAAAATACAAATATTATGAGACGTATACTTTTTGTTTCAGCTTTTGCTGCCGTGAGCATGGCCTCATCAGCACAAAACGTAGTGGTAAACCTTCTGGATGGTAATAAGTTGACTTACTCTAAGGATGAGGTCAAGAATATAGAGTTCACTCCTGAGACGAGTGATGCGGCTTTGAGATACGCCACCACAGACATGACATACGCTGAGTTCTTCGCCGGCGAGCTCAGACAGAGCAAGGAAGCTCTTGAGAGCGATGGTGTTGATGCGTTCACATCTGCCACAAGCTCCAAGGCGTCAAGATTCTCTGCCAACGTGGTGTCTGAGGACAACACTGTCCTGTCTGGTGTTAAGGAGGTCAGTGTGGCTATGACAGAGGATGTCTACCAGTCTTTGTCAGACGAGCAGAAGGCGAGATTCTCATTTGTCGAGGATACAGTGTTCGCAGAGTACAAGCTCTATAAGGCTGACGGCACGTTCGGAGCTTACAACAGCACTCCGGCGTCTGTGACTACGACTGTGGCGTTGACAGGAGGTAGCGGTGTCAACTGGGGTAACTACCTTCTTAAGTTGGGTATTGACAGAAACGACATACCGTGCGCTTCTCTTCAGGGTGCTGTGCTGACAGCAAGCAATGGACAGAAATATGCGCTGACAGCTCTCAACAACCTGTGGCTTAACACTGCTGAGATGGCGTTCTGTGTTAAGGCGTTCACTGAGCCACATGGCAACAAGCCTCACTACACACACACAGCAGGTCTTCAGGGAAAGAGAATCGTGAATATCACTTATCTCCTCAAGGGTATGAACAATGTGTCTGTTGACTGTGATGTCTATGTTAAGCAGCAGACTGAGGCGTCTATCTCACTCGACGGCGCAGCTGTGGCAGGTGAGAACCCTGTGCAGTGGCTCGTGTTCAATGATGTACCAGCCGACGCTTCTTACACTCTGGCGTCTGTCAAGAAAGGTTCTGGTAAGACTGCCACAACTTTGACGGAGGATCAGTACTCATACAACGACGGTAAGCTCGTGATCAACGGCACAGTGGCTGACGGTGACATCTATAACGTTATCTTCGACTCTGAGAAGTACATCTCTATAGGGCTGACAATAACTTTTGGTACAGTGGCTGAGGCTACTGAGCTGCAGACAAAGCTGAAGGGCACTTACGTGGAGCTCTTCGGTTCACAGGGTGCTGGCGCTGAGAAATGGCAGAGCCTGTGGGTTTCTGAGTGCGCTAAGTATGTCGGTGAGGATAACGCCTCAGCATTGGCTTCAGCATTGCTGTACTCAATGCAGGGAACAGTTATCGGTGAGGCTGCTGTTGAGAAGTTCGGCGACGGCAGCAACGGTTTCACAAGCGACATGCAGTTCTGCTGCGGCTTCACACAGAGCGTCGCTAAGTTTGTCTTCGACGGACGTAACATCAAGGGACTTGACGCTGATGGCAACGAGGTGTTCTCTCACAACTACTCTAAGGTGGACGTGGCAGAAATATTCGACTTCAATATCTACAAGAGTGACGACGATAACGAGGATGAGTTCACTTACTTCTGTCTCTGCCCAGACAATCCAAGCGATACATACCATATCGAGTTCCGCTATGGTAGTGACGTGAACCAGTTGCTCCAGGTGACTACAGGCAAGTATGCTTACTGGATGGCTGCGGGAGTGCTGGAGGGTGATGACGAGCAGTGCGAGAGCGCCATCAAACTCTTCGTCGAGGAGAACGCTTCTAACAGATAATGGTTTATCTTCGATAATAGTGAAGTGTGAGTTGGTGGGCCTTTTTGTCCGCCAACTCTTTTATTGGTGATATGACACATGAACGTGATCAGGACGTTATTTTCTTTTTTGCTTTTCCTGACGTCACTTCTTTGTGAGGCAGGTGACTATTTCAGACTTGAAGGTGCGGTGTTTCATACCTCGTACCACATCATCTATGAGGGTACGTGTGATTATACGGACAGTATAGAGAGGTTGTTCGCTGACGTCGACAACTCGCTGTCCATGTTTAACGAGCGGTCGGTGCTTGCTCGTGTCAACAGCAATGACAGGAAGGTGCGTGTCAATGAGCATGTACGTAATGTCATGACTAATGGATGGAGTGTCTCGGCAGACACCGACGGCGCTTTCGACATGACCGTCGGACCTCTTGTGAATCTGTGGGGATTCGGGTTCCGTAAGAAGGAGGATGTCACGCAGTGCATGGTGGACAGTGTCAGACGTTTCGTCGGTTACCACTCCGTGCGTCTGGACAAACGTGGACGTGTACGTAAGAAAGACAAACGTACCTTGCTTGATGCGTCGAGCATCGCCAAGGGCTATGCCTGTGACGTGGTGGGCCGATGGCTGTGGTCAAAAGGTGTGACTAACTATCTTGTTGAGATCGGTGGCGAGATAGCCTTGAAGGGAGTCAATCCGGGCGGTAAGCCGTGGACGGTCGCCGTCAACACGCCGGAGGAGGACTCGCTGTCTGTCAACAGACATTATCAGGATGTCCTCAGACTGACAGCAGGCGGTGTGGCGACGAGCGGTAACTACCGTAACTTCTATTATAAGGATGGGATACGCTATGCGCATACCATAGACCCTCGTACCGGATACCCCGCCAGTCAGGATGTGCTGTCTGCGACGGTGGTAGCTTCGGACTGTATGACGGCGGACGCTTATGCCACAGCGTTTATGGTGTTGGGCCTTGAGTGCTCGTTGGCGGTGCTTGAGCGCCATCCGGACATCCATGCTTATTTTATATTGTCACCACTGCCCGGCTCTACGGCATATCGTGTTGTGTATAGTCCTTCGTTGCGTAATTTCCTGTCATCGTCACATTAACGCAGGCCGTCGCCGCGACGGGAAGGGATGCTAAGATGATAACTTTCATACCAGTGTTCACACTACACTGTGTGTTGTTATTTGATGCTGTCCGTACGTCTCGTGTGTCAATAAACATTACGCCTCTCAGTGTTATGGCTCCTCTTGTCGGAGTTGTATCGCTCCTTCCTCTATGGCGGATTATATGTTATGACGGTAAAACAATCAGGAGTGACTTCATTTGGGTGAGTCACTCCTGATTGTTAAGTCTGGCTCTCATCACAGTCATTGTGATGAGGCTGCCCGTTATTGATTTGCTGTCATTTTTCGTTTTCTCTTTTCTGGCAGGGCGACACCGATGACAGCGTTACGCGACCTTATAAGATACCAGTCTTACAGAATATGATAAGAGCCACATAACCCAATATGAGGCTTAGTATTCCGGACAAGAAACCTGCCTTTGCCATGTCCTTTTGCTCTATGAGTCCAGTGGAGTAGGCTATGGCGTTAGGCGGGGTGCTGATAGGAAGAGACATGGCGCAGCTTGCGGCAATCGCTATTCCTATGATGACAGTAGATGTTCCACCGATAGGGTTGAGTGCGTCGCCCATACCCTCGCATACCACGGTGAGTATAGGAATCAGAAGAGCGGCGGTGGCTGTGTTGGATATGAAGTTGCTCAGTGTGAAGCATAGCAAGCCAGATATTACCAGGATGACGATAGGGTTCCAGGTACCGAAAGGTATGCTCTTGACTGCTACTTGAGCCAGTCCCGTTCCGTTCATCGCCAGTCCCAGTGCGAATCCTCCCGCAACCATCCATATCACTTCCCAGTCTATGTCCCTGAGGTCCTCGCCTGTGATTATCCTTGTGAAGGCGAAGACGGCGATGGGTAGCATGGCAACGGTGTTGGCGTTGATGCCCACCTGTTTTCCGAATATCCAAAGCAGTATGGTAGCGACGAACGTTATCGCCACGACATAAGTGCGCCAGTTCCACTCGATATTTCCCTCAATCTCTAATTCTATAGTGCGTTTGGAGAAAGGAAAGAGGTGCTTGATGATAATCCATGACATCACCAGCATTACTAACACTAAAGGTATCATCACCATCATCCATTTATCGAATCCGATTTCCAAACCGCATTCGTTCAGGGTCTTAAAGGCGAAAGCGTTAGGCGGTGTGCCGATAGGTGTTCCCATTCCTCCGAAGTTGGCGCCTATAGGTATGGCCATCGTGAGCGCGACTCTGCCTTTGCCGTTTGCCGGAAGCGACTTGAACACGGGTGTGAGGAAGGTGAGCATCATGGCCGCGGTAGCAGTGTTGGAGATGAACATCGAGAAGACTCCCGTGATGAGAATGAATCCTAACAGCACGTTGTCGGACTTATTTCCGAAGGGCTTGATGAGCGTGCGTGCCATAACCACGTCGAGTCCTGACTTTGTCGCTGCTATCGCTAAGACGAATCCGCCGAGGAACAGTATGATTGTTGGGTCGGCGAAACATGCCATTATGCCCTGGTAGTCTAAGAGTTTGCCGGCTTCTCCCTCTGAGTCCTGCATGAAGTTGAAAGCAGAGTCGCTGACGCAGAAGAGCAGGACGAAGATGATGGTCACGGATGTGGCCCAGGCAGGTATCGACTCTGTGATCCACAGTAATACCGCCATGATGAAGATAGCGATCACGCGTTGTTGTACGATTGTGAGCCCGTCTATGCCGAAGCATTGAGATGGCAGGTTCCACACGATGAGTGTTATGATGGTGGTGATGGCGAACATCAGAGCTCTTTTCCTGTTGAAGTCACCAGGAAGAAATTTTCTTACGGATTGTGTCATGGTTGTTGTCTGTTGTTTATGATTTCATGGTAGGGTAGTGTCTTTTCATGTGTGAAGTGTACAAAAAAGAATGCAATAGCCGCTGGGACTACTGCACTCTTGTACTAATGAGCGTGCATGCTTACTCAGCTGTTACAGGCTCTACAGATACTGTGCTGCGGTTGAGACGTCCTCTCTTGAAAGTCACGATACCATCAGCAAGAGCGTAAAGAGTGTCATCCTTACCGATACCTACGTTCTTACCAGGGTAGTGCTTTGTTCCGCGCTGACGTACGATGATGTTACCAGCCTTTGCGAATTCGCCTCCGAAAAGCTTGAGACCGAGTCTTTTTGAGTGTGACTCACGGCCGTTCTTAGAACTACCAACACCTTTTTTATGTGCCATGTCTGTTTACGATTTTAATAATTTGTTAGTAAATTAAGCGATAACTGACTTGATAGCCAACTCTGTGAACTGCTCACGGTGACCGTTGAGCTTGCGGTAGCCCTTACGACGACGCTTGTGGAACACAAGAACCTTGTCACCCTTTACGAGTGGAGTGAGGACCTCACAGACAACCTTAGCACCGTCAACGACTGGTGTGCCTACAGTTACTGTGCCGTTGTTATCAACTAATAATACTTTCTCAAACTCAGCAGTTGCGCCAGCCTCTACATCTTTGATGTGGTGAACGAAGATTTTCTTGCCTTCCTCAACCTTGAACTGCTGACCGTTAATCTCTACGATTGCGTACATTACTTTATTTATTAAACGGTTTTCCACCGAGAGGCGTAACCTGTTCCGGTTCGCTTTTTTGAGCCCCTTCGGCATAATTCGGGCGCAAATTTACGCTTTTTTTATTTTCTCGCAAAACTTTTTGACCGAAAACATCGTTAGTCGATGAATCTTTTCAATATTTTACCGTACTCGTCTATTCTTCTGTCTCTCAGGAATGGCCACCACCGTCTGACGTTCTCGCTTCTGCGCATGTCGATGTCGACAACGGCTATGTCTTCCTTGTCTGTCGGTGACATGTGCAGGGTTTCTCCTTGTGGTCCTGCCACGAAGCTGCTGCCCCAGAACATTATGCCGTTAGTGGCCTTTGACGGGTCGCTCTCGTGTCCCACTCTGTTGACGGCGATGACTGGCAGTCCGTTGGCCACGGCGTGTCCTCGCTGCACGGTGATCCATGCCTCTCTCTGTCGTTGCTTCTCGTCGTCGGTGTCACTGCTCTCGTAACCGATGGCGGTAGGGTAGATAAGCAATTCCGCTCCCTGCAACGCCATCAGACGCGCCCCCTCGGGGTACCACTGGTCCCAGCACACCTGGACTCCCAGTTTGCCGATGCTGGTCAGTATCGGGTGGAAGCCCATGTCGCCCGGGGTGAAATAGAACTTCTCGTAGTACGCCGGGTCGTCTGGTATGTGCATCTTCCTGTATTTTCCCGCTATCGAGCCGTCTTTGTCAAACACGACGGCGGTGTTGTGATACAAGCCGGCGGCGCGTCTCTCGAAGAGCGACGTCACGAGCACGATGCCCAGCTCCTTTGCCAAGGCGCCGTAGATGTCAGTGGACTTGCCGGGGATTGGTTCCGCCAGGTCGAACATGCCGGTGTTCTCGGTCTGACAGAAATATAGTGAGTTGTGCAGCTCCTGTAATACCACAAGCTCTGCGCCTCTTGAAGCGGCGTTTCGTATTGACTCACATAACTTAGAAATGTTGTCGTCGACATCTTCCAAACATGATTGCTGAATTATTCCTACTTTCATTTTGTCGTAAATTTGCTGCAAAAATATAAAATTTTCATCATAATACCCCTAAGATGACAATAATATTTGTTACCTTTGCCGCCGTATGTGATATTGTGTCGTGTCGTATGTTTCGACTAGTGGCATGGTATGACAAAATAGCAAAGAACAACACATTAAATTTATGCCTAAGATTTCAATTCGTGGTACTGAGATGCCGAGCTCTCCGATACGTAAACTCGCTCCTCTTGCTGAGGACGCCAAGAAGCGCGGTGTTCATGTATACCATTTAAATATAGGCCAACCGGACCTTCCTACTCCTCAGGTGGCTTTGGATGCAATAAAGAATATTGACAGAAAGATATTGGAGTATAGTCCGTCTCAGGGTTATCGCTCTTACAGAGAGAAGCTGGTGGGCTATTACAAGAAGTATGACATTAACCTCACGGCTGATGATATCATCATCACCAGCGGCGGCTCGGAGGCGGTGCTTTTCGCTTTCCTCTCCTGTCTCAATCCTGGTGACGAGATTATTGTGCCGGAGCCTGCCTATGCTAACTATATGGCGTTTGCCATATCTGCGGGTGCGGTGATCCGTACTATCGCGACCACTATCGAGGAAGGTTTCTCGCTTCCTAAGGTGGAGAAGTTCGAGGAGCTGATTAACGAGCGTACACGCGCGATTTTGATCTGTAATCCTAACAATCCTACGGGTTATCTTTACACGAGAAGGGAGATGAATCAGATCAGGGACCTTGTGAAAAAGTATGACTTGTATCTGTTCTCCGACGAGGTGTATCGTGAGTTTATCTATACCGGCTCTCCGTATATCTCGGCTTGTCACCTCGAGGGCATCGAGCAGAATGTAGTGCTCATCGACTCTGTCAGCAAGAGATACAGTGAGTGTGGAATACGTATCGGTGCGTTGATTACTAAGAACGAGGAGATAAGAAAGGCTGTGATGAAGTTCTGTCAGGCGCGTCTCTCTCCTCCTCTCATCGGCCAGATTGTGGCTGAGGCGAGCTTGGATGCACCGGAGGAGTATAGCCGAGAGGTGTATGATGAGTACGTTGAGCGACGTAAATGTCTCATCGATGGTCTCAACAGGATACCGGGTGTTTACTCGCCTATACCTATGGGTGCATTCTACACTGTGGCGAAATTGCCGGTGGATGACTGCGAGAAGTTTTGCGCTTGGTGTCTGTCTGAGTTTGAGTACGAGGGCGAGACGGTCATGATGGCTCCGGCGTCAGGTTTCTACACGACTCCGGGCAGTGGTAAGAATGAGGTGCGTATAGCGTATGTCTTAAAGAAAGAGGATCTCGTGAGAGCTTTGTTTGTCCTGCGTAAGGCTCTGGAGGCTTATCCTGGTAGGGTGGAGTGATATGTCGGGACACGTCGATGTCTCTAGATGTCAACATTACTTGTCGCATGGAGTGGTGATGAACGTGATGTCTTAAGCTCTGTGGACAACCATGAGCGTGGAGCGTGTCGGCGTTAGACTCATTCTAAATTACAATTGATTATTATGTCTTTTGCGTATTTTATAGCAAAGAGAATGTATACAGACAACAGGGGCGAGAAAAAGTTTTCTCGCCCCGCTGTTCGTATCGCTATGCTTGGGGTGGTCATTGGACTGGCTGTGATGATTGTCAGCATAGCGGTCGTACTCGGCTTCCAGCGTGAGGTGAGCAATAAGGTCGTCGGCTTTGGATCGCACATTCAGGTCGTCAGTCTTACTCAGACGCATGAGTACGAGATGTTGCCGGTGCTTACCAACGACTCTTTGCTTAAGGTTGTGAAGTCTTATAAAGGGGTGAGAAAGGTGCAGAAGTTCGCCAGCAAGCTCGGCATATTGAAGACGGAGGACGATTTCTGCGGCGTCACCTTCAAGGGGGTGGGTGAGGATTATGACACGTCCTTCTTCCATAAGTATCTTGTCGAGGGTAGCGTGCCTAAGTTTACTGAGAGGGAGTCGCACAACGAGATACTGATCAGCAAGAAGGTGGCGACGATGCTGGGACTGAAGCTGGGTGACAAGGTCTATTCTTATTTCATTGATAAGGATTCGGGGATGCGTGTCAGGCGTTTCCTCGTGAAGGGAGTCTATGAGACGAACCTTGAGGATTATGATAAGGCCAATGTGCTGACTGATATATATACGGTGCGTAAGCTGAACGGATGGACGGAGGAGATGTCGAGCGGGTATGAGATTCTCGTCGATGACTTTGAACATGTGTCTGAGCTGGCTGCGGAGATGCATGAGGATATGTACGGACCGCGTGACAGGAATGGTGTAGTCTACGGAGCTTTCAGCATAAAGGAAATCTCGCCTCACACGTTCGCATGGCTCGCTGTGCTGGACATGAATGTGCTGATGATCCTTATTCTGATGCTTTGCGTGTCAAGTTTCACTATTGTCTCAGGCTTGCTTATCACCATGCTCGAGCGTGTGAATATGATTGGTACGCTCAAGTCGTTGGGTATGACGGATATGGGGGTGAGGAGAGTCTTCACGCATTACGCCGTTATGTTGGTGGGCAAGGGTCTCATGTTCGGAAACATGCTGGGTCTGTCGTTATGCTTTATACAAAAAGAGTTCTCGGTTGTCAAGCTGGACGCATCAGTCTATTATCTTGACTCTGTGCCTGTCTATATTGACTGGCTGAGGATACTTGGTCTGAATGTTCTGACCTTGGTGGTCGTTTCCATAGTCATTTATGCTTCAACGTTTTTAATTGGAATAAGTAAACCGTCAAGAATGATGAAATTTGAGTGATTAATGATGATTTTGTAAGCGGAAACATTAAAATGATAATAAAAAATAAATAATTAGCTATTTTTCTTTTGCAGAATGTAAAATTAAACGTACATTTGTCAGTCAAAAATAATCAAAGTACACACTATAATGAGCAAATTGATAAAGGTTGAGGGCTATAGACAGCTTCTCAATCCTATGCAGACTGAACAAGGCATAAAGCTGATTAAGGATTTTTTCCAAGCTAATTTGTCAACGGCACTGAGACTTCGTCGTGTGACTGCACCTTTATTTGTGCTTCGTGGCCTTGGAATAAATGATGACCTTAATGGTGTCGAGCGTCCTGTGTCATTCCCTATCAAGGATATGGGTGAGCAGGTGGCTGAGGTGGTACATTCACTGGCTAAGTGGAAGAGACTGATGCTTGGTGAGTATGGTATTAAACCAGGTTATGGCTTGTATACTGACATGAATGCCATACGCGGTGATGAGGAGTTGGACAATTTGCACTCTCTCTACGTGGACCAGTGGGACTGGGAGAGAACCATTAATGCCGAGGACCGTAATATAGAGTACCTGAAGAAGACGGTACGTTCAATATATTGTGCGATCAGGCGTACTGAGTATTTGGTTCAGGAGACTTATCCTCAGATTGAGCCGTTCCTTCCAGAGGAGATTCACTTCATCTCTTCTGAGGAGTTGTTGCGCATGTATCCTGACAAGACACCGAAGGAGAGAGAGAACCTTATCTGTGAGAAGTACGGAGCTGTGTTCATCATGGGAATCGGAGGTAAGTTGTCCGACGGTAAGGAGCATGACTTGAGAGCGCCGGACTATGACGACTGGACAACACCGAACTCAGACGGATTCCTTGGGCTCAACGGTGACATCATGATCTGGTATCCATTGCTGAACAGAGCGTTTGAGCTTAGCTCAATGGGTGTCAGAGTGGATAAGGAGGCGCTGTTGCGTCAGTTGGAGCTGACTAACAAGACAGACCGTAAGAGTCTGTATTTCCATAAGAAACTTCTTGACGGCGAGCTGCCGCTCTCTATCGGCGGAGGTATCGGACAGAGCCGTTTGTGTATGGTTCTTCTGCATAAGGCGCATATTGGTGAGATACAGGCAAGTATCTGGCCGGAGGAGATGAGAGAGGAATGTGCCAAGAATGGTATGCCGCTAATTTGACCAGACTGTTGATTCTCACTTACGCAGATACTAATATCCTTTATACATGATAAAGAGGACAACAATTTCCATCCTGAGTCTCCTCACGGCGTTAGCTGTCGAGGCTCAGGATGCGGCATTTAAAGGTAATGCCATGACAGATCCGAACGTGCATGACCCCGTGATGGCGTTTGAGAATGGAAAATATTATATTTTCTCAACGGGAATGGGAATAGACGTGATGTCATCGGACGACATGAGAACGTGGACACGTGAGCAGTCTGTGTTCAAGTTTGTTCCAGTGAAAAACGACAACCCGGCACCAGGCGAACACAGACGCCGTGGTATGATGATGGACAGAAAAGAGTCTACCATCCCACTTTGGGCCGTGGACAGTATTGTCGGCTATCATGGACATACGTGGGCGCCTGACATAAGTTTTCATAACGGCTTGTGGCATCTGTACTATTCTTGCTCCACGTTTGGAAAGAACCGTTCGGCAATAGGACTGGCGATGAACAAGACACTTGACGCTTCATCGCCGGATTATAAATGGAATGACATGGGACCTGTTATTGTGTCGCACCAGCACCAGGATAACTGGAACGCTATCGATCCTAATCTTATTGTCGACGCAAAGAAACGGCCTTGGCTAGTGTTCGGCTCTTTCTGGGATGGTATCCAGATTGTGAGACTTGACAAAGGAGATTTCAAGACTCCGGTCACTACACCTGTGACGATATCACGTCGTCTCGGAGGTAAAGTAAGTTTCGAGGATGTCAACAACAAAGACAATTTTACCATTGAGGGAGGTGACACCATCGAGGCGGGTGAGAATGCTGTTGAGGCTCCGTTCATAATAAAAAGAGGTAAGTATTACTATCTTTTTGTAAGCTTCGATTATTGCTGCAGAGGTCAGAACTCAACATATAAGACTGTCTATGGCCGCTCAAAAAATGTCGAGGGACCATATTATGACAAGAGCGGTAAGCCGATGACAAAGGGTGGAGGAACATTCCTCTTCGGACCTGATGATGATAACTTCGGTATCGGACACTGTTCAGTCTATGAGTTCGACAAGCAGTGGTTCTTTGTCTCCCATGCGTACAGGAAAAATGCTAATGGCGGAGCGAAACTGTTTGTCAGAAGACTGTCGTTTGACAAGAAAGGATGGATTGTTACGGAGTGATGGTGACGTGAGATAGAAAACGGGACTGACCCAGAGGTCAGTCCCGTTTTTTCATAATTGTCTGTGGTCATCAGAAGTCAGACGTGTTGTTCTTCTCGTAATAAGACTTATAGTCATTTCCTGAGAACTCCGTTCCAAGGTCCTTGCCTGCCAGTCCGTCGCAGACACCCTTGTAAGCCCATTTCCTCAGATAGTTGCTGTCCCAGAGGTTAGGAGACTCGTCCGGTAACCAGTACTTATGCTCATCAGCATTGTCGGACAGTGTCCATATCGTGATACCTGACTGTTGAGCTTCCGGCACGATTCTCTTGTATGACTCAAAGACTCTTCTGTAAGCCTCATACTGTGCCTCAAGCTGATTGCTGGATGGAGTGGCTGTTCCGAGCGAGATGTCCAGCTCCGTAATCCTTATCAGTTTGCCAGTGGCAGCCAGTTCCGTCAGTGACTCATCCACCTGACTCATGAAAATCTCAATCTGCTCGTCGAACGACTCGTCTGCGCTCACGTCAAGTCTGAGGTGACATTGTGTTCCGAGACCGTCGACCACAGTGGTGCCGGCCTTAGCGTCGATATCCTTAGCGAATGCTATGAACGCTGCTCGTTTTGACGGAGAAGTCTCAAGATTATAGTCGTTGATGAATAGTTTGGTGTCAGGCAGGTACTTACGCGCCATCTTGAATGCCTGAGCCGCATAATCCTCGCCAATGTAATATCCCCAGTACCAGTGTCCGTCGCCCCAGTTGAGTGTCAGTCCGTTCTCCTCGTCCTCCACTGGTGCTTGGTCGTATACCGTGTTGTCATCGTTGTCCTTGAATGAACCTCCAAAGATATTATTTAAACCTCTTGGAGCGTTGCTGCCGTCAGCTATCGCCTCGTTCACCACGTCGTAGCCATATGGTGTTACCCCTTTCTCGCTCAGATGGTCAGCCACTCCCTTAATCCATGTCTCCATGGCCTCCAGCATGGCAGCTCGTTTCTCCTCGGCAGTCTTTGACACGTAGTAGGTGCGTGACTTTCTCGGAGACATTTTGCCCTTGCGTGAGCGTACCAGCTGATATGCTCCCTTAGCCTCACTCGCCTGGTCTTTCGCAGGACCGAACTTTATATTGTCGATGTAGTAGTCTGCGGCCACTGCCCCGAAGTTCAGGATAATTCTGTTAGCGTCCTCCGGTGACGGCGTGAACTCATACTCACAGAGTGTCCAGTCAGTGCCGATGGTGAAGCTGTTGTAACCACCCTGGCTGCCGTACGTCTCAGAGTTCTGGTATTGGAACTGAAGAACACCAGACGCTACGGATGACTTCGCATAGAACTGAATGATGTACTTCTTCGTGTTGTCTAGCGGAGTGTCAAATGTGTAGCAGCACTGAGCTGACCAGTTGTTCGCATCAGATGGGTTGTTCAGGTGTAGGCAATACTCGGAGTCGTTGTATCCAGGAGATGTAACGTCACTTGACGAGCTGTTACCCCATGAGCCCCATGCTCCCTTCGTGCCTCCCTCGAAGTCGGCGTCATCGCCGCCAAGAATAGTCTCCATAGGATCCTCCACCTTCGTTCCCAACTCAATGTCATCAATCCAGTATTCCGCAGCCACAGCTCCGAAGTTCAGCAATACTCTGTTGGCGTCATCTGGTGTAGGAGTGAATGAATACTCATATTGCGTCCATGTCGTTGTCAGATTGAAGCTGTTGTAGCCACCCTGACTGCCGTATGTCTCAGAGTTCTGGTATTGGAACTGCAGGACGCCGGCGTTAGAAGATGACTTGGCCCAGAATCGTATGGTGTACTCAGTGTCAGGGTTCAGCGGCTCGTCCATGGTATAAGCGCATTGAGCCGACCAGTTGTTCGCATCAGTAGGGTTGACGAGATGCATACAGTATTCTGAGTTATAACCTGGTTGAGCGCAGTCCTTGGACGAGCTGTTACCCCATGAGCCCCATGCTCCTGTCGTTCCTCCCTCGAAATCGCCGTTGTCACCCGAGAGAATAGACTTGATATCCGAGTCAGTCTCTATCACCATAGTCGGTGCGATGAGTGACTTGAGATAAGCAGTCCTTTGCTGTGTGTGCCAGATGAAATTATGACCGTATAATGCCAGGTCATGTTCCTTAGTCGCATCCAGCATCGCGTCCACCGTTGTGAAGTTGAGAGCGCCGGAATTAGTGACAATGGCGTCATGTTTCATGGCGTTGCCCGGTGTCACCATCTGAAAGTTAGTGTTGACGAGGTCTGCGTATGTGCCGCCGTTGATATACATGTCAGCACCGAATCCGAGACCAAGCTTCATGTTTGGTGTGTACTGTTCTGAGTATGTCTTGATGTCGTCATAGTTGGCTATGACTTCCTTGACGGCAAGAGGAATCTCAGCCATGGTCACCTGACCCTCATTAGCTGGTCTGCTCCATTCCCAGGCCTGCTCATCACAGCCGCTCAGAAGTGCGGCTGTGGTGATAGCGGAGAAAATATAATATATATGTCTCATATTTTTCTATTGATAAGATTTAATTTAAATGTTTACTTGAACCGGTGTTGTCCGACGTCCGTTATTCAGTTTCGGATGGGAAGTCTGACACGGTGATGGAAGAACAAGGGACGAGTCTCATGTTGTCGATGTAAACCTTGTTTGTGAATGCTGATGACGGATATTCTGTACCGTTCACAGTGATGTCTGTGTTGACGAAGCCAAATCCGAAGTTCTTGTATGAGCCGTTGTTTCTGTCATCGATGACGTTTTGGAATATCGGTGTCTCGCCGTCCTCGATGCTGTTGGCGTATTTGCTGAAGTCAGACAGTTTTATCGTCACCGTCTCCCATCCGTTGGTCTTAAATGGAGTGAGCTTACCGTCTTTCACCCATGGGATCCACACGTAGGTCTGTGTTGAAGAGCTTTTTGACTCGTCACTTCCGTAACCATTGTAGCTCACGTTATTCTGCAGTGTGATTTGAATCTGTCCTGTGCCATTCCATTCGTCCGGGCAATAGATGTCGAACTGCAGTGCTATGTCTGTGATAGGAGAATCGGAGTCGAACAGTCCGTTCTCACCTGTCATCCATGTCCAGTCATCCGCGTCGTTACCGTTTCCGGCGGTCCACCATTCAGTAGCTCTCGACTTACCTGCTGCTATGCCTCCTTTGTCAAGAAGACGTTGTGGTACGAGCATTGCCACGTTGCCGCGTCCGCTGTTAGTCGGGTCAGTCGTGAGGTCCTCGTCATTACACATTGAGCCGGTCTCGCTCCAGCTCCAGAATCCCTGTGAGCCCAGTCCGTCGAAGTCGATGATGTAACATGAGTTCTCATTGAAGTAGGCTGGTGACTTCGCTGTGCCGTTAGCACCGGTACATGTGATGGATCCTCCGGTTTTCTCGCCCTCCGGCATTACGAATGAGAACCACTCGCCGTCCGTGTCAGAGGTGATATCCGTTATGACATTGCCGGAAGGCAGAGTCACCGTTGTCGTCTCATGCAGGTTAGCTCCGTAAACAACCACCGTCTCTCCTGCTTTAGGTAATGTGCAGCTTATAGACGAGATGGAAGGTGCTGCTGCTCTTATCGTGAAGTTATAAGTCATCGACGTGCCGTCCTTGACAAACGTTATGGTGTTACGTACGTCGTCCTCAGCGTCCACCACTGGAGTCTTGCTGCTCAGTGTGACCCATACGTTATTGTCCGTCATCAAAGCGTTGTTGAAGTACGTGTCATATCCGTTGATGTAGATATGTCTCAAACCGCTGAATCCGCTTCCTTGAATTCTTATCGTCTGTCCCAGTCGTGCGAAGTCCACCTCTCTGTTGTGTGTCTCCGCCGTGGATGATGCGTCTTGCAGGAAGATTTTGTCGACGGAGATCGCAGTGTTGGCGCAGCTCTCGTCATCGCTGCATGACGTCAGTGCTGTCATGGAAGCCAGAACGTATGCCGCTATCATTATATATTTATCCTTTTTCATAGATTTAGTGTTTTGTTTTTAGTGATTAAAATAAATCGCTCTCATCCACCTCACGGGCTTGGAAATTATAGGATTTTACATTTTCGTGGGAGAGCATAGGGTCCTTAGCCTGGTCTGTGGCAGGGTAAGGGAGCAGCAGGCTTTGCTCAGTGGCTGTTGACACTCCGGAGCCTGGTGCCACATAGCTTGGGCTAAGCTCATACGTCTTGGTGCTTGCGGTGTAATAGCTGGCGTTACGGTTCTGGTTGTTCATGTAGTTAACGACCTCCTGTTGCTGATAGTACGCGCGTCTGACGAGGTCATACCAGTATTGTCCCTCGAAGGCGAACTCGATGCGCCTCTCATATCTCAGATCCTCGTAAGTGATGCTGCTTTTTTCTGGCATGCCCGCTCTGCTTCGCACCTTATTATAATACTTGAGAGCTGTGGCGTCTGTCGTCGATGCGTCATTGCCGAGTATGGCCTCCGCAAGGTTGAGATAGACCTCAGCCAGTCGTAGCATGTGAGTGTTGATGCCGGACGACTGTTTATAGCTTATGCCGTTGTCGGCGTTAGTTCCCACCACATACTTCTTAATGTTTGCTCCCTGGCTTCCCGGGTTGTCATCGACGCCGTACGTGTATCCGCCGTTTTTCTGGTTCATCTCAGGGTAATACTCATTGAGCCATGCGCAAGAGAAGTGTTTACGTATCACGTCTTTCTCGTCATACTCGCTCCACAGGTTCCATGAGCAGTATGTCGCTCCGCCCCAGTTCGTACCGTCGCATACAGATGTTGACCATCCGAAGAAAGCGGTGATCTGCTGAGTACATCCCCATCCGACGGCGTCAGTAGAGCCGTTGATCCACTGGAGTTGGAATAATGACTCTGAAGACGAGTTGGCCTTAGCCTCGATAGGGTAGTAAGGTGCCTCTCCGTTCATGGATACCAGTGAGAACAGAGAACCGTAGTTGCTCTCCAGCTCACCGTTATATTCCTCACATACCTTCAGTGCTGCCTTCCTTGCCAAGTCGAGGTAGTAGCTGTTACGTACGCCTCTGTTGAAGTTTGTCACTATCTCATTGTCATCACCGTTGTACTGGCCGTCCTTTATCAGTCCGGCCATTGACAGGTACATTCTTGACAACATGCCGTAAGCGCTGTACTTGTTCACGAAACCGCTGACTGAGGATGTGGCGTTAAGATGCTTCGCCGCATACTCCATGTCGCGAATGGCAAACTCCATGACATCCGCCTGGCGGTATGGCGCTTCGCTGCCGTAGCTGTTGACGAGGTCGGAGGTGTTCTCGTATATGATGGCGTCGCCCCAGAGTGACGCTATGTACCACATTGCCACGCCTCGCATGAAACGCGCCTGAGCGATGCCTTGAGTCTTAGCATTCTCAGATACGGCAGATGATGAGAACTGCTTGATGTTATTTATAACGTTGTTGGCCTGTGACACAACAGAGTAAAAAGAGTTCCATGCGTCGTTGAGTCCATCAGTCAGAGATGTCTCGTTGAGGTTAGTGTATGGATAGATGTAGTCAGAATACTGAGCTGTTATGTTGTTAGCTCTTCCGTCACCCATGCCATAGTAGAACTTATTATTGAAGTCGGACCACACGTAGTTGTACAAGGGATATATGGCAGCCTCGACAGCCTCGTCGGAGTCAAAGTAGGTCTCCTGGTTGAGACTTGTCGTGTTTTCCTGGTCAAGAAAACTGTCGGCACAACTGCCCATAGCCATCGCACCGGTGATAACCATTGTATATAATATATGTTTTTTCATGTCATTATAAAATTTAGAATGTCACATTAAGACCAACTGTGTATACTCGTGGAGAAGGATAGCGTCCGAAGTCTACTCCGTTGAGGAGTGAGTTGCCGTAGTAGCATCCCACCTCTGGATCATATCCGTCGTAGTTGGAAATCGTGAACAGGTTCTGTATGTTACAATATAGTTTGAGGTTGTCTATCGGAGTCTTGCTCAACATCCTCTTAGGGAAAGTGTATGAGAGGCTGACGTTCTGTAGACGTAAGTATGAGCCGTCCTCGATGAAGCGGTCACTCATTCTGTTGTTGACGTTTGTCTTCGCATTAGACAGACGAGGCAGAGTCGTTGAGCCGGCGTTGCTGACATAGTAGTTACGATAGTCGTCCGGTCCGTTCTCGTCGATCTTGCTCACTACGGCGTAGTTTCTGACGGTAGAGAGCAGGTTAGCGTTCTCTGACGGGTTCTCCAGCCAGCGTCGAGCATAGTTCACCACCTTGTTTCCCACGCTTCCGGAGAAGAATACGGTGAGGTCCCAGTTCTTGTAGGTGAATGTGTTGCCGATACCGAACGTGAACTTAGGCTCAGGATTGCCGAGGAACGTACAGTCGTCGTTGTTTATCACACCGTCGTTGTTGAGGTCCGCGAAGCGGTAGTCACCGATCCATACGCCGCCTTCCTCTATCTTAGCGCCTTCAGGCAGTGCCACTTGTTTTACCTGTCCGTTAGCGTCTTTATAGTAAAAGTCATCAGCGGAGTCGAAACGTCCGATCACCTTATATCCCCAGAACTCGCCGATGCTGTGTCCCACAGTCGTGTTGGTCACCGTCGTGACGTCGGAGCCAATCTGTACAGTGACAGGCAGTGTCGCAGTCTCAGAGTCGAGAGAGAGCACCTTGTTTCTGTTCATGGAATAAACGAGGTTAGTGCGCCACATGAAATCACCGTTGTCGATGTTGACGGTGTTGAGGGTCAGCTCTATACCTGTGTTTCTGATGGAGCCGACGTTAGCCCATGGGTTGCTGGCTGCTCCCGCTCCGCTTGAGCCTAGATAAGCAGGGAGAGCCACCTGCAAGATGAGGTTGTTGGTCTTCTTGTAATACCAGTCGGCGATGAACTCTATGCGGTTGTCAAAGAAGTTCAGGTCCAGACCGATGTTATAAGATGTTGTGCCCTCCCATTTCAGCTCTTTGTTCGCTGTGTTGCCGTTGAGCACACCGACACCCCAAGGTGTGGTCTTGGTTGCCATCAGCGCCATGTATGTCCAGTTGTCCACGTTCTGATTACCGGTGTTACCCCATCCGAGACGTAACTTACCGTTGTTAAGCACGCTGTTCTCACCTATAAACTCCTCGTTGGAGAATTTCCATGCGAGGGCAGCTGACGGGAACCATCCCCATCTGTTGTCCTTGGCGAACTTGGATGAGCCGTCGCGACGGAGAGTGAAGGTGGCTAGATAACGGTCGTCGTAAGAGTAGAACGCTCTTCCGAAGTATGAGAAGAGTGAGTTGTTCACCTGAGTGCCTGTACCTGTTGATGTGGTGATGTCACCGGCTGACGGGTCTTTGGCTGAGTTAGACAGGAAGCCTGACGCTGTGGATGTTTGTGACTCCCAGTGGCTGTGGCTCATCTCCTGACCTATCATCACGTTGAGCTTATGTGTCTCGGCGAATGTCTTGTCATATGTCAGAATGTTTCTCCATGACCAGTACTTGGTGTTCACCTTAGGCCATTTTGACGTGCGTGTCTCACTGACGAGCACTCCGAACGTATAGTCCGGCTCGTAGTAATAGTGATTATTGAAGTTATAGTCTGCTGACAGCTCAGTCTTGAATTTCAGCTCCGGCAGCAGTGTGGCCTCCAGGAAAGTGTTGGCGCGGAAATTGAATTTCTTGTAGTAGTTGTCATGTATCTCAGCCATCGCCACCGGGTTCGTAGGCATATAGACGTCGTCCGGTCCGTCATAACTGCCTGTGGCTGTCCTGACCGCTACTCCCGGCTGTTGACGCAAAGCGTTATAGATGGTGTTGTTCTGGTCTGTACCCACATCCTGTCGCACGTCGGCGAGCGAGAAGTTGAGTCCGGCTTTCAGCCATGACTTGACCTGAGACTCTATGTTTCCTCTCAGCGTCTGACGTCTGAAGCCAGAGCCTATCGCTATACCTTCTTGCTTGAGGTAACCGTAGTTCAGGGAATAGGTTGTCTTGTCGTTGCCTCCAGTCACTCCAACGTTATGACTTGTCATGAAAGCGGTCTGGAACAATTCCTTCTGCCAGTCCGTTCCCTTTCCGAGAAGCTCAGGTGTGACATAGTTGCTGCTGGCCTGAACGATGCCCGCCTCAGACCTGTCGTTATGATGAGCCGCATACTCCCTGAGGTCCATCACGTCGAGATGCTTAGGAAGGCTCTGCCATCCCACATAACCGTCGTATGTGATCTTTGACTCTCCCTTATGACCCTGTTTGGTGGTGATCATAATCACACCGTTTGACGCGCGTGAGCCATATATGGCTGTGGCGCTGGCGTCTTTGAGGATGTCCATGCTCACGATGTCCGACGGGTTGATTGATGCCAACGGATTGGAAGCCTCCTCACCCTCGTTAATACTTGTCTCGATGACCACTCCGTCGATAACAAAGATCGGTTGTGAGGTGAGGTTGATGGAGTTTGTTCCTCGGATACGTATGCTTGTCGAACCACCTGGCGTACCTGTGTTGCTCTGTATCTGCACTCCGGCGGCGCGTCCCTGCAGCACCTGGTCTATGGAAGTCGGGACAGACTTCTCTATTGACTTGCTGTCAACGGACACCACGGCTCCGGTAAGGTCGGAACGACGCATCTGTCCATAACCTACCACGACAACGTCGGACAGCAGGTTGCTGTTGTCGTCCAAGGTGATGTTTATCGTGTTCTTACTGCCCACCTTCACGCTTTTCGTCTCATATCCTAAGAAGGAGAACTCCAGAGTCTGACCTGGCTCCACTTCTATAGAGTATTTTCCGTTCAAGTCGGTGACCATTCCTTTCGTCGTACCCTTGATCTTGACGGCTGCGCTCATGAGGGGACCTTCACTGTCGCTTACGATACCGCTGACCATCATCTTCTGTTGTGCCATCACCCATAAGGGACTCATACACATCAGAGCTGAAAGGCAAACGGTCCTGAAATGTTTGTTAGTGTTGCTCATAGTTTTTTAGTATTAGTAAGATAATGTTTTTCTTTAGCATTGACGCTACGTTACTTTTGTTCTTGTGTTAGTGGCCAAAGATTAATGCAAATGTAGTTTTTTATTCTTTTGACTTTCTGAAATGATGTTACAAATGTTTTTCGCAATGTTACATATATGTTAACTTGCAGAATATTAATAGACTAAAAGCGTTTAGATTTTACTTTTTGTTTTTCTTTTTTTTTTCATGTCAGTCGATTATGCGCCGGACACACGACACCATATACCTTGAAAGGCGTTGGTCCGACTTTTGGGGTTCATTTCTTGTTGAGGATATTTGTCGGAAGGCTAAATGTGTACTACTGGTAATATAAAGACACAGGATTTAAGCACAGAAAAACATTACCAGATTTCTTATCCGCACTCCAATTTCTTACTGTCCGAAACTCCTCTTTTTTCGTTGATACATGGCAACGAAAAAATGACTTCTGGAATTTTCCCGTGCTTTATTGGGCGTCTGAAAATCTCAGGTTAGGACGCTGAAAAGTCCAGGTTAGGATTTTGAATTTCTCAGACCTGTATATAGACTACCACCTAACCTAAGAATTTCAAAAAAGAGACACAAGGTTTTTAAACTCCTTGTAATAAGAATATCAACAAATTAACCCAAATTTCTCAAATAATAGGCATTGGAAATTTGGTTAAGTTCTAAATTGTCCTTTATTCCCCCTGTAAACAAAAAGAAAGAATGTCTGGATTAATCTGGACATTCTTTCTTTTCATGACACATATTATAATATAACTGTGTTAATTGTTTTACTCTGACAGTATGACGTAAGCAAGCAACAAGAATAACAACCCTGTTAATATGTTGAGTATCTGTTGGAATCTCTCGAAACTGTCACTGAGTTTTTTAGCCTTATCCATAGCGACATGCATAATCCATGATATGAGTACCACCGGTACGCTGGCGCCTATTCCGAAAATCAGCGGCATAGCCACTCCCACATCAGTCTTGACGGACAGCGGTAGCATGATGCCGAAATAGAATATTGCGCTCTCGGGACAAAAGGCCATAGCCAGTGTCATACCGAGAATGAGTGAACCGAGTGGCCCGTTTCTTCTTATGATCTGTCCGGAGTGATGGCAGCTGTCTCCATGGTGAACATGGTGATGAAAGGCTCGTGTCAACAGATAAAGTCCTATGGCGATGAGCAGATACGGCAATACGACTTCTGTCTTGCTTAAAATGTTGCTGAAGCCGCTGATGTTGCTGCCGCCTCCGATCAGACACATAAGTATCCACCCTAATCCGGTGTAGGTCACCGTTTTTCCCATTGCGTATGGCAATGAGGTCTGCATGGTGTATTTCGACCATATCGACCGTGCCTGTTGCTGGTGCTCAGTCTTCAGTATGTATGTTATTGCGGAGATATTGATGGACAGCTGACACGGGTTGAGTGCGACCAGTAATCCTAAAATGAATGCAGTCAACAGAGGAAAATCCATTGACTGCATAGCTGTCTCTATGATATTGTTTATATTCATTAAGAGCAAAGCATTAGTATTATTACTTGTGCTGTGATGATTCTCAAGAACATGGACAATGGATAGACAGTAGAGTAACCCACTGAAGGTATACCATTATTCGCTGTTGCCTGTGAGAAGGCAAGTGCTGGTGGGTCTGTTGTGGCACCAGAGATGATACCCATCAACAGGAAGTAGTTCATGTGCCATTTCACTCTCGCGAAGATACCCATGATGATGAGTGGAACGACGGTTATAAGGAATCCCATCCACACGTAATGTATACCTCCGTTGAGTACTGTGTCGACGAAGTTGCCTCCAGCCTTGATACCTACGCTAGCGAGGAAGAGCACCAGACCGATATCACGTATCATGAGTGACGCGGAGTTAGTGGTGTAGGCCACCAGTTTCAGTTTGAATCCGAATCGTCCAAGCAGGATGGCGATGATGAGTGGACCTCCGGCGAGTCCCAGCTTCACTGGCATTGACATGCCTGGTATCTCTATTGGAAGCATTCCGAAGATTATACCAACGAGAATGCCGACGAAGAGTGTGAGCAGGTTTGGCTTGTCGAGCTGCTGTCTCTGGTCGCCCAACACGTTGGCGAAGCGGTCGACAGCATCCTCTGGACCAACGACCACGACGCTGTCACCAACCTGAAGTATGGTGCTTGGACTGGCGAAGATCTCCATACCGGAACGGTAGAGACGTGTGACGTTGACTCCATACATGGAGCTTGGGTGCAGACTGCCAAGAGTGCGTCCGTTGATGTTATTCTTCGTGACGAGTGTTCGTCGTGAGTCCATAGGCAGGTCTTGCTCCTCCCAGTCTACCTGTACCACAGAACCGATAAATGCCACGATGGCGTCGGCGTCTTCCTCTGCACATACGATGTAGAGTTTGTCTCCCACGGCAAGTATGGTGTCCTTCTTTGGCACTACTACATGTCCTTCGTGCAGCATACGTGAGCAGACGAAGTCACGTCCGATGAATCCTCGTACCTCAAGGATAGACTTGTTGTTGATGGCGTCGTTCTTAACCTCGACGTGCATCAGGTGAGGCTTGATGGACGCAGCCTGATTGTTTTTCTTGTTGAAGTGCTCCTCTTCTTCCTTGAAGTTGATCTTAAAGATTACTCGGATGAGGATTATGGACAGTATAATGCCGACGACTCCGAGAGGGTAGGCGCATGCGTATCCATTGGCGATTACAGGTACCATTCCGTGGAAAATCTCAGGATGTACGCTGTTTATCTGATCCAGTGCGGCGTTAGCGGCACCGAGACCAGGTGTGTTGGTAACTGCTCCACACAGTGTTCCGACCATCATCGGAAGGTCGTTGGCTGCTGGAATGAGGTTACGCAGTCCGAAGTACAGACACAGCATCACTACGATGTTGAGCAGCACGATGCCGAGAGCTACCTCGTTAGCCTTGATTCCACCTTGCTTGAAGCTTGTGAAAAATGATGGTCCCACCTGCAGTCCGATAGAGAAGACGAAGAGGATAAGACCAAAGTCTTGGATGAAGTTTAGGACAGCAGTGTTCTCCTCGACATGTCCGCGCATGAGAAGGTCACCGACAAGGATACCTACGAACAGAATCCATGTTACTCCAAGTGAGACGCCTGCTATTTTTACCTTGTTTCCTAAAAACACTCCCAGGGATATGACTAAGGAGTAAAGTATAACGGTATGCGCCACACCGCCTCCTGTCATAAATAGATCAATCAACCATTGCATTGTTATTAAGTGAATTTAAAGTGTTATTTTCACCGCGAAGTTATCACTTTTTTGTAACATGGAGATTTTTTATCACGAAGTTTTCCACATATTCCTCGTGAAAATCCGTATCCTCACCTCTTATATTTAGATTCTCGAAGGTGAAGTTGCTAAGATGGTATTGTGACTCGTCTTGCTTGACATTGAAAAAGACTCTGCATTCGAAGGTGATGTCACGCATGGTGATGTTGTCAGAATATGACATCGGGAAATCCTTGCGTCCCTTGAGGTCGTAGAACTGTGTCCATGGAGCGACAAGTATGAAATTTCTTCCGTTGCCTGTGATTTTCTCCACTGTTATGTTGCTGTATCTCTGTGGAGTGTCTGGACGCATCTTGAGCCACAGAAGGTTGTTGGCCTCGTTGACCTTGATGTTACGCAGAATGATGTTGTGGCTGTAGACTGACTCGGATCCTAATGTCAGGCATCCGTGACAGAAGCCGTACTCGCAGTCTTCGATGATTATGTTGCTGTTCTCACCGTCTCCTGACATCTCCGGAAAGTCATTGAGGTTCACACCCGGATATTTCGGCGACTTGCTCCTGTCGTTTGTCTCCACACCAATGAAGGCGTCGGCGTATGGACCCTTGCCTCCTTTTATGGCAACAGCGTCATCGTTGACGCTCATATAACAGTCCTTGATAAGCACGTTGCGCACGACGTCAAGGTCTACGGCATCTGTTGACGGCGCCTTGACCGGTTTGGCTGGAGAGTAGATGTGTAGGCGGAGCAGCTTGACATTCTCAGAGTTGTAGATATGTGTGGTCCAGAATGCTGAGTTCTGAAGGTTCAGTCCTTCTATCCTGACGTTCTTGCTGTTGCTTATGTATACCAGACGCGGACGTTGCTCGTCTTTGTTCGTGCACTTAGGGTTCCATGAGCGGCGCTCCCAGAAATGTTTCCAGTATGTTAGGCCATTACCGTCTATCGTGCCTCGGCCTGTCATCGTGAATCCGTCGACGGAGTCTGCGTTAATCAGTGCTGAGTAGTATAGGCATGTCTCACCTTCTATTCTGGTCTTGAGGATAGGGTAGTCCGAAGGGTCGTTACTTCCCATTATGACACCGCCACTCATGACATGAAGATGGATGCCTTGTCGGAAGAAGAGAGCGCCGGTGAGGTATGTGCCCTCAGGGACCACTATCAGTCCTCCGCCGTCGGCGGCTACCTTGTCAATCAGAGCCTGAAACTCTTTAGTGTGTGTCCTTCCGTCATTTATCACTCCGTAGTCTGTTATACGGTATTTGTTTGTGAAAACGTCGGTTCTTGTCTGTGTGGTGTCTCTGAACCACTCGCTGATCTCTGTCCCGTCGGGCCACAGATCTTTCGTTATCTTCTTAGAAAATGATGGTACGCACCCAAGGGTGAGTACCATCATTAGCAGTATTGTTTTTTTGTTCATGTTATTTAACGTTCCAAGCAGGTAATGTGAAATACCAGTTGTTCTTGTCCATTAACTTATTGTAGATACTTGTGTTGAAGTCCTCGACGGCTTTGCTGCCCTCAATGGCTTTCTTTGTGCCGCGGTTGGCAATCTTTCTTGCGAGCCAGTCCTTACCGTTCAGTCCGGCGTTCTCCTTATGCTCGGCAATACGTACGAGGTCGTAGAATCTGTTGCCCTCGAAAGCAGTCTCCAATGCCAGCTCGTCCACGATGATGTTCTCCACGCCATTGATGATGTCATCTTCTGTCGCTGTCTCGATATCGACGTTCTGAAGTTTCAAGAGCTTAAAGAAGTCGTAGTAGACGGTGTCTCTGTATCCGGAGATGTTGTTAGAGAGATTTGTTGTTGTCCATCCGCCGAAGCCTGCTCCTTTAGCGTGAATGCCGTATGTGTTGTTCCATACATCATCGGTGAAGTCAAACTTCTGGATGAAGCTGTTCAGCTTGAGTGTGTCAGTCAGATAATACAGGGCGCCGTATGTGCCGTAGTTCATCTCTCTTCCATAGATAGTGTCCTGGTTAAGTCTGAACTCAGAAGCGTAAACTGTTGACGGGTAGCTGACGAACTCATTGTTCTCATCGAAGTACATATAGTTCTTTGAGCCGGCAACAGTGTCGACATAGAGCACCTCACCTGTCTCATAGTTCTTTCTGGTGTAGTAAGGCACGCCATCAAGATATGTTATTATGTTGTTGTAGGTGGTGGTGGTGACGACCTTTGGTATAGTGTACTGGTTGATACCATCCTTCAGGATTGCGAAGGCGAACTCCGGATATCCTGCTCTGTTGATGGCCTCTGCCAGACGAAGCCAGATGAGTGACTTACGATAGATTGGTATGCAGTAGCCGAAAGTCTCTAACGGGCACGCCTTCCTGCACAGAGGATATGACTCTCCCTCGTATGTCAGGTTCAGAACGGACATGCCTTTTCTGGCGTCCATGTTCAGTATGTATGACACTTTAGGGTTTGACGTGGTGGCGTTCTGGTATATCACGTATGTCTGTGAGTTGTTCACGTCATAGTATGAGTTGGAAGGACCATATTGGCGCTTGTATGTCGGATTGACTGTGATGGCTCCTCCTTTCTCGTATGAGGTCTCCTCCTCACCGTCGTCGCTGGTAGACGTGCTCTCCTCAGAAGTCTGTGTTGATGTGGTGTTGTATCCGTAGATATTAGCCACACGTGTCAGCATCTTTCCGAGACCAGAGTTAGATGAGCTTGGTATTGACGTGATAACCTCTGCGTTGGTGTTGTATATGGTTGACCAAGTTCCCCAGTTGTAGGTTGCGTAGAGGTATGAGCCGCTACGTAGCTCGTAGACCGTACAATACTCCATGTTCATCGGTGTCTCCTCATTCTTCAGGTAGTCAAAATAGTATTTGGCGGCGTTCTCGTAGTCTGACTTACTTGAGCCTCGCAAAAGGTATGCGTCACCCAATAACACACGTATTGGTATCATCAGCAGCTTGGCTGATATGGATACGTTACCGTTGTTGAATGAGCCGTACTCTTCTTTTGAGTTACCGTATTGAGGATATTTCACGTTAACGTCGTAAGGCAGACCGTCCTCAATGAATTTGTCAATGAGGTTGTCCTTGTTGACTTTGTTGTTATTGTAGTCAAAGTTCTTGATGACGTCAAGGTTGCTAATCGGCTCCGTGATGTATGGCACTTCCTTGTAGTTCTTCACCAGCTGCAGATATGCCCATGCGCGTATTGCCTTGACTTGTGTGTACTCAGGTATCATATACTTGACGTTGGACTTGATCTGGTTGGTGTCGCAGTTATGGATATAGAAGTTACAGTTGTTGATGACGTTATAGTAGTCACTTATCTGTAACATTGAACAGCTCTGGTCTTTTGGATCGTCAAAGTTGCTTATGGCATACAGCGTGTCTGTAGTGTATGTTGTTGAGCTGACAAGGTCGCCTCGTATCTCTCCTAATATGACCTGACGCTCAGCCACGTCTTGCATGGCTCTCATTATTCCGAGGTATGAGTACAATGTGTCGTTGGCGTTGACATTCGTCTTGTCGCCTGTGTCCATTGTCAGCATGTCCTCGCACGAAGTCAGTCCAATGCCGAATGTCACGCATCCGCAAATGATGATGTTTCTTATGTTAATATTCATTTTTGTCTTGTTTTAGAGATTAATCTTTACACCAATGTTGAAACTGCGACTCTGTGTCAGCAGACCTGCGTCAATACCCTGGTAGAGTACGTTGTTGCCGCATGAGAACTCTGGGTCTGAGCCTGTGTATGGACTAACGGTGAAGAGGTTGTTGGCCTCTGCCCATATGTTGAGCCCCTGAATCCATGTGAGGTTGAGTGGTAACTCGTATGTCAGTCTCACGTTCTTAAGCTTGAGATAGCTGCCATCCTCAATCCAACGGTCTGAGAAACGCTCGTTGTTAACCCAGTCTTCAGAAGTCGTTGACACCGCGCGTGGCACGTCTGTCTGCTGGCCCTCATATTTCCAACGGTTAACGACAGCTGTGGTCTGATTGTAGAAGTTGTTGGCTGACTCAAGTTGGCTACGCTGGTAATTGTAGATGTCATTGCCAAGGCTGTACTTGAAGTTGATGTCAAGGCTCCATCTTTGATATCTCAGATTTGCGTATATGTTACCGTAGATGTCTGGATTAGGGTCACCGATGACCACCTTGTCGTTCTCGTCTATTATTCCGTCGCCAGTCTGGTCTACGAACCTGACATCGCCGGCAGAGAAATTCTTATATGGATCGGATGTGATGCCTGTAGGGTATTTGAGATAACCGTCGGCAGTGCTCTTGGTAGCGCTCTTGGCCTCAGCGTCAGAAGCGAACACTCCGTTTGTCTTGTAACCATAGAACAAGCCTGCTGGGTTGCCTACACTGGTGATGATCTCAGCACCGTAGATCTTTGTGGTGTATGAGTCTTCTGGCAGTGATGTGATGGTGTTCTTGTAGTGTCCGAGTGACATGCCGAGCTGGAACTTGAAGTCTCTGTCGTTGACTATGATGCCGTTGAGTTTCACCTCAGCACCGACGTTACGAAGGGAACCGTCATTGCTCCAATAGCTTGGAATACCTGACATGTAGTTTGTTGTCTTGTATGTTATCAGGTTGCTGGTGTTCTTAACATAGAAGTCTACGCTGGCCTGTACTCTGTTGTTGATGAATGAACCATCAAGTCCGAAGTTCCATGTTCTCGTCGTCTCCCACTGTATTGCAGGGTTCTCTATGTTGGCGAGCTGGAGGGCTGTGGCGTCTTTTAAGAACAGGTATGACTTGAAGTATGTCTGTGAGAGTGAGTAGTCATAATTGTCATTTCCTGACTCATCGTATCCGGCTCTTAGCTTGAGATAGTTGACACCTTTGTTTCTCTTGAACCATTTCTCGTTGGTCATCACCCATCCGGCCTGAAGTGACGGGAAGATTCCCCATTTCACTCCGAACATCTTGATGCCTTCCTCTGTCTCTTTTCCGAATCGTGATGATGTCTCGGCGCTTATGGTGGCGTCTATGAAGTATGTGTCTTTGATGCTCCATTTGCCGTTTACGTAGTATGCGAGGTTCTTCCACTTGTCCTGAGTACCGTTCATACCAGGGAATTTCAGTGAGTTACGCATGTCTGGCATCTTATCACTACCTGTGTTGTAACCGTGTATGTCTGAGTCTGTGAATGTGTTATTCGTCAGTCTGAATCCTCCGAAGACATGAATGTCGTGTATGTCGTATCTGTTGTTCCAGTCAATTCTGAAGTCCTCGTAGATAGAAGTCTCCTTAGAGAATATTGACTGTACCTTTGATGTTACATCACCATATCCTTCGATTGTGTACACCGGTGTTCCCGCCTCTGGGAAGAAGTATTTCTCATTCACGGAGTTTAACTGGTAAGCGAATCTGTTGGACAGTTTGAGATGCTCGTTAATTGTCCATTCCGGATTGATGTTGAGGTTGAAACTTGTTATCTGATGTCTGTTCTTATTGCTTCCCTCAGCATTTTTTAATACCCAGTATGGGTTCGCAAGGGCTGTGTTTGTTCCGTAAGCGGAAGCGAAACCGAATGGATTGTTGGTGTCATCCACATACTTTCCAGCATAGACGGATGACAGGTGCAGCTTACCGTCCTCACCTGTGTAGTAACCGTACTTCGACAGGAATGGGGCCTGGATGAGAGCAAGCACATTTGGAGATGATATCGTGCTGCTTGAGTAACTCTCCGCCCAACCGTTGTCTCGCATGTTGTTGTTTGTATGACTGAACGCAAGGTCGAGCTGCGTCTTGAGGTTCTTGAGCAGCTTAATGTCCGTGTTGAATCGTATGTTTAGTCTGTTGAATCCATTGTTCTTGGCAGTAGACTGGGAATTGGTGTATCCGAGTGACAGGTTGTACATGGCCATGTCATCTCCTCCTTGCACATTCACCTTGTAGTTCTGAGTCACTGCTGTCCTGTAGATGCCGTCAGACCAGTCTGTGTCATTGTGATACATCGGATACCAGTAATAGTCTGAGTTGCTGTTCAAGAATGGTATTGACGTCGATGAAGTGGAATATTTCTGTCCGTACTCTGTTGTTCCGATAAGGTCGGACACGTAGTTACGGTACTGGCTGGCGTTCATCATGCTCATTGTTGATGGCACAGTCTCAAATCCTGTGTTTAGGCTCACGTTGATCTTGGTGGCCATAGAGTGACCGCGCTTCGTGTTGATGATGATGACACCGTTTGCTCCTCTTGAGCCATAGAGCGAAGTGGCGTTCTTGAGCACTTCCACTGATTCGATATCCTCAGGGTCTATGCTGGATAGTATGTTTGTGATGAAACCAGTGTGCATGCTTGTTCTGTCAGACATCATGTCTGTTATCATTCCATCTACAATGAACAAAGGCTGTGCGTTTATGTTCAATGAGTTCAGTCCTCGTATGAACATGGCAGCTCCTTGTCCTCTCAATCCTGTTCTGTTGATAGTACGTATGTCACCGGACAACTTGTTCTCCATGTCTTCATCGATAGTCACTGCGCTTGTGTTTTCTATGCTGACCTTGTTTGATGATGTCACGTCTGTTGTCTCATGATATACCTTGAGAAATTTGTCGCTGTATAAGTCAACGTCTGGTACTTCGTCTGTGTCGAAGGAAACCTGAACGTCATTATAGTCGGCAAGGGTGACAAGCAATGAGTTGACGAACACTGGCACACTGATCTTGTAGTGTCCGTTCTCATCTGTCATGGCTGAGTATAGGTTGTTGCCGAACGCCTGTACACGAGCTCCCTCAATAGGCATGTCGGTGGCGGCGTCGTACACATATCCCTGAACATCTTTCGTCGGATATTTCTTTACGGCGTTTATGGTTCTTCTTCTTGGTGCCTGAATTTCTTGGGCACTTGTCTGATCGACTATATTATCCTGCGCTGTCGCATTTGGTGTGGCAGCGAGAAATGATATTCCGCAGATTGCGCCTGTTATTATATTATTTAGATTATTTGTTCTCATAATCATCATTTGATGTTAGTTGTTTACCATTCTTTTGCTTTGAAGATAAATGAGTTAACCCACAACTCATTTGTGTAGTACTCTTTCTCCTTGGACAGGAACGCAGCCTTAAGGGTCAATACTGGATATGCGTTCTCAAGTCCGTAGTAACATACAGGGAACTCAAAGTCCTCTGCCAACAGAATGGTATCTGTGTACTCCACGATTGTCTTTTCTCCTGTTGAGTCTATCTTAGGCTCACTGTTTACGTAGTATTTGTTTCCGTACAAGTCTGTGCCTGAGGCGTCTATGACGTGTGCCGGATTCTTCAGCTGTAGGTTCTGTGAGTTACCCTTAGCATCCACATACTTCATGTATGCGTAGAATTTGTTTTGTCTGTTATAGGATGTGTTGTAACCTAAGACGACATATACGTCATATTTGCATGACAACACATTATTGATACCAAAGTCTGCTCCTGGCTTTGAATTGCTTGATGTAGCGGTCATTGTAAGGTATCTGTAGTTATATGTGCTGTCTTTTGTGGTCAATGACCAGTTCAAACTGCTCACCTCTTTACATGCTGTGTCATGTGTGTTGTATGCGGCGATAGCATTCTTTGTTATTGTCTTAGCATATGAAGTGGCAGGAAGTGACCATTCGTTTACCAAATACGCGTATCCGTTGCTCAGTTCGATAGGGTCATTTCCTCCGAACATTGTCGTGAAGTTGTCGAGCTCAAATGTTGTGGACGTTGAGTTTGTCGAATTCAATGTTCCTGTCTTCTTGAACTTGTTGCCTGACGTAGTGAGTAACGAGTCTGCCTTAGCTATGTCTTTGATAGTTGTTATTGGTATCTGCTCGTATTGCCAGTTGGCGTTATAGACGAGGTTATTACAGATTGCGTCCTTTGAACGCAGGTTCCTCAGTGAGTCAAGCTCGTAGTCAGTGAACTTTGTCTCACTTCCCTTGTAGATGGTGTCCGCTCCTGTCTCAGTCTGACCTGCTACGTCCTGAACATAGCTGTTGATGTAGTTGTAGTACAGCTTAGTCTTTTCTAGTGTGGCGTTCCAAGCCTCGTTTGTAGGCAAGATCATCACGTAGTTACTGTCTTCCCTGTTCAGATATGAGTTAAGATAGTACTCTGTGTAGAAGTTGCTGGTGTATGTCACTGAGTCTACCCATGTGATCTCGGAGTTTACAGTTGGACCTTGTATTGATCTGTTCTCATCAAACTTCTTTGTCTGGTAGCTCTTTATGAAGGAGTCTATGCATGACAACTGTGGATTAGATGCCATATACTCGTATAGATTGTACTGATAATCTACCGGCTTTTCCACAATATGAAGCACACCGTTCGCTGAGCTGATGTTTGGACAGCTCACTTTGTTTCCCTTAATAGTCTGTTTGTCGTAGTTCAACCAAGCTGCCTTGTTGTTGAAAAGGTCTATTTTCACAGAGTCGGTGCTATTATAAATATTGGTGTATCTCGCAAGGTTGTTACGTATAAGGTTGTTCTCCACCTTATATATACTGTCCCGTACACCACTATTTAACAACTGCTTATAGTATGAGTAGTTGAAAGTGCCGTTCTCTGGTGCCCAGACTGTGAAAGTCTGGTCACCGTTAAGAATGTCAGCGTATGTCTGCTTTGTTGTCTTTTCCTCAGTTTGTGAGTAGTATGTACTTTTTAATATATCCGCATACTCAGAGAGGTTCTCATTTGACTGTATGTTCTTCCAAATTGTCTGTTGTGCGACAACGTCATCGTTAATGGTGAAATGATCGTCTGAGCAGGCATATAGCAATGACATCGAGCATGTAGCTGCAGTTAGCAATAAAGAGTCTGAGCTGCTGATGCGTCTGAATATATTATGATTTGTTTTTTTCATATTATGTTTGTTTTAAGTGAAAGACTGTTTGGGTTCTGTTACCAAATGTCCTCAGATTCGTCACCAGCGTAAACAGACTTAGGTACTATTTCAAGATAGTCATAGAAGAACTCGTATGAAGTACCTGAGAGTACTGACTTGAATCTTATGTAATAAGTCTGTCCAGCCTCTAATTGACCAGTGTATATTATCTTGCGAAGTGCGTTCTGTCCGTCTCTACATGTCTTGTCCGATGTTAGCTGTATGTACTTAGGACCTTTCATGAAGCCGAGGTTTCTCATTGACTTGTCAATTTCCGCATTTGCTTCGTCATCGTTGGCATTGTCCTCAACCCATCCTGTTGCGGCAGGGAGCGTACCTGATGCAGATCTAAGGTCGAGTGGAATACCAATGGCAGGCAGGTTGTTTGGATTCTTACCTATGTATACCTGAGCCATACCTCTGTTGTTGTTGGCGTTGATACCATAGCGTATCTCGTATGTTCCTGTATATGGAACAGCAGGAAGCTTCATTGTGAAGTCGAAGTTACCACGTATGTTGAACTCGTCAATCTGATAGTTCATCCATGAACCTATACCGCCGGAGTAACCTGTGTTTGGAAGATACTCAAAGTCTGTCCCGTCAGCCATGTAGAACATGTTGTCGAAGTAGTCAGTGGTGATATAGAATGACTTTGTTCTGTCTTCATGTCCGTACTGTCGGATATTGTTGGTCATCATCTCCGGGAACATAGCTGTGACATCGATTCTCATACGCTCATTAAGAACGTTGTTAGGTACGTTCTGGTTCCATATCAATATTTTGTTGATAGGGTAGTAGTAACCATTGAGAGCGTTGTTGTCATAAGTTCCGTTTGTAGAGCTGATGGTTATACCCATGTCCTCCTCTGTCATATCTGAGATATTCTCTCTGAACACGTTTCTGCTGTTGGCGTACTTAGACTTTCTGTTGATCATCTTGCCGGTTCTGATACCAGTGATCTTCATTGGTCGTCTTTGTACTCCCAAAGTCTCCCAGTATTCCCAAACGTTAACGTAGAATTTCGTGGTCTCGCGTGTCTTGAGATTACCTGATGGACAGCCGTACTCATTGGCGAACATTACCAGGTGGTTATAAGTCAGTCTCTCTGGTAACAGGTGATAAGCCACGAACTGGTTAAGCCAATTGTAATCGTTCTCATAGTCATCTCCCCAGCTTGTGCTGTTTCCTAAACTGCTGTCATCCTCGTAGTATGCGTTTTTCTGAACGTAGCTCTTAAGTGATGACAAGTCATTAATGCCATTAGCAGCGAAGACAGAGTCTGTCTCGACGAAAGCGGTGAAGCCGATATATCTGTGTTCTGGATATACCCCTTCCCAGTTTCCGTTGAGTCCTTTGTATGTGGTTCCTCTTATCTCTTCCCATTTCTCTTCCCATTCAGTGTCTTTATACTCAGTCATCTTTTTATCCCAGCCTGTGAGGGTCAAAAGCTCTCCGAAGAACTTTGTGTTTGGGGTGTTGATAATCAAGTCTGATACTGATGAGTTAGATGGTGAGAGTACTCTGTTTATCTTGTGGATGTATCCGTTCTCCACCTCGATGTCAGCTTCTGTTATTATAGAGTTTGTGTTGACATAGATGACGGTTGCCAAGGCTGTGTCGCCAGACGCAGACACATTTGCCACTTTGTTGCCATATGAGATACTGATGTATCTGTCATTCATGTTTGTTGTGCTCAGTGCGCCTTCCTCAAAGTCTATGGTTGAGAATGCCTCGTTGTCACCGTTTTCAATGATACAGTTATACACAATAGCTTCGCTGACAGAGTCTGGAATAGTGCTAAAGTCACCTTGTTTAGTTCTGTTGTAAGTGTCATTGTCGATCTCACCTATTGTCAATAACGAGTCGAGATGCATCTCGATTGCCTCGTTTGTTGGAGCGAAACAGGTATAGTGTCCACGTGCTCTCAACAGGTTGTACATTGTTGAGGCGCTCTCGTTCTTACTTGGAGTGACAATCTTAAGCAGTTTGATGAAATGACCGTATGTTATAGTGTCGGCCTCAAAATGATCAATCATCATCTCTCCAGTGAATGTGTAGAGGTCGCTATCGTCAATCTTCTCCTTACAAGAAGAAAGTGAGAGGATGGTCATGTTTATTGTCATGATAGACATAAACAGCCACATGAAAGATTTCCTTCCTCTTATTTTATATCTTTTGTTATTCATAATTGATTCTTAGATTAAAGATTGTCTGTTCTTCCAGAAGACTTATTGATTTCCCATACTCCGTTCTGATACAGCCATGTGTTAGATTTCAGCTCTGACTCATATATGGGGCTGAACAAAGACTGGATGTCAGCAAGCTTAGCTTGAATAGACTTACTGTTTGTGGAGTATTTACGTGTCAGAAGTTTGAGCATTTCTTCTGTGCTACCTCTTCTCTGTGCGTATCTCACGAGGTCAAACCAGCGTTTTCCCTCTCCTATGAACTCTCTTTGTCTTTCTGTCATGATAAGTTTCTCAAGACTTTCCTGATCGTTGAATGTGTTAAAATCGAGAGAGTCAGACTTTGCTGTTGATGAGTTGTTAGAAGTGGAATAAGCGTAAGGGTTTGAGCGTTTGAAAACCTCACGGACATAGTTGAATGCCTTGTGGATGTTTTCCTCGTCAGAATATATCTGTGACATAGCTTCTGCCTTCATCAAGAACACCTCAGACATTCTGTATATAATCCAGTTGGCGTCATGAGACGTGTTTCTTGCTCGAATTATTGTCAGGTTCTTTGATGTGTTATCTGTCATGAGAGTGCTCAATCCTGTAGAGACTGTAAAGTATGAGTTCACATACTTAATAATATCATAGCTTGTCTGACCTTGTCCAGTGTAATCAAATGCCTCCCATCGTCTGTAGTCTGTCTTCGTGAACACCGAAGCAGGTTCAGTCACGTTCGGTGTTGACTCGATGTTCTCGAACAATGATGTGGAGCCAGTGAATGTGCCGACCTTGCTTTTTGAAAGATTGTAGTATAAGTTCTCGGTCATGTTGTTCTCATACGTTAAACCGTCAAACTGAAGTTCAAAGATTGACTCGTCTGAGTTGCCAGTTCCGAAGATACTGTTATATGCTCCTTCGTTACTTGTTGAGATAAGAGTCTCAAGCACGCTTGTGTTCTGCTCGAGCAAATCCTCGTCCTCTATCTTGACGTTATCCTCCGCATTCTTCAACTGCTTTTTCTTCTCTGTTTTAGCCAAGTCGATGACCATGTCACAGCATTCGATACATTTTCTGTAATCGTTCTCTGCTTCGCTGGTAGAGTAGGTTGCAGAATCGCCTGGTACTGATGCTACGCCATCCGTATACAGCACGTTATATGAAGGAATGGTGCGGTTGATGAATGGGTGACAATTTCCTGCCTTGTAACTTGCTCGCCAGAGATAAACATCCGCAAGAATAGTGTATATGGTCTTCTTCGTGATACGTCCCTTGTTCTGAACGGTATTGCCGAAGTTAAGCATAGCTGCGTCCTTAACTTCTTCAAGGTCGTTGATTATACTGTCTAAGACCTGAAGCTGTGTTATCTGTGTCTGTCTGAGTTCCTCTGAGTCGTCGTTATAGTCCTTTGTGACATAAGGAATCTCACCGAACGTTCTGACAAGATAGAAATGGCAGAGTGCTCTGAGAGCTATCATCTCCGCGCGAACAGGATACCAGTCGCCATAGTTGAAGCTCTCGTCCAATTCTACGATATCCTTTCCATGTGACAACACCTTATTGCAGTAGTTGATGGCGTTATACATGTTAGTCCACTCGAACACGTTGTATGTAGGCAGGAGGTTAGCGTTCATGATGTTTGCCACCTGTCCCGTTGATGTTGTCTCCGTTGAACGTTCAAAGTTGTCCGATCTCATCTCACCCCAGTAAACGAACTTTGTCAGGATGTCATCACTGGCCAGTCTCTTGTAGCAGGCGTTGATGGCGTTGTTAAGGTCATTCTTGTCTTGCCAGAACTCCTCCTCCACGATTCTGTCTGTCGGTGTGATGGTCAGGTAGTCTTCACAAGAAGACATAGCCAGACAGAATGTCGCTCCCGCTATTATATTTGTTATGTTTAGTAATTTCTTCATTGTGTTGGTTTTTTAGAATCCGATATTTACGCTTACAGTAAATGATTTAGAGCGTGGTGTCTTTGACTTATCGTAGCAAACACCCCATGAACCATAGCTTACCTCAGGATCTACTCCTGTGTACTTTGTAAGGCAGAACAGGTTGTTAGCAGAAGCGTTGAATCTCACGCTTTGCAATTTCCACATCTGTACCACTCTTGATGGTACGGTGTAGCTGAGCTGCATGTACTGTAGTCTGAGGAAGTCTCCGTCCTCGACGAATCTGTCGCTGGCGAGAGAGTTGTATGATGCTCCGATTGAAGCGTTCATGGCTCTTGGTATCTCTGTTATGTCACCATTCTTACGCCATCTCCATGCCACAGCCTGAGACTGGTTCGTGTTAGCGCGCATAGCCTCGTTGTTCAGTCGGGCGATGTTAGCAATCTTGTTGCCTATACGATAGTTGAATGACATCTTCAGAGACCATGGTCCGTAGAAGAAATTCAAACCGAATCCACCGTTTACCTTTGGGTTTGAGTTTCCGAGATAAACAATGTCCAACTCATTTATCTGGCCGTCGTGGTTAATATCCTCATAAATGACGTCACCACCCTTGAACTCATAGTTCACACCTCCGTAGTTGAAGTACATGTGGAGAGGATTACCCTTTGAGTCGTAAAGGATGTTGCCGTTTGCGTCACGTGCAACAGGTACAGTGGAGTTCTCGTTTCTCTCAGCGGCAGCAGCTGCTGTGTTGTCTCCGTATGTGGAGCGTGACGCCTCTGTGTAACCGTTGTGCTCGTAGTCGTAAGCGTATACACCTTTGTATTTGAATCCGTAGATAGAGCCGACGGCGTTACCGATCTGTATTCGTTTCAGGTAGTCTGCGTTCTTGTAGCTGAAGTCACCGTTCATGCTTGACAAAACGCTTGCGTCCATCTCCGTTATGGTGTTGACGTTTTGAGCAATGTTGAATGACACAGACATAGAGAACTTGTCCTTCTTAAGGAATTTGTTAGTGTTGACGTACAGCTCCCATCCTCTGTTACGCAAGCTGCCGGTGTTGCTCCATGCCAATGAGCTGTAACCTGTTGAGCCAGGTATTCCCACGTTCTCCATGAGAAGGTCGGAGGTGTTTTTGTTATAGTAGTTGAAGTCGAACTGAATGAGGTCGTCGAACAAGTTAAGGTTTGCACCGAGGTTCCATGACTTTGTTGTCTCCCACTGTATATCAGTCAGACGTATATTGTCTGCGCCGATTGCTGTGTACACATATCGTCCAGAACCGTAGTTGCCGTGTGAGCTGTATGTGTTGTACATCAGGTACTCATTTCTTGGCTGTCGTCCCACCTTACCCCATGATGGTCTGAATGAGAGCAGAGACACTATGTGGTCGATGTGGAGTTTCTCGAAGAAAGGCTCCTGGTTGATGTTCCATCGTCCAGAGATACCAGGGAATGTACCCCATTTACGTTCTGCTCCGAACTTAGTGCTTCCGTCACGTCTTATCGTAGCGTCGAACGCATAACGTCCGTCGAAGAATGCGATGTGTCCGCTGCCGAGGTATGACATACTCTTCCATTGTCCTGTGCCTGTTGAGTTCTCCTTCAGGTATGACTCCGAGATTGAAGAGTCCAGACCTGTCGGATTGTTAATCTTAGCGATTTTCTGGTAAGTACTGCTACCGTCAGTGAACTCGAACTGTCCCATGACACTCATTGTCACAATCTCATTGTTGAATTTAGGAATGAACACGAGTTTCTCTCTGTTGGTGATAGCCATTGACTTGTACTCGTAGTTTGAAGTTGTGTTCACGCCGACCGACCAAGCGTCAGATGTCAGTGAGTTAGGGTAGTATGAGTTGTCTGACTCGTTGAAGATGTCCATGTACACCTCTGCATTGAGGTTGAGCTGATGTGCCTCGTCATTCTTAGATAGGAGCTTATACTGTACGTTGAACTGAGGGTTGATACGGTATGTGGACTGGTTGTTATATGCGAGGTTCGCAATGGCAACAGGGTTGCCTATCGCCTTCATGTCTGACAAGTAATAAGAGCTGTAGTAGTTGTTACCACCGCCGCCAGTAGTAGGGTTTGTAGGTAACATCTTGTAATAGTCTCCAGTGAGAGCTCCGGTCTGGTCATACTCGTAAATACTCATGTTAGGCATTGCGTTGTATGCGTATTCCAAGATTCTAGTTGTCTTCTCACCATCCCAGTTTCTGTGGTTGTCTGTGTAGGTGAGTCCGAAGTTTGTGGAGAAACGGATGCGGTCAGACACGTCATAGTCGAGCACGAGTCGTGTTGAGAACTGATCCAGTTCCTGTTTGATAATAGTACCAGTGCTGTGAGAGTATCCGCCAGAGATACGGAATTTAGCTTTCTCGCCACCACCATTAATGGTAAGGTAGTAGTCATGCTTTTGTCCGAACTGGTTCACGGCGTCCACCCAGTCTGTGTTCTTGTTGAAATTGTAGTACTGCACAGGGTAGGACTGGTCGTAGTTGAGCTCGACCATGTTTGATGTGGCAGTGTTCTGCTTAGGGTTGAAATAAGCCTCCTTGAGCATCATGGTGTAGCCGTCTCCGTCCAGCATGTTGAGTCCGGAAGGCATCCAGCTGCCCGTGAACTTGTATGAGAGGTTTATCTTAGTCTTACCCGCTGTACCACGTCTTGTTGTTATTTCAAGTACACCGTTGGCTCCTCTTGAACCCCATATGGCAGTTGCCGCTGCGTCCTTGAGCACCTTGATGTCCTTGATGTCCTCCGTGTTGACAGACAGCAGAGTGGCGAACTGCTCCTCGTTGTCCAGGTCCTCGAAGTTGATATCTGTAGCGTCGTCTGGGAGGTCGAATATGTTACCGTCGACAACGATCAAAGGCTCGGCTGAGCCGTTGATGGAGCTGACACCACGCATACGCATTGACGTTCCGGCACCAAGGTTACCAGAGTTGGAGATGATGTCCAATCCGGCTATCTTACCTTGCAGAGCCTCGTCGGCTGATGCGAAGGAGAGTCCCTCGACGTCGTCCATGTCCATTGTCTGCGTTGCCACAGAAATCTCCTTGATAGGAATGACCATACCATTGCTGTTAGTCTTTGGCTTAGCCTTTACCACGAGCTCGGTAAGTTCATTATTACTCTTCATGAAGATGTTGTACTTAGTCTTAGAAGTACCGATGACCTCCGTGAATGTTTTGTATCCTATGTAGCTGACGTATATCTTGTCCTTAGGGTTCTTGACGACAAGGGCGAAGTTACCGTTCATGTCAGTTACCGTCGCTGCCACGATACGGTTGTTCTCATCTCTCTCGACAACGTTGGCGAGTGCCATCCCACCGAGTTCGTCATAGACCATACCGGATATACGTCTTGATTGTGCTGATGCTGAACTTACACAGAAGAACAGCAAGAATGATGTGATAATTATATTAATCTTGTTCATAGTGTTCTATGTAAGTTTTGTCATTTTGTGAGTTGATATTTTTTCAGGTATGACTTAGCCTTGGCAAGAGAAGCCCAGTCTGAGTCGTATCGGTTGTTGGTGTATGTCTTGTAGTCGAGCACACCGTCGATACCATGCACGACAACAGAAGAAGATGATGTTATCGTGGCGCTTATGGCAGACTTCGTACCGTTCGTGATATAATCTCTTGCTATCATGTTCTTGTCACTTGTGACGTTTCTCACATGACCAGCCGCATCCTTAACGCTGAGTGTACCATTTCCGTTTGATGACACTGTTAACTTGCAATAGACACCTGTCTCGCTGTTGACTGTGGCTGTCTCATATGCCACAGGACTCATCACTGGCTCATCCGCGAAGACACTTCTGTCCTGGAAGTGATATTTGACGAAGTTGATGATGGCAGTCACCATGGCTTTAGCCTTTGTGTTACGTTCTGTCAGTTCCGCGTCAGTCAACTCTGTTCTGTCCTCCGCCTCTTTGTCGAGCTCTAGCATTGTCACGATGTCCTTCCATGTTGGGAGACCTGCGTCGTAGGCAGCCTGCATAGCCTCATTTGTCGGTGCGTAAACAGTATAGTTGTAGTTGTTGAAGAATCTCACGTTTGTGGCAGAGTTAGTCATCTCACCTGTTGTCTTATTGAAACAAGGAATACCGTTTCTGTTTGTGAAGATGAGATATTTGTTCTGGCTCGTACCTGTTATGTCAAGCTCTTTCAGGACTGTCTCGTCAGTCTGGCACAGCTCGAAGAACTCTGAGAACTGCTCATTATTATATAATATTGAATAAACAGACTCGATTGTCGGCTGCATAGGAGCGTCAATCATGTATGCGAATCCGTTTCCGTATCCGTTGGTCTGTGCTGACTTGTCATCGAATCCGATAACGTTACACTCCTCGTCGTTGTCTATCTGCCATCCTCCTTTGAGAATGCTCACTCTCTTGCCCTTGCTCTTGTTTGCGGCGTATATCACTGAGCCATTCTTTGATACATAGTAATGCTTTCTCACTCCGAAAATACTGTCAGTCTCAACACCTGAGGCTGTCTCGTCTAATCCTGTCTTCTCTGTCTCGTCCTCATGTATTATCGTGTGTGTCTCAAGCATGTCTTTCAGACGGTTCTCATAGGTTGTGCTTGACACGTTCTCCGTTGCCACGAGGTCACCGATAGTACCGGTCTTCTTAGCTATGTCATACAGATATTTGTATGAACTGACCTTTGGAGTGGATGTCTTCTCGTCCCATGTGTACTTGTATGCTCTTCCCACCAAAGTGCTCGTTCCGCCGGCTGTCTCTATGTCTGGATTCATGAATGACAGTGGGTCCACATATGTGAAGTTGTCATCTGACGGCACGAAGAAACTGAATCTTGAGCTCATGGCAAGAAGATAAGCGTAGTAGTTGGAAGGTATCTTACCGAGTGAGGCCGCCTGTACGCCCCAGTTGAATATTCTCTTGTCTGTCTCTACAAACGCAGGTGCGCTCACTGCAGCGTACTCAGCCGGTGTTGTCACTTCGTTCATCACGTAGATTACTCCGTTGTTTGCGAGGAGCACCTTATCTATATTATTTCTGTGGTAGTCATTTGTCTCGTCAAACATGGCGTCCTGTGCTGAGTTCTTGATTGTCTCGAACTTGCTTGGGACACTTGAGTTGAAAGACTCCTTCATTAGGTTGTTGAGCAATGCTCTGATGGTCTGTCTTGGAATTTTGTCGATAGCGTGATAGACGAGGTTCATGTCAGTGCAGTTCTCGTCAATCTGGTTGAGATACTCGCTTGCGTATGCCTTAACGAGGAATCGGCCACCGCCCTCGTCGCTGAAGAAATAATTCATCAGTTTTGAGTCCTTAGGACAGAAGATGACGGCCATGTCCTGCTCCTTACTTGTCTTGCTGTCCACCTGATAAGTGTTCCATCCCGGATCGTAAGGAAGAGGTTTCTTTGAGTTCTCGTCAAACTGCACGTTTCCTGTAGGGTTGCCTATAGGGTCAGTGCCGGCGTCACTGTACAGTGTGCTGTTGTTCTTAGAGCGTATTGAAAAATATCTCTTTTCGAACACTGAGTCCACATCATTTCCGTACAGCAGTCTGTATCTCTCTGTCAGTGTGCTGTTGTAGAATGGTGCAGAGAAGCGGTCCATCATGTGTGAGAAAATCTTAGTGTCATCATTGGTTCTCAACACCTCAGCCATGTTCTGAGGAGTGATCAGAACCTTGTCGAGGACGTTGACATATCCGTTCTGGCATGTCACGTCCTGCTTGACTATCTTGCTTCCGTAGATGAAAGCGTCGTTTTTGTCTCTTGTGTATCCTGTGATTATCTTGAAGTCCTCGTCTGTGATATCCTTGTTGGCCATCTGAGTGGCGAGGAAGTGTGTCATCATAGACTCTGTTGCGTCGAGTGCCAGATATATACCTCTGTTACCGTTTCTGAATCTTGCCCAGTAGTCTTTCTCATCCTCATTATAGCTGACTGGTATGTCACTGCCGAAAAGATGAGGGATAGAGTCCGTGATGTCGGTAGCTGTCTCTCTTCTAAGGCATTGTCCCTTGTTCGGAAGTGCGTTGTCGTCGCTTGCGGCCGGAGTGCTTGACATCATCTCCAACAGGTAAGCGTTGTTGATCATGGCGTTGTTCAACAGAAGCTTCTTCTGAGACTTAGTCAGTTCTTCATAGCTGCCCACACCCCATGGGTTGTTAGCGTAGAAGGCTTTGAATGCGCTGTCGTTGGCGACGAATAATGTCTTTGAACCAGTACGTTCCAGCACTTCTTTGTACTCCAAGTCGTCTATAAGACGCACAAAGTTCTTATAGTTGCCGTCGTTGTCCAAATACTCATATATGCTGGAACCAAGCCATGAAGGCGTGGTGTCATCCAACGTATAATCGTCTTTGCACGATGTGACGGATCCGCAGATTGCAGTAAGGAACATTGCCGTTGCGGCATAGTACCCCAGTTTACAAAAGCGTTTGTTCATAAAAAGTTAGTCAGATATTTACTTTGTTGTTAATTGATATTCTGGTGTAGTTAGGTTGCTTCTCTGTTATTCCGTGTTTTGGCAGGATTTGAAATTTCTTTTGTTTGTTTTTCATCCTGAAGGTTAGACGGTTTTCCCCAGTATCCACAATCAATGACAAAATTAGTAAAATTTAACTAATTCTTTTATTTAAACCTTAAATTTTAAACTGAATTGATGTTTTTTTAGTTTTACGACATAATTTTTTCATTTTGCTGCGTTTTTTATGTGTATACGACGAGCCATTTATGCAATTAGGTGTATTCCATCTCTTATCCGTCATCTGTTATCTTTGCTTTGACGATATGTTCTTCTTCGGCTCAGACTTGCGACTCCAACAGGTTACGCATGGATAATACAAACACTTATGTTGACACCGTCACTGCTCTTTACTAATTGTCTTATTCTCTGCAGTCGTTAATTATACATGTTTACTCCAGTTTATTATGTTTTTCTTTGTGTGATTGTTTTTTATTCGTATATTTGCGAACAAAACAAAGTGTATGAAAAAGTGTTACTGTGAGAATCAGGAGAAACTTGCGAGAATAACAAAGGCTTTAGGGCATCCGGCAAGACTTGCTATTTTGTGTTATCTGGCTGAACATGACGATTGTTTTTTCGGTGACATATTTGAGTCCTTGCCTATAGCGAAGGCTACTGTTTCACAGCATATCGCCGAATTGAAGGACGCAGGGCTGATAAAGAGTGAGGAGTTTCCGCCAAAGGTGAAATACTGCATAGACAAAGAGAACCTGCTGCTTGCTAGAAAGCTGATGGACTGCTTTTGGAACAAATGTGAGAAAGGATGTGAGTAGTTTTTGGTAGAAATTCTCTCTTGAGCGATTGTATAATCGCTTTTGTTTCAGCTACTGTGTTCGCTGTTTTGCGAATTGCGATTTAAAGTTTTATATGGTTATGTCTGAAGTGAATAAGAAAGCGAGAAGGCGCTTCATTGCGTCTAACGAGCGTGACCGTTGTGTCGCGTGTGGTGTTTGTATGAATGTGTGTCCTCGTGACGCCATCAGTATCAGTCATGGTTGTTACGCCGTGGTTGACGAGAGTAAATGTGTCGGTTGTGGTCTCTGCGAGAAGTCTTGTCCCGCAGGTGTAATGCATAAAGTGGAACGTATATGAAAAAGAAGAGAAAATGGAATGATTATATGTGGTTGGTGTCCTCTGCGTATTTCACAATGGGATTTTTTAATATTGTTTTCGCGTGGCTCGGCATCATATGTTTTATGATTCCTTTGTTGATGGCTATCATTGGAGGTACCAAGGGGTATTGTAACTCGTACTGCGGACGTGGTCAACTGTTTCTGCAGATTGGCAACTCGTTAGGTCTGTCGCATGGTAAGGTAGCCCCGAGGTGGTTGTCGTCTAAGTGGTTCAGAAACGGCTTTCTGGTCTTTTTCCTTTTCTTCTTCGTGCAGATGATTGTTCTCACGGTGAATGTGGCGCGAGGTGCTGAGAGCTTGTCGGAGACGATTCATCTGTTGTGGACCTTTAATGTGCCGTGGGGATGGGCATATCCTATGCATGTTGTGCCTTGGGTGGCTCAGTTCGCTTTCGGCTTATACGGCATTATGCTTACATCGCTGATTGTTGGTGTGGTCTTAACCATTGTATACCGTCCAAGAACCTGGTGTGTGTTTTGCCCTATGGGTAATATGACTCAGATGATTTGCAAATTAAAAAATAACTGAATGATATGGAGACAAGAAAAAATATCGCCGCTGAGAAGAAGGCCAGTGGCAGATGTAATTGCGCCATGGCTGTTCTGAGCACGTATTCTGACTTTACAGGTCTGGATGAGGCTGTCGCAGCTAATCTTACTTATCCGTACGCCGCAGGCATGGCTAACATGGAAGGTACGTGTGGAGCTGTCGTCGGTGCTGGCATGGTACTCGGGTTAAGTACGAAGGATAGGGCGGCGTCGATGCGAGGCATGAAATATATCATGAATGAGTTCCAAAAACGAAATGGTGCCACTCAGTGTAAACAACTAAAGGGAGTCACTACGGGCGTGGTGTTGCGCGAGTGTCCCGGCTGTGTGGCTGACGCATGTGAGCTGCTGGAGTCTTTGTTGCCGTCTGACAAGTGACATCCCGTAGTAGACGTATGGCACTTATGTTTGGGGACTGTTGATTACTTTTGTCTGATAAACAAAGTGATAAGATGTGATTGTGACTATCCTTGTGGCTTCGTCTCGGCATGTGAAAGATGTAGAATAATGGACAACTCGTGGGTTGACGTTTTTTCTTATGCCTGTTTTTGACTAAAAATAGGTTAACTTGCTGATAATCTTAAAACAAAGCATTTGAAAATCTTAAGTCTCTTTTTTGAAATTCTTAGGTTAGGTTGTAGTCTATACGCAGGTCTGCAGTTTCCAAAATCCTAACCTGAACTTTTAAATGTCCTAACCTGAGATTTTCAGACGCCGAATAAGACACGGGAAAATTTCAGAAGTCATTTTTTTGTTACCGCATGTCAACGGAAAAAGAGGAATATCGGACAACGAAAAAAGTGCGAAATGGAAGAAGGAATTTGACGGCGTGCGGTGACTCTCAAAAGTGTTATGACTCGTTACTGTCGTAACCTCATTTATCATTGTTGTGTCAAGATACTGTGAACCCCGAAAGTATTGTTACTCTCGGGGGTCGCCGTATATATGTCTTGCGTTGTCTATTTCACGCTTACCTTTACTCCGTTTACTATGTAGACACCTTTCTTCAAGTCAAGCTCTCTGAAGTCTGAGGTTTTACCTTCGTACACTTTAACACCGTACGTGTCGAAGACGGTCATCTTCTTGTCTTCTCCGCAGCCGCTGAGTATGTCAGACAGTCCTAAAGCGTTAGAGAATGTCATCTTGACAATTGTCGGAATCTTTACTGACACTTGTTCCGTTGTCGTGTCGCCTCCGCCCAGTGTCTTGATGTGCATACGCAGTGTTAGCGTGTCAGCCGTGAGAGGGACGATGGCGCATTCGTCCAGTTTGATGGTCGTAGTCCTCTCACTGGTGTCGTCAAACTTGGATCTTCCTTTTGAGTTGTCGTAAAACAGTTTCCATGTGTTATCCTCTTTGTCGAGGTACTCAATCTCTTCTGTGAGAGTGTAGTCGCCGTTGTTGTTCTTTATCGTCGGGAGGAATGATAGTGACGCTCCTTTTATGCTGAACGAGAACTTATTGTCTGTTTTTGTGCTTGGGAACCATCCCACGGGGATTTTCTGCATGCTCTCTTGATAGGCGTGTGAAGGATGGGTGTCACGATATACCTCACCGCATGGTGTTACCCACCATGAGTTTTTGTCGCTGTCCCATGATATCGCCGCTCTGTAATAGCTGTCCCAGTTGTACAAAGCGTAGCGTTCAATGAAGTTGGCGTTGTCAAGGACGGACAGGATGTACTTGATGGCGTTTTTCTGTTGTGCCAGTTTGTCGGAATAGCTTGACGGCCATGACTCCGTGGTCCATGACGCTCCGTTGTTCCACTCTGTGAGCCATATCGGTCGGCCTGTGTTTTTGTAGATGGAGTTCAGTTGTGACCACCAACTGTCGGAGTTCGCTGCCTCGTTTGTGCCCCAATAGGCGTGGAATGAGACGAAGTCACATCTGTAGGCCATATTGTCGCAGTACTTGACGAAGTTAGTGAGCCATGAAGCGTCGGTAGGCGATGGTGATCCTATGCGCAGTCCGCTTTCCAGAAACTCCGGCTGGTGTGTGCAAGCCGTCCACTCGCCGATCGTCGTTCCGCAGTCGTCAGAGTGTTGCTCTGAATGTTCTGGCTCGTTATAGCCTAACACCGCAGTGCTGTTCTCCTGGTTACATGCTGACCATGATGGCCAGTACATATGGCTCTTGTGAGGCACGTATTCCATGTCGGTTTGTGTTGTCCTGTCTGCTCCCCATGTGTAGAACCAAGTGCATCCGAGCAGTTTGCCCTCTGTGTTGATGCTGCCGGTAGACTCAGTGGAGCACCATCCCTTCTTGCTTACCCAGTTCCATTTGCGTATGTATGCTCGGGAGACGCGGTTCCTGAGCAAGTCTGGCAGTGACTCTATTTTCTTGTCCTCATGGTCTGCCACATATACTCTGCTGTAGCCGGAGCCGTCGTTGTTGGTCGACAGACACACCATGTATCCGCGTTTAAGTATAAACGAGTTGAGCTCATTCGTGGCGTCACCCATGTCTTTGTTCGCTCCTGCCTTGAAGGTGTACTCGTCACCTGAGTACATCTCCCCGGAGTAGCCGTACATGGCGATGTCTGACGGAGAGTACGGATAAACCACAGTACCCTGCAGGTAGATGGCAACGCGGCAGTTGGTGCCGTTCACCGCATTCTCACCGTTGATTTTGATATACTGTAGGTAATTACCAATGACATCGGATGGTCTGACGTTGTCAAAGATGACCCACGAATCGTCGCTCTTGATGTTGATGTAGGAGTCTTTCAGCACGTTGCTAGTGGAGAGAAAATGATAGTCTGCGTTCTCAGACAGATTTCTCATTGAGTCACCGACCATCTTGATGATGTGGAAATCGAATTTTCCGTGCTCATTCTCTTCCATCTCTCCATAAGTGTTGGTCAGACTGTATATTGTGGCTGTGTAGCTGCTCATCGCCTCTTCTCCGATTACCGTCCACTCTGCGTATGTTCCTACGGATGTTACCGCGGCTATGCTGCCTTGCTTGGTCTTTCCGTAAAGGTCACCGTCGATATACAGTGTCATTTCGTTACCGTCGAACGAGAAGATGTAGTCGTGAGGCAAAGATTTGTTGACTGCAGTTTCTATTTCACCACATCTGATGTGGTCGGCGGCTAAATAGACTATGGCACCGGTTTTGTTTGAGTTACGCAGCACCATCTCGATTTCCGTGTTTGAACTGTTGTCTGAGAATGTGACATTTTCCAGTCCAACGGTGAAAGCGTCTTTCGCATTGAATGAGCTTCCGGAAATCCAGATGTTGTACTTGCCCTCCTGGGCGTTGCTGATAGCCGCGTTCAGAGCCGTGAGTGATGTCGTCATAGTCTCTGTGTCGTCCAGCGATGCCGTCTCTAGTGCTGAGCGTGCGTTGTATAGAGCTACTGCCAGCTCGTCGGGTTTGCCGTACAAGTCGTTGCCGTATACCGATTCTCCTCTGCTTATCGCTTCGCCAAGGGCGTCAGTGTACAGCTTCAGACGGCTTACGACGATAGGGTATGAGGCGTCAGCTATCTGCCATGCCGAGTTGTCGTTCAGCGTTTTGTCATAGTATATGTTTATGTATTCATTGTTTTCCTTGCCCGTGTCGATGCCCAGATAGCATTTCGTGGAACTGTTGACCACGGTTCCTCGATATGACTTTATGTATCCAGAGATACCAGGCTCGAGCGACCACTCGTATGAGTTGTATGATTTGTTGAGATTGCCGGCAAACCAGCAGCTCCATGTGTTTCCTGTGGCGTTGCTTGCTTGCAGGTATTTGCCCGTTGCCTTGTGTCTCAGCCAATACCATCCGTCGTCCAGCGATGAGGACTCCGCCACCCAGACGTAGTTGCTCATGTCGTCACCTTGCGGGATGGATAGGGCAGGACCGTCATTTGCGGCGTTGCCGCCGAGACACCTCTTGTAGTACATGTTGTAGAGGTAATATTCTCCTCCGTTGCGAATGGTGTTATCTTGGGCGTGACAGCATAATGTGAGTAGAGCCATTATGCTCAAAAAAAGTGTTTTCATAATTTGGGATACAATAGTGAGTGTATTGTGTTTTATTATATGAGTTTGCCGGTAACGACTGTCTTAGAAGTTGAAACAGCCCTCTCCTTGCTGTTTGTGTAAGAGTGGGAGAGGGCTGTTTGTGTTACCTTACAGAGACCTTAATGCTTCTGTCTCCAGCTTTGATTATGTATGTTCCTTGTTTCTGTGACTGACGGGCGTTCATCTTCTTTCCCGTGATATCGTATATCTCGATGTCATCAGTCTCGTCAACATAAATTACGCCGTTCACGATACGAGGCGTGAGTGTGCCGTCAGCATCTCCGTCCTTCTCTATCTTCTCTATTGATGTCGGAACGGAGCTGTAGTCGGTGGCCTCTGCTATGATGATGTAGCCGAGCTTGTCTGAGTTGCTGCTGTTATCCTTCAGGGTTGTTGTGCATGTGGCGTCAACCTGACGTTTGATATAGCTGCCATAGTAATAGTATGTTCCGTTAGGGTCTATGGTCTTGTCAATCATGTCGGACGTCTTACGGAGTACGGCGCCTGCAGGATAGTTGCGAGTCTGACATTTTCCGAACACATGTGGTGAGTACAGGAAGAGCGTGTCGTTGTCGTTCTTATATACGCATGACTTGGCGATTGAGCCGTAGATGTTGTTAGCTCCGGTGCCGGCTGCCACAATGATTCCGTTCTCCTCGTCGATAGTGCCGAATCCTGGAGTTATGGCGAAGTAAGCCAGGTCTTGTTTGAGTGACGTGGTCTTACCTAAGCCCTCCTCGTACGTTAAGATGCACTTGAATCCTGTGTTGGTCACGTCCCAGATTTGGGAGATGAGCGGGTATGTCTTTAAGACAGTGTTCTTAACCTCTGTGATTACGATAGGAGTGACGCCCTCAGGAAATGCCTTTGCGAAGGTCACTTCAGTTGTGTCGGTCATGCTTGTCTTTGCTATACCAACTTCTGCGTCAAGTCCTCCGAACTGATAGTTGCCCTCCTCGATGGCCATAAACGGAATCTCCTCTGCGTTTGTGAGAGAGGTTGTCGTGGTACTTTGCTTCACCCAAGGAGAAATCTTGTATGTGAAGCTTGTCTTGCTTACTGATGTCAGGAGGTTGCCAGGGTACAATGATGAGTTTCTGTTTGTGCAGATACCCATGAATGTGGCAGGTGAGGTGCTGAATGTCTCGGAGAAGTCAGTCACGACATTGTCTAAGTTTGTGATGTTGAGTTTGCCGTATTGGAATTTGTCCGTACCGTTTGAAGAACTGACAGTGAGTGAGAGCTCGCTTGAACGTTTCGGATTAGAGCCTCCTACAGGGTAAGAAGCAATGCGGAAGTAGTATGCGCCCGCATCTGTCACAGTGTATGTGTAAGAGTATGTGGCGCCTGATGCAGACTTCTTATCTGTCGGCTCTATGGTTGTCACTCTTTTCCATACTGTAGTGCCCGGCATCTTAACCTCAACGGTGATGGAGTCAAGCATGTCGCCGTTGTCGTCAGTCCACGTCATGGCGTACGCCTTAGTCTTCTTCGTGTATGTTCCCTTGAGATTCTCAGCCGCCTTGTACACTACCTTAGGTATGAACTCGTTTGACGCCTTGTATCCTAGTCCGTCGTTCATACTCGCATAGTACTCTCCGAGAATTGACAGACTGCCGTCTTTGTATATCTTTGAGCATGCTGCCTCGCTGTTCCAGTATGCGTAGCGCTCCACGATGTCAGTTGAGTTAAGTACGTCGAGTATTGGCTTTGTGCCGTTGTAGCACGTCTGCTGATTCGCCGTTGAGTAGTCGCCGGTGTTGCTGACAGAACCGAAGATACCATTATTATTCCATGAGGCTCCCCATACCCATTCGGATATCCAAATAGGTCTGCCGTTTCCATAGTAGCTGCTGTACCATGCGAGGTTGTTGAAGCTGCCTGACGGCCAGTAGCAGTGCAGGTCGAGGAGGTCACATCTCCATCCGTATGCGTCGATTGAGTCGATGAATGCTTTTAGGTGACTCATAGAGCCGTCGTGTGATGACTCTGAGCACAGTCTCATACCTGTACGCATGAGGTTCTGCCAGTTGGCGAGAACCGTTGACACATCCTGCGGGTGGTCGTCGGACGAGTTTCCCGGCTCGTTGTTTGTCTTCATGTGACAAGAGTAAGTCACGCTTCCGCATGATGATGCTGATGGCCAGTCCTCGTAGATGTGGTTAGGCACACACTCTGTGTCTGGATATCTGTTCTCACCATTACCCCAAGAGTAGCACCATGAGGCGTTGGTGGCTTGTGTGGAGGAGAAACCCGTGTCGCTGGCCAGTCCGGCTTTCTTGGCGTTCTGCCACTTGAACAGTCTGTATGAAGACACACGTCCTAACATGTTAGCAGGCAGGTTCATCTCCAGGTCTTCGTGGTCTGCGATGAAACATCTGCTGTAACCCCAACCTGACGTTCCAAGGGCAAAGGTGACCATGTATCCGCGCTTGAGCTTGAAACTCTTGAAGTTGTTGTTCAGAGTTGAGCTTGTGAGCGTCTTCATGAAACCACCCGAATGACCTTCAGAATAGTCGTCGCAAGACTCGCCGGCAAAATCGCTCTCTGTGTAACATGTCAAAGGCTTGATATCGCTTGAGTAGGGGAAGATTATAGCTCCCTTGTTATACATCTTCACCTGGCAGTTGACGTCGCTCACAGCCTTCTCACCGTTGATGTAGATGAAAGAAAGCCAGTTGCTGATCACCTTGCTTGGCTTGATGTTGGATATTATCACCACGGCATGGTCAGTGTTTGCGATGTTCACACTTCCTGACGTCGAGAAAGGTGTTGTTCCGCTAATCACGTAATCCACGTCGTCAGTTAACGTCACGGAATTGGTGACCTGATTCACTGTAGTGGTCGTGTTTGCCGCGTTGGCTGCCATTGTCGTCGCCAACAGAACGGCTAAAGTAAGTTTCTTGATAGTCATATTCTTGTCATTTTAGTTTTGTTCATGAATAATTTCTCAATCTTATTTTGATGTGTAGAAGTCAGTTATCCTTCGGATGGCTCTGTCGCACACTGGGCAGAAGTCCTGCACCTCATTGATCTTCATCCTGCATTCCTGTGCAGGTCTGTAACATCCCTTGCTTTGGTAGCCTGCTCCCTCGAACACTCCGACTACTTGTGTGCAGTCGTTCAGTTTCTTCATCATCAGACTGTCCTGTTTGTTGATTTTCTTGAAATCTGGAACAGTCTTGTCCAGTGGGGTTGGTATTTTCTGTCCTTTAGGCAACAGGTCTTTCCATTTGCTCTTAAAGTCCTTGAGTGTGGTGATGTTTGGCTCCCACGGCTCTGTGTCTGACGGATACCATTCGTTGTCCTGGTCGTCGTACGCATATTCGTCAGCAAGTCCTCCGTAGCTGTGGCCGAACTCATGTACGAACACTTGCTTGAATGTGGGATTGTCACTGGTGGAGAATGTCACTTGGTTGTATATGCCTCCTCCGCCGTAAGTGTTCGAGTTAATCAGCACCATGATGTGTTCAAATGGAACTCCAGACAGCAGGTCGTATATCTTGTGCATGTCCTTTGACATAAGGTAACGGTCGCTGTAGAACGTGTCATAATGCGCTCCGCTTGTTCCACGTTTCCAAATGCCGTCATGTGGCACTGACGGACCGCTGTCCTTTGAAGGTGCTGCTACTGCCACGACGTTAAATCTGTTTTTCATGCTCTTGAACGGCTCTCGTTCAAAGAGGGCGTCAACAGCTCGCTGGCAGTCATCATAGAATTTCCCGATCTGACTCTCCGTGTATCCGTCTGCCAGTATTGCCAAGTCAATACAGTCCGTCACGTTAACGTCACTCATCGGGTCGTATTCGATGTATGTGTAGTCACGGCTTCTCGTGTCTTGCCTTTTCTCTGCCTGTGTCTGGCTGGCTGCCGTTTTTCCTTTCCAGATGTAGTGGAAAGGTATGCCGTTGTCTCCTATCTTCCTTATCAGAATATCGTTAGGGTCCACCGTGTGTGTCATCTCTGTTATGACATTCTGATGATTGTCTGTCAATGTGATTGTCACGTCGACAGGCATCTTGGGAAATGGTACATTGTAGGAAGCCTCGAAGGACTTGCTTACAATCTTGGCCTCATTCTCGAGCAGCCATTCCTGAAATAGTGTTGAGAATGTCCATACGTAGATGACTTTGTTTGTCTTGTGGTCCCTTATCGTCAGTTGACCATTTCCGTTCAGAAACTTCTCGTCAAGTCGTCTCTTCCTTCCTGCCCACCTGTCCTGCTGCATTAGCTCGTCGAGGTAAATGTGCTGTTCTTTGGCGTTGCCGGCGAACACGTAGTCGAGACGAAGTGTCTTGTCAGTGAAAAACTCGTCAAAATTTATCTCGTCATTGTTTCTCGCTGTCTCGCATGTCTGCTTGTCCGCTGACGATATGTCGCATGATTTTCCAGTACTCGCACATGCTGGTTGTACCGCGAGATACGCACATATCATCATGGATAAGAGTCTGTGTCCACTCATATTTGATAATCCTTTTCTTTTTACTTTAAATAACAATGTAATGTGCAAATAAACGAAATTCTTTTGTAATAGGCAAAAAATACCTTGTTTAATACTAAAACACATCTTTTGTATGACAGATTCGTAGTGTGTTCTATGTATTTATTCTCGATTATTAATCTCGATGTGGCCATATAATCGTCTTGTACTTCCCGTAAGTATTGTACGCCATTCCTGACAAAGACAGTGTCTGTACTCATCCCGTCTTATCTCTGTGTGTGTAAATATGTTCGCCGACGTTTTTCTTTGATACAAGTACGTCTCGTTGACTTTATTTCAGTATTCTCTTTGCTTTTATGAAAAATATCTGTACTTTTGCTCGTGCAGATAATGTTTTTGTAGTTTGTATGAGTATGTTTAGTGTAATTAAGTCAATTTCTTCTTTTTTAAGTGGTAAAGCGAGTATATTTATTATTCTTACTGCTTTGGTGGCTTTTTTCCTTCCTGAATTGTTTTCTTGGGTGGTGGGTGATGTGCAGACCTCGATACTCGGAATTATAATGCTTACCATGGGTCTTACGTTAACTGTCGATGACTTCAGGGTGTTGTTGATGCGTCCGGCGGACATACTTGTTGGTACTGTAGCCCAGTTCACCATTATGCCGATAGTGGCTTATCTGTTGTCTTCTCTCGTGAGCGAGATTCCAGGCTGTGAGTCATACGCCAATCCTGTGGCTGTAGGAGTCATACTTGTTGGTTGTTGTCCTGGAGGTGTCAGCTCAAACATAATGTCATTTCTCTGTCATGGAGATGTGGCGTATTCTGTCGGGATGACCTGTGCCAGTACGTTGCTGGCGCCTGTCATGACTCCGCTGCTTGTGTTTTATCTTGCAGGCGAGCGAGTTGACGTCGACGCTTTGGGCATGTTCCGGCAAATCCTTATAGTCACCATAATACCTATATCCATAGGCTTCGTGTTAAACCTTCTCGCCTCTCGGGCTAAACTCTCTGACACGGCTATGTCTCGTAAGACAGTACGGTTTTTCGACTCACTCAAGATGATATGTCCGGGCATATCCGTTGTCTGTCTTGCTTTTATTGTCGGTGGGGTAGTGTCCGCCGTGCATAATCAACTTTTGGAGAACGGACTGATTTTCTTCTTCGTGACATTCACTATTGTCTTCCTTCATAATGCTAGTGGCTATGCTTTGGGATATATCGTGGGTTGTCTGTTCTCGTTCTCAACGGCAAAACGCAGGACCATCAGTATTGAGGTGGGAATGCAGAACGCCGGACTCGGCACCAACCTTGCTATGACTTTCTTTGTAGCCACCAATCCTTTGGCAGTCATCCCGTGTGCCGTGGCATGTGCTTGGCATAGCATCAGTGGTACGATCCTGGCTAATGTGTTCAGTTGGATGGATAATAAGAAATGACATTTTCGTGTTCAGGTCTGTCGTGAATTAGTCAAGACTCATATTGTTTACCGCGGCGGAATCGACTAACGTAAAATAGCTTTAAGAAGAATTCTTGTGAGATTGACGTCGTAATTTCATTACTTTGACGACTTCCATTTTGAATGTCTTGTTCGTGGGTGTTATATGTGGATGAAATGGAACGTTGTTGTTATACGGTTCAAGGATTCAAATGTCTGATTACATTTCTTGTGTGTTTTTCTTGAAACACGATTTACTGTGTAATCTCTTGTGTCTACTTTTTTCAGAACAATGTTATGATGCGTGTTGTTGAGTCTTCACGTTAAAAGAGTAAGGGTATGCCCTAAGAGCATACCCTTAATTGCGTATTCTTATTTTGTATCTTCTTTCTTGAGAGTGTCGAGTTTCTCGAGCACTTCTTTAAGGTCAGACTTCAGCTTGTCCATCTTCCTGTTAAGTTCCTCGACAAGGTTATTACCCTTGCTGTTCTTTCCAAGGTTGAGGAAGCCGAGGTTATTCTCGTATGTCTTAATCTCGTTCATGAGGATATCCTTCTGACGTAAGAGTCGTTCCTTGATACGTCCTGTGTCACCGGATGACACCTCGTTCTTGAACTTCTCTATGCGTCTCTTAGTGGCGTTCTCGTTCAGCGCTCCGTACAGTCTGTCCATCTGCTCACGGAACTCTTTGAACAGTCTGTCTTTCTCCTTGAAAGGAACGTGTCCGACCTTGTTCCACTCCTCTTGTGCCTCACGTAACAGTTTGCGCAAGTCATTGTCTTGTCCTTCAACTTTCAGTGCTGTCAGACGGTTGATGATGTCCTGCTTCTTCTCCATGTTCTCCTTCTGCTCCTGATGCTGTCCTGAGGTCGCTTTTTTCTTTGCGGCGAAGAATGTGTCGCATGCGTCGTTAAAGCGTTTCCAGATTTCGTCGCTCACCTTCTTTGGCGCTGGACCGATCTCCTTCCATTGTTTCTGCAGGTCAACAAGAATGTCTGTGGTCTTCTTCCACTCCTCACTGTCTTTCAGAGCCTCTGCTTTCTCCACAATCTCAAGTTTCTTCTGATAGTTAGTGCTGAGACTTTCTCTCACGTTTTTGAAGTATTCTGACTTGCGTGTGAAGAATGTGTCGCAAGCGCTTCTGAAACGTTCGAAGATCGCGGTGTTGTCTTTCTGCGGCGTGAAGCCAATGGTCTTCCATTTCGCCTGAAGTTCGATAATCTTATCTGATATTTCCTGCCATTCTGCGAATGTCTTCAAAGAGTCAAGGTCGTACGCCTCGATATCCTCGCATATTTTTGTCTTCTCGTTGAGATTGTCAATCTCCTTCTGCTTCTTGGCGATGAAGTGATCTTGGTGTCTCTTGTTGATGACGACAGATGCGGCCTTGAATCTTTTCCAGATCTCCTCACGTAGCTCGTTCGCTACAGGTCCGATCTCCCTGAACTCGAGGTGCAGCTGCTGAAGCTTATGGAATGCTGATATGACATCCTCCTCGTCTTGGAGTTTCTCGGCTGACTCACACAATGCGGTCTTCAATTCCAGGTTCTTCTTGAAGTCGTAAGCCCTGAGCTCGTTGTTCAGTTTGAGAGTGTCATAGAACTGCTCAACCAAAGTCTGGTAGTCCTTCCACAATTCTGTTGACTTCTCCGCAGGGATAAGCTTTATCTCATTCCACTGTGTCTGCAGGTCTTTGAAGTCATTATATGCGTGGTTTATCTCATCTGGGTTATTGAGCATGTCCTTAATCTTGTTAAGGATTTCTATCTTCTTATCGTAGTTCTCAGCCTTCAGAGTCTCCAGCTCTTCCGCCTGTTTCGCTCTTTTCTCCTTGATGAGGTTCATCTTTGCCTTAAACGCAGCCTCGTCATCGAGAGGCGCAGGTGTGTACTCATCCAGATTTCCACCTTCCTCGATGAACTTCTTGTAGCTCTCGTCAATCTCGATTTTCTGGAGACGGTAGAAGTTGTTTTTCAATGATTCGAGTTCTTGACGTGTAACGTTCTCGTCCTTCTCGTAAATATCGTTGAGACGGGCGATGATGTCCTCTTTGCTCTGGAAAGGGACAAAATTCTTTGTTACTTCTTCCTGCGTAGCTTCCTTCTCGTCGGTTGACAATGTTTCTGTAGTCAAATCGGCTTGGGATGCAATAGAGTTTTCTGCCTGAGTGACCTCATTGAGTCCTTCTGTGGCGTTCTGAGTTTCTACCATTAGTCTGAATTTTATAAGAATATATTTCTTTTATTTAATTGTCACATACCTTATGACAATTTCATATTCCGATGTTTTTTGAGCTTTGTTTTTATGACACTATAAAATCACGTGGTGAATGCTTATCACATCTGCGTTATCATATATACGTATATGACGGCGGCAGGAAAAGCCATGAGCGAGCTGTCGAAACGGTCCAGCATTCCACCATGTCCCGGTAGGATGTTTCCTGAGTCTTTAATCGACAGTTTTCTCTTTATCAGTGACTCGACAAGGTCTCCCCACGTTCCGAAGAATGTCACTACTACGGACAGACCTGCCCAACATAATGAGTTTATGACGTTATTGTCTTCCGAGAAAATAGGAAACAGAAATGCCATGACCATACTTACAAGTATTGACACGATTCCTCCTCCTATACTTCCCTCCCAGCTCTTGGCAGGTGAGATACGCGGAAACAGCTTATGCTTTCCTATCAGTGAGCCGACACAATAAGCTCCGGCATCACTGCACCAGATGAAAAAGAAGACTCCGAGTATCAGCTCTGGACTGTACACCACTTCCATGCCTCTGAATCTGTCAGGAACGGAGATCAGTGCGAGTGCGTTCATGCTTGCGAAAGGCAATGCTATGTACATCTGGCTCATCATCATGAATGCCCAGTTGAGTAGGGTGTTGTTTCGGTCGATGTACAGCTCGCTGATAAACAGATAGATGATGGTTAGCAGGTACGGCATGAATATTCCTGAGCCTGTGATGTTCAGATTGTATGTGAATATTGCAAGGAAGAGATAGGCGCTCGCCACGGCACAGACGAACTTGTTTGTCTTAGTTCCCATCCCCGTGTTTACTATTGTGCAGAACTCCCATGTCGTCATGCTTGATATTATGGCGAACAACGAAGCGAACACTATAGGATTAGGGTACGTCACACATCCTACAAGCACAACCACGAACAGCACGCTTGTCACTGTGCGCATGATAAAGTTTTTCTGTTTGTCTGTCATCGTTTTAGTTTTCTTTTTCGGCAGCGTTATTGTCTTTGTCTTCCTCCGCCTCTTTGCTGTTGTCTTTTGCCATCTTGGCCTTCTCCACGATTGCCTTGACAGCCTTTTGACGAATAATCTCCTCGTTCTCTGACTTGAAGTCTGTGTTGTCACCATCAGCTGCCTTGCGTCTCTTCTCCTCCTCATCGTTGAGGGCGAGAATCTCCTCTGTTCTTGATGTGAAAGGTCTCTTTCCGAAAATCTTCTCCACATCTTCTGCCATGATTACCTCACGGTCGATGAGTACCTGAGCCAATGCGGCATGACCTTCTTTGTGCTCCGTCAACACTCTTTTGGCGCGTGCGTATTGCTCTGCGATGAGAGACTTGACTTCCTCATCGATCAGTTCTGCGGTCTTCTCTGAGTAAGGCTTTGAGAACTGATATTCCTGGTTGTTGTAATAGCAAAGGTTAGGCAGTCTGTCTCCCATACCAGCATATGCTATCATACCGTAAGCTCTTTTTGTCACGGTCTCCAGGTCGTTCATAGCACCTGTTGAGATGCGTCCTGTGCACAGCTCCTCCGCTGCTCGTCCGCCAAGTGTGGCGCATATCTCATCGAGCATCTCCTCTTTAGTGGTGATCTGCCTTTCTTCCGGCATGTACCATGCGGCGCCGAGCGCCTGTCCGCGTGGTACGATCGTGACTTTCACGAGTGGGTTGGCGTATTCGAGGAACCAGGAAATTGTTGCGTGGCCTGCCTCGTGCAGCGCGATGGTCTTCTTCTCGTTCTGCGTGAGAAGTTTAGTTTTTTTCTCCAATCCTCCGATTATCCTGTCGACAGCGTCAAGAAAACACTGCTTGTCCACCCAGTTGAGGTTACGTCTTGCCGCTATCAGTGCGGCCTCGTTACATACGTTGGCGATGTCGGCACCAGAGAATCCTGGTGTTTGACGTGCCAGCGTGTCCACGTCCACCGTCTCGTCAATTTTTATCGGACGCAGATGAACCATGAAGATTTCCTTTCTTTCGTTGAGGTCAGGAAGGTCCACATGAATCTGTCTGTCAAAACGTCCGGCTCTTAAGAGAGCTTTATCGAGAATATCAGCTCGGTTTGTCGCCGCTAATATAATTATACCACTGTTCGTGCCAAAGCCGTCCATCTCAGTCAACAATTGGTTGAGAGTGCTTTCTCTCTCGTCGTTACCACCCATGGAAACAGACTTGCTTCTTGCACGTCCTATGGCGTCAATCTCGTCTATGAAGACTATGCAAGGAGATTTCTCCTTGGCTTGTCTGAAGAGGTCACGTACTCGGCTTGCTCCCACACCAACGAACATCTCCACGAACTCAGAGCCGGAGAGACTGAAGAATGGCACTCCTGCCTCACCAGCCACGGCTTTCGCCAACAGAGTCTTACCTGTTCCCGGAGGACCTACGAGCAGTGCACCCTTTGGAATCTTTCCGCCGAGGTCCGTGTATTTCTTAGGATTTTTGAGGAACTCCACTATCTCTTGCACTTCCTGCTTTGCTCCGGCTTGTCCCGCAACGTCTTTGAATGTGACCTTTTTCTCGTTGTCATCACCGTCAATCAACTGAGCTTTTGACTTTCCGACACTGAAGATTCCACCTCCTCCGAACATGCCTGAGTTGCCTCCTCCACTCATTCTTCTCATTATGAGTACCCATACTCCTATTATGAGTAAAATCGGAGCGAAGTTCCACAGCAGGTTATAGAATAAGTCTGTGTCTTCCTCGAATCTCACTTGTCCTGTGAAATTGCCGGCTTGTGTCTCTTTGTCAATAAATTCCTCCAGTTTGTCCATGGAACCGAACTCCACCTGTACGGCACGAAGATTGCCTGTCGTGTTCTTGTTACCGAAGACATCCCTGTCATGCTCTTTCTTCACGTAAAGTGACAGGGTAAGACTACCTTTGTTGATGACGATGTTGTCAGCATATCCCTTCTCGACGTACTCTTTGAACTTCGTGTAGTTGATGTCTTTAGTGACGTTAGTCTCCCTACGGTTAAAGAACATGAAGACGATACCTGCGATAAGAATCACGTACAACCAGGTGAAGTTGAATTTCGGCTGTGGAGACTTGCCACGTTTATCTTGCTGTTCTCTTTCGTTATTCTCGGAGTTTTGCTGGAGTTTTTTCATCTCCTCATTCATTTGTTTCTCTTCCATCCAATTTGTTTTTGTGTGAATGTCCGAATCTGTCTTAGTCCAAGTCTGGAATTTTCTCTATCTCGGCGTCTTCCCAAAGACTCTCCAAGTCATAAAACTCCCTGGCGTCAGGAACGAATATATGAACTGCCACGTCAGAATAATCCATGGCCACCCATAGATTGTTTTGCGTTCCGTCCACCGCTGTCGGTTTGTTGCCTGTCTTTTTTCTGGCGAACTCGCGTACGGAGTCCGTTATGGCTGAGACCTGTGTCGGTGAGTTTCCCTCACAGATGACGAGGTAGTTCGTGATAGTGTCATTTATCTTAGTCAGGTCCACCACTACGATGTTATGTCCTTTTTTTTCCTGTATACCCTCTATTATTGATTCGATTAACTTGTTTGCCATTCTTCGTTTATTAATTTTCTTCGATTATGCATGTCTTTTCAGACGTTCTGAATATTTATCTTTCCTCGTATTCTTTCAAACGTTTCTGTTCGATTATCTGGAAGTCTTTTGGTCTTAGCACGAAATTCGTTCCGAGATACTTGTCTCTCACAATCTCGTTGTTGGCTAGTTCTGGGGGAGAGCCTTTGAAAAGTATTCGTCCCTCAAACAACAGGTATGCTCTGTCCGTTATACACAGAGTCTCCTGCACGTTGTGGTCCGTAATCAGAATTCCGATGTTGCGGTCCTTAAGTTTCCACACGATATACTGTATGTCCTCGACGGCGATAGGGTCCACACCGGCGAACGGTTCGTCTAGCATGATGAACTTCGGGTCTATGGCGAGGCATCTGGCAATCTCACATCTTCTTCTTTCTCCTCCGGAAAGTCTGTTTCCGAGGTTCTTCCTCACCTTTTGCAGATGCAGGTCATTGAGGAGCTGTTCGAGAATTTCCCTTTGTTGTTCTCTTGACTTATACTTCATCTCGAGCACGGTCATTATGTTGTCCTCGACGCTCATAGTCCTGAACACACTTGCCTCCTGAGCGAGATATCCTACGCCTTTGTGTGCACGTGTGCTGACAGGGTCTTTAGTTATCTCCTCGTTGTTTATGAATACTTGTCCGCCGTTAGGTATGACAAGTCCCGTAGTCATATAGAATGATGTGGTCTTTCCGGCTCCATTAGGGCCGAGCAGACCCACGATTTCTCCTTGTCTGACGTTGAAACTGACATCGTTAACGACCGTGCGTTTTCCGTATGTTTTAACCAGGTGTCTTGTGTAAAGAGTCTGTCGTTCATCAGAGAACTCCGGCGTCTCCAGGTCACCTGCGTTTGTTGTAGCAAATTCCATGTCTGATATCAAAATTGAAGGCAAAAGTACGAATTGTTTGTAGATAATCTGCTTTCTGAAATAAAAAACTATGTTAAAAGCGTCCACTTTCCTTGAAAATGTATAATTTTGCCGTGAAAATAGACAGATTATGATAACCGTAAAATCATCTTTGACAACTTTAGGAGAGTATGTGCAGCTTATGGGTAGGGTATGTTCTCGTCCGGACAGAATGCGCATGTTTCTTAAGCAATACGTTACGGAAATGTTTCAGTTGGGCTATAATTCCATAGCCATTGTTTTGATTATCTCTTTTTTTATCGGTGCGGTGATATGCCTTCAGATTAAGTTGAATATCCAGTCTCCGTGGATGCCTCGAATGGTTGTCGGATATACGACGAGGGAGATTATGCTTCTTGAGTTCTCGTCCTCCATTATGTGTCTCATATTGGCGGGTAAGGTGGGCTCAAATATCGCCTCGGAGATTGGAACGATGCGTATCACACAACAGATTGACGCTTTGGATATTATGGGCGTTAACTCTGCGAATTATCTTATCCTTCCCAAGATTGCCGGTCTGATGACTATTATGCCTATACTCGTGACGTTCAGTGTGGCTGCCGGTTTGATTGGAGCCTATGCGACCACGTTCATGGGGTACACTTCGGTCTCGGAGCTTAACGAGGGTTTCCGATATTCATTTAATCAGTGGTTTTTCTGGTGCGGAATGATAAAGGCAATTGTATATGCTTTCATCATCACATCCGTGTCTGCGTTTAAGGGGTATACCGTTGACGGGGGATCTGTGCAAGTGGGAACGTCCAGCACAGACGCCGTGGTAAGCAGCAGTATTCTCATTCTGTTCTCAGATATATTCCTGACAAGTATTTTGACATAGCAGGTCGTCGTTGCAAGTCATTGTGATTATTGGCGGCTTTTCTATGTGTAGAGTAAAAACGATGATATAATGATCGAACTAAGACATTTGTATAAATCCTTTGATGACAAGGAGGTTCTTAAAGATATAAATGCGGAGTTCAGAAACGGGCAGGTTAACCTTATTATTGGTCAGTCTGGTTCTGGTAAGACCGTGTTGATGAAGAATATAGTCGGATTGTTAACTCCTACGAGAGGTGACATCCTGTATGACGGAAGGAACTTCGTTCAGCTGACGAAGAAGGAGAAGATTCTTCTTCGTCGTGAGATGGGTATGATATTTCAGTCAGCGGCTCTATTTGACTCTCTAAACGTCCTGGACAATGTCATGTTTCCTCTGGATATGTTCTCTGATATGTGTTACGAGGACAGGAAGAAACGTGCTCAGTTCTGTTTGTCACGTGTTAATCTTTCCGGTTCTGAGAATAAATTCCCTGGTGAGATTTCCGGAGGTATGCAGAAGCGTGTGGCCATCGCCCGCGCCATAGTGCTGCAACCTAAGTATTTGTTTTGTGACGAGCCAAACTCTGGACTTGACCCTAAGACCTCAATAGTAATCGATGAACTGATATCGGATATCACACATGAGGATAACATCACTACTATAGTCAACACGCATGACATGAACTCTGTCATGGGTATTGGTGAGAATATCACGTTTATATGTGAGGGAAGAGCTGAGTGGCAAGGTAGCAACAAGGAGATTATGGATGCTACCAACAAAAAGCTCGAGGACTTCATTTTCGCCTCAGACATCTTACGTCAGGTTAAGATGGCGCATGACGCGAAATAAAATGTTATCTGATGATTGTTTGTATTGCAGAGAAACCATCCGTCGCTAAGGACATTGCTCATGTTCTTGGAGCTAACCAGCAGCGTGACGGCTATATGGAGGGAAACGGTTATCAGGTGACATGGACCTTTGGACATTTGTGTGAGCTGAAAGACCCTGCTGAGTATCAGCCTCGTTGGAAGAAATGGGACATCTGGGATTTGCCTCTTATTCCAAATAGATATGGTATACGTCTCAAGGAGGATGAGGGTATAAAAAAACAGTTCGGTGTCATCCAGAGACTCATGTCTGAGGCCGACGGTATTATCAACTGTGGTGATGCCGGGCAGGAAGGAGAGCTTATACAGAGATGGGTCATGCAGAAAGCTGGTGCCAAATGTCCTGTGAAGAGGTTATGGATATCTTCACTCACGGAAGAGTCCATCACGGAAGGTTTCCGTACTCTCAAAGACCAGAGCGAGTATCAGTCTCTGTATGAGGCGGGGTTGAGCAGAGCTATCGGTGACTGGACATTAGGTATAAATGCCACTCGTTTATATACCATAAAGTACGGACAGAACAAGCAAGTTTTGTCCATCGGTCGTGTACAAACCCCAACATTAGCCTTAATCGTCAGTCGTCAGTCGGAGATTGAGAACTTCGTTCCGCGTCAGAGCTGGATCCTGTCAACGTTGTTCGGCGGGACTAAGTTTAGTGCTGTTGTCCGTGATGAGGATGCTGAGGCGGAGATGAATGCGGAGATGAAGGACTCATACAGTAACGAGAAAAAAGGCAAACCGAAGGGTCCGATATACAGACTGGCTGAGTATGCCAATGAGGATGAGTGTCGTCGTGTGTTGGAGTCTGTGGAGAACAGACCGTTCGTGGTTGATGACGTGCAGAATCGTAAAGGAGTGGAATATCCTCCTCGTTTGTACGACCTCACTTCGCTTCAGGTTGATTGTAACAGAAAGTTTGGTTTCTCCGCTGATCAGACTCTTCAGATCATACAGTCGTTGTACGAGAAGAAATTCACGACATATCCTCGTGTCGACACCACCTATTTGCCTGATGACATCTATCCCAAGTGCCCTGGCATTCTTGAGAAGTTGAGAGGTTACGAGAAGTTTACGGAGTGCTTGAGGGGTACGAAGTTGAGAAAGTCGAAGAAAACATTTGACTCAAGCAAGGTGACTGATCACCATGCCATCATTCCTACTGGGGTACCTGCTGTAAACCTGACGGATTTTGAGAAGCATGTGTACGACCTTGTTACCCGCGCTTTCATTGCTGCGTTCTACCCAGATTGTGTGTTCACGTCAATGACAGTGTTAGGTAGTGTGTCGACTGCCTCTGATGATAAGGTTATCTTCAAGGCTGGAGGACGCGCGGTGGTGGATGACGGATGGAAGGTGTTGTATAAGAAAGCCACGGATGAGACGCAGGCTCAGGACGATGAGGATGGTGCGTCTCAGAGAGATGAGCAGTCACTTCCAGCTTTCAAGAAAGGAGATAATGGTGAACATGTGCCGTCAATGAGCGATAAGTGGACGCAGCCTCCTAAATATTATACTGAGGCGACGTTGTTGAGAGCGATGGAGACAGCAGGACGTTTCGTGGATGACGAGGAGTTACGTGATCTGCTAAAAGAGAATGGCATAGGTCGTCCTTCCACCAGAGCCGCTATTATTGAGACACTTTTCAAACGCCGATATATCCGTAAGGAGAGGAAGAATCTTATCGCCACGCCGACAGGTGTAGAGTTGATTGGACTCATCCACGAGGAACTGCTCAAGAGTGCTGAGTTGACCGGACAGTGGGAGAAGAAGCTGAGGGACATCGAACGCAAATCATACAGTGCTAAGCAGTTTATCGATGAGCTGAAGCAAATGGTGACCGACTTAATATATGAGGTACGTTCGGATAATTCCAAACGAACAGTGACGGTTTTGTCTGATGAGGATATCAAGAAGAAAGTCAAGTCGACAAGAAAGACTGTGAGGAAAAGTGATGTTCAGACGCCGTCAGGGCAGGGGAAAGAAGAAAAAGACTCTGTCAATTCTAACGCCGTTCCTGCGGGGTTCCAGCCAAGGAAGAGTACCAAGACGCGTAGCGTGGCGAAGGATGTCGAGTCGATAAAAGCCTCATACAATCCGGATGACATGATTGGTATGCCATGTCCGAAGTGTAAGACAGGTGTTATTGTGAAAGGCAAGACCGCTTATGGTTGTTCACGTTGGAGAGAAGGGTGTGACTATAGGGAGTTGTTTAACGAGTAGAGTATATATTAATTGTGTGTTGAATATAAAAAATCTGCGGCGCCAATCCTTTGGTACCGCAGATTTTTATATATGTATGCTGATGCTGATGTGATTTGTTGTGAGTGTGATATACTGAATGTTGGATGGTGAATAACTGCCATTCCACCTCAGTCAATTCAAGAATCTGATGTCAGCAAAACACATTTGTCTTTCATTTCCATATTTCCTATCAGCACCTCTAATTTTTACTGTCCGAAACTCCTCTTTTTTCGTTGACGTGTGTCAGTGAAATAATGGCTTCCATAATTTTCTCGTGTCTTATTCGGCGTCTGAAACTCTTAGGTTAGGACGTTGAAAAGTTCAGGTTAGGATTTTGAAAAATGCAGACCTGTATATAGACTACATCCTAACCTAAGAATTTCAAAAAAGACACTTAAGAATTTTAAAGGTTTAGTTTTAAGATTATCAGTAAGTTAACTGGATTTTGACAAAAAATAGGCATAAGAAATTTGGTTAATGACCAAATTGTTCATTATTCCACCTGTTTGCATAGTCGTTAATGTATGGTGATGGTAACTGATGCCAATCACCAAAGTCGTTAAGTGTAGTCTCGGATTGTTGGCGATGTCGTAGTCGATATTCGTGTTTATATATGTATGATCGTTTCTCAAAATGATAAGTTTATATCAAAAAAAGAGACGGATGTGCTGTTCAAGCAGACCCGTCTCTGGTTTTATGTCTCACGGCTCAGTGTCTCGTCGTGTTATTATCTCATAAGAATCTTATTTCCGTTCTTAATCACAATCTTGCCTTTGTCTGTGACACGTCCGTTAAGGTCGTACATTCTCCCTGAGTCGCTGATGTTGTCAGTGACTCTGTCGACAGATGTAGGAATGACAGGGTTCACCTCTATGTAGTCGATGTCAGGCATCCAGTTGGAAGAGTTAGACAGTCTTATTATGTTGTTGCCTTTCTCCAGTTGTATCGTGACGTTTTTCTTTGTCACGGTGCTCCATCCGCCGGAGTTACAGCTGACAGTCTTTACTTTGCTTCCGTTGACAGATACTGTGATGTTTCTGCTTTCTCCGCAGATGTATGCGATAGATAAGGTGTAATCGCCTCCGTTCTCGCTGTACACGTTTCTCCATAGCAAGTCGTTTGCCTCGCTGTAACCGAGCCATCCTGCCTTGAATCCGGCTGAGCAATAGCTTGCCGCTTCGTATATTCCAGTTTTTTCTGTCTGGTTGTTTTTCAGTTCCTGATAGTCACTTATGTAAGCAGTCTCCGCCTCATACCTTGTTCGTTCCAGTCTTTTTTCTGCCTCTGCCACGTATATGCGTGTTCCGTGTGCAGGAATGGTGACCTCATACTTGTCGGAGAACGTGCCGAGGTCCGTTTTCTCGTACACATCTCTAAGACTCACGTTGCCGGACAAGTCTATGTCGGGGAATGTCAGAGTGACTTTCTTTTGCGTGTCGCTTGGATTGTATAACGCCACGGCGCGTTTCAGTCCTCCCAGTTCCTCAATGTCCTTGACGAGTATATGACATCCGTTGTTGATAGCCGCGACGTAAGCCTGCTGGTACAGCTGGTCTTGATTCAGTGCAATCAGCTCCTCATTCTTCAGAAGCTCCAGGGTAGAGCTATTGATTGTGGACATGTCACATCCGATTAGTAGTGGTGAGGTCATGATACACCACATACCGAAGTGTGTCTTGTCCTCCTCCTCTGTCATGGATCGTCCGACCTCAAGCATGTCCATGTCGTTGAAACGTCCGTCGTAGCAATATGCGGACAGATAGAGGTTTTCAGCGAGTATACCTTTTACGGAGTTCCATGAGTTGTATATGTCCACTGTTGTTCTCCATGAGAAAGCTACGTCGTGAACCCATGTGCCCGGGTAATTCCATCTGCACACATTCAGTCTCACGTCATCTCTTCCTGTGTTTTTTATTGCCTGGCTTATCGCTGTGTAACGTGTTTGCGGGTTGAGTGACAGATTCTGTCTGTTTTGTGCGGCGTCTCCACCGCAGAAGTCAACCTTGATGAAGTCGAAGCCGCACTCCTTGAAGTAATAGTCGGCGTCGTGTTGATCATAGTTGTACAATCCGACGTTGATACTAAGCTCGTCGCCGTTATACATGTTTCCGCACGTGTTCGCTCCTGCGTCGCTGTAGATACCGGCTTTGAGTCCCTTCGAGTGTATATAGTCTGCTACGGTTTTCAGTCCGTTCGGGAAACGAATGGGGTGGATAATAAGTTCACCAGTCTCTGTGTTTCTTCCTCCGAAAAAGCCGTCGTCAATATTGATGTGGTTGAATCCTACATCTTTGAGGCCTGTGCTTACCATGGCGTCGGCCTGTTGTTTGATAAGTGACTCGTTGATGTTTACGCCGTACGTGTTCCATGAACTCCATCCCATGGTTGGCCCGTTTTGTGCGCGTGACGCAGAGCAAGCCGTGAGTAATGCGAGCCACACGGTTGCGTTGAGTAATTTTTTGTTCATTCGATTAGAATAGTATTTGGTTATAGTGTAATCATGTATGTGTGTCAGTCGTGTATAATCAAACCCCATCCGGCCTGACATGGTTACATCAGACCGGATGAGAAAAGAATGTCTGTTGTGCTATCTGTTGCTGTACATGTTGTCATAGTACTTCTCGTACTCGCCGCTTGTGATGTTGTTCATCCATTCTTCGTTGGCGAGATACCATGTCACCGTTTTCTCTATTCCTTCCTCGAACTGGAGGGACGGCTCCCATCCCAGCTCCTTTTGTAGCTTTGTGGAGTCAATGGCATAGCGGGCGTCGTGTCCGAGTCGGTCCGTCACGTATGTTATGAGGTTCATGTCCTCGCCCTCCTGACGGCCGAGCAGACGGTCTACGGTCTTTATGACAACCTTGATGATGTCAATGTTCTTCCACTCATTGAAACCGCCGATGTTATAGGTCTCAGCGATTTTGCCTTTGTGGAATATCAAGTCAATCGCTCTTGCATGGTCCTCAACATAAAGCCAGTCACGTACGTTCTCTCCTTTTCCGTATACTGGAAGAGGTTTGCGGTTACGTATGTTGTTAATGAAGAGTGGTATCAGTTTCTCTGGGAACTGATATGGTCCGTAGTTGTTCGAGCAGTTGGTCACGATTGTTGGCATTCCGTATGTGTCGTGGAACGCTCTGACAAAGTGGTCGCTCCCCGCTTTAGACGCGGAGTATGGAGAGTGAGGATTGTATTTTGTTGTCTCGTAGAAGAAGTCCTTCCCGTACGCCAAGTGGTGCTCTGATGATGAGGCGGTGGTGGTGAACGGTGGCTTGATACCCTCTGGGTTAGTTATCTCAAGTGCTCCGTATACCTCGTCCGTTGAGATATGATAGAATCTCTTTCCCTCGTACTTCTCAGGTAATGACTCCCAATAGCATTTTGCTGCCTGAAGTAGGGACAGTGTGCCCATCACGTTTGTTCTCGCGAAAGTGAACGGGTCTTTGATGGAACGGTCAACGTGTGACTCGGCGGCAAGGTGTATGATGCCGTCAATCTTCTCGTCTCTCATTAGCTTGCTGAATGCGTCATAGTCACATATGTCCATCTTCACGAATTTATAGTTTGGCTTGTCCTCAATGTCTTTGAGGTTCGCGAGATTGCCAGCGTATGTGAGTTTGTCGAGGTTGATGATGTTGTATTCTGGGTATTTGTTGACGAATAGTCTGACCACATGGGAACCGATGAAACCGGCGCCGCCGGTTATTACAATATTTTTCATATCAAATAAATAATATCTTTGTTAGTTTCACAAAGGTAGGAAAAAGTGATATAATACGCAAAATATTGATTGTTAATTTTACTCGAGGTGTCTTTTATGCGCGGTCGTGAGGAAACAGTTATCCCCGAATCTGAGTCAGTGGGAAAAACTCAAGGTTCGGGGATATCCGACTGTTTTGTTATTTTACTAATGTGCTTTCGGTTATAGCGCAGATGTTGACGATTGTCATCATGGCTTTCTCTAAACTCTGCACGGGACAAAACTCATGAGGTCCATGGAAGTTGACGCCGCCAGCGAAGATGTTGGGACAAGGCAGTCCCATGAAACTGAGCTGCGCTCCGTCCGTGCCGCCTCTGATGGCCTTGATTTTTGGTGCCATCCCGGCGTCTTTTATCGCTTTCTCCGCTATCTCAATGACGTGCATTATCGGCTCGATCTTCTCGCGCATATTGTAGTACTGATCATTCATCTCTAACGTGGCCGTACCTTCGCCGTACTTGTCATTGATGTATAGTGTCACTCTCTGTATCGTGGCCTTTCTGCTCTCAAACTTGTCTTTGTCGTGGTCACGTATTATGAGTGACAGATTTGCCTGCTCGCAGTTACCGTTGATGTTTGTGAGGTGATAGAATCCTTGGTACCCGTCTGTGGTCTCGGGTGTCTCGTCCTGTGGTAATAGTCGTACGAGTTCTGTCGCTATGCGTCCGGCGTTTTTCATCTTGCCTTTAGCGTAGCCAGGATGTACAGAGCATCCGTTGATGGTAATCCTGGCGTATGCGGCGTTGAAGTTCTCGTACTCTATCTCACCAACTTCCGAACCGTCCATGGTGTATGCGAATTTTGCCGCGAACTTCTCTACGTCGAAATGGTGCGCTCCTCGTCCTATCTCCTCGTCTGGGTTGAACGCCACTCGTATGTCTCCATGCTTTATCTCCGGGTGTTGCTTGAGGTATACCATGGCTTGTACAATCTCTGCTATTCCGGCTTTGTCGTCTGCGCCGAGCAGCGTAGTGCCGTCGGTGACGATTAAGTCTTCTCCAACGTGTGCCTTCAACTCAGGGAACACAGATGGTGACGTGACGAGTCCGCTGCTTAGCACGATGTCTTTGCCGTCGTAGTTATTGATGATGCGAGGCTTGACATTTGCTCCGCTGGCGTCAGGGCTTGTGTCCATGTGTGCTATGAAACCGATAGTGGGAACATTTTTTTCTGTGTTCCCGGGCAACGTTGCGTACAGGTAGCCCTTGTCGTCCAGCTCGACGTCTCGCAATCCTTCACTGATCAGTTCTTTTTTCAGATATTCCGCAAATACCATCTGTTTGGCTGTCGAAGGCACAGTGTCGGAATAATCGTCCGATTGCGTGTCGAACGACACGTAATTCAGGAAACGTTCTGTGATGTTCATGTGTGACATGTTTTTATTCCTCGCATGAGAACATAGGGTCCCAGCATGGCAGGAGGGTAGGCTTCTGTTGTGCTGCCTTTAGGATTTTCTCGTTAGCGTATTTCTTGTTGACTACCAGTCTGAACATATAGTTGTCGAACCACTCATCAGTCATTATAATATGTCCTTGGAAACCGTATGATGCTCCCCATGAGTTCTCAACCTCCCATTTTGTCGGCTTGCCGTTAGCGTCGAGGTCAACGGCTTTGAGAGTCATGGCGTGCGTTGAGCCGGAGTCAAAGGACTTGATACGTTTTGCTTTGTCCATTCCGAACTTCACGCCGAAGATGTCCTCGTAGTTGTAGTTGTTCAGGTCAGAGATACCTGTGCTTCTGTCAAGGAATTTGCTGACATCGCATGAGAAATACATCATTGTGGAGTCCTTGATGCTTGCTATGGCTGCTTCCTTTATCTCGTCCATTGGCAAGTTTAGGTAGAGCCAGTTGTGACCGTCGTATGTGTGTCTGTCGTACTGTATCTCGTATGTTTTCCAGTATTCTCTGCTTGGGTCGTTCATGAGCATGATGTAATCATTCTGAAGATCCTGTCCGATGAACTCAGCGTAGAAAGACTGAGGAGTGTACTTCTTAGGCTCACTGAGATATTTGCCGTTAGCGTCCTTAGGAGCCCATGTGAACTCTGTTACTGGAGCTCCGAGTCCGAGTACTAACATCTTGTAAATCTCAGACAGGTATTCCTTCTTCTGTGCTTGGAGAGCCTTGTCTGTAGCTTTGCTGTTTTCGCGCAGCAAGAGAGCGTCCTCACGTAACTTACGTTTAAGGAAAGTCGTGAACTGAGATGTGTTCTTGGCTGTGTAGTTGTCAGGCATCACTCCGGACGGCACAACGCCATATTTTGCCACAAGGTCGGCTACGCCTGTGAATGTTCCTCCGTCAGACAGAGGATTCTGGAACAGCCATGTTACAGTCTGGTCATCCATAGGTTTTTTGCGTGTGTCGATGATGGCCTGGAGGAAAAGGTTAGATTTCTCCAACTGATCGTAGAAGAACAGGTAGTTCTGTGACAGTTCGAGAGAGTTAAGTTTCTGCTCGTTGATTATCTTTGCGCGTAAGACATTCATTCCTGTGAAAAGCCAGCATCTGCCGCTTGACTTCTGGTCTGTGATTCCCTTTGACGGCACTGAGTTGCTGAAGTAAGTGTTCCGCTCAGTCTGATTGTCTTGGTTGAGCGCTATTGACGCCACGCTGCCGGATGACAATGCGTTGCGTATCACTCTTTCTTGTCCAGTTAGTATGTTTTCTTTTGCGAACGACTGTAGCATGTCGTCTGTGATGCTTTGTGCTGTAGCGATAGAAGCCACGGCTGACAGTGTTAAAGTAATAATTGTTTTCTTCATAAACGTGTATTTTGTTTTTTGTTCTTTATAATGGTCTTCAATAAAGAGATAAATCTTTGTATTCTTTATCGTGTTACTGTATGTCGTCTGTCGTCAACTTGACTAGCTGTGTCTGGCCATCTTCGTCTGCGTTTTGCATTTCAGTGTTGATGCGTCGTATTTTCCAGTTCAAGGCGGCTACGGCACAGCTCATGAGCGGGCTTATGTAGTTGAAGAAGCAGAATGGCAGGTACTCTATGGTGCTCACGCCGAGTACGGTGGACTGTGTCATGCCGCATGTGTTCCACGGGATTAGCACGGAAGTGACTGTTGCCGAATCCTCCGCTGTTCGTGAAAGCAGCTCTGGTGCGAACCCCCTCTCTCTGTACAAACGCTTGTACATGTTTGTTGATACAATGATGGAGATGTATTGGTCGCACGTGGTAAGGTTTAGGAGAATGCCGGTCGAGACCGTTGACGCAACGAGACTGAACGTGCCTCGTATGCATCGGATAATCACGTTCGTCAGACTTTCCATCATGCGGCTTGCGGTCATCACGCCTCCGAAGCACATGGCGCATAGTATGAGCCAGATAGTGTTCATCATGCCAGCCATGCCTCCCGTGGCTATTAGCTCGTTGATGGTTGCGTTGGGCGTGGTGATGTTTGTCGGTCCGTACCACGTCATCATGAGTCCTTTGATGAGGTTTAGGATGTTCTCATCAGTCGTGCCTACAATCTCCAGCAAGATATGTCTCTGAAGAATCAGTGCGCAGACGCCGGCGGATAGGGACGACACGAATAGCGTTATAAGTGACGGAACCTTCTTCGCAATGAGAGCTGCAGTAATCACGGGCACGCCCAGCGTCCACAACGATATGTTGAATTTGTCAGAAAGACAAATGGTGTATTCTGCGATGTGAACATCTTCGCCACGGTACCAGAAACCGGCAGCGAGAAAAAGAACGAGCGTTATCGTGATGCTTGGAGTGGTAGTGAACAGCATGTAACGGATGTGTGTGAACAGGTTTGTGCCTGATACTGAGGACGCAAGTATTGTGGTGTCGGAGAGTGGGGAAATCTTATCTCCGAAGTAAGAGCCGGAGATGATTGCTCCAGCCGTCCATGCCGGCGGAATGGACAATGCGTTGCCTATTCCTATGAGAGCTATTCCGATGGTGGCCACTGTTGTCCATGAGCTTCCTGTCACTACGCTCACGAATGCGCATATCACACATGAAGTCATCAGGAAAAACTGAGGTGACATGATTTGTATGCCATAGTAGATGAGAGTCGGCACCACTCCGCTTATCATCCATGAGCCGGACATCATACCTATGATGATCAATATTATTATGGATGCGCCTGCCTGACCTATTGTCTGTGATATGCTGCGCTCGAATTCCTTCCATGATGTTTTGTATATAGTCATGGATAACGTTACGCATACACCGGTGGCTACGAACAGGGACACTTGGTTACCTCCTTCTAAGGCGTCACTCCCAAATAAAGTAATGGTTAGTCCTACCATGGTAACGAGTACGATGATGGGTATGAGCGAAATAGATGGAGAGGGTAATTTTGTATTGCTTTTTTCCATAAGTGACACAAAGGTAAATGTTTTTTATTACAAAGATTGCTGATGTTGGTGGGAATTTGCTATCTTTGTGCGATTTTAACTAACTGAAGTGTCTGTTTTGTGGAAACAGACGCAATAATAATAAAACCTCGACGTTATATCTTTGTAATGGAATCTAAGACGATAACCGTGAACATTGATGGAATGGGATGTGTAGAGAGAGCGTTGAAACGTATTGGTGACATCGTGGGCTCATTGTTCTTGATTGTTGTGTTGAGCCCTGTTTTCATCGTGTTGTTTGTGCTGCAGAAAATGTATAATCCTGGCCCAGCACTTTATAGCCAAGAGAGAATCGGAATGGGAGGTAGGCCGTTTCGAATATATAAATTCCGTACTATGGTCGTTAATGCGGAGACTGATGGCGTGCCTATGCTTGAGGTAGAGAATGACGTTAGGCTGACTAAGTTTGGAAAGTTGTTGCGTTCCCGGCACATCGACGAGCTGCCTCAGTTATGGAATGTCCTGGTCGGTGACATGTCGTTTGTGGGGTATAGGCCGGAGAGACGTTTCTTTATCAACCAGATAATGGAGAGGAACCCGGACTATGAGCTTTTGTTCTGTACAAGGCCGGGTGTCACATCCCCTGCTACTATCAAGAACGGGTACACTGATACCATGGAGAAGATGTTACGTCGTCTCGATATGGACCTTGAGTATCTCCGCACAAGGAACTTGTTAATAGATTTACGTGTAATAATTCAGACAATACTTAGTATTTAATTGTGTCATCATATCTTATGATTAGAAGAATCATTTTTATTTTCTCGTTGCTTTGCTTGCCAGTTTTGACATATTCGCAGTCTATGACTGACGAGCAGGTCGTGAAGTTCGTCAAGCAGCAGCAAGAGTCTGGACAGTCCCAGCAACAGATTGTCACGAAGCTTTTTCAGAGAGGTGTGACTACGGATCAGCTGCGCAGGATTCGTAAGAAATATGAGGCAGAGCAGAATAATCTCGGTGCGTCAGACCTGACGGGAAAGAACAGTTCGTCAAGAAGTCGTCAGCAATTCCAGCAGGAGAATGAGCAGTCCCAGATAAGGGATAATTATATGAAGAGTGGACTGTACAAGGACACTCGTAAGATGAACTCAAAAGGTAAAGAGCAGGCCTTGAGCGAGATGAATGGTGAGATCGGATTTATGGATATCGACTCACTTATCTACTACAAGAATTATTTCGGTGGAGACGAGAAGGAGGTGTTCGGAAAGAACATTTTCAACAATCAGAACCTGTCTTTCCAACCGAGCATGAGTATTGCTACGCCGTCCAATTATAAGTTGGGTCCCGGCGACAATGTTATTATCGATGTGTGGGGCGCATCCCAGAAGACCATTGAGTGTGAGGTGTCTCCTGACGGCTCTGTGGTGATTGACGGTGTGGGTCCGGTTAAGCTCTCGGGTATGAGCGTGTCTGAGGCCAATGAGTATCTACGCTCAAAACTCGGAAAGATCTACTCTAACTCGAATGTGCAGTTGACGGTGGGTGACACTCGTTCTGTGCAGGTGCAGGTGTTGGGTGAGGTCAATGTGCCTGGTACATATACTTTGAGTGCGTTGTCCACAGCGTTCAATGCGTTGTATATGGCAGGTGGAATCAATGACATCGGAACGTTGAGAAACATAAAGGTCTATCGTGGTGGCAGGAAGATATCCACGATAGACGTCTATGATTATCTTTTGTCGGGTAACTCCAAAGGAGACGTCAGACTACAGGACAATGATGTTATCGTTGTCGGGACGTATGATGCTCTCGTGGAGATCCGAGGAAAGGTGAAGAGACCTATGTTCTATGAGATGAAGAGCAGTGAGAGTGCGAAGACATTGATTGATTACGCTGGTGGTTTCACTGGTGACGCATATAAGAAAAACATACGTCTCATACGTAAGAACGGCTCAGAGTATTCTATTCATTCCATAGGTGAGTTCGACTGGAACAGTTTCAAGGTTAGCGACGGTGACTCGGTATATGTCGATAGTGTCATTCCACGCTACTCAAATATGGTGGAGATACGAGGAGCAGTCTTCCATCCTGGTATGTATCAGATGGATGGAAAGATTAGTTCTTTGCGTGACCTCGTCAATGCCGCGGAGGGTCTCAAGGAAGACGCTTTCACCGCCAGAGCTGTGATGCATAGAGAGAAAGAGGATAAGACGCTGGAAGTCGTGTCTGTCAATATCCAAGGCATTATGAACGGGACAGAAGCTGACATCCCTCTTCGTAAGAATGACATCCTGTTCATCCCGAGCAAACTGGATATGATAGGGGAGAGGACGTTCAAGATTTCCGGAGAGGTGAACTTCCCGGGTGTGTACTATTATGCGGACAACACGACGATAGAAGACCTTGTCCTTCAGGCTGGAGGACTGACCAACGCGGCCTCTACGGTCAAGGTTGATGTTTTCCGACGTATTAACAATCCTAAGGCAAAGACAGACGACTCCAATCTTGTCGAGACATATTCATTCGCTTTGAAGGACGGCTTCGTCGTGGATGGTAAGCAAGGCTTCATCTTAAATCCTTTTGATGAGGTTGTGGTACGTCAGAGCCCTTCATATTCTGTGCAGCAGAATGTGACAGTGACTGGAGCGGTCAATTTCTCTGGAGAATACTCTATGGTCAATAAGAACTATAGGTTGTCAGACCTTGTCAAGGCTGCCGGCGGAACAAGCTCGTTGGCTTATGTTAAGGGAGCTCGTCTGGAGAGAACCATGACGGATGATGAGAAGAAACAGGTTGAGGCTACGTTGAGGACCTCACAAATTGCTCTGTACGAGGAGTCACTACAGTCTGACAATAAGAATTTCGACCTTGCGAGAGCAGACTCTCTGTTGCAGATGAAGCTGGATATCGGAACCACATACCCTGTCGCCATAGACTTGGAGGCTGCGATAAAAGAGCCTGGTTGTAATGAGGATATTGTGCTTCGCGACGGTGACCGTCTGATTATCCCTCAGTACTCGAACACAGTCAAGGTGTCTGGCGATGTGATGTATCCAACCACAATGAACTATAACAAGGGTAAGTCTCTGAAGTACTATATTAAGCGCGCTGGCGGATACGGAGACAATGCTCGTAAGAACCGTGTCTATGCAATATACATGAACGGCTCTGTTGAGCTGATCAGTCATTCAAGCGGTAGCGCTGTCCAGCCTGGATGCCAGATCGTCGTTCCTTCAAAGAAGAATAAGAGAGCGATGACGACTGCAGACTATGCCGCTATGGCTACGTCCGGTGCTTCTTTGGCTACTATGATTATCACTATATCTAATCTCTTGACTAAGTGAATTGTTGTTAATATGAAAAGATATGACTATTTGATAGTGGGAACGGGACTGTTCGGAGCTGTCTGCGCATGTCTTTTGATGCGTAAGGGAAAGTCTTGTCTGATGATTGACAAGCGTCCTCACGTGGGAGGCAATGTTTTCACTGAGAAGATTAACGACATTGATATTCACAGATACGGGGCGCATATATTCCATACTAATAATAAAGAGGTGTGGGACTTTGTGAACTCTTTCGTCGAGTTCAACCGTTACACCAATTCCCCTGTCGCCAATTATAAGGGAGAGTTGTATAACCTTCCTTTTAACATGAACACCTTCTACCAGATGTGGGGAGTGAAGACTCCTGATGAGGCGAGACGTAAGATTGACGAGCAGAGACAGTCTGCCTTGAAAGCACTTAACGGTGCGGAGCCGTCCAGCCTGGAGGAGCAGGCCTTGTTGCTGGTCGGTAAGGATGTCTATGAGAAACTCATCAAGGGATATACCGAGAAGCAATGGGGAAGGAGATGTGTCGACTTGCCGGCCTTCATTATCAGACGTATTCCTCTCAGGTTCACGTTCGACAACAATTATTTCTCTGATAAATATCAGGGCGTGCCGGAAAGCGGCTACACTGAGCTTGTTGAGAAACTGATTGAAGGTGCGGATGTCCGCCTTTCTTGTGATTATTTTTATAACAAACAGGAGTTTGACTCCATGGCGGAACGTGTCATCTATACTGGTGAGATTGACAAGTACTTCGGTTATTGCTATGGCGCGCTGCAGTATCGTACCGTCCGTTTTGAAACGTCACTGATGGAGGGTGTCGATAATTATCAGGGAAATGCTGTGATTAATTATACTGATTCTGACACTCCTTACACAAGAATAATAGAACACAAACATTTTGTGTTCGGAAAACAGCCTGACACGATTATCTCGAAAGAGTACAGTACGGAATGGAGTGTGGGAGAAGAACCGTACTATCCGGTTAATGACGACCGTAACAATTCCCTTTATGAGAAATACAAAGGCTTGGCGGCTAAAGAGGAAAATACGTTCTTTGGCGGACGATTAGCCCAGTATAAGTATTATGACATGGACAAAGTCATTGAACAGGCGTTCTCTATGGTCGAACGACTGTCGTAGTCTTTGCCCGGCTCATGTCTTAGATGCTGATTCCATAAATATAATAGACGAAACTATCCTTTCTGCTCTTTGTGACGACTCCTCACACAAAGAACAGAAAGGGTTTATTGTATTACCTCTTTTTCCTTTTCTTCTTATACAGCAAACGTACGAAATATCCTTACCATTTCGCACATTTTTTGCTGTTCGATATTCCTCTTTTTTCGTTGACGCATGTCAGCGAAAAAATGACTTCTGGAATTTTCTCATGTCTTATTCTTCGTCTGAAAATCTTAGGTTAGGACGTTGAAAAGTTCAGGTTAGGATTTTTAAATTCTCAGACCTGCGTATAAACTACAACCTAACCTAAGAATTTCAAAAAAGAGACCTAAGGTTTTTGGAGAGCCTGTGTTAAGATTATCAGTAAGTTAACCTGTTTTTTTTGTCAAAAATAGGCATAGGAAATTTGGTGACCGTTCAAATTGTCCGTTATTCCACCTGTCTTTCGTGATTCTTGTCAAGACACTCAACTGTTATATTCATTGATTGATAAATTTCAATGAAACATTGTAGTCTGTCATAGTGTGAGTGCAGGCCATGCGTGCCTTGAATCCTTGTTTACCTTCTTTCTTGTTTCGTCAGGAAGAATACATTACGAAAAACATATAGGGAAGAGAACTCTATTTTCTTGTGATGAATGCTTTGATATGCATTCTCTCCTCGTTTGTCAAAATCAGCGAGTACGCTATGACGCACGTCAGAGTCGTGCTTGTGGCGCATATGATGAACAGACGCCCCCATCCGTCCGACATCCATCCTGTTGTCAGCTGACAGAAGAGGAGAACAGCGGCTGTAGTCATGACGACGGGCGTCACGTTTGACAGTAAGACGTGACTGACGCTTATATTTGTATATCTGTGTGTTATCATTGTTCTGACGAAGATGCCGATCGTTTCCTCGATGATTATGCATCCGATGATGCTAGCTGCGGGAAGTCCGTGATTGAGACATATATACCCTGCGGGTAAAGACAGCAGATGCATGGTGCCGAGCACAGACTGCATGAGTCTTATCTTTCCGACGCTCTCTACCGCTATGCGTAAGCCGCTTGTCAACTGGTTGACAAAAGCGATGACCAGAAAACCTCTGCAGAATAACAGGCAATTATTGTCCGGCAGGTCTCCGAGCCAAACACTTAGGATGAACGGCAGCTCCACATATATCGGTATTGCGAAAAGCGCTATCATCAGAGCTGTGATTTTGCAAGTTGTCTCAGAGAGTGTCAGTGTGCGGCTGATGTTGTTCGCTCCGGCACTCTTATTGATTTGAGGACGTATAGCCCTGACCACAGTCACGGAAAGAAAGTTGAGCAGCCCGTTAATCTGTTGCGCTATGCCATACGAGGCGTTAATGATTATTCCGAAGAAAAGATTCAGAATGATGCCGGTCCCGTGGTATCGTGCGGCGCTGCATCCCGCTCCAATGAAGTTCCATGACGCGAAGGATGCCATTTTGCCCATCATGCGTGTGTCACGTATCTTGTGCCATTTGAAATGTGACTCTTTATAGTGGTACAGGCAGTATAGCCGTTTTGTGACGAGCGTGATGATTAACGTTATCATTGTCAGTACGCCAAAAACTATAAGTCTGTCGCTGTTTACGTTGCAGATTACGATAGCCGTGCATAGCTTCATCAGAGAGTCAATGGAGTTGATGACCGCTATGGCCCCCATGTCCTCGTTTGCGTTTATGTCGGACTCATAGGGTACGGTGATGATGTTGACGAACGTGCTGGCCGTTATGCAGTGTAGCAGTATCTTGGTGGTGTCGAGTCGTTCCGCGGGAACGCATAGTATGTTGTCAACGTAGTATATTCCGGCGATCTCAAGGGCGGCAACTACTGCCACGCCTATCAAGGTGTGGAGAACCACGCTCGTGTAGAATATCTCGCACACGTCACCGCAGCGTCCAATCTCAAACGACAGGAAGCGTTGTGTGGCTACAGACATGGCGGAGTTCATGAAAGCGAAAAGCGTGACGATGCCTGCTATGACATTGTATATTCCGTAGTCTGTCTCACCTAAGCCATGTAATATCAGACGCACGGCAATCAGTTGCACGCATATGTTGACAATCATATTGGCGTACAGAAATATCGTGTTCTTTATCACACGTTCGCTGTTGTTTTTGCTTGACATGCCTGTGATGTTGTTGTTGTGTTCAGTAGTAGTCGTAAAACTCTGTAAAGGTAAGCATTAAATATGAAAAAATGATGCGATAATCTACAAGACTCATCTACTAAGGAGCTTTTTGGATACTTCTGCGGCGTGGTATGTCCGCTGAGTGAGAAGAAATCAATAGTGTCCTAAATAATTTCATCAAAAGTTACGCCAAGTCGCATCAAACCAGTATGATTTGACGTATCTCGACAGCGCAACAAACTGCGCATACCCTCTATGTCTCATTTTCCGCCTCAGGTGGCGGTGTGAATGGCTCGTTTATCCAGAGACAAAGGTCAATTTTGGTGAAAGTGTTGAGCCGAAGTGACGACACGAGGTTTGAGAAGTGCCATTTGTAGGTTGCCTGCTGTTTCAAGACGGCAAATAGCAGTATGGTGATGAGCGCTGTCCATATCTGTGTCTCGACGGCATTGGACGATGTTCCGACAAAGCTCTTGATG